>Ga0137387_10000237_pt1 | contig 22580 bp, 20 predicted proteins | sample SagtaG_3_FD_104909 | JGI IMG/M metagenome (GOLD analysis project Ga0137387, IMG submission 104909) | Vadose zone soil microbial communities from Angelo Coast Range Reserve, California, USA - Sage2_R_115_16 metaG | ecosystem: Environmental > Terrestrial > Soil > Vadose zone > Saprolite | place...
AGAAGATTGGAGTTCTAGACAGCGTTCAGCAGATGGGCTCGGCCGAAAGAATACTCGAAGTGCGAGACTGGAACCAACAGGTTCTGTTAGAAGCCGACTACGGATTGCTTGACCATCCGCAGAATTATCTCATGACCGCTGATGCAGTACAGGTGGAACACCTTCTGGGATCCAAGGCTGAGAACCTAGGCGCTCAGACCGTTTGGAATACGCGATTCCACGAAATCCTCTGGAACAACGGAATCGCCCAAGGAGTGCGTTGCGACGTCGAAGGAGGGCCCTCCGAAATCAAGGCTTCAATAATCGTTGGCGCTGATGGGCCTCAGTCCCGTGTTCGAGAAAGTATCGGAGCAATGACAAAGATCAAGAAATATTCTGATTCGTTCATGGTCGGATTAATTGGGCCGGTTTCGGAGTTGAAAGATAGAGCGCGACAATACCAGGCACCCGGAAAGATGCTCGGGATAATGCCCGCAGGCACAGAAGCCACGTACATATTCTACTGTGTTGGGAATCGCAGCTTTGAGGACTTGAAGAGAGAAGGACTAGGACGTTTCAAAGAGGAAGTGACTCAGGCCGCGCCTGAATTGACCGAAGCCTTCCGAACGATGGAGGCATGGACGAGAATCGCATATTTCACTCCCAGTTTCATAAAGGTAGACCCTTGGGTCGGCAACGGAGTGGCTTTACTCGGCGATTCAGCACATACGTTCCACCCCCACGCGGGCCAAGGAGTCAACTTGTCACTGCAAGATGCGCTGGCCTTGGCGGATGTGATAGCTGATTCCCTAAGCGCTGGGGATACCTCAGCGAAAAAACTTGTCCAATACCAGTCGAGTCGAAAAATGTTCGCGGATGTTATAGGACAGCATGCTCACTATACCTCCACTTATGCGCTCAGCAATAACTGGCTAATCAAACGTCTCAACAAACGGGCGCTGAGAAAGATTCAGAAGGATCAGAAGCTCATGAAAGAAGCACTAGAGATCACAGCAGGAATTTTCACGAAGAAGCCAGGTCTGATCAAGCAAGCAAGAATGGGGGGCATCCTACCTTAGGCTCCGCAAACGGGCGATGGACTTGCGCTACAGGGATGTAGACAATCTAGGCAAGAACCAGTTGGTGGCGAAGCCCAGAAAGTTAGCCGAAGATAGACGACTTGCCCTTTACTAGGTCGACGATTCTTTCCAAGCTTGCTGTGACGAAGTAGGTTCCTATTGTGAAGATGTAAACTAGATGGAAGTTTGCTAGAACTCCGTTGTTGAGGTTGAGCCCAAGCCCAGAATCGAGGCCTAACGCGAGAAGCATTAGGTATGCTACCGTGAATGATGTAGCGATTGCAGTTCGAACAGCCCCCTTTTTCACGAAGTCGTCTTTGCTCTCACTTTTCCCGTGCAAGACCTGAATGGTCAGCAGGAAGGCGAAGAGAGACATCGAACCGATGCCATATCCCGCAAGGGATGCACCACCACGTCCCAAGACAATGAGCAGGAATGAAATGATCGTTATTGCCAATGTGCCGACCAGACTAATGACTAAGAGGAGTCCTAAGTTAATCGGGAATTTCTTCTGACCGAATGACAAGCCTCTGATTCAGCCAGAGGCTACCTTTTTGCTTGAACGAGAAGAGTTTGTTACCAATCTCTGCCAATAGAGGTAAGCTTACCATCACACCGGCTGAGAAATCTGCGAAGAGGACGTTAGCGTGTGATAGCCTTGTTTTCCAGTGTCTCCCAAGGAAAGCCGTGATGATGCTTGTAGTACTCCACCAGTCCGCCTTCCCGCATTAGACCTCGAAGGAACTCTGGAACCTTAAGCGCGGGATGAACACTACCATCTCGACTTCTAACGGACCAGTCCTGTAGGTTGACCTCTATCTCATCAAATTGCTTCACCTGCGTAGAGATTCCCGGAACCTCCAGCGCGGGGAGACCTATCGCGAAGCAATTACGATAGAAAATGCGCGCAAAACTTTCCGCAATAACCGCGGCCACGTTGGAGTATTTTATCGCGACAGGCGCCTGTTCCCTGCTGGAGCCTCCTCCGAAATTCTTTCCAGCGACAAATAGATCTCCGGCTTTCACCTTCTTGTAAAACTCTGGGTCAAATCCATACATGGCATACTTGGCCATCTCCACGGGATCGTTGGTCCGGGCTTTGAATCGGAATGGGATGATAATGTCAGTGTTCACATCATCGGGCCAGACCCAGGTCCGGCCTTTCAGAAGACTCGGGCTTGTCATAGGTATCTCCTAGGGTCTGCGATCTTCCCTTCTATGGCCGATGCTGCAGCTGTTGCAGGGGATGAGAGATAGATCTTGGAGGTTATTGCGCCCATCCGGCCAATGTAGTTTCGGGGTGATGATGATATGCAGACCTCGTTATCTCCTAAGACTCCAAGATGTGTTCCTACACAGGCGCCGCAGGTGGCGTTGGTGAAGACTGCTCCTGACTGGAGAAATATTTCCGCTAGTCCGTTCTTGATCGCTTGTTCGAAAACATTCCTAGATGCCGGGGTGATGATGCATCTCGTCCCTGACTTCACCTTGTGACCCTTCAGGATCTTGGCTGTGACGGCAAGATCTTCGTAGCGCCCGTTTGTAGAGGATCCGATGAAGGCTTCGTCGATCGTCGTGCCTTCTAGCTCTCCGACTTCCTTTACCTTGTCAACATTTCCAGGCTCTGCAACTTCAGGCCCGAGCTTTCCAAGGTCAATATCGTACTCATCCTTGTAGCTAGCTTTGGGGCCGGCGTGAATCTCGTACATTGGTTTGCGATTTACTGACTTGAAGTATTCCTCTGTTGAGGCGTCTACTTCGAAGATGGAGAGTTTGCATCCACACTCCATAGAATTGTTGCTGATACAGGCTCGGGACGACATGGAGAGATCTTTTGCTGCGGGACCTTTCCATTCTATAGACCGATAGTTGCCTCCATCTTCCCCTACTGTTGCGATGAAATGAGAAATTACATCACGGGCAAAGACTCCCTTCTTGAACTGGCCGGTCAGGTTGACTTTGAGTGACTCTGGGACTTTCACCCAGAGCTTTCCAGAGGCCCATACTGCAGCCATCTCCGAGCTACCGATTCCCGTGGCAAAGGCACCGACGGCTCCACCCTGACAGGTATGGGAGTCGGCTCCGAACAGGACCATTCCCGGGACGATATGGTTCTCGAGAAGATGCTGGTGAGAAATGCTGCCTTCTACAAGCCGTACGCCATACTTCTTGACGAACTCTCTCATTAGATGATGCAGATTGGCGACCTTCTCATCAGGAGCGGGGAACGAATGATCAATCACGAGATGGATCTTGGACGGATCCCAGACTTTCGGGACGCCCATCTCGCCGAAGACTTTGATCGCGAGGGGTCCAGTGCTGTCTTGAGCCATAGCGAGGTCAGCGGGAATTACAGTAATGTCTCCCGGGTGATGGGCCCTCTCTCCACCATTGGCTCGGACGCTAATGATCTTCTCTGCAAAGGTCAGTGAATCATCGGTTAGGATACCTTGACGCAACGGCGTTCTGGAGTCGGGCAGAAAAGCTGGTGCTATTAAACGTGAATACGCATGAATACACAGGAAAACAGACATCCTGCGAATCCATCTAGGTTCTTTAGCTACCGATCCTAAAGTATTTGAGATTCCATTGACTCAATCTACATTCTTCTAAATCGCGGCTAGTGAGTAGTTGGATATGACAGAGAAGAAGCGCCTACCTCCGTGGGAGGAAGCGAAGCTTGTCTTCAAGATGCAAGAAGAAACTCGAAAGCGCAAGCTTCTGGAAGAAGACATGCAGAGACGGATAGGACGCGCCAAGCGTGTTGGTCCAAACACTTCTGACGAACTTGAAGAAAATAGGAAGCGGCTTAGGGCGTTACAAGAGCGAATCGAACAGGAAGATTACCCTTAGCTATTTTTTACAATCCCGAGGCGAGAAGCCCGAGCCTCTTGAGTACGAGAAGCGCTTGTAGCGTTATCCACTTGCTAGGTTTACCGGCCTCCTCCAGTTGCAAGGACCTCTCAGTGCCCCATCCTTGGGTGATGAGTTCTCGCTCCTCGGGTCGCGAGACGGTCTCTTCCCCATGCATCGCGTGCGGATGTCGCCACCCTCGATAGACACCGTCTAAGATCCATTTTCCATCCGGCAATCTCTTCTCCATAAGAAGCGAGACAGCATCGTTCATCCTCGAATCGTTCTTGACGCCTATCTCTGTCAAGACTCGTAACCCGTGCAGAAAATCGTAGCAATAGTGCAAGGGATAGTGCAACCTCAGAAAGTCAAGCATCACGACAGAATCATCCTTGTCCGACCGGTAGACCCGATGCTTCAATAGAAATTCTGCGCCTCTTTTCGCTGAGACTTCCCAGCCCTCCCTTGCGTCATGCGCCATCATCTCGGACAGAGCCCACAATGGCTGAATAACCGACATGAAGGACCCATGCTTCCCAGCGGGAGAACAGTTCCAACCGCCATCGGCTAGCTGTTTCGACAACAGCCAATCCATTGCACTGAGGACTCGATCGTCCTCAGCGTATCCCATCTTTGCTAGGGTCCGAACCATGTTTCCGGTCGCGCAGATATGAGGCTCAAATTTCTCATGACCCTTTGGTCGAAGTGAGATGCCCCCTGTGTCCACATTGTGAAGTTCTAGGAAGTGATCAACAGCCTTGGCCACTCGCGGCTCTTTAGAAGAAACGCCCAAATCCGCTAGGACGACGAGCTGCCAAGAACAGGCAGAGAATTTTGGAACGTAACAAGACTTGGGATTGTCCCAGTAAGTATTCTCCTTCTGATTGGCTAGAGTCTTTGACGCCCAACCAACTTTTCCGATACGGTTCCGAGTGCTGACTACGCTTCGATCGTTCTGACCTCTCTCCTGGAGATCAACCAGAGTATGATAACGGGCTGACGGCTCGTCCTCCTCTAGGAGCCAATTCAATACGCTGTTCGAGACTGAGACTTTTGGAACTTCAACTTGTTGCACTCTAGGAAACCTCTCTATGAGTCCGATTAATTCTTCGAAATAAAGCTGGCGCGTTCAATCAGTAGCCCTTAATTATTGAGACGTGCCTGAAAGCAAGGTAGATTCACGCTTTGCCCCAGAAGAAACCAGCGCTTGGCAATGACAAGAGAATTCGGGTCCTAGTCGCAAAGCCTGGGCTGGATGGTCATGACCGTGGCGCCCTCATTCTCTGCCGGGCCCTCCGGGACGCAGGAATGGAGGTGATCTACACTGGCTTCCTCGCAACCCCTGAACAAGTATCTCAAATGGCCATTGACGAGGACGTTGACGTAGTCGCCATGAGCCTTCTCAACGGGGCTCACATGACAGCCTTTCCCAAAGTCGCCAAGCTTATCCGAGAAAAAGGCGGCGATGATATTCTGCTCGTGGGTGGCGGGATAATTCCGGATGATGACAAGCCTCGACTGGAGAAGCTAGGGATTACTGGGAATTATGGTCCCGGCACCACTCTGAAGACCATCATCGAGCATGTCGAGAAGATTGTAAGAGAGCGAGACTCCAAGAAACCTAGACACGGCTAGACCAGTTAGAGAGTACAGAGCAGATCGCAAGAGCATGGGCTTCCTCTCCATAATGGGCAAAATCCTCATCGGTCTAGCTGTGCTAGTGCTGCCCGTCGCTGTATCTCTAATCCTCGTCTTCAGCGAAACCCTGACGACCATAGGAGTCGCAATATCGCTAGGAGCTAGTATCTTCGTATTCTTCTGCGGAATCTACGCAGGATTCCTCGGAATCAAGTACGAACGATTGCAACAGAAATTCGAATCCTTCGTCAACCCGCTTAGAATCCGACCGAACGCTGTAAATCTGATCAAGGCCATCTGTCCAAGAGATCATGAGCGGGTCGTTTTTGTCGATGTGAGCCCGCACCGTGATGACGCGCGACCGGATGGCCTAGACATTTTCTTAGGCTCATGCGGCCATGAAGTCCACCGCGAGGAAATAGAAGTCAAACAACGCGTGGATTCGGCTAACTGACAGACCTGACCTGATAGATTCTGTAACACGACTGGAATCTCGCCATCTCACATCTATTCTCCTTGTCGCAAAACCCCCGAGGTAAGATGACCACTATGATCAAGGACCGGCCTGAGCTTCCGGTCCAGATGGATGCCTATCCCAGCGATGGGGTCAGGGTGGAGGCCCCTGTCATATCTGCCCAGCCAGACCACGATCCCGCTGTGAGTGGGAGCGAGTCACAGACTAACGAGTCATCCATACCAACCACTTCAACCCGTAGAGTACTACCATCGCTTGCAACGGCAGGAGTATTCGATGTTAGGCCGTTCAGAGAATCCCAGGTAGATGACCAGATCCCGTTCACGAGGCTCTTGTGGTAGAGGCCGTTGTCCATGCCCCTCACCACCAGGTCGAGCCTGTCGAGCCCTGGGGTCCATACCAGCGAAGGCGTGGAGGACGTGGCGCCTGAAAGGTAGACCAAGCCCGTCCAAGTGTTTGAGGAGAGGGAGAGCGAATTGTACCAGAGAGAGCTTGCTCCGCCTATCACGACGATGTGAAGGGAGCTGCCGTCACTCACAGCAATGGGGGCACCTATTGTACCGCCGCTGGGAGAATCCCAGTTCTGGGACCACGCACCGTTGATGAAGCTCTTATGATAGATCCGGCTGTCGAAGCCTCTGACGACCAGGTCTAGTCTGTTGAGTGCTGGGGTGGCCGCTAGGCCTGGGACGGACTGACTGAAACCTAGCAGGTCAGTCCAAGCAGACGCCCATGTATTCGTGTTGAGGTCGAGGGTTGTGGCCCAGAGTTCGCTTGTTGCTCCTCTCACCACCACGTAAAGTGTGGTGCCGAGGACAGCACATGTTGGCTGGTCGATAGTAACACCGCTAGGGTTCCTGTCCCATGAGGCTGACCATACTCCGGATGAGTATGCTTTGTGGTATATCGCATCGTCATTGCCTCTCACGACCAAGTCAACCCTGTCTGGTCCGGAGCGACAGAGGGCTGAAGTTGACGGAGACGAGCCGGACAACGACTCCCACCCATTCCAAGAACCGTCAGGCTTGGACGTGGACGAGTAGAGATTACCGTCAAGCCCCTCAACGACGGAGACGAGTGAAGAAGCGACAAACGGCTTCATCAACGGGTACCTGTCATACCCATAATTTGAATCGCTTATGCCGTCAGGGTCCGGGCAGATATTCTGACTGGGGCCACTACAATTGTCCACGGCGCCTGTGTTGGAGGACCAGTAGTTGCCCCCCACTGGGTATCCACCGTCCCAGTGGTTCGCCTTCGGGTTATCGTCACTGTACTGTGGGAAGCCATTTTGGAGGAAGTTGTTTCCTATGAGTGTGATGTTGGAAGAGCCTGTGAGTCCAACGCCGTTCTGGTTCCAGTAGAGAATGTTTTGTTCAACAATACCGTTTGTCGCTTGCTGAATGTCTATGCCATCCGCGCAGGGAGGGCGCATGCTTGGTAGAAGGAGTCGTAGCCTTTCAGGCCTGAGTGGACGTATAGGTTGCGAATTACGAAGTATGAGGTTGTGTGGCGTATCAAGATGCCCGCATGTGGATTGAAAGTCGAGGTAGACGAATCTATGTCCCAGTCGGATATGACATACGGGTCAGTGGCGGTCCCTGTCCCACTTCGGACGCCATTGGCAGACGTGAAATTACCATTCCCGTCGAACAGTATCGGTGCGTGAGGATATCGCTGGAACACTTGCACCTGAACGCTCATGGAGCGAGAGACGTTCCCACTTGTCCCTGTGACGGTTATCTCAAAATCCTCTTCCGGGCTGGTCGCAAATGGAGCGACGGCGGTCAAGACCGACGTGGCTGAGCCGCCGTTGGTCAAGCTAACACTCGTCGGGTTTAGCGAGACTGAAGGTCCCGGTGAGGATCCGGTCGAGGTAAGGCTGACATTACCGGTAAAGCCACTCCTGCTGTCAACGAGAATCGTGGTATTACTAGACCGCTGGGATATTACGATCAGGGGGGAAGGACTGGCTCCGAACCCGAAGTATGGCGTGGAGGGTTCTGATGCGGTGATGTAGTCGAAGCTATCGGTCGACATGGGGCTTGAGCCAGGTCCGACACTGTTGAGATAGGTATTCGGATCCGCTTCGACATAGGTCGCTGCTAGGTTGCCGTTCAGGTAGGCGGAGACCGTTCCTGCTATCATGTCCAGCCTAAGATCGTACCACGTATTCATTTGAGGGTAGCAGCATGTTCCGAAGACAAGGCTGGAGTCTCTGAAAAGCTCGAACCCTGTCCACATGTATCGATGCGTTGCAGTGACTGCGATCAGCCGCATCTCATCGCCGTAACCAGTACTACTGCCACCAATCCTCTCTCCCCTCAGCGTGACGGTCCAATCGGAGACCCCGGTGGAAATAGCGCTCCAAACGGCCGCGGTATTTTCAAGGTTGCTGTTCTGAGAGAGGGTCAACAGACCATTTCCAACCGTGTAAGATGTCGGGAAGCCACCGCTGGTCGTCCAGCCTCCTGCAAGCATCTCTTTCATACTAACATAGTTGAAATCGTCTCTGAAAACATAGGGATTGGGCTCTGTGAACACAGAGACCGTGAAACTATGGGAAGCCTGGCCAGATGTGCCGGAGACCGTTACATTGTAACGACCTCCTACAGCCGTTGGGGAGGCGCTGACGCTTAGCGTCGCAATGGAAGTGGAGGAGAGAAAGATGGTCGAGCGGGAGACGGACGCCGTCAGACCTGCCGAGTCCGTGCGGGTTTGAAGCGAAACGGTTCCAGAGAACCCGTTGATGCTGTTCAGAGTGAGATTACCCGTTACAGAAGAGCCATGAGCCAGGATCAGATGACTCGGGTTTCCACTCAAACTAAAGTCCGGTGTCGTCCTAGCGGGCAGACTGCTAGCGGTCACGTAGTCGAAGTTAACATGCGAATATCCTGCCGCAGTCGGACTCAGCTCAACCAGGGAAGTACCAGGGTCTGGTTCAGTATACGAACCCATGACTGCGCCGTCGAAGTACATCGTGATCTTCCCAGACACCATGTCCAGCCGCATCGTGTGGAACACGTTAAGGTCAGCGGAATACCACCCGTTATGAAACACCAATGCTCCGTCCCTGATCAGAGCAAAATAACCCCAGTATCCGTCCGCCGCGTACGTATAGGAATGCTGACTGGTTCCCACAGTCATCCGGATCGTTCCAACCCAGCTTCCTGAAAACTCAGACCATGTGGCTCGCCAGGTAACAGTCCAGTCAGAAACTCCCTGCGGAGCGTTGTCCCAACAGACAGCGTCTGCATCGTCCTTTAGGGAGAGAATTCCGTTTCCCACGCTGTATGAGGCAGAGGATCCCCCTCCACACTCTGTCCAGCCGGCCGCGATCATGTCGCTCACAGACGAGTAGCTGAAATCGTCCCGGAACGCGAACGGGGTCGAAGAGGCCCCAACTGAAACCGTTCCCGCCATGTAAGGCAGAATGGAGGCGAATGTCAGGCAGACGATCATAACAAGGCGGACTATCGGCCAGGCCCGCTTTCGAACCTTAGAACCAGTCATCGCCAAATCCACTGTGCCAACACTGGTATCTCGCGTATTCGTGAATATTAAATATTCGAGTACATCCGGTTCGGGTTGTCACCGGATGAACACAAATGGCCAGGCGTTCAGCGATAGCCGCAGGTTGAGATGGATAGAAGCGCATCATGGTGGAGGCGAGAGCCATCAGGAAGAGAAATCCCACCCTCGTCGCAAAGTAGGGCCAGATCCACTGCTCTCCTCCCTTCTTATATCAAACGCTTAGAACTCTGAGTTGAAAATTGAACACGAATGAGTTCATCGTTGAGAATGCCCTCAGGTCGTTCCTAGCAGAAGACGTCGGTTATGGAGACATCACCGCTGATGCTCTCGTTGACTCCAAACTGAGGGCAGAAGGACGTATCGTCTGCAAGGAGAGCGCATTGATAGCGGGAGTCGAGGAAGCCCTTCTCCTTCTGAAGCTCGTCGGCTGTGAAGGAACGGCGGAGGTCCATGATGGAGACAGAGTGAAGGAGGGTGCCACGGTTCTCTACGGCCAGGGTCCTGCAAGATCCTTGCTCTACGTTGAACGGACAATGCTGAACCTGCTCTCCCACATGTCAGGAATCGCCACTGCGACTGCTGGCCTAGTCTCTATCGTAAAGAAGGAACGTGCCGCGAAGGTGAGGATCGCATGCACAAGGAAGACACTTCCGGGGCTAAGATACTTCGAGAAGAAGGCTGTCATCCTCGGAGGAGGAGACACTCACCGCCTCAGACTCGACGATGCTGTGCTGATCAAGGACAACCATCTCGCGCTGACAGGCTCGATACGAGAATGCGTCCGTCAGGCCAAGGATAGAGTGAGCTTCACGAAGAAGATCGAGGTCGAAGCCACAACCCCTGACCAGGCTGTCGAAGCAGCAGAAGCGGGTGCAGACATTGTGCTCCTAGACAACATGACGCCTCGAGAAGTGCAAAGGTCGCTTAGTCTGCTAGAGGCCAAGGGTCTCCGCGAACGGATAATTGTTGAAGCATCAGGTGGAATTACTAGAGAGAACATTGCCAGCTATGCGAAAACTGGGGTAGATGTTGTTTCAGTGGGTGCGATAACTCAGTCGGCGAGAGCCATCGATATGAGTATGGAAGTACACGCTTCCAAGAAGCGGGGCTAACTTGTAGTTTGAATGTCAGGCGGCGTCGAATATCATGGTATTATTGTCAGAGAAGGTATTCGGGACCAGACGATATTCGATAGGATGATCGTACTTGGAACAAAGACTGGTCAGAATTGGACTCTGCTCAAGGTGGGCATTGGGGCCTAAGCCGTTTCGAGAGTGATTCGGGAGATTCAGCCGAATCTCTTAACCGAAAACGGAACGCCCTACTATGCACACTTTTACAGAGCGGAAGAATTGATCATAGTCTTTCCAGATAGGGGCTTTCACGTTTCTCCCGACGAGAATAGTTGGAAAGAGGTCATCTCCTATGGAGAATCTTTGGGCGTACCAAGGGCCGAACTAGATTTCAGGCCTTGCAGGTTCCGAGACGAGACGTTCTAGCTCTTGGACCCCGTTGCTGAGACGTATTCTGAGCTTCTGCGAAGCTTTCTGATCTCGCACAGAATCTGGCATCGCTTCATAGAGTTCGACGAGTCAGTCAAGACTGTCGAACAGGCATCACGAAAGGTCGATGTGGAACAGATCGTCAAGTCCATTGTCCTAGTCGACTCCAACAAGGCGCCTCTGCTGGTCATCCTTCCTGCAAAGAACAGGATCAGCTACAGGAAGATCAAAGTACTCCTGAGTGTCAAGGACGTTAGACTGGCCAACGAAGAGGAGGTCCTCACCTATTCAGGATACTCAGTCGGGGGAGTCCCACCGTTCAGCCTATTGAAGCGAGCACTCGTCGACAGGGAGGTTCTAAAGAACCCCACTGCAATCGCTGGGGGCGGAGACATCAACAAACTCGTGGAGTTGCGTACCAAGGATATCGTCGAGATCGTCAAACCCATCATTGCAGACCTTACCAACGAGAGTAGGTAGAACCTCCATGCCGACAATAAAGAACGAGAACGAGCTGATCAAGAAGGCGGAAAAGATCCGGGACTATGAGCATCGGCTTAAGCCAGGCCTTCGGCTACAAACCAAGAAGGAAATCATCGAGTTCATACAGAGCAGTGGTCTCGTCTCAGTACTGGGAGGCAACGAGCTCCCAAGCCTCATCAGCGCAATACTAGGCAAGCCTTGGAGACCGTCAGCGAAGGGCTTCACTGGCTGGATGGACTGGTGGTCGATCAAGATTTCCGGCGAGTCAGTAGCCCGCGTTTCCCGGGACATCGAGGGGAGAAGCGATATTCTTGCTACAAGAATATTCAGACGAACCAAGACCTTCGTATCCAACAAGCTCTGGCCGATTCTCGATGCCATCGTGAAACATCACCAAGACCCGGCGGTCAAACGAAAGATTCTCTCAGACATCGAACTGAATATATTCGAAACTATCAGTTCCGAGGGGTCGATCCGCACAGATCGATTGAGAAAGAAGCTCAAGCTGGAAGCTAAGGAAAACAATTCCAAGTTTCACCGTTCACTAAGCAATCTGGAAAGCTACGCGCTCATAGTTGGTGTTGAAGACCCTCACCCAGAGAAACATCTACACGCCAACATCTGGCAGACCTGGAATACAAGAACCCATGAAGGGAGAGGTCGTAGCGGCCTCTCGTACAGTGAAGCCTTAGGTAAACTCCTCGTGAACACTGTTGACACATGCGTTCTCGCCCGCGAAGACCAGATACCAAAGTGGTTCGAATGGGGTAGCGACATGCATGCGGTCAAGGAAAAATTGTTGCTGGATGGAGCTGTTCTGCGGTCAGGCGGCTTCGTCGTTTCGTCGAGGGTCCGCGATGTCAACAGTTAATGATCGACCGCCCATCGATTTGACCCCATGGCAAGCTCGCCTGCTGGGTCCTCAACTTCCAACCTCGCTAATAGAAGCCGAATCATAAGCCGAATCGCGAGAGAAGCAGGTGTCCCGGGCCTAGCTAACATTCTCTCTGATCGTCTCGCCCCCACTGACCTGCAATCGTTACTGTTGGAGGTGTACACAAGGAGGGCAAAGAGGCGCAACCCGAAAGCGTTGCTTGAAGATCATGTCTCGAACCGGTTCACTCGGCCTTCCGCTTCCAATCCCAGGCGCCTTCTTGAATGGGACCGCGTCGCGTTCTCAAGACTACCAAGAGTCTTTCGGCCTGTCGAACTCTCACCGGTCTGCTCGCTGGGAACGGCTTCAGTATTATCCCCGATTAGTCAAGACTGGGTCGTTTCAACTGTTCGGAATACTGAGGTTGTCGCCGACTCGACCAACGTACTCGCGATCGAGTGCGCGATTAGACGTCGCGAGCAGAAGAATTTCTCCACAGGTCACGCAACTCCTGTCCACCTAGCAGCCAGTCATCGCCTTCTAAGAGGCCAGAAGATCAGTATCAGTCCCGGTGTCTTGCAACACTTCAGACTCTTTTCCTTGTGCAGTACAGGCCGTGACCCGGGAAATCTACGATTTGAAATTGATGCGGTGCGCCTTCACGTTGGATTCTTCCTTACGGCGTTCAAGAAGTTTCTAGGCCCTAATACCCCTCTTCGGGTCGCCATCTCTGACTTCGGCTCCGAGGCTCCGCGATCATTGGTTCGATCGGAGCTGATTGACAAGTTTCAATCCTCATACAAGGGTATAACGATCGGACTTGATCAGGATCGGAAGCAAGGCAGAGGCTACTATGGCGAGTTGTGTTTCAAGATCTTCGCAACTCTCTCTAAGGGTCGGGAGCATGAACTCGTCGACGGCGGAGATGTCAACTGGACCCAGAAGTTGCTCAATAACGCAAAGGAACGCCTCGTCATCAGCGGGTGTGGTAGTGAGAGGCTCTGCGAACTCTTCGGAGTCGCCGGACCTGATAAAGATAGGTGAGAAGCGAGTGTTAGATGCTGGCCCCGACAATCATCAAGATAAATGTCAATGCGAGCAAGAACACTCCCAACCTGGCGGCCATGCCCAATCTCTTCTGCAGGCTGGCGACCTGAGCAGACATCACAGCGTCACCGCCAGGTGCTCCCTGTTTCTGCGGTTGCTTCAACAGCCCAACCAGCTTCCGGCTAGTTGGTATTAGAACACCGAATGCAATCAGAAGAACGATGAGGGTCACGACAGCGCCAATTTGAATGTATGTCAGACCCGAGCTGGAGGGTGCGAGCGGAGGACCCATTTGAGTAATGTAGGCGTAAAGTGCGGCACCTGCCACAGCGGCGGCGATAGAGCTTCCTCCGATGAACCTCATGTAGGATGGAAGGACGGAGAGAGTGAATTCACCTCTTGATGCAGGAGACATTCTCCTTAGAGAGGGCGCTAGGACCGAGACGAATAATGTGGCACCTCCCATCCAGGCGATAATTGAACCAACATGGAGAAGGAGCAGAACGACAAACACAGCATCGGCCATTCTTGTCGGACCTAACGATTTCTTTTCGACCTCGCTATTTATGATGTGCGAGTGGGCATCGTTGCCACTGGAAGGCATCTGGAAGGATAAGCGCGAACTGTTCGAATGTTTTTAGATAATGAACAGTTGAAGAGTCGACGCTGATGCAATGACGCTGTTCAGCAATCCAGTCATTCTCGACCTTCTAGCCAAGTACAAACCGATCGCCGCAATGACCCATACCTCTGCCCTGTTAGGATGGGACTTGGAGATCAACATGCCTGAGGCCGGCGCAAGCGCTAGAGGCCAGGCTCAGGCCGAAATCGAGCTGCTGCGACAGAAGATGACCCTTGACCTGACAGGTCTCATCGAGAAGGCTGAGAAGCAGACGACCCTCAACGACGCAGAGAAAGGAGTTACCCGTGTCATCAAACGAGACCTCGATTATTACCAGAAGGTTCCCCCAGACCTACTGGAGCAACTGCAGAAGGCCACTGTAGAAGCATCCGTCCCTTGGAGAGAAGCGAGGAAGAAGGCCGATTTTCGAATCTTCCGACCACACCTCGAAAAAATAACCCAGCTAAAACAAAAGCAAGCAGAACATCTCAACCCGTCCATACATCCCTACAACGCGCTACTGGACCTCTTTGACGAAGGATTGACCACTAACGATCTTGACAGAATCTTTTCTATACTCATCCCGCAACTCAAGGAGACCCTAGCCAAAACCCTCGCTCAGGGAAACTTCCCACAGAAGCATCCCCTGGAAGAGGTTGACTATGATGTTCAAGCTTTGAAACAGGTTAACGAGAAACTCATTGCCCTGCTGGGTATGCCCGGGAATAGATTTCGCCAAGACGTTTCCACGCATCCATTTTCGATAAGAATCGCTGGCGATGATGTGAGGATTACAACAAGGTACGAGCCGAAAGACTTCAAGGCCTCAATGTTCGGTCTGATCCACGAATGCGGCCATGCGCTTTACGAGCTCCAAGTAGACCACGAGCTCGACCTCACCCCTACCGGGACAGGCGTCTCCGCGGGGGTACACGAGTCCCAATCCCGGTTCTGGGAGAACATTGTTGGAAGAAGCCGACAATTCACATCCATGATCTACCCCCTCCTCAAATCCAACCTCAGCTTCCTATCCCGCTATGACGAGAGCCAGGTCTACTCCTACTTCAACACGGTCAGACCCAGCCTCATACGCGTCGAGGCGGACGAGCTGACCTACAACTTCCACATCGCCATGAGATACGAGCTAGAGAAGAAGATGTTGCAGGGAACCGTCCAAGTCTCAGAACTCCCCTCAGTCTGGAATGACATGATCGAGGAGTATCTCGGCAAGAGACCATCCGACGATGCTCAGGGTGTGCTGCAGGACGTCCACTGGAGCTGGGGACAATACGCCAACTTCCCAGGCTACTCCCTCGGAAACGTAATCGCAGGAATGCTCTGGAATACTCTCACAAAGAAACAGCTACTCCCTATCAAAGGAGAGAAGAGCATCCCAGCACTCAAAGGATGGCTGGCAGAAAACGTCCACAGACCAGGAGCAACATACCCACCCAAGGAACTACTCAATCGAATCTTCGGCCACGGATACGACCCATCGGGACTGGTCAGCTATCTCGAAAACAAGTACGTCACGATGAGCTGAACGGATCCCAAAAAAGAGTCGAACTTTTCGGACCCCTAAGCTTTTGGCGAAGGAGCGTGCGCATACCGATTACCCCTTGAGAACAGCTCAATCTATGACGCCCGTTGGGTTCTCTTCACGAGAACTCGCTCTTCTGAAGCGCCATGACATTTGCAGAATTGCAACTATTTCACATGATGGCTGGCCCCACTGCGTCCCAGTTGGATATCTGTACCGAAAGGGACGTTCTACATTCCTGTAAACAAAAGTTCCAAGAAGGTTTCCAATCTAAGAGCCAACCATCACGCATGCATAGTCATAGATGACGAAAAGGAAAACGTATTGTTGGTTCAAGGGCACGTGGAGATTATCGAGGATAAACGCTTCACGAAGCTAAAACGATGGATGACGGCGAAAACAGGCTGGACCATCAGCGAACCGTCCCTTGGGGCAATACTAGTTCTGAGACCCGAGAAGAAAGCGAGTTGGAAACTGACCTGAACTAGTCAAATATTATTCGATGAATCGAAAAACTGATCGGCTCAGAACCTCGTCATGAGAAGCAACCTAGACGAAGTTAATGCCGAACTGTTCTTGTAGGAGCCTGTCAAACTCTTTTGAGCTTCCAAGGGGTCGCTCAAATCGTCTACTTCCTCTCGTCACGATGAGTTTCGTATCTGTTAGCGTCACTCTTCCATTGGGTGTTAGCTGAGTACATACCCGACCCTTTCTGAAATGAGAATAGGGAGAAGTCTGGTGGTAGCGGCATCTATGAACAAAATCCCCAAGCCTTCGAGGGCGAAGACTGAACAAGTATTGAGGCTCCCAGAGATTCTTCTCGCGATCCCACCGGGACAGCAACCTCCCTCCAGCTCTGCGAGTAATACGGTAGACTCTTCCATTGTCTGTTTGTGGACCTGAATAATCTAGCCGTTTTGGTTCTGTAATGATCACCGAAACCAACATCGGCCAACCAGCGACCCTTCATCGTGACCAGCAGAGTCATATGATCAAACTCTGGAGTGAAACCACCACTCTTCCCCGCGACCCGTGCCGAAAGTATGCGCACGTTGAAGCCCAGGCCCGTGAGTAGCGCTTCAAAGGATCCGTTGAGTTCGTAGCAAAAACCTCCACGTTTGTGAGTAATGATCTTCTCGTAGAACGCGTCCTCGCTGAGAATTATCGGGCGTCCCAGGTGAATGTCAAGATTCTCAAACGGTATCGAAAGCAAGTGCTTCTTGTGGAGTCCAGACAGACTCTCTAGGCTCGGCCGAAGCGGCCCACGATAGCCAATTCGCTCCAGGTAAGCATCAGGTGAGTCAGCGAGGTCCCGGGTTTCCAGCGAAACCTACGACCAGGATCGATTTTAGCCCAACTGCAGCGACCTTCGGTCTAAGCTAGCTGGAGCATTCTCTCGATCGAGAGCCTGGCTCTGTCAGCGGTCTCTTTTGGAACCCTGACCTCGTACACCATGTCCCGGAGCGACCGGTAGACTTTCTCCAGGGTTATGGTCTTCATGTACTGGCAGACAGCATCCTCCTTCACTGGCAGGAACGTCTTGTCAGGATTCTCCTTCTTCATCCGGTGAAGAATTCCCGTCTCGGTAGCCACAAGGAACTTGTTGGCTGATGATTGTCGGGCGTGGCGGACCATTCCCTCCGTAGAGTAGATCTGCGTCATTGGAAGGTTGAAGTCGCCCTTCTCGGAAAAATAGAGAAACTGCGTGACACACCCGCACTCTGGGTGGACCAGGAATTCCGCATCCCGGTGTTCTTCGAGCTTCTGGTTGATGATGTCCGGTGTTATGCCTGCGTGAACATGACACTCGCCCGGCCAGACCTCCATCTTCCGTTGAGTCTTCTCCATAACATAGGCTCCGAGAAACATGTCTGGCAAGAAGAGGATCTCACGGTCTCGCGGAATACTATTCACCACCCTTACAGCATTACCTGAGGTGCAGGCGTAGTCGCTCTCTGCCTTCACCTCGGCCGTCGTGTTAACATATGAGACGACGACCGCATTCGGATGTTCCTTCTTCCAAGCCCGCAACTTATCAGCGTCAATGGTTGCAGCCAGAGAACATCCAGCTCCAAGGTCTGGGAGTAGGACCTTCTTCTGAGGAGATATGATTGAGGCAGTCTCGGCCATGAAATGGACCCCGCAAAACACGATCACATCAGCCTCGGTCCGAGCCGCAGCCTGAGAGAGTCCGAGAGAGTCGCCCACATAATCGGCTATGTCCTGAACCTCCGGGACCTGGTAGTTGTGTGATAGTATGACGGCGTTTCGCTCACGCTTGAGCCTCGTAACCTCCGCTACTAGATCCTCTCTAGTGGTGGACTGGAGCGTGGTGGGCAATAGTCGACGTCTAGTTGACAGGATGTCAAATCCTCGGTTAAAATGTTGCTTCGAGGATGCCCCGGCCGAGGGACCTTGCTAGGCTGCTAAGTAACAACACTGTTTTCCTCGACGGTTACGATACTAGACATGGGTTCCTTGAGATTCCAAAATAGCTGATGATGGATTGAATCCCTCTACTGGATCCCGAGAGTCGTCGTGCATGCATATGAAGGAGACGGTTGAGATAGAGATGATTCAGCTGTGAAGTTCAGCTGGCACGATGTGGCTGAGGATGTCGAGAAGCATGCTCACAAGCTGGCCGAGGACATTTTCGCGCTTGAACCGGACGTAACGGAAGAGGTCGACCTCAAAGCACTATTCGAACGAATCCTTGCCAAGGAGGATTGGACTGACAAGCTCGCCGCGCGGCTTGAAAGATTCATGGGATTCTTTCATCGACCCCAGAAGGAGACTGACCTTCCTGAGGATCTCAAGCTACTCATTCCGGACATGAGGGATGTGGAGCGCGCCTACATGGACATAACAAGTGGGTACAAGGATTTCATCAAGGCTGTCTGGGAGGCACAGCACGAGCGCCAGTGGCGCGAGTGAAAAGCGTACTCTAGTACATTGGTGATTGTAGTCGGGCTATCTGGGACGATACGCGGTCGATGTACTCTTTCAACCGTGACAGCATCGTCTTGGCAGTGATCACTCCGAGGACCTTGTGATCCTTGATGACGAGGACCCGTCGTATTCCCTTCTGAGTCATTATCTGAGCCACCTGGTCCAAGCCCTCGTTCGCATCCACAGACACCAACTCTCGAGTCATAATGTCGCTCAGCTTCACCCGAATAGGATCCCTCCCCTCGGCCACAATCTTCGAGAGGTAGTCCCATTCCGTGACAATGCCTTCGGGGTCACCGCTGGGCGAGGCAATTATTGCAAAGCCATGGCTCCTGGCCTTCATTTGTCGAGCTGCTTCGACTGCGCTCGTATCTTTCTGTAGAGAGAGAAAGTCCTTCTCTACTATGTCCTTGGCAACCAAGACCATGATTGAAGGTTACTTTGTCGGATAATTAACAGTGCTGATGACGAGTTTCCCGAATATCAACATCACGATCTGGGACCGCAAAAAACGGGAAAGTTTTTCGGGATGGTGGACGCCGCGTGTCAGGTGAGCGCGCTAAGGAACGAAGCTGTGGGGGTTCCGAGACCTGTAACATCATCGTAGCCTCGGGTCGCAGGCAAACTGAGCGTTTGATTCATCGTCCGGAGTCGGTAGACTACTCCCGCGCTCGCGTCTATGCTGTTGACGTAGTTCGCCCGGACTACTGCAACGGTCGAGGATGGGCTAACGATGTCTGTGAAAGCAGCTGAGCCCGCGAGGCTGTAGAACAGCGGGTTAGCAAACCCGTGCGGGTGGCCGGCAGCCTGGTCCGCCAGTGCCATGATTCCGGCGATGAGCGGGGACGATAGGCTGGTCCCTCCAACGCGGTATTCAGAGTATGCGACTGTACCATTCGGAAATGTCTGGGTCTCCCCAACCAAATATCCAGTGTTCGGGTCACCAACCGCTGAGATGTCAGGTACTGCTCGACCGATGCGTCCCTGCGCTTGGAAGACTGATTTGGGTACTACTCCGACCTGGTAGGAGGGCTCTGAGAATATGCGGCTCACACCGCCCCCTGAACCGTACAGCCAGGAGCCGGGTGGAGTCGGTGACCATGTTGTGCCGGTCCATGACGAGGTAGTGGTTCCCCAGGCTGTCTCGAAGAGATAGTTGTTTGACGCGCCGACGGCGAGGCTTGTGCCTCCCACGGCCGTCACGTACGGGCTTGAGGCCGGCCAGTCAGTGGTGGTGTAGCCTACTACGAGCGACTCGTCACTGTTGTCGCCGGACGAGAAGTAGATTCCAATCCCGGTGACCACGCCCTGGAGGATGATACTCTCGAAGGGTTTGATGTAGCCCGGTGGGAGAATCTCTGTGGGGAAATCGTACGAGTTGGTTACGATCGAAGCTACGTGCCGGTCCACCACATAGTTCAGCGCCGCGTCAAGGTCTTGGAAGTTGTTGGGAGCGCCTACGTAGACGATCTTCGCTGCGGGTGCCATGCCATGGACTGCTTCAACGTCCAGCGTTTCCTCGCCGTACCATCCTTGCGGGTCCTGTCTGATACCGCTCTCAGGATGGTTGTAGGTCCCTGGTGCGACCACCTGAACCAGCTGGTTGGCTGTCAAGGTTGGAAGCCCGCGGTTGATCGACCACTGGTTCACATCCTGGGCGATGGTCGGTGCTGCGTAAGCGTCGATGACTGCTACAGTCTGGCCTGATCCATCGTAGCCGGAGATTCCATAAGCGCCCTTGATCTGCTGAGGAGTGTATCCGCACGGTGCGTAGGGAAGCGTGCCCGTTCCGTACGGGTTGGTGAAGCCGACCGCCAGATTCTGTCCCCAATAGGTTGAGCATGGGTGAGCACTGACGAAGGCTGGGGGTGGGGGCGCGTCCCCCACAGTGTGATCCGTAAAGACGAATTGCACGCTGTCGTCTAAGCCTAAAGCCCCAGTTACGATGCCTGCCAACGAGTTGGGTATGGACACATCCGAGGAGGGAGACCTCAGGGTTAGGCCTGAAACGCTGTAGAGTCCAAAGCTCGTTCCGAATGCTGCCTGGGCTTCGGCTACAGTGCCCTCGGCCGAGACGTAGAGATTGTTTGCTGGGGTGTACTCCACCGAGAACCCTTGGTTGCGCAGCCAGGACTGGACAGCCCCGACCTGAGACTGAGACGGGGCAAACTGCAAGTGGAATTGTGACGGTGTCAGGTACCGTCCGTAGGAGGAACTCTTGGGGTCGGATACTGCTTGAGCGAGTGCTTCTACCCGCGACGGATTGCTCCAGCCTAGGTAGACTCGAAAACCAACATAACTAGTCGAGTCAGCAGGGCCCTGGTAGTTGTTATTATTAGCCCAGGTCGGCGCGCTCCCAACAAGGGTCGACCGGCCAGAATTCCCCGCCTGAGCAAACAATCCCTCAAACGAAGCGTTCAACGAAACAACCAATACTAACACGAAGAGCGCGACTGCTATTCTCTGTAACGACATAACGAACCAACGAAACCCTTCTCTAAACTATTTAACAGTTTGTAATCGGACGCCAACTGCGTCATTCTAAAGACATATCAAGATAACCTCATTTTTCCAGTGTCTATCGCATAATCCCTGCTTCAGGGACCCTCACGCTACTTGTTCGCGGACCTCCAGCTTCTGCTTAACGACTCCGACCTGTTGACCTCTCAGCGCAGACGGGACGATAGCTATCAGGCTCGTCACGGCCATGATTTGGAAGATCGTGTGCATTGGCCCGATGAAGAGGTCCACGCTCGGTGCTCCTGATGGAAGAGGTATGCCTGCGAAGACCGATTGCAAGACATTCAAGGGGATGCTTGTGGCTAGGACGGCGAATGAGATTGATAGGCTGAGAAGAGCTCCGGTAGTCACGAGAGTCGCGGACATTCCAGAGGCTACACCCCTCCTCGTTACAGGAGCGGAACTCATGATAGAACTGATGTTGGGTGCAACGAACATTCCGCTGCCAGCTCCTATGAGAATCATGAACAGCGCGAGAACGCTGTAGGATACGTTGGCTGGGATTAGCGTGAGACCTATGAAGCCGGTGGTCGAGATCGCGAGTCCGGTAGTTGTGAAACCTCTAGGTCCATACTTGTCGGAGAGGTATCCGCTTAGGGGTCCAAGGCTCACAAACGCAACCGCGAACGGTATCAATGCGACCCCGGCTCTAAACGCGTCGTAAAGCAAAGCTCCTTGGAAGAAGACGGTGAGTACCAAGGACACGCCGCTCCGGGCGATTGACGATAGGAAGTTACTGAGTATTCCTGCCGTGAAGGCTCGGATCTTGAACAGAGTCAAGTCCATCAGCGGAGTACGAGTGTGCAATTCCAGGTAAGCGAAGCCGCCGATCATCAACAAGCCCGCGCCCATCATGGCCACGTCAACCGATGTGTATCCTGACAATGCGCCGAGAGTTAGCCCAACCAGGAACGCGGTTAGTCCACTAGCAAACAAGATGTTGCCCGGCAGATCAATTCTCTCATGACGGACCGTGCCTAGCTCTCGTAGCTTCTTGTGAGCCCAGATGGTTGCGAAAGCGCCTATTGGCAAGTTGATCCAGAAGATAGACTGCCAGCCCAACGCTACTGTGAGGATCCCGCCTAGTATGAGACCGATGACAGAGCCGCTGATCCCGGCGACGAGGTTGACGCCGATTGCTCGTCCCCGCTCATTGGGCGGAAAGGCGTCCGTTAGAATCGCAGCGTTGTTGGCCCAGATGAGAGCTGCACCTACTCCCTGGACGAGGCGGAAGAAGACCAGCATTCCGCCGTTTATCGACAGACTACACAGGCCCGACCCTATGGTGAAGATTGCGAAACCGAGGTTGTAGAGACGCACCTTGCCGTACATGTCGGCCAATCGGCCGAAGGCCAAGAGCAGGACAGCGGTCATGAGGATGTAGCCCATCAAGACCCAGAGGGCTTCGAAGGCTGAAGCGTTGAGACTCCGGGTAATTGTCGGGAGAGCGATGAGAACAATGTTGCCGTCCAGCTGGGACATGAA
>Ga0137387_10000240_pt1 | contig 22531 bp, 11 predicted proteins | sample SagtaG_3_FD_104909 | JGI IMG/M metagenome (GOLD analysis project Ga0137387, IMG submission 104909) | Vadose zone soil microbial communities from Angelo Coast Range Reserve, California, USA - Sage2_R_115_16 metaG | ecosystem: Environmental > Terrestrial > Soil > Vadose zone > Saprolite | place...
AGACCTTCTCGTCAGCAGTGAACAGCACCTCTTTCGGCGTGCCCAGGTACGCCAGATTCTTCTTCATGAGCGAGAGGCCAGTTGGCAACATTATCTGGCAGATCTCAAAGCTGTACTCATGGATCCTCGCATTCGTTTTCATGTGAAGCCGGTCGTCCTTGCTCTCCTGGCAGAACTGCGTGATCCCACCGAACAAGAGTGGCACATCATCGCTCAACTCATGAAGCAGACGGATGATCCTCAGACACGTCTTATCTGGCATATGCTTGCTAACTCCCTCCCCTGGTGCTTCCTGCTCGATTCCATGCCCATCCTCGAGCTCTGGCTCTCGGGCGACGATCAGGAGTATGCCAGCAATGTCATATCGTTCTTGCTCCCGTTTATGCAAAAGCAGACACCGGATAGAGTCGCCGCGTTGATAGAACCCTATATCGAGCAGGAGGTGTGGGGCAACCAGCTCGTCTTCTTAATGCGAGCGACGAACGTAGGAGCAAGCCGCCGTTTTTTTGACTTATTCTTGCGGTTGCTCGACAAAGGAACCCTTGATGGTCTACTTGGCTATGAGGCACGCTACACCAACCACTTCTGGACCATTATCTCCTCGCTCCCACAAACCTCTCCTGAATGGGCTTGTGAAGCAATCAGACATTATTTTGATCGCCTTCTCGCGCTGGGTACACTAGTTGAAAGCGCCCAGGAATCTGCATTGCTCTCTCGTGTGCTTCTCGATACACCCTCTAGCGATGGCGTGTTGATGCGAAGCGCGCAGGCCGCACCTAAAGAATTTGTGATGCAGTTACTCCCGTTGATGCTGCAACTAATGGCGAGTAGTGCTGAGGAGCAAGAACGTGTGCTCAGGCGAGATTCCGTGTGGGGATCGCGGCATTCTCGTGGTGGATACACCGTGTATAGTGAATTGTTGAGGGCTATGGAACAAGCGCTTGCGTACCTCTCGTTACACAATCCGGATACATTTACCCAGGCGGCTGAACAACTCCGCGAACTTCCCCTTGAGACGGCCCAATATCTATTGATGCGTACCTTTAGTTCGAATGGGGAACGATGGGCGAACGAGGCTGTTGACTACCTCTGTGAACGTCCTGAACTATTTCAAATAGGGTACATTGATGCACCCTATTGGGTTGCTCGCCAGCTCGTGGAAGCGATTAGCCCTCATTGTTCTGAGGAACAGTTGCGGCGTCTCGAGCGGGCCATCCTGGATTATTATCCTGAGCAAGAGAAGCAAGCCGAATGGAGACAACTGCGGGGCTACTTGCAATTTACTGTGCTTGATGGGATTATTCCCTCGCGCCGCACACCGTTGGTGATTCGCCGGTTAGAGGAGTGGAAGCGGAAGTTCGGGATACCGTCGGCTGAGGGGCCAAATCCCCACACGGGAGTGATAGGGGCATCCCTCGTCGGGTCTCCTCTGCCACCAGGTGCCATTGAGAAGATGACTGATGAACAGTGGCTGAGAGCCATTGCGCGTTACAATCAGGACGACCTTTCCATGCGACCTGATGGAGTATTCGTCGGCGGCCTGCAACAAATTACCCGCCAGTTGGAAGGCCAGGTGAAAAGAGAGCCAATGCGTTTTGCTCAGCTCGTTCATCGATTCCCGGACGACACCCATCCATACTACTTTCAGGCTGTACTCCGTGGTATTACCGATGCCAAAGTGGACATTGAAACTGCGCTGGACGTCTGCCGTTGGTGCCATCGATTACCCACGCGGCCATGTGGGCGGGCGATCTGCGATCTCCTTGCCTCTTTTGCTACGTCTCCACTCCCCGCTGATATACTTGATATGGTGGCCTGGTATGCAACGGAGGATAGCGATCCGGCGCAGGAGGTCCGGCATACGAGTGATTGGTATGATCACAATGAGCGCTCGGATGCGATTTTTACGGCTGGAGTAAATTCAGTACGGGGCAGAGCGGCCGAAGTTATCGGGGAACTGATCTTCCACACCCCAGAGCGAGCCCATCATTTTTTCCCTTCACTTGAGCGTATGGTTCGTGATCCATCGATTTCGGTCAGAGCCTGTGTCGCCAGAGCACTACAGCTCCTGTTTCTTTCTCAGGCAGAACGTGCTGTCTCTCTCTTTATCCAGCTCTGCGAGGGTGACGAAGTGTTGTTGAAAACGGGATACGTCGAGCATTTTCTTGCCTGGGCAGCAGAGGCATATATTGAAGCGATTTTACCGATCATAGAGCGAATGCTTACGTCAAGAGGAACCAGCAATAGCAACAGCTGGGGCGCGTGTAGCCTGCATTGCTTCATTAGTTTCTGAAACAGCGCACCCACTGGCTGTTCGGTGTATCGCCGGGATAGAAGCGCACAAACGAGGAGCAGCGAACGTATTTGCCCGGCACCTCCGCTTCGCGCGCTTTCGTTCCCGGTGTGAAGAGGCCCTTCTCCAGTTGTTTCATGATCCTAGTGAACATGTCCAGGAAGAAGCTGTGAAGTGCTTTCTCTACTTTGAGAATCAGGAGCTTGGTGAGTATTTAGCATTCGCAGAAGCTTTTGTACAGACATCCGCGTTCAAAGCGAATCCGTATGTCCTTCTGGCTGCTCTGAAACAAACGACCGCGCGATGCCCGGTGTTCATTTGTCTTGTGTGCGAGCAACTTATTGCTACATTACGATCAGAGGGACTTAGCGAACGTCTTCGGATTGGTCCGCCGACTGATACTGTCAGCCAGCTTGTGCTTAGGGCCTATAGTCAGAGCATGGAGGACATGGATGAGAGTCTGCAGACTCGTTGCCTGGATATTATCGATGCACTGCCACTGACCGGGACAGCCCAGATCAATGAGGTACTGAGGGAGTATGATCGGTAAGGTTGTAATTGGACATCCTCGGAGGCCAAAACTGGTCGTAACTCCTTGACAAACCGCAAACCTTTCTTCTATACTGATCGAAAACGAAGCAGAGGAGCTACGTGCTGGCAATGGGCACTATTCTGGTGGGCAATCGTATTGTAGGCACCATCGCGCTCAATGAGCGGGAAACGCGCGGGGAAGGTGGTCCACATGATGCCAGAATCGTCTTTCCGCTTACCGTGACAATGAACCCACAGTCAGCAGCAGCGATGCTGGCCTTGACGGAATTGCGCTGTTCACTCCACCTGACCACTCCTACATTCGCGGGGAATCAGGTTGGTCCGACTGTCGCAGTGAACTTGCTGGAGAACATGGCCTGCAGGTCTGTTCCGGCAGTAGCAATGTCCTCACAAATCGAGGTGCGACTCCCAGTGAACGAGCACATCATCGCGCACCTGGAAACACACCGCCACCACCATGCTGAAGGCACCTTCGTGGCCTTTCTTGGGTTCCATGGCACGGTCGCCTGGCTTTCTGCGACAGGCAACTCCACTCCACCTGATGCTCGCATGCAAAGCCATCCCATTGATCTGCAGTTCGGGCTCTTCTCGATCCTTGCCCCATTCTGGAATACTAGAATCGAAGACCTCTCCGTGCAGCTTGCTGCCTCACAGTGGGTCGACCGAGTGCTTCCGCCTTTGGGATATTCGACCCTGCGTCTCATCGAGGTTGCCCTACCGTCGGCGAACGGGCTGCTTTCGGAAACCCTCATTGCCTCCTTCGACGCCGCCCGGCGAGATTATGATCTGGGCCATTACCGTGAATGTGTCCAGAAGTGCCGCGACGTGCGCAATGCCGTCGAGCATCAGATGGGAGCCAGCAGACAACATCCGGTAGCTGATACACTTGGAGATCGCCTGGGCCTGCCTCCCGACGCCCCACAACGCGCTTTCCTGAGGAACGTATGGGCGGGATTTGCCGACCTCACAAACGCGGCCCACCATCAATCTACGGTGCAGGGGTTGCTGCGTGCCGATGCCCATATGTGCCTCTTGACCCTGGCCCTCCTCCTAGAGTATATAGGCCAGTTGCGATAATAGTGCAAGGATCCGCTAGAAACTATATTGGTTCTGTTGCAAAAAATTTAACTCATCAAAGTGAAAGACGTTTTATCAGATTCTTTCTCGAAAAACATGCAAGAAAAGCACCGCTTTTCTAAGATCCTGTCGATGTTGCATCAATTACATGCTTGTTTTCAATTCTCGAAATTTTTTGCAACAGAACCCAGAAGGGTGCCACTCGTCGAGGAAAGTGACACAAGTAGAAGAAAGACGACGAAATGGCTGGTCCCTAATCGGCCGGCGTTTCGAACACGACCGGCCGCCTTCTGTCATCATCAGTGTCATCATCGAAATGGATCTCGCTGGTCGTCAAGTCGCCGTCGTCACCCCAGTGATATGGTTCGACCCAGGAGCAGTGGGGTGGTAGCTCCTCGGGCAGGACGCCATGCATCCCGTGCTTAAGGCGTGCCGCGGCGTATGTGCGACGCTTCTCGGCAGATGGGTTGGTGTAGCGGCGCAGGTGCATTCGTACCAAATGGCGACGCACAGCACGGTCGAGACGTCCGCGCGGTCTTGCCTCACCGTAGGCTGCCAGCAGTGAACGATCAGACGCTCTTGTTCGCTGGGTGACCCGCGCCCGCCACAGGTAGTGGGCTCCATCGCGACCGAGATCCATTTTGTCCAAGGCGTCAGCGATTGGACGCGTGTCGACTGCCCTCCAGCCAGGCCCCAACAGGATGGCGGCAAGTTCAACGAGCGACAGTACACGCCAGCCGTCACGCACGCGGCCGCGCAGTCGGAAAGCGCGGTTGATGAGCTCGGTCAATGTCGGAGCGCCGTGCTTTTCCTCGCGCGATAGCTCCCTGAGCTTCATCTCGCGCTCGTATAGCGAAATGTTCGTGTCGTAATCGAAACTCTTTCCATCTGACGCTCGGAGCGATTGCGTGACCGGCACAGTGCGAATCCGTACCACGCTCCCGCTCGCCTCGACGTTACCGTGCAGGACGATCCCCGGATGGAGATCCCATGGGTACTCGACGCCGTACAGGGTCGAACCATCACGCTGGACCTGGCGACGGTCGGGGATCTCACCGTGCCTGATGACAACGTCAATGACACCTGGTGCCAACGCTTGGGCGGCCGCTACCGAGAGGCGCAACCGACCCAACGCGCGGTCGCGGCGGGTCAGCGAGACCCGGAAGCCAGTTTGACTCGACGCGATAGGCTGCTCGTCAGTCGATGTTGGCTCGGTCGCCTCCCCAGCGCCACTGGCCTCCGCGTACCCGAGCCCGAGCGGGAGAATGGGCGGCACTGTTCTGAGCGAGTATCGATCGCGATCGCCAGCACGCTCAGCGCGCCAAATGCCTCCTGCCTGCCAGTCGTCGTCAAGGCGCAGATGCACACCGCTCGCAAGCACGCCATCTGGCTGTTCACGCGTGAGCCGGTCGGCGACATAGGAGTTCATGTGGCAAACAGCGGTCACGTAGGACGAACCGCTCACAAGCGTCCGTTCCATTGGGTCGTGCCCGTCGCGCTCGAGTAACTCAAGGATACGCGGTCGAAGCGCGGAGTAGCAGCATCGCTCACGGACGGGCACGTTCATAAGCCCTCGATAGAGCAATGCCAGGTCCCTGCCGCCCAGCGGGCCGTCGTCGTTGAGGCGTTGGTCGTAGTCGGCGGCAAGAAAGAAGTACTTGCCGCGCCAGTCGCGCAATTCACGCGCAGTGAGTGCCAGGTCGCGAACAGCGTCGAAGCTGCGCAGGAGGGCCTCGCGCAGCTCATCGCCTGTCAATTCCTCGCTGAAGCAGAACGCCAAGAGACCCTCGCGGTGCTCCTTGAGGAGGTAGGCGGCGTAGTAGTCGAGGTCTTCCAGCTCGGCTTTGTCAAGTGTGTATGTCGCCTCCAGCAGGAAATGGCCGTGGTTGTCGAGCCAGCGGGCGCGCCGACAGAGGCGCTCGTACTGCTTATGGGAGATGTGGTTGGCACCTGGGCCAAACGCGTTCAGGTCGAGGACGAACCGCTCGCGCACGATCGCGACCCGTTGCCCTGCAATTTCCTCGATGGCGGTGGCAGGCGCTCCGGAGAGCTTGGGTGCGATCCATCCGTCGTCGACTTCGGGATGTGCGCCTTCCTTGTATATGACCTCGCCGAGCAGGTCGCCGCACACGGCCTCGGTGTGAACGCGGACGAAGGCCCCAACCGGCAGGCCATTGTCGCGTTCCCGTGCAGTGCGCGTCGGAATCCGCTCCGACGCGAGCTCGGCGGCGATGAAACCGCGAGACTCCAGGTCATAGTTGAAGTAGATCGCATTCCACAGGTTGGCGAGATGCAATGGACAGCCGCGCTGGCGAATAACTGCGACGAGGAACTGCTGGAGTTCGGAGCGGTGGTTTGCGCTGAGCGCGCCAGCGCCGAGTGTGAGCTCCGGATAGAACGTTCCTTGCAACTTACGCCTCCTTGATTCGGCTAGTCCCTGGTGCCGTGATTCGCTAGACGGGCAAGGGCGTCTCGCTGTCCGCGTCGGCGGCTCGCGCGGCTCCGGTCGCATCGCGCGCGGCATCTTGAACGACGTAACGCATCAGCCGGTAGCGGCAAAAGCCGATCTGCATCACTTCTCCGCACTCGATCAGGCGCTGCAGCGAGGCGTGCAGCTCGTCCTTGTGGAGGGCCGGCTTGCGGCCGCGCACTCGCGAGAGCAGCAGCTTTGGCCACAGAGGTTTGCGTTTCCGCTCGGCGCGAGAGTAGTAATGGTCCTCGCCACGGAGCACCGCCCACATGATGTTCTCGACCAGGCCACGGTAGTTGTGCCACAGCAGCTGCCAGACGAGCTTGTCGAGTTGGTCCTCGCTGCGCTTGCGCCCACGGGAGGTTGCCGATGCCGGTCGCAGGTTCTCGCTCGTAAACGCCTCGTAGAGCTTGGGCTCGACCGCATCCGCTGGCAAGCCTGCGCGGTTCCAGTGCGCGGAGCAGCGCGTGTCGTCGCTCGCGCACGTACCGTCCGGCAAGTCCTCTGCAGCGAAGTACTGGCGGAAGCCCTCGTTACAGCAGACGCCGTGGGCACCGAACCAGTCGCGAAGCTGAGCGACCTCGCTGGCGACGCGCTGGTTGTTGGTCGAGAGACGACGCACGAGGCTCTCGGGTAGTTCGCGCGAAAGGAACTCGACACAGGTGAGGTGAGCGCGGTTTGGACGCTGTGAGACGTCGAGATAGCCGAGGGTGTGCAGTTCGAGGAGCCCGTGCCAGAGCGCCCCGGGATCGGGATATTCCTCCCCGAAGCGCGGGACGAGCCGCGCATGGAGTGTGGTGGTGTCGATCTTGTGATCGGCTGGCACTTGCTCGAGGATCGCTTCGACGAAATCGCGCATGTCGTCGGTATCGGCATCGTAGTCTCCGCGGCGAACCGCGATCGTCTGCGGAAAGTCGCCGAGGTCGGAGACAACCCCCTGGAGGGACAATTCGGCGAGGACGCGGAGAACCCCGGTTTCATAGGTATCGACCGTCTCCTTCCGCGCGGCGTCCTCACGGGTCCGCCGGCCGGCGGCGAGGTCCTCGTCGATCAGGTCGAGCGCCAACGACCGCGCGGAGAAGACCGGCTGGGACTGAAGCAGCTTTCCCGCGATCCGTGCGAGGAGGTCATCACCGACGCGCCGCTGGGTCATAAACGAGATCGTGCGCTGCGCTCGTGGATAGCTGATGGCCAGCGCGGCTGTGTAGAGACCGGGCTCGTCAGGGTGCGCGGCACGGTCGCGCCCCGCGCGGCCGAGCTGCTGGTAGAGCGCGGCGAGGTCGGTTGGAGGTGAGACACAGAACACGGCACGAATGTCGGGGCGGTCCACGCCGAGGCCAAAGGCCGAGGTGGCGACCACGACCATGCGCTGATAGCCATCGTCGTTCTTCGTGGGTGCCTGCTTGAAGTGGTTCGCGGTGCCCGTCTTCTCAGCGTCAGTCAGGCGCCCGTGATATATCAGGACATCGACTGGATGGCCCTGCAAGTAATCGGACAGATGCGCATAGAGCGCCTGGACCTGGCGTACGGTCAAACAGTAGAAGATGGCGTGCCCGTCGAGCGCGTCGACGACACGCTCGACGAGTCCGGCCACCGATGTCGGACCACCCTGGCGTGGTGGCAACACGCGGCGGTAGACCGCAAGCTCCGGACGCAACGGGTTCGCGCGCACGAAGGCGAAGTCTTCCCGCTCCTCACCGCTGCGCAGTCCAAAGATCGCCTGGCGGAGTCCCTCTCGTACCGTGTTGTTGGCGGTCGCCGTCAGCGCGAGGAGTTGAAGCCGCGGTTGGTCGCGCTTGAGCCGACGTAGGAAGTCTTGGGCGCGCCGGAGACTCGGCCGGAAATCGTCACCCCACTGCACGAATGTGTGCGCCTCGTCAAGTGCGATCCGGCGAATGATGCCGCGTTCCACGCCGATGCGGATCCACTCTTGGAAGTGGCGCTGGCAGAGTCGTTCGGGCGACAGATAGACAATCTTGATGCCATGCGATCGGCGCCCCTTGAGCTCGTCCTCAACCTCGCTCTTGCCGGTACGGCTGTTTGACTCGCGCATCGGCGCCACGAGGGCACGTACACGTCCGGCGATCGTTCGATTGAGTCCGAGCGCCTGGTCGGTCATCAACGAGACGAGCGGACTGATGACGATCGTCACGCCTGGGAGCGCCAGCGCTGGCAGCTGGAAGACGTAGGACTTCCCGTACCCGGTGGGCAAGACGGCCAGCAGGTCCTTTCCGGCGGCGATCGCCCGTAATGCCTCTCGCTGTTTGGGCTTCAGGAGGATCGCACGCCCTTCCGATCTGAGCTGTCCAGCGATCTCCGATGCCCGACGGAGGAGCTCATCTTCGAGTGTCCCGGCCTCACGATGTGCGCGTTCTTCGTCCTCGGATAGCTCTTGCTCGAGGATCGCGCGTGTCTCGGGCAGCTCGGTAAACTCGGTCAGTTGCTTGGGGCTCGACAGCTCGGCGGCGCGGTCGGCGGTGATGATCCCCTCCCGCGCGAAGAAGTCGAAGATGCGCTTCCAGCCCTCTCGCATCGTGCCGACGTTACCGAGCCACGGCTCGCCGGTCTCTGGGTCCTCTCGCATGAAACCGGGGTCGAGTGAGCCGAGGAACACCTGCCGGTATAGGCGGCGCAAACGGCTCGGACCCGCGAGCTTGCGATCGCTGACAATGATCACACCGCGATGCGCCTGCGAGCGGATCAGGCGACCAACGGCTTGGCGAAGCGAGAGCGCAGCCAGGGGCAGGTAGTAGTGCTCGTTGCCGAAGGCCTCCGGGTCTTCCTCGCCGCGCAGCTCGGCTTGTTCGACTTCGAGCGCGAGGCGTGCGGCGATCACAGGCTCCGCAAAAGGCGCGAACGGCAACTTGTTGATCCAGACCATGCGCAGGCGACTCGGCTCGGCGATGTCAACCCCTTGCCACAGGCCGCGAGTTCCCACGAGCACTCCGCCTACCTGCTTGAAGGTTTCAACAGCGCGCTGGTTGCCTTGGATGCCTGCCGAGATCAGCGGGTACGTCTCGCCGCGCTGGACCCGCAACCGCGCGAGCGAATCGAAGATGCCCGCCGACGAGGCACGCGAGGTCGTCAGCACTATCGCGCCGTTGTTCCCGTTGTGGTCGACGATCTCCGAGACGTAGCCGGCTAGTTGGTGCGCGACGGTGTGCATCGCCGCCTCGGCGTGCTCAGACCAGGAGGGGAAGTCGTCGAAGCAGATGAGCTCCGCCTGCGTCGACGCATCGAAAGGCGAGCCAAGCGCGATCGCTGCCACCTCGTCTTCGGCGAAGTCGAGCCGACGGCGGATGAAGTCCCAGCCGGCGGCAACGCGCAGAGTCGCTGAGACGTAATACGCGCGGGCGAAGCGCGTCTTGAACGTGCGCCAAACGTCCTCTCGGCCCAGCTCAATCGGGGAAGAGACCAGGCGAAAGCGGTACGAGCGTGCGCGGCCGGGCTGGAACTCGTCGAGTTCCTCGGCAAAGACCACGCGATTTGATCGCGCGAGCGTTACGCCAGGCCCGTCGTCGCGGGTTTCCTCCTCGTCGTCGAGGACCTCCGCCTCCTCCACCGCCTCAAGGGCGACGACCTGCTCGCCGACCGGCGCGCCGTCTTCGACCCCCTCATCGATATCCTGGAGGCTCGCCTGGTCAGCCGTGTCGGCCGCGCGTGCGCGGGCCTCAGTTGCGGCGTCGAGCGCTGCAGGCTGCCCACTGCCCGTGGGAGCCGAGCCCTCCGACGGCGCGAGGACGGCGTCGATGTCGCGCATAATCGCCACGAGGGCCTTGTCAATCGCGGCCGTGCGGCTGAAGAGTGCCTGAAAGCGATCGAACGCGTATGGGTCTGCGGGCGGGTTCTGGGCTACGCGCCGAAACGCCTGACTGATCAGACCGACCTTGTAGCGACACGTGCGGAGTTCGGCGGCTAGGTGCAGCATTGGCCGGACGAACGCGTCACCCTGCAGCGGGCTGGCCACGGTAACCGTGCGCAGGTGAGCGCGTCCAAGTGCGTCGCGTGGCGCGGTGTCGAACGCCACCATCGCGGCCCGAGCAAGACGTTCGTCGTCGAGGTAGCGGTCAAGATCCATGACGGCGTCGGCCAGCTGGCCGACACCTGGCAGCGGGATCTGGTCCTGGGCCCACTCGGCAACCTGTGTGGCTAGCTCGGCCAGGGAACCTGAATCGAGTTCGGGCGAAAGGGCTCCAGTCGCGTCGCCTTCGAGTTCATGTGCCTCATCGACGAACAACAGCGTGTGTTCACCGAGCCCATCAAAATCGTCAAGGTGAGCCAGCAACAACGCATGGTTTGCCACAACCAGTCGGCGCGATTCGAGGGCCTCGCGCACATTCTGGGTGTAACGCCCGATCCCGCCGCGATCGGTGCGGTAGTCCTCACTCTCTGCCTGGGAGAGGGTCGCGAGGTAGAGTGATAGGCGCCGCGGGCAGTATTCGTCAAAGAACGGCGGCACGTCGACGCGATCGACCGAGCGAGCTTCCCACTCCTCGGTCGGCTTGCCCTCGGCCACGAAGCGCAATACCAGGTAGATGACCAGGTCGCGATAATGCTGGTCATCCGAGAAGTCGTGGCGGTCCTTGCGATGCTGGTGCTTGTCAGGTTCAGTTAGTTCCGACAGTGCGAGCATCAGTGCGCGCAGGCTCAGCCGGTTCGCCGAGCCCTTCACCATGTCGGCCGCCTTGGCGAGCTCCGGTATGGCCTGCTCCGTCAGCGCCTCAATATCGGCTGCAAGCTGCGACTGTAGCTGCTTGGTGTAGGTCGAGATCACCACCTTGTGGCGATCGTCAGCGTCAAGCCAATCCAGCGCTGCCGCCAAAAGCGCGTAGCTCTTGCCGGTCCCAGTTGGGGCTTCGACCAGCGCTGGCGCGCCCTGATCCATCCAGTCACGTAGCCTCGCGACCATGAGATGTTGCGCCTCGCGCGCCTCGGCTCCCTCGCCCTTGACCGCAACCAGCAGCTTCTCCAGCGATACACGTCCGTCTGCGGCGCGCAGCTCATTCGGGATCTTGACTGGGACTGGCTCGAGCGGAGTCTCTCTGGGGGCCCTCCCCTCCTTAGGCTGGGGCGGCCCAGGACGCAATGGCTCCTTCGTTCTTGCCTCAAGCGCCTGCAGAACTATCTGCGAGGTTTCGGCGTGGTCGACCGGGCCCCCGTTGCGATTGGCCCGGTCTGCGAGGGCAAACAGCAGGTCCCAAGCATCTGAGCCTGTACTCGCAGCCGTCAGGAGGTCAATGAGGGTAGGTCCGAGCGTCGGCAGAAACTCGCGTGCGCCGTACTCGACCAGCTCGATCAGCATCTTCGAGTCATCGAGTGCGTCGTGCCACTGCATCTCCTCAACGTCGATCTCCAGCCGTTTGAGCAATTGGAGCAGCCGGTGTTGATGTGGCGGAATTGGCCAGAGCGCCTGCGCCAGATAGAGCCCATCCACGAGACGCGGCGCGCGTGCACCCTTGAGTAGCGGCTCGAGTCCGCAGCGCATGTACTCCTCGTCTATCAGGCGGAAGTCGTGTCCGACCCCGTTGTAGGCGACCACCGTGTCGGCGCTGGCGCAGAAGTCACGAAACTCCTCGAGCACCTCGGGTAATGGGCGCTTTGTTGCGAGATAGCGCTTACGCAACTCATCGCGGTAGATCAGGAGCTCGTCCTCGGAAGGCAACGCGGTGAAGACGCAGAACTCACGCCGCTCAGCGCACCACTGCTCGTCCGGACCGAAGCGCACGCCACCGATCTGGAAGACGTGCTGTTCGCGATAGGGCTCCTTGACGATTGGCCGCACGATCGATTCCAGATCGAAGGCCACGAAGCGCCTGGGCGTGAAGCCTCGCTGGGTGGCGGGTTCGTCCGCGCGAGGTACAGCGGCAAAGAATCGATTGCCATCGAACCTGAGCCGATGCTGTGCTGCTCGCACGACCCGCTCGACGTCCGCCGGCTGCAAATGAGGAACACGTTGGCGTAACTGGGAGACGAGCTCCGGCCGCGACAGACCGTGTGGCGCTTGCTCCAGCACCTCGAGAAGTAGATCGACTTCGCTGCGTCGCATCTACAGCACCGCCTTCTGCGCCGCCGCGAAGGCATCGATGCGTGGGACCTCGTACATAAGGTGACCCACGGTGGCCTCGGCCGCGTCGATGCCTTCGCAGCGGCGCTCATCACGGCTTGGACTAGCTGCACAAGCCGCGAGGAAAAGGTCAAGCCACGCCTTGGCATCCGCTACCTTGGGCGGCTCGCTGGTCTGGCGCCAGACCAGCGAGCCGCCCGTCGAGGTCCGCCCATGTAGGCATCGCCACAGCGCGGGAATGGACCACAATGAGGAGTGCCACCTGGTTTTCAAGCTCCTGCAACAGCCCCTCGACCGTGGAGACGTCGGGCTCGGTAGCAGTGGCATCGAGATCAAAGATCATGTCGGCTCCAAACTCCGCATGGAATCTGTGGCATGGTGGCTTCTCTTCGAATAGAGACATGTCTTCCTGCCAATTGAGACGTACGAGCAGAACTCGAGTAACGGTACTGCTATTGGATATTGGAGATGATGGATAATTCGATCAGCCCAGCAAACGCATTTCAGGCTGGTTTTCTCCTTTTTCGACTGTACATGAGTTAATTTTTTGCAACAGAACCTCTTACCCTTGACAACTCAGCAACAATCGGATACACTCATTACAACATAAGTTATACAACATATGTTTCAAGGAATTTATTCATGGAAATACCTAACGAATCTGATCTTTCCTTACTGAGCATCATCGCGACTCTAAGCCAACAGGATGGAGGACGTCCGCCGACATTTGCGGAGATCGCAGTGACTGCTGGAATGCAGAGTAGTTCTCGCGGTAATATCCAGCGGCAACTATCTCGATTGCGGCCGACATATGTTGATTGGGATAGTTCTCCCCGCTCCCTTGCCCTCACTGATGCCGCTTATGCCCTCCTGACCCGGCAAAAAAGAGATTTCGCCTTCGGCTTTCGACGTTCCTCTCCCTGATGTGATTCTTCCGCTACTGGCGAGCGGTCTGACGAGGTTGGTCAAACTGGCTGCTGAGAACAAGCCACTTCAAGCCCCTTATCCTCCCGCATGGCAGCGGGGACTGAATATGTTGGCTGTCGAATGTATGATGCGAGGAATTGAGCCACCCACTCATACCCAGGCCGCTATCGCTCTCTGCAAAAAAGCTCTCAACACCTGGCCTGTACGCTTCGCCTTGCCGACACACCTGTTCGAGGAGCCGCTCCTGGATGCTGAGGAGAACCCTACAACCTTTTGTCGCGAACTGGCAGAAAATGCTGTGGGTGGAGACGCCGAACACGAGTTGTGTCAGGATCTGATGCGCAAAATTCGCCGTATTGCGGAACTTCTCCGAAAGCAGTCAGCATACGTTGCTCTTCGCCGCCACCTTATCGAGCACGCAGTTATGCCCCTCCACGACCTGATCGACGCCGCAAGCAGCGTGGAACTCGGGATATTCGGCAGTGATCTTCACGACTTGTATGAGACGGTTCCTTTCTCGGCGTTCGAAGGCGACCATGTCTTGCTCTGTGGGTATTGCGGGTGGACACTCACGCGCAAGGAGGGACGCCTACATTGTGGCGGTGCATTTTGCGAAGTGCTCACCGAGGATTTCACTCGTGGAACCAGTACCTTGTCTCTCCCAGAGCGCGGAGGGCTCGTGCGTGTGCGATCGGCGATACGCAACTATGTTGTTGCTCCCGGGAAAAGCGAACTCACCCTGTCTCAAGCTCTGCAGTCCATGGGAGTACCTGTCGAACTCTGGCCGTACTTCGATCGCTACGATCTACGCGTTTCTCTTTCCCATGATGAGATCTGGGCCGTCGATGTCAAAGACTGGACCTATCCACATCTGCTAGCGCGCCAGCTTACCCCACTGCCAAACGAGGAGGAGTATAGCTATACTCAGGCCTTCTACGCGATACCCGATGCGCGGATACGACACACGCCTTCCTATCTCGAATTCCTTCGCGCGGCGACCGTTGGGCAGCCTTTCTCTGTTGTTTCGATCAACGCCCTGATCGCGCGCGTACAAGAACGAAAGAGGCAGCTCGATGCGAGATACTAAGACCTGGAGAACAGATTTCGCCCGCGAACTTGCGAATATGGAGTCCGTTTATGGACCGCTGAAAATGTCCTTTGCTCAATTTCTGGATACCGAGTTGATTTTGACGCTTATGAATGACCACCTGCCTGGACAGAACCCCGAATTGGCCTGGGCTATCCTGGGCGGGCATCCATTTCCCGCGCTTGGGCAATTACCTGAGGCCAGCCAACGTGCCCTTGCTCTTGCGCGCCTGCGGCTCCCTGACGTTCCTGGCCGCGGTGCGTGGGAGCGAAACCTTTCACTGTATCGCAGGGTGCCTGCTCCCTATCCGCTCTATACGTTCGATGGCACAACGTTGACGTCCACAGATACATCAGTCCTTCCCGAACGGCTGCAAGCGATGCGCGGAGCATTGGAAACACCACCTGCATGGCTACGGCGCCTGCCCCGTGCAGCCTCGCCGGGAGTCTATCGCTTCTACCTGGATCGCGACCCGCATGAGGTCGAGATCCCAACCCGCGCCACTACTGTTGCCAAGCTTGCTCCACGCGACATCCCTGAAGCGCGTACCGTTCGTCCACCGTTACGGGTCACTCTCGATGAACTCGAGGCGGAAGCTGACTGGATGGACGCCGTAGCGCCGGAAGGATCGATCGCCGCCCAAGATTGGGGGCGTCGTATCCGCAATATCCGTCTGCAGGAAGTTACCCCGACAGGACTACTAGCAGGTAGAACCTTTACCATCAACGGACTGTTCCACCTCGTTGGGATGCTCGGCAGCGGGAAATCCAGCCTCTTCATGGTGCTGGCGGTCCACCTAGCCAAACGTGGCCTGCGTGTCGCCATCGTTATGAGTGACGTTGCCTCTCTGCTGCGTTCCTACAAGGTGTTCGAGGAATTTCGTCAGGCGGATGCCCGCATCCGTGCCCTTCCCTTGATCGGACGATCCACCCGCGTCAACCATCTCAATCGCCTTGCGGCTGCAGAGATGCAGCGTGTGGGGCCATCCCTCAGCCAAGATCATCCCGGGTATGCGCTCCTCTCAACGATCTGTGGGTTGGATGGCTTACGGCGAGATGTGGTGCCGATTACCCCCGGGCAGGAACCATGCACCAGCTTATATCGCACAGATCGAGAAGAAGGAGTTACCTCCCGTTTCGATTGCCCGTTGATGCCGTGCTGTCCCGTTCATGCGCCGACGCGCAGCTTATTCGATGCGAACGTCTGGTTTGCCACTCCTGCAAGCTTTCTCGCCAGCAGCCCACAGGCTCCTCTCATTCCTGAAGAGGTTCGCTACGCCGAGCTCGCAATGCGTGCATGTGATGTCGTGCTCGTCGACGAAGCGGACCTGGTTCAGGTGCAGTTCGATACTCAGTTTGCCCAGGTAGAAGTGCTTGTGGGGCATACCGACTCGTGGCTGGACCGCCTTGCACCCCAGGTTGCCCGCCAGGTTTACCGTCCAGGGCGTCCTCTCGTTGGTATGAAACCGGGCCTTGATCGCTGGCTGACGGCGCACACGAATACGCAGCGTGCGGTAGATCGTCTCTACCGCTGGCTTCGGGAGAGCCTACCCACCCGCAACTGGTTAAGTGGGAGCTACTTCACCGGTCGTCGCCTGCTTCAGCGCGTCCGTAGGCGGATCGTGCAGAACAACTGGCCGACGGCCGTCTACGATGCCGCCTGCGAAACCTTTGTCCGCAACCCCTTCGGCAGTGGGCGTTTCATGCCAAACATTGGTGGAGCTCCACCAGAGGCATGGGTGCAAGCTGTCCAGGCCGAATTGTTCGCAGGAGATGCTATGGCCTCGCTCGAACTGCTGGCAGGATGGGTGCGGAGTGCATTCGAGTTGGATAAGTCAGTGGACCGTCTGCAGATCGAAGCCGTCGCGCACTATCTGCGTGTTGCCCTAATCGTGAGTGTGCTCGATCATGCGCTTCAGGAATTGATTGACGAGTGGCCCTCTGCTACTGAAGAGATTGATCTTGACCGAGGAGCGGGTGGACTCTTTTTCTCTCCTTCGGACAGCCTGGCACGCCTGGTTCCCGATGCGCCGATGGGAGCAGTCCTGGGATTTCAGTATTTCGATCCTGAGAGGCGGGGCAATGGCGAACTGCGCTTCTTCCGCGTCCGGGGTCTAGGGCGTGCGCTGCTCTACCGCCTCCACGATGCGCTGCGGCTCTCAGACACCATAGCAGGCCCTCACGTCATAGTGACGAGCGGAACTTCCTTCGCGCCCACTTCATGGCGCTACGACTTGCATATCCCACCTGACAGCGTCCTGCTTCCCCAGCGCGTAGGCAAAGGCGGTAACGGAACTGCAACAGCGAGCGAAGCGGTCCCTGTTTCGTGCTTCTTTGAGCCCTTGCAAGATCCCAGCATCCCCGAGAGATCGCTCGCGGTATCAGCGGTTCCGTATCCTCAACGACTCAGAAACCTGCGTGCAATGGTGACCGCCCTGGCCCAACGAAAGGGGTTTGACAATCGGAGCTTGTTTGAAAAAGAGCTGGATCTGCTGGATGCGCATCGACAGCGCATCCTGCTGGTCGTCGGACGCTACGAGGAGGCGGACGAGGTGGCGACGACACTCAGCGCGGTCCTCGGTAACGTTCCTGGTGAGGATGTAGTCGCTCTCGTACGGGAGCAAGATGGCGAGGTAGTGACGATGCCGCGCCCTGGCACGCTTTTGCGGAGCATGCTTACACAGTTTCCCAATTTGAATGCGAAGTTTCTGGTTGCGCCGCTTCAATCTATCGAACGCGGCCACAACATCTTGGTTGGGGAAGAAGCAGCCTTCGGAAGCGTCTACTTTCTGGTGCGTCCACTTCCAGTACCAGGAGATCCTTACACCGCAATCCAGCGGGTCAACGCATGGGCGGCCCGACAAGTTCCTCTCATGACGGGGATGGAGATCACACAAGCCGGGAAAATGCTGCGGGAGCAAAGCAGTCGGCGCTGGGACGAGTTCCTCTCTGAGAAGGAGACCTATATGGGTACTCCCGATCGGACGGCATTGCTCTGGACACAACTGGTCCTTGTCTGGCAGTGTATCGGCCGACTCTTACGCGGTGGTGTAGGCGCCCGTGTTCATTTCATAGATGCAAAATGGGCCGAAGTGACCAGCGGACTGACTAGGGGCGCGAAAGATACGGAACGAACCAGTATGTTGCTCGGTTTCCGTCGTATCCTGCGTGAAGCGCTCAACGATTCCGATCCTGCCAAGCGGGTTATAGCAGAAGTGCTGTACGGACCATTTGCCGCGGCACTCGAGAATTTGGAAGGAGTTTGGTCATGAAGACCACTGGATTGATTCAACCTGTCGCCTTTACTCTGCGGCCTGAAGCGGGGACGATGGAACTCGAGGTGTGGGGGCTCTCCTTGCCGAAAGTCTGGCGAGAGTGGTTTACGCTTCTGGAGCAGGAGCGTCTCCACCGGAAAGATGTTTCGTTCCCGATTCGCGCTCTCAATGACATCATCACTGCCCTCTGTGATCGCTTAATGACGGTGCCTGGACAAACGCGGCTGGAGGAACAGGATAAACTTGCGGCTCCATGGCTGCTTGCTCGATCTCCTTTCTCCACCGAACCACTTGCACAGATTGTGCGTGCATGGTGCGTCGAGTTGTTTGCGGACAGTCCGAGCCTGCAGATGATCCAACAAGCCATCAGGGCGGATGATCTACTCTGGAAACCTATACGGCTCTCCATAGTGGCAGCGATAGCACCAAATAACACCGCCAAGCCAGAGCGTTTGTTCTATGCAGCGCTTCCGGCCCACCTTGCTGATCTCCTGGTGAAGCGACACGTGACACTGTCGGTTTACGGGCTGGAGCGGGCGCTCGTCAGGGTACCTAGTGCTGATGGCGCAGAGTTGATGAGCTGGCCTCCAGTCTACCAGGTTGATCAGCAAGGTCAACAGTGGGGATATAGTTATACGATTAGCATCACTGTACAGACCTTGATCGGTGATCCACAGCCGAGAATTCACCTCCATTACGGCGTACGGCGGTGGGTATCTCGTCCGCTTTTAGAAGGGGACAAATTGTTCCTTGGGACGACCGCCAGGAGCACATTCGTGCGCTTCACCGAACGCAGCGGGTTCGACTTCTCTGATGACCCTTTATTTACGCGCGCATCCCTTCGCGGTATCTATCAGGGAGATAAGCGAATTCCTATCTGGACCAACGCGCTTCCGGCGATTGCCAGACGGCTCCGCATTCGCTGGCCCGAGGCTAAGGACCTCGCTGAGGATCCCATCAGGTACCTCAGTGAGCAGGCAAGTACTGGCGTTATCGCAGCCGTCGTCCAACCCCAGTCGTGGAATCACCCCGTGAAATCAGGCGTTGGCCTGGATGATCATGAGAGGATGACGACCATCCTCCAACAGAAACTCACGAGCGAGCTGGAGTGCGTCCCCCTGCTCACGCGTCAAAAGACAATCACAAAGCCGAGCAGGCACGCGTTGGAGAAGAACATTCGTGATCTCCCACGAGAGCAACGACTCAAGGCGGTAGCAGATTCGATCGGACCTCTGGTGACCGTTGAGGTCTGGTGGACGACTCAAGAGGGGCGAGACATGCTCGTTGACCGACTTCACGCCATGCTTTGCGGAGATCGTCCAGCGCTGGTGGAACGTCCCCCCGCGCCTCCATCATCGAGGGAAAACGAGGTAGATGAAGCAGAGGAGGAGTACCCTAATGATGAAATGACAGTTGAGGTGGAAATGCTCGAGGATGAAGAGGAGGAGGACAACCTGCTGCTTGGGCTTTGGAATGACGAGGAGGAAGTGGTGGTGAGCAGCGAAGAGGATGCCACCATGAATGACCTCTCATCCTCTCCATTTGAATCGACGCGCAAAAAGAAATCGATGCGTGCAAAAGAGCCCATTCCGGCCCAGGTAGTTGGAGAGAGCGAGATTCCGCTCCCAGGTGGCAGACTGCGGATCGTCCCAAGACAACTTGATGAGCTGGGGGCCCTCTTCCCTGCGCCAGCCTACCCTCTCACTTCGAGAGCCGAGCGTGCAAAATATCACCGTGAGCAAACAGAAGTGCGCGTGAAGCAGATCATTGCAAAACTTCCTCAAGCAGCCGGACCCACATTGGTGATCATCGAGATGCCAAACTATCGGAAGCCCAAACAACGGCGCCAGTATGGACTGCGAGATCCCAGGCGGGCGTTACGCCTTGGTTTGGCGCACACCAAGCGAGTTACCAAGTTTACTGTGGGTAATACAGATCCTGTGCTGAAGGGAAATCTTGAACTGCTCCGTCATCGTTGTACGGGAACTGTACTTGACGGTTTACGTCAGATGGGATATCTTCCGGAGCCTATTGGCTTTACGCTGCCCACAAGCCACTCCTTCCCCAAGAATATGCTCGTGGCTGCCATCTGGATGGTTCGTCTGACACAAAAACGTGGGTTCCTGCGGGTGCATTTTCCGATGGTCGTGCTGTTCCATACCGCTCACCGTCAGGTACGGGCCTGGATTCCTGATGGCAAGGGTTCCCGGCCCTTCTATCAGACGCTGCTCGATATGACGACAATGCCCCCCGAAAAGGTGCAGCGCAACAACCAGCATCAGGCAGTTTCCCAACTCCGTCAGTTTCTTCTGAACCTCCATAATGAAGGAGATGATGATGTCCTCATCATGACGGAAGCGCAGAATATACGACAAACACTGACGGGATTCCAGAATTCGGAAGTTGTCTGGGATGCATGGCGTGCGACTCGCGATGATGACCCTGTCCCAGTGACGCGCCTTCGTGGGCGAATTCGTGTGGCCAGATTGCGAAGCAGTGCGCAGCACGAGACCCCTGAGTGGTTTACGCCGGGGGCCCCGGCTGGGAAGGGGTACGTGCAGGGGATTTGGCCGCTACTGGGAATCAGCAGGACGTTTTACAATATCGCGGCGAAGCCCTCCACAATGAGTCAAGCACGCAGAGGGAAGCAGGTCAATCCAGGTGAGCTTTACACTATTCCATCCATGTTGGAAATCGTGCTCATGGCTCTTCAAGAGGAAGACGATCCGGGAATTTGGGCGTTTGCTATCAATCAGTGGCGCAAGATGAGCTATAACTCGAATGCAATGACATTGTTACCCATGCCGCTACAATGGGCTGAGCATGTGGATCGCTATGCGGAAGTGATTGGTCCCTGGGTCTTTCAGGAACAATGGGGTCAAGAGGAAGATGAGGGAGATGATGACGAGGACTAAGACCTAAACAATGGGAAGCGATGAGCACTTCCAATGCCTCAATGTTCAACTAGCTCTGAAGACTATTAGGAGGTCACTCGATAATGAGCAATCGGGTCTACGAAACCAAAACGCTCTTTGTCACTGTTAAAACGTACCCCAATCCGAGTAAAAAGCACATTGAGACTACCTGCGTTTCGGGTATTACAGATGAGGGTTACTGGATGCGGCTTCATCCTGTGCACTTCCGTTTACTCGAGGATAGCAGCCAGTTCCAGCGTTACAGTTGGATAGGGGTGCGTGTAAACAAAGCTACTCAAGATCCCCGGCCTGAAAGTTATCACCTGGATGAGAGTAAGATTGAAATTATTAGACATACGACGACAGATAATATGTGGCAAGAACGACGTGAAATTATAGAGCCGTTGCTAAGTCGATCTATCGAAGACTTGCAAGATCAACAGGCTAGCAACAGAACTTCATTGGGGGCTATACGTCCGAAAGAAATTACCCGATTCCAAATAAAAGATACAGATCCTCACTGGTCGCCTAAGCAACGTGCGAAGCTCAGTCAGTTAGGACTCTTTTCTCCTCAGAACGTTCCCTTGCTAGAAAAAATCCCTTTTGAGTTCGTCTACGACTTTTCCTGCGATGACCCTCGCTGCAATGGACATAGCATGCAAGTTTTTGACTGGGAGGTAGCACAATCCTATCGCAGGTGGAGTCGGGATAAATCGCGCACTGAATGGGAAAAACAATTTCGAGATATGTACGATTACAGGGTCAGAAGAATCTATGATACGATCTACTTCATGGGTACATTAGCTAAATACCCGACCACATGGACAATTGGAGGCATCTTCTTTGCCCCCAAACAACGCCCACAGCCAACTCTTTGGTGAATCTATTTACGCAATCAAGTCAGCAACTGCCTACAAAAGAAGGAACATCATCAGCTGAAATGTGAATAGGCCGTAGACCAACGATTTCGTTTTGGAGTAACTCGGCTACAACTCGTCGGTGGCATTTTTTCCAATCGGCGCATGCACAGAGCAAGCACACATCACGGCCAGCTTGGAGGAAGTTTGCAAGCCAGGAGATGCCTGCTGCGGCATCTCCTAGCTTAATAGGTAATGTTGAGGATCGATAATTGATATTCCCTAGCTCGCGTAGATGACAATAGTTTGTCGAAAATCGTTCAATGAGTCTCTTGCGTGACCACTCGGGTCGCCAACGCGATGCTGGATAATAGCGAATGTCGACGATCAAAACCTGCTGAGCAAAAAGCCCTTGAAGCTGCTCTACCCCTTCAAGAGTAGCATAGCCTATTGTGTAGAGTTTGCCACGATCTATCATTTTGGCCTTCATCACTTATTAAAGTTGACGACAGGACAGGTGCCCGTCTCTCAATATGCATGCCTCCTCCTAACAAATCGTGAGACAGGCACAAGAACCTGTGTTCTATGTATTTAGTATACCATATGAGGCCTTGTCATAATAAAATCGACGAAAAAGCCAACAGTGGGTAACTTATCAAAGAACAATGTGCCGTCCGGCACAACTTTAGAATAGAATGGGCGTGTAGATGTTCAGCGACAAATAAGAAGTGACGAAGGATACTCACTACCCTTGCTGGTCTAGCCATAAACAATGTAGCTCCTCCATTTTACCCTCTCCACTTATCCTCAAATGGCCTATCATAAGCTCACTAATACAGATCCTTTTCTTCTCTGTAGATACATTTCTGACTTTTTATATTATTTTTCAAGTCCGAGTTCGCGTCGAGCGGCATGCCATGTGGTAAGCCCTTTTACTGTACGCATTATTCCAGGGTCTGAAAGCCTGCTTGCCACTTGCCGCGCGCTCGGATTGGTTCCTTCTGCATACAACATC
>Ga0137387_10000242_pt1 | contig 22453 bp, 38 predicted proteins | sample SagtaG_3_FD_104909 | JGI IMG/M metagenome (GOLD analysis project Ga0137387, IMG submission 104909) | Vadose zone soil microbial communities from Angelo Coast Range Reserve, California, USA - Sage2_R_115_16 metaG | ecosystem: Environmental > Terrestrial > Soil > Vadose zone > Saprolite | place...
ACGTGTCGCAGGCCACGGCGAACTCGACGGTGGCCACGATGCCGTCCGGGGCCGGCCGCTGCCGCAGCGCGTGCCGGCTGATGTGGGAGTCGCCCACCGTCCCGGACAGGGTGCGGTCCGCCCTGACGACCGCGCCGCACGCGGCGAGCAGGGCGTAGGCGCGGGTGCGGGCGGCGGCCATGTCGTTCTCCCCGTTCAGGACCAGGGCGGCGCACCGGATCGTGAACCGCTCCCGGTCGTCGGCGTCGCCGAAGACTTCCGGGGTGACGGCGGCGTCGGCGGCGAGCTGGTCGTCGGGCTGCCCGGTCCAGCCGACGAGGACGGCTTCCAGCGCCGCCGACCCGGTGACCACGGGCCCGTCGCGGACGTCGGCGCCGGCCAGGGCGGGGGCGGCGCGGAACGCCGCCAGCAGCGCGGCCATGGCGGCCGGGACCTGCGACGACCAGGCGGCCATCAGGCGCGCCGGACCGGTGTCACGGCTAGGCTAGACTTGCCAAGTATGGACAACATGACCACCAAACGTGAGGCCGCAGCGGTGCTGCTGTCTGAACTGTTCGCCAACCACAAGCGCGTGGCTATCGCCGACGCCGTAGCCGCGGGGAACGCCAGGGGAATCAGCCGCAGGACCCTGACCCGCGCCTGCCGGGAGATGGGCGTCACTGCGATCCACAATGGCCCCTACGGCGCATTCTGGGAGGTCAGCAGCTAGGCGACCATAGGACGCGGCGGTCCCAATAGCTCTTTTGCCTTCGCCGGGACACTGAAAAATTCGCCCGGCTGCCTGAAATGTTCCTCCTGGCCGATGACCCCCGACATGGCGGTGCCCTGACCTCTTTGCGTCTCCCACAAATGAGCCAATATCACCAGCGCGCCGCGCTTGTAGTTGGCCGGGATCTGCTGGTAGCCGGCGAGGTAGGCGACGTCGACGAGTCCGGTGACCGGGATTCCGCCCATGACCCGCACCGTCCCGGACGGGCACGCCCGCATCTGGGTGACGTCCCAGGTGATGGTCCCGTCCCAGGAGGTGACGGAGACCAGGGAGATCACCGGAGCCGACCGGACCCGGAACCGCTGCCGGAACCCGTACCCGTACCCGTAGGCGTAGGTGTGTCCGTAGGCGTAGCCGAGGTCGAGCTCGTCGGTGACGGCGCGGCGGACGATCGTCTCGTGCTTGTAAGCCTCGGCGGCGCCGGTGGCGGCGGCGATGAAGTCCCGCAGCTCGTCGTCGTTGACGTGGCTGGTGACGTCCATGTTCAGCTGGGCCTTGGCGTCGGCGAGGGACACCATCGCGGGCCACGGGGTGGCGGCGACGTCGAACTCGTCGTCCCAGGCGGTGACGGGCCCGGTGGTGACGGCGTGGGCGGTGTACCGGCCCGGGATGGTGGTCTGGTAGGCGAGGCGGTACTGGCCGGGGACCGCCGCGTCGGTGATCGCGGGGACGGCCGTGGTCCCGTCGGGCAGGGTGATCGTGAGGGTGGCGGTGGCGGCGTGGGCCAGGGCGCCGGACGCGTCGTAGACGTCGAACGCGATGGGGTACATGCCGCCTGCGGAGACGGTCACGGCTTGCCTCCTTCCGCGTGCGGTAGCGGCATCTGCCCGGACTCGGCGTGCGGGACGGCCTGCTGCCCGGCGGCTGCGCGGGCGGCGGCCAGGCCGGCGGTCCCGGCTTCGGCGTGCGCGGCTGCGGACTGGCCCGCTGCTGCGGCGGGGATGGCCAGGGTGCCCTGCCGGGCGGTCCCGTAGGTGACCGGCGGCGGCGGGACGATGAACGGCGCCGAGCAGATCAGCGGGAACGTCGGCGGCCACCGCACCGGGGCGGCCACCACCACCGGCCGCGGCGTCGTCAGGACGGGAGCGTCGGCGAGGCTGCCCCGGGAGATGACCGGGGGCTGCGCCGCGGCGAGCTTGACCGCCTGGGCGACAATCACCGGCTGCGGGGTGACCGCGGCGGTCCCGGCCGGGCTGGCGGTGATGACCGCGGCCTGCGGCCTGCCCCAGAGGGTGACCGCGGTGGCCAGGACCACCACGGGCGCGGGGGTCGTCAGGACCGGCGCGCCGGCCAGGGAGCCGCGGGAGATGACCGCGGGTCCGGGCGGGACAGCTGGCGGCTGCTGCCAGGCGACCAGCGGCGCCGGGGTGACCGCTGGAGTCGGCGCGACGGGAATCAGCGGTGCCGAGGAGACCAGCGGCGGTCCCGGCCGGCCGAAGCCGGCCATCGCGGCGGGTCCGGTGACCAGCGGCGCCGGGGTGGCCGTGGCCGGCGCGTCCGCCAGGGAGGACCGGGAGGTGAGCGCCTGCTGCGGCGTCACCGCCGGCGGCTGCGCGGAGACGACGACGGGTGCCGGGGTGGCCTGCGCTGGCGCCGCGGCGGTGATGACCGGCGCGGCGGTGATGACCGGCGGGCGCGGCGCCCCCCATCCTGGCGTAGGGGCGGCTACGGCAATCAGGGGAGCCGGGGTGACCGGGGTCGCGAAGTCCTGCAGCGACGACCGGACGATCAGGCCCGCGGCCGACTGCCCGAACCCTGGCGTGACGGCGGCCTGGATGACGTGCGGCGGCTGCGTCGTCAGGACCGGGGCATCAGCCAGGCTGTTCCGGCTGATGACCGCCGGGACCGGGGTGCCCTGCCCGGCGGTGACCGCGAACGCCAGCCGGTCACGCGCCCCGGAGATGACGAACGGGCCGCGCTTGAGCAGGTCGGGCGGGTCGGCGAGGCTGCCCCGGGAGATGACCGCCGGGGCGGGGTGGGCGCGCCCGTGCACCGCCACGGCCGCCTCCTAAGCCTGCGGTCAGGTCAGCGTGCCGAGCAGGTAACCCGGCTGCCCGCACGCCTCCAGCCGGTAGGACACCTGCCGGTTCGCGCCGTCGATCACCAGCGTCTGCCCGTCCAGGCTCACGTCCGGGTGGCTTCCCCCGGCGCGGATCTGCCGGATCAGGCCCTCGCTGACGGCCACCACCGGGTCGGCGCGCTCGACGAACACCCGGCCGTCCGGGTCGCCCGGGCCGCGGATGACGTGCAGCAGGCACTGCCCCGGGCCCGGCGTGGCGACCTCACGTACCAGGTCAGTCATGCCGAGGGCTCATCTCGCCGATAGGACGGTTCGTCATGCGCTCCCACTTCCAGATCCAGCCGCGCAGCACATTGCAGAAGCTGCACGCCGGGACCAGGTTCGCCGGGTCGTTGTTCCGGCAGTTGCCGTCCAGGTGATCGGCCATCAGGTCGGACTCCCGGCCGCCCTCAGTCCTGGTGCGCAGCACCCATGTCACCTGACTCTGGCACCAGTAACACGGATGCGTACCCGGGCCGATCTTCATGAACAGCGCGAGCCGATGAACCGCGATGCGCCCATCGGGACCAGCGAGCGGATGTCCCGGCAGGAATCGCGCTGGGCGCGCGCCGCTTCCGGTCGCCGTGCCAGCACATTCCTTTGAGCAGAATCGCTGAGGGTACTTGCGCCTATGCGAGACCGGCCATGCCCAGAACTCATTCCCGCATTCCTCGCAGTTCTGGTGCACCTTTCCCTTGTTCGGGTTCTTGCGCCGCCACTCGCGAGCATAGGCTGCCCGGCCTGCACGGCACACATCGCAGTGGCAGCCCTTGCCGTAGCTCGTAGATGTTCCATGTTCCATGCGGAACAGTTTAGCATCACCACGCGCCTATCTTTTAGGCGTTGCTAACACCTCTCGTGCCACATCGAGGCGTTCACGTTGACCACCGCTGGTGCGGTGCACCGCAGCCCGAGCAGGTTGGATACCGCCGTGTCCGGGGTTGAGCCGAGCGGCCAGTCATAGATGACCAGGCCCCCGTTGGGGGTCAGCGTCCACCGGTCCAGCGACGTCGGCCCGGTCGGCTCGACCGAGTAGTTGTACTTCGTGGTGAACCCGGCCGTGATCGCCCGGCCGTACACCTGGTTCACGGTGCCCGCCGTGCCGGTCCCGTCAGTGGTGTAGTAGACCAGCTCGACCAGGACAGGTACCGCCGAGGCGGTGACCCCGTCGAACCCGATCCTGATCTTGGTCAGGTCCACGCCGAACTGCGCGGGCGCGATCACCGACAGGACCGTCTTGGCGGTCGTCGCAGCCAGCGCGACAGCCGCGCCGACCTCAGAGGCGTAACCAGCCTTGGACATTAGTGAGTCACCACCATGACGTACACCTTGCCTGTAATACCAGAGGACCCGTTATTGAGCAGGAAGAGGCGATCTCCAGATGAGACAGACACCCGGATCTTCTCGCCGACTTCGAGCGAGTAGCCCACCGGGCTATCCATATCGTGCGAGCTTCCGATCAAGAGTTCCTGATCAGACGCGTTCTTGATGTACACGTCATGCGGCACCGTAGACCCGTCACTGCCATTCGTAATGCAGTGAGCGTAGACATCTACAGCCGAACCTGGGCTGAGACTCGTGAAGTACGGAGCACCAATCATTTCCTCTCCTTACCCGTGCGCGTGGTGTTACCAGTTGGCTGCCTGCATGACCGCTGCCTGCGGGACCACCAGCGGCACCGGGGTAGCGCCCGCAGCCGCCGCGGCGGGGACGATGAACAGCAGGATCGCGCCGCCATGCGACGCCAGCGCGCTCGCCCCGGTGGTCGTCATCGTCGCCGTGTACGAGTGAGCCGCGGCCGTCACCGTGCCGTTAGAGTCGGCGACCTCCAGCGGCACCCACGGGTTGGCGCCGTCGTTGACGTCGACGCGCTCCGTGAGCGCCGCGTCCGGGGTGTAGGACTCCGTCTGGTTAGCGCTCGTCGTCGAGCGTGACCAGGTGAACGTTGCCGCCCACCGGCCAGTCCCGCCCGGCGTCAGGCTCGGCGTGGGATAGGCAGTGCCGGAGGCGGTGTGCAGCGTGGCCGCGGCCAGCTCATCCGGCGTGGTCCCGTCAGCCCCGGCGAAGGAGGCCCAGCCGATGTCACCGCGGGTCGCGGTCCCCCAGGTGACCGCGAACGTCGTGTCCCCGGCGATCTTCTGCCGCCGGTACAGGGCGTAGTGGGTGGCGGTGCCCTCGTCGCCTTCGAGTACCTGCGTCCAGCCGGTCCAGGTGACCGCACCGGCCTGGCTCACGCCGAGCGCCAGGAGCGCATAGCACCACGCACCCGCGGCCGCCGCCGTGATATCGGCGTTCGCCGTCGTGACGCTGGTGGCGATCAGCGTCGACCCGGACGAGTCAGCCGCGATTGCCACCGTTAACCCAGCCTCAGATCAGCATCGTCGTCTTCATGCACGCGGAACTACGGCTTCACTGCCACTGCGCGCACGTCCGCCGGGGACGGCTGCACATCCACCACCACATCCGCCCAGCCCGCCTCCGCCAGGACCCGCCCGAGCTCGGCCGGGCGGATGTTCGCGTAATGCTCCCCGGGCAGCAGACGGAACTCCCCGTCCGCCGCCGAATGCGGCGGCCGGCCCGGAGCCGCGGTGGTGACGATGAGCCGGCCGCCGGGCGCGCACGCCGCGTACGCGGTGCGGCAGATCGCCCGCCACGCCGCCGTGTGCTCGAACGTCTCGGCGCAGATGACCACGTCCCACGCCTGGCCGCCGGGGTTCCATTCCGCGGCGTCCGCGATGATGTCCACGTCCGTGACCTGCCCGCCGGGGCGGATGTCCAGGACCGTGTAGCGGGTGGCGGCGGGGAACAGGTGCCTGGGGGAGCCGTTGATGTCCCGGCCGCCGATGTCCAGCACCGACACCGGGTCCGTAGTGGCATGCTTCGCGATCCACTCCATGGCCTCGCTATGCACCGGTGCCGCCCTTCCCGCCCCACCAGCAGCGGCAGGCCGGGCAGTAGCCGAGGTTTCCCCGGGGGACCAGCGCCGTCAGGCAATCCGGGCAGAATCCTTCCGCCAGCGCGGCGGCGAAGTGGCTACTCACCCGGCCCGCCTAGCCCGGCGTGCTCCGCCAGCCTGGCCTCGAACAGCGCCTTGTCCGCCTCGATGTGCTCGCGGCCCAGCGCGTACGTCTCGTCGTCTTCGGCCAGGCCCCACAGCGGGTGCAGGTGCTCCACCTTGGCGTGCGGGGCCGCCACCCACGCGCCGCGCTGCCTCGCCGCCGTCACCAGCTCGTCATCGACGAACCAGTGGGCATAGCCTTCGTGCGCCACGGTCCCCGGGCCGTCCCAGGAGGCGCCCTGCTCGTCGATGTAGGCGCGGCGGACCATCGGGTGCGGCGAGTGCTCCCCGGCGGTGACCCGCGGGTTGTGCAGGTCGTTCGTGCCGACCACGTCGGCGCCGTCGCGGGCGGCGTGCTGCGCCTGGTCCAGCCACCCCGGGTGGAACTTCACGTCGTCGCCGGCGAGCAGCAGCCACGGCTCCGCGGTGCCCCGGTAGCCGATATTGGCCTTCTGCGCGAACGTCCCCGGCGGCGTATCGTCCCAGGTCAGGACTGTCGCCCCGGCGTCGCGCCATGCCTGCGCCGTCGCGCTATCGCCGATGTCAGCGACCGCGTACACGCGGGCCAGGCCGGCCCCGGACGCCTTCAGCGACGCCATGAACGGCTCCGCGTTCCCCGGCCGGCGCAGCACCGGGACGATCACCGCCGTCTCCTCCGTCGCCGCAGGCACCGGCGGGACCAGCTGCGACAGCGCCACCTGCCCGAAGTAGTCGTCCTCGGCGAGCCACAGCGTCTTCTGGTGCGTCGTGCGCACCCCCGTGTGGACGTGGATGGGGATGCCCAGCGCCCCGGCGCGCAGGCACAGCGCCAGGTCCTCGGACAGCAGCTGACCGGTCGTCGTGTTCGGCACCCGGTCATACCACGCCCGGCCGAACTTCTACTCCACCCGCTCGAACACCGACCGGTGGATCAGGACGCACGCCGAGCCGGTTCCGCCGACCCGGGTCAGGGCGTCCGGCGGGTACTTCCACCGCACTACGAAACCCATCTGCCCGTCGTCCAGGACCGCCCAGTCGAACACCGTCGGCGCGGCGCGGCACCGCCACCCGCCCATCCCGTCCGGGGACACCTCCTGCTGCGTGAACGCCAGCCCCCCGACCACCGGACGTTCCACCGGGTCGGCGGCGGCCAGCAGCCGGTCCACGCTGTCCGCCGCGAACCCCATGTCGGTGTCGATCCAGAACAGCCAGTCCGCCTGCCGCTCCGCCAGGAACAGCTTCACCGCGCTGTTCCGCGCGGCGGCGAGCCCGTCAGTGCCGCACTTGTACGCCACGTACCCGCCGCGCAGGATCCGCGCCTCATGCGCGAAATCCCACCCGATCAGCTCGATCACCGAATGGTGCCAGGAGTAGGCGACGTCCTTGCCGTTGTAGATGTAGCCGACGGCGACCGCGGCCGCCCGGTCGTCCGGCGCGGGGTCAGTGGTCACGGATCGCGCCCTTCCCGCTCTGACGGGGCACGATCAGCGCCTCGTCGGCGATACCGGCACCCATCCGGGCGTAGTAGAACCAGCCGCGCTCCGGGTGCCGCTGCCTGCGGTACTCGGCGGCCACGGCATGCGCGGCTGCGGCCGCCAGCTTCGCAGCCCGCGCCAGCAGGGTCACGCGCCCGCCCCGCGGCGCACGTTCCGCTTCTCGCCCGGCGCGGCCGTCGCCTGCTCCACCGGCGCGTCGGCCAGCTCCGGCGGCGGCGTCCCGGACCACTGCACCCCGTAACGGGGATCCGGGGAGAACGCTTCCGGCATCGCCTTCACCACCGGGTCATCGGCGGGCCAGTGCTCGCCCTGATGGATGGCACGGTGGCAGCTGGCCACGAACGCGTTGTACTTCACGTAGACGATATCCACGGGTTCTTCTCCCAGGTTGATTGTGACGGGCCCGGCACCTGGGGGGACCGGGCCCGCCACGACTAGACTTGCCGCTGCTCCCGGCTGTAGCTGCGGCAGTCGCGCGCCCCGCTCCGCGAGGAGCCCGTAAACGGTCAATGAGGGAAATTGCGGGTGCAAGTCCCGCCAGCCGGGGACTCTTTCACGCGCCGGTCATCGACGCGCCCAGCGCGTTCAGCTGCGTCTCCACCGCGGCGGCCAGGGCCGTCTGCCCGTTGGAGGTGAAGATCAGCCACTGCGCCATCAGGTTCTGGATCACCGCGCTGCACGAGTCGCCCGCGGGCTGGTAGACGGCCATGGCCCCGCCCTCCTGCTACTCGACGCCGAGGTCCGCCAGCTTCGCGTTCACGGCGGCGACAGCAGCGGCGTCGCCGTTGCTGACCGCGATCTCCCGGTGCGCGAGGAGGTTCTGCACCACCGGGTCCGTGGATGCTGCGGCGCTGCCCAGCACGGGCGCCGGTGCCGGTTCCTTCTTCGGCTGCGGCTTCTGCTCGGCCTTCTGGTCAGCCATCAAGACTCCTCGTCGTTGTCACGTATCTCGCTGCGGCCTGCAAAATCTCCGGGTCATCCTGGAACAAGCCGATGCCCCGGTTGCAGTGCGAACACAGCAGGGCACGGAACCGGCCCGTCACGTGGTCATGATCAATGGCCAGGAGCCGACCCTACGCAGCTAAACGCCTTACGAGTTCGCCACGAGGAGGCGGAACCCGGCCGTGTTACTTGAATCGCTACCGATCCTCGCGTAAGCGAACCAGCCTCTCTGTCCGGTGGGCACGGCCGGCCCGGTGCCGGCCACGACCTGCTGGAACAGCTGGGGAACCAGCTCTACCGACATGCCGCCATTTCTCGCCACGACGAAGTTGCTGAAGTCGCCGACGATGGCCTGGCCCTCGGCGGTGGTGGTCCAGGTGGTGGCGTCGGGCATGTACGCCGACTCGTAGACGGGCCGGTTGAACAGCTGGTCCGCCCACCCCTCGGGCAGGTTGACCGTGTAGCCGTGGAACACGTTCGCGGCGCCGATCTGCCGGATCGCGTTGTTCACGCCCACGGACATCAGCCAGGAGGCGTTCCGCCGGTACTTCTGCGGCAGCGCCTTCCACACCGCGTACGGGTCCGGGGAGGTGATGGAGCCGCCGACGGCGACCTTCACCCGGTCACCGGACACCGCCGAGATCGCGGTGAGGATCCCCTTCGGCTCGCCCGTCCCGGACCCGATGGTGAACTTGTTCACCAGCAGCTCGTCATACCCCTGCGCCAGCAGCGTGCCCATCTCCGACGCGAACCCCGGGTAGTCCATCCCGACCTCGATCGAGTAGGGGATGAACCCGCGGGCCATGTGGACCAGCACGGTGGGCTGCGCCAGGGTAGGCGAGTTGTCCGTCGCCGCCGCGGCCTCAGTCTGGAACGCCCACGTGACACCGGCGCTGCTGACGCCCTTCCACTGATTGGTATTAACGGTGACTTGCTTGGCGATCGACAGGAACGGGTTACCGCTTTCCTGCGCCGTCAAAATAATCGACGGATCAATGAAAACGGGAATTCCGAACCCGCCCGCCGTGGTCGTCCAGTCGCCCAGCGCGCGGAATTCGTACCAGGCCTGGACGGCCCGGTTCTCCTCCGGGGTCAGGACGGGGTGGACGTCGGTGACCATCTTCATCCACGCCGACCGGTAGTCCTCGTTCTCCGTCACCAGGATCCGGCGGGCGGTGATCGTGTCACGGCGGAGCATCTTCTCCACCTGGGTCTTCTGCGCGTCGGACAGGTCGGCGGCGTCGCGGGAGTCCAGGATCCGCAGCGCCTTGTCCCGGGCCTCGGGGTTGGTGAGGCGGCGGGTGTCGCCGGCGGGGTCGTCGAGGCCGTACCGGATGTTCGCGTAGGCCTGCTGCACGACGGCGGGCCGCCGCCGGAACACATCGGCGATCTTGGTGTGCTTGTCGAGCCGGTCCAGGATCTCGGTGCGGAGCTGCATCCCGAGGTTGAACGCGGACTCCTCGTCGTCGGTCAGGTCGCGCAGCTCGCCCTCGTCGGTCTGGTGCAGCGCCTTCAGGTGCGCGTCGAGGACCTCCGCCATCTTGCGGAGCTCGTCGGGGGTGCGGCCGCGCAGGTCGTCCATGCTCTCAGGCATGAACTCTTCGTGCTGTTCGGTGTCAGGCATACGGTTGTCTCCTCATGCGCCAGGCGCGGTCCCGCTGGGCCGCTCTGATGGTGGCTGGCGACGTCCCGCCGTTTCCTGGCTGCACGTCATCTTGCTTCTCGCCGCCGGGGGCGCTCCGCGCGCCGTCCCGCCCGGTGAAGTCCTCATCGAGATCGAGCCCGTCCAGCAGCGACCTGACCGCCGCGGTCGTCGGCTCGTAGGCCGGGAACACCACCGGCCCCAGCTCGGGGCAGTTCAGCCGCAGCAGGGTCCGCAGGTCCGGCTTCCCGGACCGCTTCGTCCACCGCTGGTCATCATCGCCGGGCGGCGTGAACCGGAACGACATGCCGTCCACGGCCCGGTCCCGGACCGCGTCCCGCACCGGCTGGATCAGCCAGTTATCGGACAGCCGCGCGGAGATGAACAGGCCCCGCTGGTCCTCGTGCGCGTCGTCGATGCGGCCGAGCGGCATGGTCCCGATCAGCGGGTGCCGGCCGTGCTCGAACATCAGCACGGGGGTCCGCTTCGCCAGCGACTCGGTGAACGCGCCGGGCGCGATCTGCTCCTCGAAGTCGCCCTGGTAGTCGGCGATGGTGGCCCTGCGGTTGAAAACCGCCGCGTACCCCTCCAGCGTCAGGCCGTCCCCGGTGCTGTCGGCGCGGGTGACCTCGAACGGCACCGACCGGATCAGCATGTCGTCGCCGCCGGGCCGCCGGGCGGGCCGCTCCTCGCCGCCGGGGTCGGCGCTGTTGCCCTCGCTGACACTGTGCCCGTGCTTGGCCATGGCCGCCTTTATCCGCCCCTTGATCGCCTTGAGCTGCTCAGGGGTGTACTGGCCCGCGTTCTTCGCCTGGTTGATGTAGGACCACGCGGCCTTCACCTTGTCCGCCGTCAGCGGGTACCGCTTGACGCCGGGCTTCCCGGACTTGCTGGCCTGGTTGCCGTCCGCGTCCAGATAACCGGGATCGGCGTAGGAAACGTCACCGTAAGGCTTCTTCGCGGCGGCCCGGACACTGCCGATCTCGGCCATAACGCGCCTCCGTATTTCAGGTCGGATTGCTGCTGACCTGGTAAAATACCGACATACAGCGGCCCCGGCGTGCAGCGAACACACCGGGGCCAGGCCATCCCCTAAGTGGAGGCGATGACCATGGCCCAACCTACGCGCGGATGCTCTGCCGACGGATGCACGCGCAAGCACAACTCCCACGGCCTGTGCTCAATGCACGGCATCCGCCTCGAACGACACGGCGATGTCAGCAATCCCGGTGCCTTCACCTACAGCGAGACCGGCCTGTGCACCGCTGAAGGCTGCAGCAGAAAGCACGTGGCCAAAGGGTTCTGCAGCATGCACTACCAGCGAGCCCAGGCCGGGACACTTGAACTCCCCGGCCAGTTGACCTGCCAGCGATGCGGGGCCACGTTCCCGCGCCCCTACAAGAGCAAGCCAGACGCGGTGCGGTTCTGCTCGCACGAATGCCGCTACGCAGTCCAGCTCGAAGACCACAAGGCCAACCGGACTGCCCGCAGCGCCTACCTGGCCACCTGGCGGAAACGCAACCCCGAAAAACAGGCCGCGAACAACCTACGGCGCAAGGCAGCCCGGCAATCTGCGGACATCTGCCGGGTCACCGGTCGCGACCTCATCCGGCTGGTCCATCGCTACCGGGGACTATGCGCCTATTGCGGCACCCGGCCCTACCGGCATTTCGATCACGTCATCCCGCTATGCCGTGGCGGCAGGCACTCCATAGGCAACCTGCTGCCTGCGTGCGTGACGTGCAACCTTACTAAGGGCCCCCGGTTGCTGGCTGACTGGCGCCTGCGTCCGCCGCTGCCGCGCCGTTTCCAGCGGTCGCTCCGCCGTTCGGCGACTGCTGCAGCGCCGCCGAACCTGGCTTTTGGAGCTGGACGCTGAGAAGGCCCCCGTGCTTGAGCAGCGACACGTCCTGGCCCCGGACCGCCGCCACCGCGCTCTCAGCAGTGAAACCTTCTTTGACATAACCGCAGATCGTCACGGCCTTCACCGCCTCGATGTCGGCGGCGTCCTTGGCGTCCTCCCGCAGGATCGGCATGTCCGCCGTGTCGAACCACAGCTCCGCGTCGGCCGGGACCGTCACCACCGCCGCCAGCGAGTTCGCCAGGTCCTGCAGCACCGGGTACACCCAGGTGTCCGCGAACATCCGCCGCGCCATCCCGAAATTCCCCGCGTTCAACGATGATCCGGCCAGGCCCTCGCTGATCCCCAGCAGCGCCGCCGGCACCCGCGACAGCACCGACAGCCGCGTCTCGTTCGCGCCCTGCACCGCCTTCAGGTCCAGCTCAGCGAGATTCGAGCCAATTACTGTCGCGTCCGCTGCGCCGGTCAGGTAAAGCGTCCTGTAAGCGTTGGCGACACCCGCGTGCTGCTCCTCCATGTCCGCCACCAGCTGCAGGAAATCGTTCCGGTCTATCGCCGGTATTCCCTTCACCACCAGGTTCGGGGTGGCCCCTTGCTCGAAGAACCTGATCTTGTGTTCGGATGCCAGCCGGTCGCCCTGCATCTCCCGGATCGCCGGGGTCAGCCACGACATGCCCAGGCCCGTCATCTCCGGATCCGGGAGCGGCGCCCAGTGCGCCACGTCTTTCGGCAGCAGGAAGTGGGGCTGCCCGGTGCCGATGCCCCGGTTGGCGTAGACGTAGCCGAGCAGTTCCGCGTCCAGCTCGCCAGACGGCCACTCCGGCTCCAGCTCCGACCCGTAGATGATCGCGGTCCAGTCGGGGCGCAGCAGCCGCAGCCTGCCCGGCTGCCGCAGAGCGTACGCGTTGCCCGCCAGCCCGGCGTGCCACTCCATCCGCGATATCAGGTCGCCCGTCGTGGACGAGCCGCCCCACGGCCGCTCGAGCAGCGCCAGGTCAGGGTTCCCGAACGTGCGCCGGGGCGTCGCCCGGTGCCACGGCGGGTTCCGGAACGTGAACCTGGCCTGGGACAGCACCAGGGCGCGGACCATCTGCGCCGCGAACGCCGGCGGGCACGCCTGCAGCGCCACCCGGTACCCCGGCAGGCTATTCGCGATCTCCGCCGCCCGGTTCCCCGCCAGGCTGCCCGGCAGCCCCGACCCGAACGGGTAGCTCGTGTTGCCGTAGGTGAACGACCCGGCCGACGGGATCAGGTAGTCGCTGATCCACGTGTCGATGCTGTACCGCTGCTCGTCGCGGCCGCGGCGGCCGGCGCGGGCATTGACCCGGTCAAGGACGCCCACAGGTGGCCTCCCTCGACCGTTTTAGGGTGCTCGCTGCCCGGCCTTCGCCGTCTGCCAGCCTTCGATGACCGCGGAGCCGGCCCAGGCCGCCGCCAGCCATGCGATCGCGCATGTCTTGTACGTCGCCCAGCCGAGGGCGAACAGGACCGCGGCGATCACCGTCAGCAGCACGCGGCCGGGATGCGCCTGCCGGGCCCGCCGCTCGATGCGGTCCAGGGGCACGCGCTCGGTGACGGACGTCAACTCAGGGCCTCCTAGCGCCAGGCGCCGAAAAATTGCTGCGTGCCTGCGGATGCAGCCCACGCGGCCAGCGTCACCGCCACCAGCGGCGATATATCCCGGACCGCCACGCGGCGGCCCCAGGTCCGGCCCGCGTCTCCCACGTCGCGGACCGCCGCGCCGGCCACGGCAGCATCCAGCGGCGCCTGCCCCAGGTGCCGCAGCGACTTGCTGTCCGTCACCGCGTCGCAGAACTGGCCGAACGCCGCGGCCACGTCACGCGCCGCCGGCTTGGTCACCGGCACGCCCGCCTTCTCCAGCGGCAGGATCAGGCTGCCCTCGTACCCCGCGGCGTCCACCACCACGGTCCCGCCGTGCTTCCGGTGCATTTCCGCCAGCCGCGGCACGATCCACGACGTTCCCGGCTGGTAATCGGCCAGCTCGGCGTGCAGCAGCCCGTCCGTGCGGCGGCCCGCCACGCCGATCGCGCCCCGCCGCCCCTCCCGGCCGTCGACCGCCACCGCGAACGCCAGCGGCCCGTCCGGCTGGCTGCCCGGGTCCGCCAGCGCCGTCCACGCCGCCTCCGGGATCACCGCCCACCCGGTGCCGTCCGCGGGGTACGTCCCCACGCCCAGCCGCTCTCGGGCGAACTCATCCGGGCCCAGCGCCGCGCGCTCCCGGGCGATGTACTCCGGCGTGATGCGGATCCCCAGCCCGGGGTTCGCCCGCGCCCAGTCCCGGGGGGCCGCCGGGTCATAGGCACTCGGGTCAACCGACCACTCGAAGAACGCCAGCGACGGGTCATCGCCCTTCAGTCCCCGCTCGCGGACCCGGCCCAGCTGCACCGATGTGGGCAGCCCCGCCGTCGAGGTGTACCAGATCTGCGGGTTCGGCCGCGCCGACAAAGTCGGCAGCAGCGCCGCCATCTCCGCGTCACCCAGCTCGTACGCCTCATCCAGGATCACCAGGTCCGCCGTGAACCCCCGCCCGGAACCGCCGGTGCGGGCGATGAACCGCAGCCGCTTCCCGTTCTTCAGCTCAATCGACTCCGCGCCCCGCTGCAGGTACACCTGCCGCACTCGCCGCCGGAACGACGGGTGATTGTCGATCCGGCCCTGCACCCGGCGGAACGCCTCGCTGGCCGTCTTGAACTCGTGCGCGCTATGCAGGATCAGGTCAGCGCCGAAATCGTCCAGGAACAGCGCCGCCAGCTCCAGCGCCTCCAGGACCGCGCCCTTCCCGTTCTGCCGGCTTACGATCAGCGCCTTCTCGAACGCCGTCCACTGCCCGCTGTCATCACGGCCCAGTCCCTGGTCCAGGACCCACCGCTCCCAGTCGTCCAGCCGCAGCCCGACAGCCTCAGCCAGGTCAGCGGCCCGCTCGCCCTCCGACCATCCTGACGGGGGGACCGACGCTATCCGCGGGCGCTGGTCACCCAGCAGCACGCTTGGCGGCGCGTCGAGCGTTGAGGTCATCGATCACGTCCCGTTCCGGCTGGGCTGCGGCCGCCTGGCGCAGGTCGGTCAGCAGCACCCGCAGCTGCCCGGCGGAAGCCGCGGCGGCCACCGCGCCGCGCGCCGTGTCGATCTGCCGGGCCAGGCTCACCGCAAGCGCCGCCGACCCGTCCGCCTGCACGCTCACTTTCAGTGACCGCAGCTCGCAGCGGACCGCGCGTTCCACCGGGCCCTGACGGGCCATCGCCGACCACCCTTCGCGTTTGCGCAGGTCAGGCCCTAGTTACAGTTCGGACACACACAACCTTGACCGAGTGGGTCATGAGCGACGCTCTTCCGATCGCGACCCCGCCCCCCTACCCTCTGACCTGCGGCGATGCAGCGCGGAGGATGGTCGCCTGCGGACGAGGCCATGGCCGGGCCGCGCAGGCCTGGCAGATGGGCGGTGATCCTTGATGGTTCATGATCAATGGTCATGTTCAATGGTTCATGATCCTGAATGGTTACTGCCTTACTGCCTAACCACTGCCTGCTGGTGACCCAGCGCGCGGGACGCTGCTGCTGCCCGCGCATGCGAGAGCGCCTGCCTCCGTCGGCGTCGTTGCACAGCGCGTGCTCGGGCCCGGTCCAGGCCGTGCGGTCGGGCGTGTGGCCGAGGTGCCAGGGCGTGCCGGGCTGGATGTGCCGTGTGGGCTTGAGGCAGATGGCGGCGTGGCACCAGGCCTGGCCCGCGTCGACCGCGGGCTTCCACTGGGCGCGAAGCCGCTGGTGCTCACCGCCATACCCACGAGATGCGGTGCTGCCGTAGTAGCGGGCCACGGTCAGCCCTGCTCCAGTGCCCGCGCCGCATCCCCGAGCATCGCCATGACCTTCTCGCGGAGGTCCTGCTGGGCCGCCCAGTCGGCGGCGCAGAACCAGTGCTCGAAGCCCGCGTCGTCGGTGACCTTGACCGTGACGTCCTCGGTCAGGCAGTCGTAGCAGCGCGGAGCGGGCATGGTCACCTGGTGACGACGCGGCCGGGGTGGTCCTGCGCCTCGGCCATGGCCTCGCGGATCCGGTCCTCATCGGAGCGTTCCCGTGAGGCCGCGCCGGGGATGACGCCGGAGTCGATCAGCGCCTGGACCACAGCGACCATCAGCGACTTGTTCTGCTCGGGCACCTCAGCCCATGGCTTCGCGGATGCCTCGCGGGTCTCGTAGCCGAAGTCCGGGGCGAGCCGCTCGTATGCCTCGTGGAACGCCTGCGCGATCTGCTCAGCGGTCATGGTCCCGAGTCTGCCACGGCGTCGCGGATCCGGCCCTCATCAGAGTCCGCGCTGACGGGCACGCGGAGGCGCTCGACCATGAGGACCAGGTGCTCGTTGACCCGGGCCATCTCCCTGTGCTCATGGTCCTTGAACAGCAGCCAGCCGGGCTCGCTGGCGAGATAGGCGGCGCGGACTGCGCGCGTGGTGGTGTCGTTGCCGTGCGCGATGGTGACCGTGTAATCGGTGATGTCGTCAGCGGTGAGGTTCCTGGTGGCCATGGTGATGCTCCCTGATGGTGTGCGTGGTGGTGGTGGTACGAGCCTGCGCGGACTGCCGCCGCGCAAGACGGCCATGGTCAGTGCACCCCTACGTGGACGTGCTCGGCCCACAGGATGGCGATGACCAGGATGACGAGAACGGCGATGAGCAGGATCAGCCAGCGCGGCATGGGTGCCTCCTGCGGATCGGTTCAGCCATGGCTCACGCGCTGCCAGTCCCGCAGCGCGGCGCGGCGCGTCCATCCCTTGCCGCACCTGGTCACACCATCCGGCCATGAGGTGGGCTCGGCCAGGTAGCCATTGAAGTAGTTGCGCACAGCGCGCCAGTTGCCTTTCCTGGCCTGCCGGAACGGATATCGAAGCGCATGCAGCAGGCGGCGGCTGCGGCGTGGCCTGTGCGCACCATGGCCGAACTGGCGCAGGTCCCGCCAGAGGCCGACCGGATAGACATCTACCTCAGCCATGGTCAGCCTCCGAACTCCAGCCGCACCGGCTGCCGCGATGGCGGGCACGGGCCGGGCTCGTGGAAGCCGTCGCAGGCGCGGGTGTACGTGTGCTGCGCCGCGCCCTGCCAGCCGATCGGCGTGATGTCCGCCTGGCTGAGCATCAGGTGGCCGCCGCAGCCGGTGCCCGCGCAGAGGCAGGTGCTGACGAACATGAGGCCGTTCCTGTTGCGGGTGCTGCACATGGTTGCCTCCGGTCAGAACAGCGGGACCTCAGCCCCGGCCGCCGTGGTGTCGAAGTAGACGAGGTCCCAGTAGCCGGGGGCCATCGCGGCAAAGTCAGCCTGGGCCTCAGCGTCGGGGACGCGTTCCCAGCCGTGCTCGCCGAGCCGGTACCAGCCGGGCTCGCGGGGCGGCTCAGCCATGGTCAGCCGTACCAGAGCCGGTCGAACCCGGCGATAACGCCGTCGCGGATGTCTCGGGCGGTGCGTTCCAGGAACCGGCCGAGGCGCTTAAGGGTACGTGCCATGGTCGGTCCTCTCCGCTTGTCTCCGTCTGAGGGCATGCGACCGCTGGTTCCGTTCAGTGTTGCACATGGTCACGGGTGTTTCCGCCATGGTCAGCCCAGGCGAACCGGCTGGCCGCACGCATGGCAGAGCGGGTGACTGGTGAAGCCCGCCGGGAGCGCCATGCTGCTGTACGTCATCGGGTTGTGCCGGTCGCAGGCGCGGACCGGCTTGCCGTGCCAGGCGCCGTACCAGACGGTGGATGCGGGGGACGCGCAGCCTTCGGTCTCGCACATCAGCCGGACGCCGCGCTCACTGAGGATCATGACGTCCATGGTCAGTCCTCTCCGCTTGTCTCCGTTTACGGGCATGAGGTATCAGCCACATAGTAAGACCTCTAGTGCAGGAATGGCACCAGGGCGGCGTGAAGTCGCATCAGGTCGGCTGCGGGATAAGCGGGGAACGGATGGCCGATGCGGCCGGTGCGGCGCCACTCCCCGGGCTGCCAGCCCAGCGCGGTGATGATCTGCCGGAGCTGCCGCTCGGTCATCGGCGGGTCGAGAACCTGCGCGGCCTCGCTCAGGGTGAGGGTGACCGCCGCGGGCATGACGCCTATGGTGCACGATCACCGGAAGCACCTGTGACTTACTGGCGGGACCTGAGTGACATCCGCCGGTATCTCTATCCCGTGCTCCGCGAGCAGCGCTTCCAGTTCCCTGACCCGCTGCTGCGCGTAAGTCAGGCGGCACCGCATGGCCGCTATGCGGTCCAGGTACGGCTGTTTCGGCGGCGGGCTCACGGCTGCGGGCGGCCGTATGTCCTGCTGAGCGTCTCGCCCTGGCAGAGATGCCCGAACACCAGCGGGTCGATGAGGCACCCGCACGGGCGGCGGACCTCCGCGGCTGGCTGCGGGGCGGCCATGACAGGCGGCCCGAACGGCCACGACAGCCTCATGGCGCCGTCTCGCTTCGCGGCGTCGCTGCGTAGCGGCGAAGAGACCGGGCGGCGCGGAGCATGGACTCTAGCGCTGCGTGGATCTCCTTGTCTGCGGCCTCAAGATGCGGCCCAGCCTTGCCCCGGCATCTGGCCTGCTCCATGCCGATCTCGTCAAACACGGAGTCGGCGAGGTCGGCGCGCAGCCGGAAGAGGTGGTCGATGAGCTTGTTCGCGTCCAGGCTCACGGTGCCACCAGTCCGTCGTTCCACCGCACCTGCGGGCCCAGCCGCCCGATTTCCATCATGCCCACGGGGTGGCAGCCGTCACTGTCCCAGCAGGCGCCATAACGCAAACATGTGATGCGGCCCTCGCGCGGGTAGACGCGCAGCATCTTGAGGCCGCAGTACGGGCACTTCGCGGAAACCTGCTGCGGGCGCTCGGCCTTGTCGACGGCGGGGAGCTGCTCGACCGGGCGCACCAGCCCGTCAATGAACCGCGCCGCCCTCGCGGCGGCCTGCCCGGTGACGCCGGCGCCGAGGTCCTCGATGGCGCCGAGCGCCCTGAACGTGTTCACCGTGGAGCCGCCGCGGCGGAATCCGGGATGGCCGGTGACGGCCAGGCGCAGCGAGGCCTCCAGGCGGCGCAGGCCCTCGTGGGCGTCCATGGCGGCATTGGCGGCGGCGGGATTCCAGGGCGGGCGGCTGTACGGCGACGGGACGCTGGGCATGGCATCGGTGCCGTCCTCGGTGTCGGGCTCGGCCATGAGCGCGGCGGCGACGGGGAGCCAGCGGGCCAGGTCCGCGCAGGACTCGCCGAGGTCAGCGGTCATGGGGACCACCCCTTAGCGGGGAGAGGCGCGGCCGTAACCTCGCTGGACACGGAGTCCGCCGCACCCCTCCCCTTCCCGCCGGTGTCCAGCCCGGCGGGCGTCTCCGGCGGCCATGCGCACTCGCCCATGCTCCGGCACACGTCGTCGATGCATTCCCGGAGCCGGTACCCGCACGGCTGCCAGGCGCTCACCAGATCACCTGCCGGGACGCCACCCCGGCACCCTGGCACGCTGAGCACCACCCCCAGTGCGTATACCCGTCGCACACCGAGGCGGGCAGCATGCACTCCAGCGGGTTCACGCACTCCTCCGTCAGCTCGCCGCCGCACCATGAGCACGGGTCCTCCTCCTCCGCCCACACGCAGTCCGGCCGGTGCTCCGGCGTGCGCGAGCCGCAGCCCAGGCACGGCGGCAGCAGCGGGGCGTCCGGGTCAGCCATTGCGCTCCACGGACGGCCCGGGGGGTGCCGCGGGGTGTGCCATCCACTCGTCGCTGAAATCATCGCTGCACATCGTCGTGTGGTTGATCCCGTCGCACCACGGGCGCCCGTTGACATAGTGAACATGCCCGGCAAGTTCCGGCCGGCGGCGGACAAGCGCCTGGCTCAGCGCGTCGCCTTCAGCCCGGGTCACGCCGCACCCGCCCGGGCCTCGGCGCGGAGCCGCGCCCTGAACGCGGCGACCGCCTCCGGGGGCACCCGGCGCAGCCTGCCGACCTTCACCGACTCCAGGCCCGTATCCGGGTCCTTCTGCCAGGCGGCGACCTGGCGCTCGATGGCCCTGGCCGAGCAGCCGAACAGCTTTGCCACCTGCGGGATGGTGTAGAAGCCGAGAGCGTCGGGGCCTACGTCGGCGTCAGTCACGGCCGTCACGTCCCCGGTCCGCCGGGCGTGATCGTGATGGCTGCGTCAGGCCCGCGCAGGTCCCGTATCCAGCCGGCGAAGCTGGCGCCTTCCGGGCAGCGGGCGCGGATGTTCCATTCCTCGCCGTAGCCCCGGGCGCTGGCCTCGCGCCGTTCGGCGCAGCACGGGCCGATGGCGTAGGAGCCGAACATGAAGCCGCCGCTGCGCGGGTCATCGGTCAGATCCTCGTCGCAGGAGTCGCAGAGCACCGTGCGGCCCAGCGGGATCTCGGCGGGACCCCCCGCAGATAGGGCATCGGCATACTGCTGATGAATCGGGTGCATCTCGGTCATGTGCGCTGCCTTCAGGAGCCGTCTCCGCTTGTCTCCGTTCAAAGGTTACGGTATCGCACACCGATGTCAACGACAACAGGAGACAGCAGGAGCCAGTCATAGACCGGAACCGACATCCGGGATACGCTCACGGCGTGGAAGACTACGAGTCCGACGACCTCCGTAAACGCGCAGAGGCCAGGGAGCGCCAACTTGCCGCCTGTGCTGCCGCACCCAAGAAACATAAGTTCAGCACTGCCCGGCTGGCGCATGACTACGCGAAGCAGGTCCGCCATGATCGAGGTGTCCGCCTGTACCCGTACGAGTGCCCGTGTGGCTGGTGGCACCTGACCTCCGCTGCGCGGCGGTGAGGTCATGACCGGCAAGCCCGCCGGGGCGCGGCCCAACCGCGAGGGCAAGCCATGGCAGCGGCCCGACGGCCGGTGGACAGCCCGCGTATGGCCGCCCGAGGGCACCCTCGACACCAAGCCCCGCTACGTCTACGGCCACACCCGCAAGGACGCCATCGCCAGGCGCGACGAGCTCGGGGCGAAGCTCGCCCGGGGCCTGCCGTCCGACCCGGACCAGACCGTGGGCGACTACCTGCGCCACTGGCTGGACGTCACCCTCCCCCAGTACGTCGCCGCCGGGGAGATGGCCGCCTCCACCATGGACTCCTACCGGGACAACACCGCGCTGCACATCATCCCCGCCGCCGCGCCGACGCTGGCGCACGTGAAGCTCCGCAGGCTGGACGCGCCCATGGTCCGGGAATGGCAGCACCGGCTCGGGCAGAAGCCGTCCGGCCGCACGCCGAAGAAGCGCCGCAAGGGCGAGCCCGCGGCGGAGCCGAAGGTGCTGTCGCCGCGCACCGTGGCGTACTGCCGGGCCATCCTGCACCGGGCGATCGCCGACGCGGTCCGGGACGAGGCGGCCGGGCTCGGGCGGAACGTCGTCAGCCTGGTCAAGCCGCCCCGCGAGCGGCAGAAGAAGGCCCGGACGGCCATCACGCCCGCGCAGGCGTCCGCGCTGCTGCTGGCCATGGCGGAGGACCGGCTGTGGTGCTACTGGCTGTGCTCGTTCGCGCTCGGGTTCCGCCGCGGCGAGGGCCTCGGCATGCGGTGGGCCGACCTCGACCTCGACCGGCGCGTCTGGACGCCGCGGCAGTCGGTGCAAAGGGTCCGCGGCGACGCCGACCCGGCGACCGGGCGGCGGAAGGGGAAGCTGGTGGCCAAGGAGCTGAAGTCGGAGGCGTCCACCGCGGCGGTGGCCATGCCGGTGACCGCCGTCGACGCGCTGGGCCGGTGGCAGCGGGAGCAGCGCAAGACGCGCATGTGCGCAAAGGTGTGGGCGGACCTGGACCTGGTGTTCACCACCGGGGTGGGCACGGCCATCGAGCCGCGGAACGTGGACCGGGCGTGGGAGCGGCTGTGCGCCCGCGCGGGCGTGCCCCGGGTCAGGCTGCACGACCTGCGGCACGCGTGCGCGAGCTACTTGCTGGCGGCCGGGGTGGACCTGAAGACGGTGCAGGTGACGCTGCGGCACGCCCACGGGTCCACCACGCAGATGTACCTGCACGCCCTGGAGGAAGTACCCCGGTCAGGGGCCGATGCGATGGACGGCATCATCGAGGGACTGAGAGGGAAGCCGTGAGCACTGAGATCCGGTACGGGTATCCGGAAGAACGACCGTACGGAACGATCAAGGCATCCCGCCAGAATGCGGTCATACGTGATATGTGGTGCGGTGAACCGGTCGCCTGGGCCGTTCCGGGAGAAACCCTCAAGTGCTCGCCATGGCCAGGTCCCGACGTGCCTTACACCTCAGCGCTCACGCCTAGTGAGGCGATCGAGAGGTACGGGCCGCTTGCCTGGGTGATGACCGGCCCCGGCGGCGGCTTTGAAATGGTTCGCTACGGCGAAACTTGCTTCATTACCCGCTGGCTGGATCCGAGGGGCCTTCACCCTCCGGTCACGTGGATCAATGACCCGGTGATCGCCCGCCACGCATGCCCGAGGTGCGGTGCCGCTGCGGGCATGCCGTGCTCTGACCCCAAGGGAGTGCAGCGGCACATGGCGCGGGTAAGAGCCGCGCGAAGCCGTTGACTCCGGGTTGCGGTCAGCGTTGCGGTCAAAGATGGCCGTCTGACTTTGGCCGATCTGGATTCTCCCAGTTCAGAGGAGCGCGCTCGGAGGGACTCGAACCCCCAACCTTCTGATCC
>Ga0137387_10000269_pt1 | contig 21396 bp, 19 predicted proteins | sample SagtaG_3_FD_104909 | JGI IMG/M metagenome (GOLD analysis project Ga0137387, IMG submission 104909) | Vadose zone soil microbial communities from Angelo Coast Range Reserve, California, USA - Sage2_R_115_16 metaG | ecosystem: Environmental > Terrestrial > Soil > Vadose zone > Saprolite | place...
ATCTACGCCTTTGACCCAGTACCCCTCGTTCTTGAGGCGCCTGGCTAGATGAGAGCCGATGAATCCGCCGGAACCACACACTAGAACTCTTTTCATGTCTTGTCCTGAGTCGGTTCGTTTTTCTCGCCAACCAAGTAAATATCGGAACACAAGGAGGGAAAGACTCGCAGAGGGCAGTCAAAGATCATATACAAGCTCGCTAACGTCTGGTTCACGAACATGACCACGGAACGTGCTCTTCTCGTACCAATCCTCCATGGAGGACCATTTCCCAAACCCAAATGGAACTGTAATTCTTTTCCGCAGATTGACGCAGTTTGGCACACCTAACACAAAACGACCACGAGGCTTCATGCGGGCCATTATGAAGTGTGATGGTATTCACCTGACAGTGGTGGCGTAAAGGGGCGGCCACGACGTTCCTGGTGGGTTATAGAAATCGTACCCCTACGGTTTCGTAACCTCAAAAGGAAACGTCATGACCACGAGTCAACGGCCGTTCCGGGGAGATTTCCCCTGCCGAAGCGAGTCGTCCACACCCGGTGAATGCGGACACAATGCTTATGCGCCGCCGGTCAACCGGCAGCCTCCTCTGTATCATGCTCGGTTGGGCAAACATATTAAATATAATTGCCGCAGCATGCCTTCCCACACCCTGACTTTCACTCTACCCAAAGCGCTGGGCGTCGCGTCGGGGCTTGGCCTCTCGCTCATCCTGTTTTCTGTTCTGTTTTCGGGAAAGACGACTCGGTTCGATGAAGCGGCGCTGGGTGACAGTGAATCGGTCTATGCGGTCGTCGATGGCGTGAGCGTGCATTGCAAGAATGTTCTGGATGCCGATCGATGCATCGCCGGAGCGGCCGGTCACGCGTCGAACAAGCGTTTCCTCTGGCTCGGCAATTCGCAACTCCACGCAATCAATCAGCGCAAGGCAGGAGACCGTTCGGCACCGGAAATCCTGCATCGACGCTTGCGCTCGTCGGGCGGGTATCTGGTTACTTTTTCAGAACCCAATGCGAGCCTGCAGGAGCATCTTGTCCTGTTTGCCGGCCTGCTTTCGCGGCTTCGACCGGATGTTCTGGTCCTGCCTCTTGTCTTCGACGACTTTCGCGAGACAGGGATTCGCGCCGAGATCCTGCCGGCGCTACGCGAGAAGCCCACACGAGACGCGCTGGGCGCATTCGAGGTCGGCAAGGCTCTGGTTGCCGAGGCCGACCAATCCACGGAGGACAAGGGTGACTTCGCTGGAATCGCTGCCACGGTCCAGGAGCGCTCGGAGCGGATCCTGACCCAGTGGCTGTCAGAACATTCAACAGCATGGGCGGCGCGACCGGAGGCGCGCGGCCAGACCTTTCTCTGGCTATATCAGCTGCGGAATGCGGCCTTAGGCATCAAGCCTACGACCAGCCGGAAGATGATCCCCGGCCGTTTTGCGAAGAACTGGGCGGCCCTTGAAGCGATTCTTGCCCTCGCGCGGCAATCCGGCATGGGCGTGTATCTGTACATCGTGCCGATTCGGAACGACGTGAAGATTCCTTATGTGGAAACCGAATATGCAGCCTTCAAGCAGCGGGTGCTTCAGGTGTTCGGCTCGCGGCAAGGCATCGTTGTGCTCAACCTCGAGCGCGCGGTCGCCAACGGCTTGTGGGGCACAAAAGCATCGACAAGCCTCGGCGATGAACCCGAATACGACTTCATGCATTTTCAGGCAAAGGGTCACCAAGCACTGGCGGATGCATTGTTCGAGGCCATCGTTTCGGCGACGCCCATCCGATGATTTTCAATTCAGTCACGTTCCTGCTGTTTCTGCTGATCGTGGTAGGGATCTACTGGTGCTTGCCGTTGCGCGGTCGTCAGTGGCTGATCGTCGGTTCAAGCCTGACGTTCTACGGATTCTGGCGGCCGGAGTTCGCCCTGGTCATGCTTGCCTCAGCCACAACAGACTACTTCGTGGGCTTGCGCATGAACCGATACGACGATGATCGGGTCCGCCGCCGCTGGCTCTATGTCAGTTTCGCGGTGAACCTCGGGTTTCTTTTCTACTTCAAGTATCTGTTCTTCGTGGTCGCGAACGGCTTCGCGTTGCTTCGCGCAATGGGATTCGACGTTACCGACCCCATACTCAACATCGTCCTTCCCCTCGGCATCAGCTTCTACACGTTCGAGACGATCAGCTACAGCGTGGATGTGTACCGCAGAACCATCGAGCCCGAACGGGACTTCCTGACCTACGCCTGCTTCATCACTTATTTTCCCAAGCTGGTCGCCGGCCCCATCCTGCGCGCGCACCAGCTCATTCCGCAGATCAAGACAAGGGCCGCATTTTCACTCGAGGATCTGACCGAGGGTGTTAGGCGCATCGTGGTCGGATTGTTTCTCAAGGTTGCGTTGGCCGACAACATCGCGCCGCTGGTCAACGATGGCTTTGCTCAACCAGCCGCAACTCTCAGCGCGCTCGACGTCTGGACGCTTGCATTCCTGTTTGGATTCCAGATCTATTTCGACTTCAGCGCCTATTCGCACATCGCCATCGGCGCGTCGCGACTCATGGGCATCCGCCTGATCGAAAATTTCAACTTCCCTTACACCGCCGTTTCGCCGAGGGATTTCTGGCAGCGGTGGCACATTTCTCTATCGGGCTGGATCCGCGATTACCTCTACCTGCCGCTGATGGGAGTACGGCCCGGCCCGGCTATGCGAGGCGAGCTCTTGGTGGCGGGCGACCGCGTGAATGCGCCAGGAGCCGCCCGATCGTTTCAGAGACGCACCTTCGCTCTTTTCGCTACGTGGGCTCTGATGGGCCTCTGGCACGGCGCGAACTGGAATTTTCTCTTTTGGGGACTGCTGCACGCCTTCTATCTGCTCGGATTTCGACTGACTCAACCGATCCGGGAAATGCTTCCTCAGCTCCTGAGACGAGGGGCAGGGCTCGCGTTGACGCTTCCGTTGATGATGATCGCCTGGATCGCATTCAGGGCACCGGGGCTGGATTATATTTTCACCCTCTATGCCAAGGTTTTCCAGCCCACTCAGTACCTCTGGCTGGGAATGCGTGAGAACGCTTATCTGGTTGCGGCGGTGGCGTTAGCGTTTGCCATGGTCGTGCGGCCTCTTTATGAACGGCTGGTCCGACCCCTGGAGCAGGTGCCGGCTGTCGCTCTTGTGGGAAACGCGGCGCTTTTCTGCGTTCTGGGAGCCGTGGTCTTCACGTATCTGCGACCCATCGCTCAGTTCATTTATTTCGCGTTCTAATTTCAATCACTCGCCGTCCGCTCTATATACCAATCCCCAAGCACGAGCACATCCATTTTCGTTCTCAGAAAACAGTCGAGCGCTTCTTCCGGCTTGCAGACGACGGGCTCGTTCTCGTTGAACGAGGTATTGAGGACGATGGGTATGCCGGTCAGGTTGCGGAAACACTCGATGAGCCTGTAATAGCGCGGGTTGGCGTCCCGGGACACGGTCTGCAGCCTGCCCGAGCCATCGACGTGGGTCACCGCCGGTATGAGCGGCCTCTTCTCCGGCCGGATCGGATAGACCTGCGTCATGAAAGGCACGTCGTCATCCTGCTCGAACCATTCGCTTACCGCTTCCCGCAGGATGGAAGGGGCGAACGGGCGGAAGGATTCCCGCCGCTTGATCTTGCGGTTGAGGAGGTCCTTCATATCGGCTCGCCTTGGGTCGCACACGACGGAGCGATTTCCGAGCGCGCGCGGACCCCACTCCATGCGGCCCTGAAACCATCCGACGACGCGGCCGTCGGCGATCGCTTGCGCGGTGCGGACAAGAAGCGCGTCCTCCGAAGTAACGCGCTCGACGCGGCAACCCGCCGAGGAGAGAGCGGGGGCGCGTGCGTCAAGCAGCGACGCGATCTCGGCTTCCGCGAAAGCCGGACCCCAGTTGGCGTGGTCCATCGCAAAACGGTTAGTGCTGCCGCTGACGTGGTGCCAGGCCCAATACGCAGCGCCAATGGCGCCGCCCGCATCGCCCGCCGCGGCTTGCACGTAGATTTGCTTGAACGGGGTGCGAAGCGTCACCTTGCCGTTGGCGACCGAATTCATCGCGCATCCGCCCGCGAGGGCGAGCCGATCGGACCCGTGCCGCGCATGGACATGGTTAAGCAGATTGAAAAATGCGTCTTCGTAGACTGCTTGCACCGAGCGCGCGATGTCCCGATGCCGCTGCGTGAGCTCCTCTTCGGAACGACGCGCCGGGCCGAGCAGCTCCTCGAGCGTGGGCGTATAGAGCGTCCCGACGGTGGGCTCGCCTCCCGCCCATACGTACTCGACACGTTCGGTCGCATGGCGAAAGTACGCGAGATCGAGCCGGAAGCCGCCGTCATCCCTCAGCAGCACGACCTTGCGCAAGGCCTCGACGTGCTTCGGCTCGCCGTAGGGCGCGAGGCCCATCACCTTGTACTCGTCGCCGTAGTGCGGGAAGCCCAGGTACTGCGTGAGCGCCTGGTACAAAATCCCGAGCGAGTGCGGGAAGTAAACCTGTCCCTCGACCGCGACAGACGAGCCGCGGCCCAGCCCCCAGGCTGCACTGGCGAAATCGCCGAACCCGTCCACCGACACGGCCGAAGCCTCCTCGAACGGCGAGACGAGGAACGCGGAGGCGAGGTGTGCGAGATGATGCTCGACGCGGTGGACCTGGCCGGCGAAGCGCTCACCCGGGAGGGCTTGTTCGAGGAGCTTCTCGACACGGCTGCGCTGGGCGCGATTGCGCAGACGCTCGAGCACGAGCGCAGGCGAGGGACGCGAGCGGAGCAAATACATAAGGCGGCGGCCGAAATTCGCGCGCGTGTCCTGGTTGAGCGCAACGTGAGCAACGTCGCGAAGACTGATACCCGCCTCGCGCAGGCAGTAGCGGATCGCCTCCGATGGAAACCCCGCCCAGTGCTTGATGCGTCGGAAGCGTTCTTCCTCGGCGGCGCATACCAGCTCGCCATCCCGCACCAGGCAAGCGGAGGAATCGCCGTGAAACGCATTAACCCCGAGTATTGCCGTCACGCGTCTTCTTTGGTATCAGGTATTCGCCCACGCTCGTGCAGGATTTCGTGGTACTTCGCATCGACCAGGAACCTGAACCAGAACCCTTGCAGAACGTGGAAGATAAGTCCCTCACGCCCATCCAGGAAGCCAAGCCTGAAGACATATCGATACACGAAGTAGGCGAAGCTTCGGGCGAACAGGGGCGCTCTCCCGAACATCTTGCTTTTCAGCCAACGCCTCCTCCCGATAGGATTGCCTGTGAGCGTTGGACGCACCACTTCTTCCGAGAAGGTACCGCTGAGCATCTCCGCGGCCTCCAATGACGACCAACGATTGTGTGATGCGACGAAATCGGTCAACGACCGCGCGACCACGTCGATGATATCCGCGTTTGGAACGATTCTCGTCCGCCCGTTCACGAGGAAATGCTGATCGTAAGCCTTGGTCTCGCAGCGACCAAGAGCCGCTCGAAATAACCGCAAATGATAAGAAGGATAGTGCCCTCCATGTCGGATCCAGCGTCCGAGAAACACCGTCCGGCGACTGAACATGAAGCCATCGCATGAAGGCGCCAACTGAGGAAAGTCACGGATCAACCATCGCCTCAACTCGGGCGTCAAGCGCTCGTCGGCATCGAGATGCAACACCCAGTCACTGTGAAACGGATTGTTGGCCTGTGCCCAGTTGCGCTGCTTTGCGTACCCCTCAAATACATGCTGAACGACATGTGCTCCGCAAGCTTCGAGAATCGCGCGGGTTCGGTCGGTGGAGAAACTGTCGACCGCAAACACGGGCGCATCAATACCCTCCACACTCTGAAGACAGGCTTCCACGCGCCCTTCCTCGTTGAAGGTCAGCAGGATGATTGTGAGGTTGAGTGGGTTGACAGTCACGGCGTCCCTTCGCCGCAACGCGGGGCTCCACCGATGGTCGCACGTTGGTTGCTTTCGCGACTCGCCGGCCAGTTCATAGCCGGCCGCAGGATTGGCCATCCATGCGTTCGCCCGCGTCAACCAGATCCAAGTAAACCCGATGCATCGCGGTCGCCGCAGACGGCCAAGAAAATTCCGCCTTCATCCAAGCACGGCCCTCGTCGCCCATCAGTTCCAGATCCGCCGTCATGGCTTCGCGTATCGCCTTGGCCAGTTCTTCGGGGCTGTTATCCACCCACCATCCGCAGCCGTGCTCCACCATACCGGACCATGGCGTGCCGCGGCTCGCCACCACCGGCACCCCGTGTGCGAGGGCTTCGGCGACAGTCATCCCGAAGTTTTCTGTAAACGAGGGGACAAGGCACAAGTCGGCGGCTGCGAAGGCCGCGCTCTTGCCAGCCGGTTCAAGATGGCCGCGCAGGGTGACGACGGCGCTCAAGTTCAGTTCCGCCGCCAATCTTTCCAGGGTGGTGACGTAGGCGGCGTCACCGGTACCGTAAATCTGGAGCGACACCTTTTCCCCCGTGAAACGCGGAAGGGCGCGCAGCAGATGCTCTATCCCCTTTATCGGATCCAATCGTCCCAGATACATCAATCGCAGATTGCCTTCGGGCCGCCATTCCCGCCCGGGAAGATGATCGGGGATGTCCACGCCATTGGGGATCATACGGACCTTGGCCTTGGGCATTCTCCTCGCGCTTGCCTCGGCCTCTTCATCGGAAGTGACATGGAGGACGGTGCTGCCTCGTCTGATCAGCGCATTGCAGAGTATTTCCCAAAATCGTTTCACACCTGGTTTGCTCACCCGGTTCCAGCGCTGCAGAGCGCCGCGCGGCGACCACACCAGCGGCTTCGCAAACAGCCGGGCCAGCAGCAAGGTCGGGAGGGTGGGAAATGAATAGGTACCGGTCAAATGCACCACGTCCGCCCAGCGGATCATGGAAGGAAGAAACATCAACTGCCCAGGAGAGACCGCCGTCCCCCAGATACGGCGGGTGAAGCGGACCTCGTAGCCGTTCGGATAAGCCACCGGATTGGATTCCGGCCTGACGCGCTGGGACAAGGCGGGTCCGGCCGAATCCGTGGTCAGCACTTTCAACCTAACGGAGGGAATCGCCGCAAGCGCATTGCACAATCCGTAAGTAGAGAAAATCGGCCCTCCCCAATGCACCGCGGGGTAGAACGCGGGGCTCACGTGAAGGATTTTCATCGACCGCGCGAGTGGCGATCGGCTACGAAGTCATGCCCGCCCTGGCCGGCGAGCGATTGCGATCATCGACTTCGCGAGCGGTCTGATGCGCCCGACGCGTTCGAAACGTATGTCCGTGAACCCGGCTTCTTCGAGGAGTTCTCGCAGAGTCCTTTCCGACCAAAACTTGATATGCCCGTAATCCCACAACACCGTGAAGTGTTTGTCCAATTTACCCGTCAGCGCTAGTGCTAGATTCTTCCAGTAACCGTGAAAGGGCGTGGAAATGATCGCGGTGCCATTGTCCTCAAGAAGGTCAAATACCCGACGCGCAAACGCCCGCGGCAAAAATACGTGTTCCACTACCTCCAGACTCAACACTACGGGAAACCGCCCATAGCGGCTTACGAGGTCGTCGTAAGACGATCCGAGTTCGATCCTGATGTGAGGATAGGCTGTGCGGGCATGTGCGATTCCGTCCTCGGAAGGGTCTACACCCGTCAGGGAGAAGCCTTCGCGCTCCAAGAGAGCCGCGGTCGCTCCATTGCCGGATCCCAGTTCAAAGATTCGGCGGTTCCCGGCTGGCCAATTCATTCCGCGCATGATCCGCAGTACCGCCGGGAGCAGATAACTGTGCGCGTGAGAATATGCGGCGTTCTCATATCTGTATCCGGAAATGTGAGGCGATGCTTGACTCATCGGTCAGAAGTGGCTCACGTTTTCGGGTGAGCGCGAACGAGACTGGAGGAAGTGAGTCCATTAAAAAGCTTCGCCACAAGATAGAGCGCCACAAACAATATGGACATACTCGTGAACGCGAGAAAAGCGTCGCTTACACCGCTCCTGTATTTTCCCAGAAGAACACAACCTACACTCACAAACAAGATGTTCGTCGCCGAGTAACGACGTCGCGAATAGAAGTCTATGAGTCGCTGGTGGAACTTTGCGGCCAATACGGCCATCAGTAAACCTAGAACGACCACACCCGCCCTTCCGAAGGACAAATAGCACTCCGCGATCATCGATAACCCTCCGAACGGCGCTACGGTGCTAGCAATGTCCAAGAATTGTGCGGCTGCGGCAGGGAATACTGCATTGCCCAACTTAGCGAAGGGCACCGCATTGAGCACTGTTACGGCAAACTGACTTCCGTAGGTGACACCTCGTTGCTCCACGACTGGATACGAATACAGGGACGTCGCGCCGATTGCAACAAACTCGCCAAACTGTGGCGCAAGAGACCCCTCCAATACAGAATCTGTAATGGTTACATCGTCACCTATTACCCGCTCGCGAAGCGAATACTGCAAGCCAAAGAACACCAGAACTACTGCCAAAACGCCGGTACGGGACAGCCACGATAGACGCTTGCTGGAACCGTACAATCGCCACATGATGATCACAATTAGCACCGGTAAAAAGAATTGACGCCGGCTGGTGAGAAAAATCTCATAGAGGAGCGGCAATGCGGCCACAAGAATCATCGCCACCAGAAGTTTTTGACCTCGAACGTAGAGTACAACCCCAAAGCAGGTCAATACCGGCAACAGACCAATGCCGTAACTGAAGACTCGCAGCCCTTCATAGTCGCCCCCAACGTATTCATCGAGCCGTCGCAGGCCTTCCCCCTGTGACACACTTACGATTCCGAACGCAAGAATTAGAAACGCCAAACACGCGGCACATACCTTCAGCACTCTGGATAAACGCGGCCGCGAAAGTCGACGCAGAGCAATCAACTTGTGCTGCTCCAATGCATTCGCGAATGATCGGCTACCGTGCAGGGAGCCAATTGCTGAAGCGACAGCGAAAGACAAGAAGAAAGCAGTCAATGTAAGGACATGAGAAAAGACCGTGTCCGCGTTCGCAAATTCGCCAAATATAGACTGTGCGGATTGAATTGCAGCCACTTCGAAATTTCCGTAGAAAAGTGCCGGGCCTGGTAACTCATAAGCACCAACAAGCAAAACAAGTATCAGACCCGGATAGTTTCGAACTTGGTACAAGAACTTGATCAGGAGACCCCAAGTTAGGCACAAGAAAGAGAATGCAATCATCAAAACCTCTTGTGGCCAGTAAGTACTCTGCTGCCGAGAAAGAGAATAACGTCGGAGCGAAGTAACGTCGGCCTGTCAAACATGGATCAAGCCCTGCGGCAGAAATTGCGACAACGGCTCCAGCACGGCCAGCAGTTCCCGCCAAACCTGATCGGTACTAATGGCCGTGAGGCAACGCATGCCCTCGGCTTTGCATTCCACGAGCATGCATCCGGCGCAATCGGTTTCGTGGCGGAGGATGCGGTGACCGGAACCCATGGGTTCCCACAGGCCCGGAAAATCTCTGGCGCTGAATATCGCCACGCAGGGCGTACCGACGGAAGCAGCAAGATGCATGACGCCAGTGTCGTTGCCAAGATAGGCGTCACACTGCTCTAAGATGGCCGCGGAGCCGGGAATTGAGAGCTCGCCGGCCAGGTTAATCGCGCATGTGCCGACCTTGTCGGCGAGCGTGCGGCAATAATCCGATTCATCGGCTCCGCCCAGGAATACGACAGCCGCTGAGGGAAACCGCTGCTGCATGAGCTGCAATACTTCCACATAGCGTTCGCCCGGCCATACTTTGGCCGGCATCTTCGACCCGGCGCCCACGGCAAGTACGGGTCGGTGCCCGGGGATACCCCGCGCGGCGAGTAAGCTGCGCGCGCGATGGCGTTCGTCTTCCGCGAGCGACAACCGGAATTCGTTCGGTCGCGCGCCACCGAGGCACGTCTGTGCCATCGTGAGCAGACGCATCCACTCCGGCTCAAGACGTGGCAGCGGGATGACCCGGCGAGGCCGATTTAGGGAGCCCGACCAGACCCCGTCAACCTGCGGGATCCCAAGCAGAGCGCGAAAAACGATGTAGTCACGCAGCCTTTGCAGCCGATTGCGGTGCGGCGAAAGACTGATTACGCGAGCGGCCCTGAGACCCCGGATATTCCGGGCCAGTTGCAGGCGCTCGCGCAGGGCCTCGAGCGGTGGAAGGTCGGCGTCATAGGTGATGACACCGTCGACCCATCCAGTCTTGCTGACGACATCCCATGCGGACACCATGGTTCTTAGCGTTCCATGACGGTCGGTGAGCAAAAGTAACCGCTGTCCCGGCAAATTCCGGTGCAAGTGCGCCAGTGCCGGCAGCGCCACTAGCGTGTCCCCTAACTGACCGATGCGAAAAACAAGGATGGGCGGACGCGGGAGCATCCATTGCTGCTCCGATGCTGCCATCGAACGATCGATCAGTGCGAGTGCCCAGCTCCGCAAACCTCTACCTTGTGCTTTCCCACGCATTGTGTCAGCCAGCCAATCGCGCACGGGCACTGAAAACCCGGTCTTGCGACGACCGAGGACCGCGGGTGGCAGTGGCACTTGGGGGATGCGCGCAAATTCTTTCTTGCCGACCGGGTTTTTCAAGCTGCGTAACGGTGCCAATGTTCGCAGCAACTCGATATCGAGCAGCGGGACCCTAACCTCCAGTGAGTGGGCCATGCTGGCCCAGTCGGCATCGCGCAACAGTTGGCTGCGCATGTACCAAGTTGCCTCCAGCAGGGAGACTTTGAGATTTGGCCGCTTGACTTTTCCGGCGAGCGTGTCGAGCTGCGGAATCGTTGCGAGCTTTTCGAGTGCCTCGCGCGCCAACGAAGCATCCATGACATCTTCGATCTCCCACGGCATGAAGAGGCCGCGACGGAGCAGATAGCTGCCGCCGTAACTCGCACCGTACTCAAGGAGGCTGGCGTATTTCGGTGAAGTCAGCATCTTCAGAATGGGCGCCGACAGCGTGCGCAGACCCCTGCCGCGTCGCTGTAATACCCCGGGTAGAGTTCCGACTGCGTGAACCAGTTTTGGGATCTGCCTGAACGAGGGATAGCCACCGAACAACTCATCGCCGCCAAGCCCGGAAATCGCGACCTTGAGGCCGCTCTCTGCTGCCGTCTTGCTGACGAAATACATGTTGACGCCGTCAATGGAGGGCTGATCCATCGCCGCGAGCAATGCATCCCGCTCTGCCAGGAATTTGTCTTTGTCGATCCAGCGCGTCACATGCTGGGTGCAGTATTGCCGTGCCACCGCTTCCGCCAATGGAACCTCGTCATGCTCGTGGCCCTGGTATTCGCGGAAGCCGAGTGTGAAGGTCCGCAAGTCCGTCTGCTGCTCCGCTGCCAAGGCGGTGAGCGTCGTCGAGTCCAGGCCGGCAGAAAGGAATACTCCGACCGGTACGTCTGCTATGAGGTGATGCCTGACACTATCCAGAACGGCGGATCGCAGCGCCTCGTGTGCTTCCGCCGGGGTGAGCATTGCCGGCTGTTGCTCGGCTCCAGCAAGAATCTGGGCAATGTCGAAAAAGGGTTTTGGCTCCCCCAGCCCGCGTCTGGTCACCCAAAGCGCAGTGCCCGCCGGAAGCGCGAATACATCCTGATAGAGCGTGTAGGGCTCCGGCACGAACCCCCATAACAGAAACCCGGCGTAACCGGCCGCTTCGGACGAACGCCCAAGCCCGCCGTGAGCGAGCAGTGCTTTGACTTGGGAGGCGAAGAAGAACTGTTGGCCGCTACTATGGTAGTAGAGCGGTTTGATGCCGAAGGGGTCGCGCGCGAGGAAGAGAGCCTGCCGGGACCCGTCCCAAATCGCAAAGGCGTACATGCCGCGCAAGCGGTGCACCATGTCTTCACCGTGTTCAGCGTACAAATGCAGAAGAACCTCGGTATCGCTTTGCGAGCGGAACACGTGGCCCTTTGCTTCGAGCCCGGCCCGAAGTTCGCGATGGTTGTAGATTTCGCCGTTGAAGGTAACTTGCAGGCGGCCATCTTCGGATGCCATCGGTTGGGCGCCCATTTCCGACAAGTCGATGATCGCCAGCCGCCGATTGGCCAGACCAACTCGGCGATCGCTCGAAATCCACAGACCTGCGCCATCGGGACCGCGGCGAACCATATGGTCGCGGATTCTGACCAGCGCCGCGGCATCGACAGGTGATGCTTCCGACCGGTATGAAAAGATTCCAGCGATTCCGCACATATCAGTAACTCAGGCGCGCCTTTCGCGTCACGCTGACCAGTAGCTTGTGGTCGATCCGCTTGTTCGATCTCCAAGTCGGGATGGGACTTGAGGTACAAAAGGCCGGGTTTTGCGGTTGTCAGCCGCCCCTAGGACCATCGCCAAACGCCCGAGAAAGAAACAATGTTGCAATTTGATCTAGACAATTTGGTTTAATGAATTCAAATTGATCTTATCAGTTTGCGAAGTCGCCCCTTAACATTGCGTCCTTGAAGAAAAAGATCTGGAAAGTGTCTTAGCAAAATATCCCTTGCGATTGTTTGCAAACTTATTCCAGATCTTGCTAAGAAAATTAGAGCTGCAAGAAAACCCGACCGTTTCTGTGACAGAAACGCATGGCGTGCCGTTGTAGTCTTAATTTGCTTGTTGGCCAATTCAAGCAGCTTTTTTCCATGATCGCCTGAAACCCATCCGCGTTGGATGGCGGTCCCAATGTCTCTTGAGAAGTTCCGCAAGCAACGCAGATATCGGTCCAGATGTACAAGTTCGATTTGACAAACTATGGATCCTTCCGAAGAAGAGCTGAGTCGAGCATCTAGATTCGATAAATTTTCAAAATGCTTTCGATATGACGCAAGCTGGTCGGATATCACGAATACGCCTGCACGCAGCGAGGCGCGAAACTGAAGGAGTACGTCTTCGTTTATCGCGTCTTCAACGAATGGGCCAAAGTCGTCATACACGCGTTTGCTGAATGCATGTGTTACGCCTTCAATAGGAATGTTTCCGTTAATTCGCAAAGTCGGTGTGGCCCAGTGATATCCCTCGAAAAACGCCTTCACGCCAGTGATACGTCCTGCCGTATCAATCAGTTTATAGCCTGAAAAAATCGACATTACCTTCCGGCCTTCGCGGTCCCAGACGTCGACCAATTCGGCGGTGCGTTGCGGGAAAGATATGTCGTCCCCTGCGGCCACCACGATGAATTCACCTCGACATTTTTCCATTACCACCTTAAAGTGGCCTGCAAGTCCCAAGTTTGTCGGATTACTATTGAGTTCCACCTCGTGTTGTCCCGAGTAACGTTGCGCTTCCTCGCGCATGATTTCGAATGTGCGGTCCGCGGAATAATCATCCGAAAGAATTATTTGCAGCGGCGAGTAGGTCTGTGCTAGCGCGGCCTGAACCGCTTCGCGTACGAATGCCTCCTGGTTGAAAGCAAACAGGGCGAAAGTAACCAACGGGCGTTCTTTCTCAGTCACGCCAACCCCTGATTCTCTTGAATGACCATCGGTAGATGGCGCCTATCCGCGCCATTGGCCCGCGCAGGTCACTCATATGCGATAGCCGGCCCAAGGCGAACAGTCCAAATACCACTGTCATCACACATCCGGCCAGCACACCCCAGCGGGTCATACTTGCCAACAAGCCTACGCCGATACACGTAGCAAAGGTTGCTGCCAGAAAACGAACGACCGCGCTCGACCATTGAAAGCCTATCCGCCGCCTTGCGAGCATGTGAACGAGCGGCAAGTAGAAGAGGTAGCACGCCAGGAAAGATATGCCGGTGACTTGCAGACCCATTACTGGAGTGAACCCTGCAATTAGTGCCCCCATGAGAAGCACTGCAGACGTTTCAGTCCAAAAATACGTTTTTCCATCACCGGCGGCTAGGATGACATACCCCAACGGCCAGCTTGCCACCTTAAGCGCATCCCCCAGAATTTGCCAACGCAGCACCTCCACTGCTGGGACAAAGGCGGCCGAGTACAGTAATTGAATCACCCAGGGCGCAAGCCCCATCATCGCGATGAGCGCCGGTGCGCTCAGCAGCAGCGCAATCTCTGTCTGCTCATTTACGAGGCACGCAGCGGCTTTGTGATCATGGATGACGCCTGTTAGCCGCGGGTAGTAATCCGCCCCCATGGCACCGAGCACAAAACCGATGTACTGAATCGAGATCATCCATGCTGCTTGAAAGTGGCCGAGAGCTTCTGAACCTAGCGCATTGCCTACCTCCACACGTATCCAAAGCTGAATCAATGACCCTGCCAGCCCGGCGCCCATGAAAGCGATACCAACCTGCAGAAGTGATTTCCACTTGCGTGCCAGTTCCAGTATCGATATGTTGTCCGTTCCGGCCTTCGGCAGTCGCGATACGTACACATGGCCCAATACGAAGCTCACTAGCGGGCCAACCAATACGTATGCCACCAATCCCGCATTGCCCCACTGCCACAACAGCGCGATGCCGAACCCCGTGTTAAGGAAAGTACCGTACACGCTGAGGCGGGCCAAATCGCCAACGTGGCGCATGCCCTGAATCAGTGCGCTTTGGGACGCGCTGGCCACGGAGAGGGCCACTCCCAGCGACAGCCAGCCAACGATGCCCGCATGTTCCGCGCTGCCCAGCACACCCACGGCAAGTATTTCGCGCAATGACCAAAGGGCGAAGGCACCCGCGCAGGCAAGCAGCAGCGCACCCCAGAACATGGCCCGTCGCATCACCGCAAGCGCTCGGGTATCTTCGTTACCGTTGGCCTCTGCAATCTGCTGTGTGCCAACGGTGCCCAAACCCATGGTCCCTACTGTAGCTGCGGTGGATATGAGTCCGGTGTATAGACTAACCAAGCCCACTCCAGCTGGGCCAAGCAATACTGCTAGCACCTTGGTTCGGAGCAGTCCGAGCAAAATATTAATGACTGACGCCCCACCGATGATTGAGGAGCTTCGCAGGATGCGGCGATAGGATGCGGTTTGGTCAGTCATTGCTCATACCAATACTCTGAGCGCTGCGATCACTTCATCAACGGCAGCACTACGAAGCTGTGGTCCCATAGGCAAACTTAGTAACTGTTTTGCCATACGTTCTACGATGGAAAAATGGTCCTCAACATACCCCAGATGGGCATACGCCTGCTGCAAGTGCGGTGGAATCGGGTAGTGGATCAATGTGCCTATGCCGCCTTCGCTTAGTGATTTTTGCAAAACATCCCGCTGCGGATGTTGCACCACGTAGAGGTGCCAAGCGGGTTCGGCCCACGAGGGGACGGTGGGAAGCAGCAAGCCGGTGTCTGCTAGCGCAGCGGTGTAGCGCAAGGCAATCTCTGCCCGCCGCCCATTCCATGCATCCAGCACCTTGAGCTTGACGCGTAGTACGGCTGCCTGAATGGGATCGAGGCGGGTGTTGTAGCCCTGCACTTCGTTGACGTATTTCATTCGCGAACCGTAGTTGCGCAGCACGCGCAGGCGGTCGGCGACGTCCAGATTGTTGGTGGTAACCGCTCCACCATCACCTATCGCGCCAAGATTTTTGCTGGGGTAGAAACTCCATGCGACAGCATCGCCGTGGCCACCTATCTGTCTTCCTTTGTATTTCGCTCCGTGCGCCTGCGCCGCGTCCTCCAGCACCTTCAGACCGTGCTTGCGGGCAATGCCCAGGATCGGGTCCAGGTCGGCAGGTTGTCCGTATAAATGTACCGGCAGAATGACTTTGGTGAGCGGCGTGATGGCCGCTTCAATTCGTGCCGGGTCGAGGTTGTACGTACCTGCGTCCGGCTCGACTGGCACTGGGGTGGCGCCGCAGTGGGTGACAGCAAGCCAAGTGGCGATATAGGTATTCGATGGGACGATAACTTCATCTCCGGAGCCAACATCCATAGCACGAAGGGCCAGATGCAGCGCATCCAGTCCATTTGCCAAACCGACGCATTGCTTCGCGCCGGTGTATGCCGCAAACTCGTTTTCGAATGACGCGACTTCTTCTCCCAAGACATACTGGCCGCTATAAATTACACGCTGTATGGCGGAATTTATTTCGCTGGCAAGCTCAAGATAAGCTGCTTTGACATCCAGAAACGGAATACTCATAGCCGCATCGCGTCCAGATACTCATCGTAGCTGCGATAGTAAGCATTCTCTCTAAATTCCTCTGAGGCAAGCACCAAACATACTGCGCCGGACGAGAAATTCTCCAACTCGCGCCACGTTGCAGGCGGAATAAGAACCGCCTGGTAGGCTCGATTCAGATGAAACTTTTTGCGTGCCTTGCCGTCATCCAGCACCAGGTCGAAGCTGCCCATGACGGCGACAACCAGCTGGTAACAGGTTTTGAGCGCGTGCCCTGCGCGTGCTTCGCCCCCGGGAACATCGTAGAGATAAAAAACACGCTTGATATCGAACGGAATGTGTTTTCCAGATTCGATAAAGGTTAGGTTGCCCCGTGGATCTTTGATTTTTGGAAGATCTATAATTCTGCAATTCTCAACGGACATTTGTCTCCACCGCTTCAATATCCTTCAACGTGGCGATCGACTGCCTCAATATCGCCCCTTCTAATGTCACAAGGTATTCGTTGCTTCGCAGCCCATTAGAGACCAGTACAACATCGCACCCCAGAACTTTTGCGGCCTCCCAATCGACCTCGGTATCTCCAATCCAAACGGCATCTTTTGCGATCTTCCTATCCGGGTATGCTTTCAAGACCGCGTCAGCCTTGCCAGTTCCGCCAGCAGAATGATCACAAACCAGCACCGCTTCTAAGAATGGGCGCAGGCTCAACTCTCTTAGTTGCTTATCTAAAGCTTGCGCATTTTTCCGCATGGTAACCAAAATAGTCTTTACTCCCTGCCTTTTCCAGCTGCTTAGACATTCAATCGCGCCTTCTTGTAGCTTATCAAGCTGCAGTGCATCGGGAGACTCAATCAACTCCAACCATCCGGCAAGAAAAGCATCATAGACTTTCTCGGCTCCCGACATGCTCAGCAGTTCCTTGCGATTGCATCTAGCTCGTTTCATCTTCCAATACTCATCAATGCCAATAGGCTCCACCCCTAATCGCTTGAGAATGGTTCGATAACAAAAATAGTGCCTTTCTTTGCTATCCAGTAATGGGCCATCCAAATCCACGAAGATTTGTTTGATACAACTCATGCTTTACATACGGCATATATCTCGGCCGCGTATCTGGGAAAGTCTTTGCCCAATTCATAAAACCCCTGAATCATTTCCTCTGTCCAGTGCTCCTGTATTTGCGCATTGGATAGTGGCTTGAAATAGACGCCGCCCATCTCAAGAACTTTTAATCCACTCGTTTCAATGTCTGCCCTGAACGTATCCGGGGTATAAACTCTACGGTGACCTAAGGCATGGTCACGCGAATTCAATTGGCACGGATCATCCAACAACCCCATCTTTACGGCGACCAACCGATGAATAGAGTTCCCATTTGGCACGCCAAGAAACAATCTCCCCTCTGGCGCCAGCCAATTTTTCACCCGATTTAACAAACCTACCGGATTATCAACGTGCTCCAAAATGTGCTCCAGAATGATCGAGTCGAAGGGGTGGCCTGGTTGAAAATCATCAAAGAGGGCATTCACCTTTATGAGATTCCGTCGCTCAGGGATTTGGGCCAACAGATTAGCAGCTGCCTCAACAATCGTCAGTTGTTCAAAATCGTTTACCAGAAATTGCGTCATTGCTCCTTCTGCCGGCCCTAACTCGAGTCCTCTTGTACCAACCAATTTGGGCTTAATAGTCTCATAACGGAACCGAACTAGGCGCTTGTCAAAGTCCAATTGCTCCTTTAAATACCACTCGGATAGGGACTCAAGCCTTTCATGCTCATTGCCGTGCATTTCCTGTTCTCCCGAAGGCGCTCACCTCTGCTGCGAGCCCATCTTCCAAACTGGTCATCGGCCAAGTTCCAAGCGATTTTCCCATCAGCCTGTTATCAAAACGCAACGAACCGCCACTCGGTTTATTAAGCAAAAAGTCAATTTCTTTGTCACGCCCGGTCAAGCGAATTAATAACTGCACAACCTCCTTCAGCGTCACAGACTCCCCACGGACAATATTAAGCGGGCCTACATTTCCTTTCGCGAGCGCGACTCTAAGCGTTGCTTCAATGGCATCGCCCACATAAAGATAATCACGCAATGCAGTGCCATCACCATAGATTACCGGTGTTTGGTTTGCGAGAAGCCTACGAATAACTACCGGAATCAACTTCCTATATTGTTCCTCACCCGGGCCGTAAATGTGACCGTAACGCAATACTGCATAATCGCAGTTGTTCTCCTTTGCCCAGGTAGAAATTAGGTTTTCACAGAATAATTTGGATGCCCCGTACAAAGTATTTGGAGCGACCAACGACGATTCCGTCAATATCAGCGGGTCTTCGATCGACGCGTAGACATCAAGCGTACTTGAAAAGACTAGCTTTTCAATTTTCCCTGGCAAACTTGTGAGCAGCGCATAGGTCCCCAATATATTGTTTTCAACGATCTGGTTTATTCGGTGTGCTTCCGCCGATGTTTTTGGAGTAAACGCGCCCAAATGGAAAACATAATCTATATGATTTAAGTCACGGGATCGCCAGTATTCCGGTGTCAATTGCCCTAACTCCGCTTTTAGCCAAACCATATGTTGTTGCGTGGATTGCCTAGCCTCCCTGGAAAGCAATAACAGCGTCGCTCCGGAGATTTTGCAAAGTCTCGCAACCAAGTGTGAACCAATAAACCCGCTCGCACCGGTTACGAGGATAACCTTACGTTCCAGCTTGTTCATGGCTGTTTTGCCGCCATTGCTTCAAGGTCACCGCGCGTGGTCATCATCGGCTCGACATCCATGCCGCGTATCCAAATCAATCCATCGGGCAAGGGGTTGATGCGTTTAGGCAGACTCGGGAAATTTCCGTCTAGCGCGATGTCGCAATAGATTTTTGGCATGTTAAGGCCGGCCCTGGTGAAGAAATAGTGTGTCGTAAAAAAGCGACCGATGTTGATTTCCGTGGGGTTGGGAACGCCGGATTTATCGTAGGTCATGTCGACCCCAAAAATGCCGTGCGGCTTGGAGTCAACGGAAATAATGGCATCTTGGGCGATACGATCAACCATATCATCGGAGTAAGTCTCTCCTACGCCGGTAATTCCAGTGACACCGGACAGCGTTCGATTAGCAAAATTCCAGCTTAAACGCCGGCGCGTTTGGGCAACGACTAAATCTCCGTGATGCCAGATGGAGAGCCACGTCACGGTATCTTTGGTTAACAATTCAGATGCGGTGAATGCGCCCCAGCCATTGAAACGATCAATCCAAATTTTGGCAAAATCATAATTATTGGCGGGAAGAGCACCACGACCGGCGCCACCCTCAATCGCCCGCACCCATATCGTTTCTCCATACCGCTCGAAAGCCTTTTTCAAATCGTGTGGACTGTGCAGCAGCATGGTTTTTGGAACGGGCAATCCGGAACGGTCCCAAATTACATATGACTTTCCCTTATTGACACAATTTTCAACCGTTTCGGCTGCAGGCAAATAGTGTTTAACCCCTAAAGACTCGAGCCGATCGCGAAGACGCGAAACGGCTCTAACTTCAAAATCATTTTGTAGATGAATGAAATCAGGTCTTTTTTTAGACAACAGCCGCAATAATGCATCGGGATAGGCTGCATTAAGGGCAGGTGGAATGGGATATTTTTCTGCCACGTTAGCGAGAAACAAATCAGCGACAACACAAGATGTGCCTATCAAGTAATCGTTTCTCCCGGACTCATTTAAAGATCGAATAAAGTTATTTGCGGGTGCACCACCTGCTCCACCAACTTGAATCGTTGCCATTACAGTGATCCGCTATTAGAGTGATTGTGTGTGTGCTCGCTCCGACCCACGTGTAATTGCGTAGGTGCATGTCGGGGCCCAAGTCCATCTGCACTTCGTATGAGGGCGAGACCCATGAAGGATAATCGACCAACTTGCCCCAGCGATTTATGCAGCTGAGGGGTGGTGGCCTATGCGCAGATACTCTTTCAGCCGGGTCAATCGCTGCGATTGCTCGGGATCGCTCTTGGCATTCGCTATTGCTTCAAGCACGAAGGCGCAAAGCGCAGAAAGAAGGCCCGCCACAAGTGTGGAGAGAACCACGATCAGCCAGCGCCTGGGCTTGGACTTGCGGTCGGGCTCGATCGCCTTGTCCATCACCTGGATGATGGCGGAGTCCTTGGCTTCGTCGATCTTGGCGGATTCGTACTGCTGGGCCAGCAATCCGTACATCGTTTCGTAGTACTTCACGTTGCGCAGCAGCCCCAGGTTATCTATGCCCGAACCCTTTTCGGCGACGGCTTGCACGGTCTTATTGCCTGTAGTGCCCTCGCTCCTGGCGAGCTCCCGCTTCATAACCTCGATTTCCTGCTGCGCGAGTTTGAGCTCCGGGTTGCCTTCGGAGGCGAATGTGCGCATGGCCCCGATCTGCACTTCCTTGACGGAGATCTGCGCGCGCAGGCGGGCGGCGGTTTCCACCGCCGTGCGGCCCTGGGCATCGACCGCGGCGAGGCCTCCCTGCTCCAGAGCTTTTCTTGCTTCCGTCTCCGCTTTGACCAGGCTGACCCTGGCCAGGTCGAGCTGGCGCTCGAAGAACAGGCGCCGTTGCGAAGCTTCGGTCACCGCCAATACGGTGGTCAGCTTGAAAAGCTCGTCCACATACGCGTTCGCCAGATCCGCCGCGCGCTTCGGATCCTCGTCGTCCACTTCGACGGTGATGATACCGTCCTTGCCGGCGACGATCGTCGTTTCCTTTTCCAGGCGCTTGCGGGTCTCGGACTGGTACTTCTTATCGTAGAGCTGGTTGAGGTCGAAGCGCCGAATGATGTTGTCCGCCACCGTGCGGCTTTTCAGCATGCCGACATAGAGGTCGTTGGGGTTCTTGAGGCCGGGGACCGCGCCGCCGGCCAAGCCTGCAAGGCCGCCGAGCTGCGCGAGCACCGCGGAAGTCGATTGGGTCTGCTGCTGCGGCGGCAGGATCTTGGTCGTGCCGGTGTAGATGTTGGGGAGCAGTAGGGAGATTGTGATGGACACGACCGCCGCCGCCGCAGGCAAGCCGAGCACGAGCACCTTGTGCTTGGCCAGCACGATCAGCAGGTCCAGCAGGCTGACTTCCTGGTCCGCGGGTTCCGCCGAGTCGTTCATTTCAGCGATTCACCGGGTGCGAATGACCTCGATCGCCGCCGCGCCGAGTCCGAATTGATAGAAGACCTGCGTCCAGTCCTTCAGGCTTTTCAGAAAAGTCGTTTTATCCAGTTCCTCCGGGACCACGATCGCGTCGCCCGGCATGACGCGTGCTCCGCTCAAGCTGGAGAAAATGAAGCCGCTGTTTCGGCGGCTGCTCACCGAGCCGCCGGCGCGCAGCAGATAGGTGCTGCCGGTGTCGGCATCCCGCGTGCGCCCGCCGGCGAGCGACAGATAATC
>Ga0137387_10000288_pt1 | contig 20906 bp, 20 predicted proteins | sample SagtaG_3_FD_104909 | JGI IMG/M metagenome (GOLD analysis project Ga0137387, IMG submission 104909) | Vadose zone soil microbial communities from Angelo Coast Range Reserve, California, USA - Sage2_R_115_16 metaG | ecosystem: Environmental > Terrestrial > Soil > Vadose zone > Saprolite | place...
AACACTTCGCCGGGCCGGAAGCCTTCATCCAAAATGATTGTGGCGCAATCCTTCCACGGCTGCGGGCACAAATTAAGATAGTTTTCAATCTCTTTTTCATTGAGGACGCGGTCACGCTGGCGCTCCCCCGCTGCCAGTGTGACCTTAGCCGGCTTATCCAACTTGCCCCACTGGTACGCGAGATTCAGGGCACGGCGCAGGGTCCGTAATCCGCGATTGATACCAGATGCGGAAAGATGCGAATGCCGCCATGCGAAATTCTGTGCGTGCTGGTCACCCAGTTCGTCCAAACGCAGCCCCGCCAGTTCGGATTTGAGCAGCATTGCACTCCCTTGAGTGTAATATCGCAGGGTCAGGGGCTTGGCCGCGTGTCTCGTCCCGGCGTACTTTTGGAAATCCCCTTTTAGAAATTCCTTCAGTGTGGGTGATGGCTTTTTCTCGCGGATTCCCACCTCGCCCTTCGCCAGAGCCGTCCGGTGTGCTGCCTCCATCTGCCGCGCCACTTTGTCGTTCCCCTGCTTTGTGGACTCGCGTATGAGTTCGCCCTGCCACATGAACTTGTACCAGTAGATCTTGCCGCGTTTGTAGATGGCCATTGTCAATGCTCCTTAGTTTGTCGTCGTTTGACCTTTCCCCTCTGACCTTTCTTGTCGCCACTGTGCGCCGTGTCTGTTCCACCATCTTCGGTTTGCCACCAGCCGTGAGCACGTCTCATTGCAGAACTTTTGATCGCGTCGAGTGGCGAGAAAATAAGGAGCAGCGCACTTTGGATTCTGGCACTTACGCATTCGGTCCGAGAAGCCAATAAAAGCCAAGCAGAGTGCGCGCCAGAGATCATCCGGTTGCAGCTCGAACTGAAAACCACGACGGTTCCATCTGATCTGTGCTTTGACCAGGGGTCCTCCCCGAAAACGTGCTGTGATCTGTTTGGACAACTCATTGGCAAAGTCCTGACCACCCTTAGCACCTTGTTCCCAATAGTTGCGGAAACTCTGCTGGTCTTCTCGCCAAGTGTCGCAGTGAATGCAGAAGCGATCGCCCAGCTCAGAATCGGAGTCGTCGTCTGGGTTCAAGTAGAGGCGTTCCACGTCCCGAAACCTCAACACGCCGTATCGGCGCGTGAACATCAGGATTTGCTTCGAGTCGCTCACGTTAGCGAAATTTTCAATCAATTGGGCAGGACGACTGAATACCTCGACCTTTTCCCTGCCTAGCTTGCCGATGACAACCTCCCCTGCTTGATCCATGAGCCAACCACCAAGATCCTGCCCGGCTCCAGCCAGCAGAAGGCGAGCCTCTGAAGGCTTTCTTGCTAGGTACGATTGAGCCACGCCCTTTGCGCTAGGTGTGTATCGCATTGACAGATACCCCATACCAAGGTATACTTTGCAATGTGCCTAAGACATATAGAGACACATCGCACAATAAGTGTACGACGAGAAATGTATGGAGTCAACTCTTTTTCCTCTTAAGGAGCAGATTATGGTTGAACCACTAGAAACAATCGAATCCGCAGCAAAGATACTCTCCCTAAGTCCTTGGACAATTCGGCTTTACGTCCGTCAGGGCAAGATCCGTCCTGTCCGGATCGGACGCCGCATTGCCATCGAGCAGGCAGAAATCCGTCGTCTGATCGAGGAGGGCAGGGACGATTCGCCGTTTGAGCGTGGCGCGCGGCGATGAAGACTGCCCAAGTTCTCACGGTGGCTGATATCCCTCGTCTGCCGGGCGAGCTACGCCAGGAGAAGTTTCACGGTTTCGTTCTCAATCCAATTGCGCAACGTGTTCGAGACGAGCTTATCCAATGAGACGACAACGCAATCGTGGTCAGGACCGCTGCTCAATCAGGGAAAGATGTCCGCACTGCGGTGAGTTCGAGCCGGCTATGGTACGCAACGGAGAGTACGACACACATGTGTCCAACTGTGGCACTGTCACGGAGCCTGGATGGTTCGAGACATTCCTTCGGCGCACCGGCGGCGTACATGTGCTCAGGCTGGGCACGATGCCATGAGCGAGAAAAGTTTGACCGTTGTTAACGCAGCCCCGCGAGCGCTGGGGCTAAAAACAGAGTGCTCGGACAAACAAGGAAAATCAGTATGAGTAAGCCTAACAGTCGCAAAGATGAGATCCTCTCCCTAAGCTTCCCCGGGGGGAGTCTGGAAAAGATCATAGACTACGCGGAGAAGCACAACCTTTCACCGTCGAAGTTAACCACCCACGATATGCAGGACATCGCCGCTAAGCTCGGTATTCCCACTTACTTTGGAGATTTCTTCGAAGCGCAGAAGCATTGGAACGAGGTGAGACGCCGTTCGTGCTGATGCGCCGATGTTGCCGCCTGAATCAGTCGGAGTTCAGGCTGCACAGAGAGTTGAAAATTTTGTTTCTCAATCAGCCCTCGGAGTGCAGGGCTTAAAAGGAGCGCTTCAACTTTAAGGAGTAAACATATGAGTACGTCTTGCGGATATATCGAAAAACACTGTCCGATCTGCGGATCTGCGGACACTTGCTTTTGTTTCTACGGCAACAGCAACACATCCGACCTCTACTGCCGTTCATGCGGTCGAACCGTGTGGGAGGAGGAACTACACTACGGTGACGCTTCGAACGTTGAGCGGCTGTACCTTGCGGACGGCTCGATCAAAGAGACTACGTTCGAGTATGACGAGAACGCATTGCGTCTGGAGGACCCGACAGACAAAGAGCCGGACTGGGCGTCCCGTGTTCGTGAGCGTGCAGATATATGGCCAGCAGAAAAAATGAAGGTGCGAATTATTTCTGCAGACGAAGTAAGGGCTGCGGAAGTTTCATGTGTCATACAAGAAGCGCAGAAGGCGATCTATGCGCTTCGAGGTCATATTGTGCCTCACGACGGAGCGTGGGAAAAAATTGCTGCAACGCTGGCTGAAGCGTCAGGGTTCTCGGTGGCACTTAGCAAGACCGCTCAGCCTGCACAGGAGGTCCACACACGTTGAACACCAACCACACGTTTATCACGTCATCCCTGCCGCTGGCGGCGTATCTAGCCGCAAGCGGTGAGCTGAGGATGCGCGGGTCAGGCTCACGGATCCGAAGTGCGGTGATCGTGTTTGAAGACGAGCAAACGCGTGGACCTCAGGTAGAACGGAGGTTCGCGAGCGGCGCGATGGTGAATGCGCTGGCGTTTCATGCGCAGCTTCGCGTTCTTCGCCGCGCGATCGTCGATAAAGTTTACAACGCTCGCCCGAGCGATACCGGGCGAATTTAATTCAAAGCTAGAAACTACCATGTCAACAAGCAACCCTCCCACTAACCCTTCACAACCGAGCGTCGCTACTCCCGCGCAAGCGTCTTCGAGTGGGTCTGCACCCGAAGCAAAGATGGGCACGGGTGTCCCCAGCGCGAACCGAGGGACGCAAGCGGGTTCTTCGTCGCCGGAAGGCGACAAGCCGAGATCTGGACCCTCGCCTGATGATTGTTCTTCCTCGGTTTTCAACGAAGCTCAAAGAACAGTCCGCAAGCACGGCGGTGTCAAACGCAATCAAGCGGATGTTGATCAGCTCGTGACCGAGACGCAGGCAGCACTGGCAAAGATGGAATCGCCATGCATTAAGGTTGTGAACGCGGCAACGATTCGTGCGCTGAGCGTCGTGGCGCTGTCTGTGCCTCTGAACGGCAATATCACGAAGCGGCGACCAGGGTTTGCCACGAAGGATGGAATGATCGGAGACGTAATCTCCGATTACAAAACGCAGGAGCTGATGTTCGCGGTCTGGTCGAAAACCGGCAGCGGGAAAGTGCGGTTGCATCCGGTGTACCCAATCGATCCCAACGACGAAGCGAAGGGGTACTACCTTCCGCCGAGCGATCCGTTCGATAGCATCGAAAAGAAAGTCGTTGTGTTGCCGACAGGAGCGCGGCCTTACGGAACGACTGCACAGTTGATTGAGAAAATGAAGCGGTTCATCCGCGATTTTTATCATGCGCCCGAAATCTGGGTCGAGATTATGGCCTACTTCGCTCTGATGAGCTGGGTCACGGAGGCTTTTACCGCAGTGCCCTATCTACGCTGGCTTGGCGAGCCTGAGACTGGCAAGACCCGCGGACTGGCGGTTGTGGCCCAGCTGAGTTATCGACCTACGTCGATCGGCGGCTCATCTTCGACGCCCCCATTGTTTCGGCTCGTCGAGAAGTGGCAGGGCACGCTTGTGGTCGATGTGGCGGATTTCAGAAACGCAACCGAGATGTGGGACGCGGTCAGCAAGATTCTGAATCAGGGATATCTCCGCTACTGGGCGGTGATGCGCTCGGACGGCAAGGACAGCGAGCCACGTCCTTTCGATGTATTCGGTCCGAAAATCCTGTCGACACGCCAGCCTTTCAGTGACATCGCCACGGAGACTCGCTGCATTACGTTTCCAACCAGCGAAGCCGAAGTGCCCCCGGAAATTCCGCTGCAGTTGAAGGATCAGTTCTACGCACGTGCCCAGGAACTGCAGAACGAGTTACTTCAATGGCGGGTTGACAATCTTGGGCGGATCGAAGTCGATGAACAAGAGATTCGGAAGCAGCACGGAACGCGGCTCGCGCAGATTGGTTCGTCGCTGCTGGCGGTAGTCGAAGATGCCGGTGCTCGCCAGCGGATCATTGAGTTCCTAGGAAAGGAAGGCATCCGCGAGAAGCGGAACCGGCAGGCGGTTTTGGTGCTTGAGGCGTTGCGGCGGATCGATGAGATCGATGTGACCGATGAAGATGAGAATCCAAACTGTGAGGAGTGTTGCCACCTCCCAAGAGACGGTACGGTTTTGATTATGCATGTGACCTGCTTCGCGAACAAAGCAGCACGCACTTTAGGAAACTTTGAAGAGAAAGCTCCCGGCTCGAAGATTTACATTTCAATGCGGGAGACTGGCAGCCATCTCCGGTCGCTCGGGTTCAACCCTAAGCGGACAAAAAAAGGCAACGAAGTGTACATCGATCCGACGCACCTGGAAAAGAAACTCAGGCAATATCACAGCCTTCTGAATGACTGACGCCAGAGCAGATTGAGCTCGGGTCTGCCAGTTGGTGCAGCAACCTTCCTACATTGGTGTAGCAAGTTGATTAGCCCTTTCAACAATTTAAGTCCTTTCTGCACAGTGAAGTGGAGAGAATTTGGTGTCGCAATGCAGCCGGTGTAGCAAGTTGGGAGATGCGCGGCAGACCGCGGGCCTAGTGTGCGTCATGAAGTGCCTTCTTTTCTTTTATTTAGAAATTTGGAATATCCTCATGGCGCCTGCACTGTTCGCGCCCTCCAGGTTCCTACACCACCTACATTGCTACACCAATTCTTCCCTATCTCGCTGTGTAGAAACCACTTAATTTTAGGAATAACCCGAACAAGTTGCTACACCAGCCGTGTTTCTTGCTACACCGCCTTATGGGGTCGACCGGGGCCGCCTGCGCGGTTGAGCACGGGTGCGGTAGTTTCCGAGTTTCCCACGCGGAGATCTGTTCGCCCGGCGAGATGTCCACCGTCGGCGGCCAGCGAAGATTTTTCGAGCCGGCGCGCTCCGAGGCGACCATAGCGTCTCCAGAGGGTTACATTCTTCCTAATTGAATGATTCAGGATCGAGTTAGGCCGATCGCTAGCGCTCAAAATACCCGTGTAACGCTCATTTCGGGCAGACTTGCTCTTCTGTGCTGTGCAGTCTGTGCAATTACGAGGTGTCAAGTGGATCCGGCCGCATGAGTTCCTGGCTAAACGGAATTTTCGCACAGGGTAACTCAGAAAATCCAACCCGATCCGAGCACTGCCGCGGACCGTCGCGGAGTGAATTGTTCTGTGTGGTTACGGCCCAGTGGCGGCCGATGTGTTGCGCTTTCGTCTTTTAAATCGGAATACGCGCTCAGGACTTGCCCGTCCCACTCGTGGATCCTCGGGTGCGCAGGCGCTTGCTCGCACGTTTCTGGTTGAATGAAGGCCAATGGGTCCGCACACGGCTGCACAGTGCATTGTTCGGCAGAGCCTCGCTCCCAAGCTCTCTCCATCTCGCTGTGCAGACAGTCATGGGGGACGCTTACCTTGCGGACGGTTGCTGCTTGACGCATTCTTCAAACCGAGTGTGTCCCTGTCTTGAGTCGAAGTCGCGCATGCGGTAGAGTACGGCATATGTTAATGCTCCGTTGGCCGTCTGGACGCCATTCATGAGCAGCGGTCACGAAAGCGTCTTCCAGCGAAATCGCCGCTTGGCGACCTTTATTAAGAATGGCGACCTAGGCAGAAATGTCCTTGATGAACTTCTGCCAACAGGCTGCGCCCACCCATACGAAAAGTCTTTGTGGGATTACAAACGTGAGCTGCCATGTCTTCCCCAACTCAGGAAACCTTCTGACGCTGAGCGGAACTCTTACGCGGCGGAGATGTCTCATATCGTTAAAGATGTGGTGGCATTCTACAATTCGCACGGCGGCTATCTCATCATAGGCGTGGATGATAAGACCAGAGAGATAGTCGGATTTGATAAGACATTTGACTGCAGTGACCTCATCAAAAAGGTTCTGGGAGCAACAAAACACGAGATCGACTGCCATTGTAAGTGCCACACGGTGTGCGTAAACGGAGCAGATCGACAAGTTGGTATTCTCCTGATTCCGCGGCGGCCAGATTCCAGGGACGCAGCGCAGTTCAGACGCGACGCGCCCGTCGATGCAAACGGGAAACAGGCCTATAGGGTGGGCCATATTTATTTTCGTAGGGGTGATTCGTGTGTTCCCGCGCAGGCCTCGGAGGATTTCACATTCCTTTGCAGTCCCGAACGGCGAAGCATTGCTGACCCAGATGAGAGTTTTCGCTATAACGCGCTTGACAACAATCTTGGCCCCAGGGATCCGGGCTTTATCAAGTTTATCGGGCGCGAAGAGTACCTTCGGGAGTTGTGGCGATGGCTATGTGATCCTTTCAGTCCAGTGAAGTTGCTCGCAGGTCTGGGCGGGGTAGGAAAGACAACGCTTGCGCGCGAGTTCGTAGAAGATGTGATCACTTCACCTCCGAACGGACTTGAAAAAGCAGTCTGGCTAAGCGCAAAACGCCAGCTCTATACCGCATCGCTCGGACAGTACAGGCCTACTTCCCGAGTTGACTTTACCGATACGCCCAGTTTGCTAAGAGCAATTCTTGCCGAGCTCGGAACCCCCGTCGAAAGTATCGATCCCGAATCCTCCACGCAGGACCTTGTAGAAGAGGTTGTGAATTCGCTACGAATCCTCCCGTGCCTTATCGTCATTGACGACGTCGACAGCCTCGCTCCCGAGCAGCAGCACGATGTCTTCCATACGATTATTCGCATCATCGATCAGACTCTTGGAAACGGATCTGAAACCCGATCCCGGGCGTTACTCACAGCTCGCTTGGACTTAGGGGCGGCACCGGGGCAATTGGTGCGTGTTAGAGGTCTGGAACGTACAGATTTCTTCGAGTATGTGGAGATGACTGCGGAATCGCTCGACGTACCCTGGGCGCACAAGAACAGCTCACAGCAGATGCAACGGTTTTATGCAACGACCGATGGCTCTCCGACATTTGCAGCGTCGATTATCCGGTTAGTTGGCCTTGGTCAAACGCTTGATTCGGCGCTGTCGAAGTGGAAGGGTGCGGATGGCGAAGAGGTGCGAAGATTTGCTTTTGAAAAAGAGCTAAATCAGCTTGCGGATTCACAATTGAGAACCCTCTACGCTGCTTGCATGCTCGGCGAAACGTCGACCGTGGAGCTTCAACATGTCTGCAGAGCAGCGAGACATTGCTCAATGACGACATAGGCCAGCTGAGGAAATTTCACCTCATTGCAATTGGTTCTGAGCTACCTGGCGGGCCCAGGATTGAGTTACCAACTAGCATTCAGCTTCTGGCCGACCTCATTAAGAAGAGGCTTCATGATCCGAAGTGGTTGGAGAAGGCGTGCGAGAAAGTGCGCGACAGGGAACCTGACCCTTCGTCTGACGTCGGTCGGATTACAGCCCGAGTAGTGGCACTCTGGAAGGACGATAAACCGAGCGAGGCTCTAGATCTGACGATCGTTGCCGAGCAGCGGTTCCCGACCCACCCAGACATAAAATGCTTGGCGGGCCGAGCCTACCTTAAACTCTCGCCGCCGGATGCGCAAAAAGCAGACGCAGCATTTCACAGAGCTTGGGAGCTCAAATGTTCCAGGCCGGAACTTCTCACAATGTGGATACAAGCGAAAGCTCAATTGAAGGATTGGATGGGAGTTCTTGACATCACCAAGGATCTTCCGGCCACGCCCAACGTTGTTATCGCCAGGGCGAGAGCGTATTCCGCACTGGCAGAGATAGCTCTCAAGACCACCAATTACGCCAGGGCAGCCCAGCATTTCTTGGCCGGAGGCAGGTACGTTCATGGCTCATTGCAGCAGCCCGAGACGCGAGGACGACACGCGGATCTAAAGATCTGGAAGGACATGCTTCTACAAAGCCACGTCCAGGCTCTTGATCGGTATCCTCAACGTGATGAGGAGCGACTAAGCGTGTGGCAAGCTTGCCTCGACGTGTTCCGTCATGACGCCGGAGAAGCCAAAGTGCTTTCAATCGGAGCCCGGAATTTGGCTGCCTGGTGGAACGCAGTGGAAAATCGAGAGCGACGTGACGAAAGAGCCCTTCGCATCATGCAGCAGCAACTTCGGGCACTACATGGCTTGATCGGTGATGTCATTGCGCAGGATCGCCGAGGTACGGAGGAGGATCTGTGCCACCTTCAGGCTCTTGCGACTGACCTACAAGGCCGTGCCAACCAATTTGGGGCGAGAGTTGCCACCGCCAATTAGGGCAAGAGATGACGAAGCGCTCCGTGGCGAAGCTAATCGCACAATTTGCACAGTGGCTTTGCCCAAATCTGATAGCCTTCCCACATCCGCGGCAAATATTTTCCCGGCGGGGTGCTGGTATGGATGGCGGCAGTGATGACCTACCTTTTGCTGGGCGTCTGTGTCACCGAGTTAAGCGAGTGGGCGGTACGAGATCGCGGATCGGTTTCCGCATTGATCACAGTGTCCTAGCGACCCCAGCCAATGGGCCAGAGCCGCCATTCGGCGGTGACCGGTGAAGAAGTAGTACGAGCAACTAGTCAGGATTGCCAGAACCAGGGCGACAGCAAATGCCGCCCGCCTTGGGACACGAATCCTCACGTGAGATTCTCGTCTACGGAGGTACTTCTCAGACAACTAAAGTGGAACTGTGACGTAGCGGCTGTTGAGATTGTACGCAGAACCACCCCTAATAGGTCCTGAAAATTCTCTGAGCCTGCGAGTGCGGGCTTACAGTCGCAGCAGCTTAGGAGATATCATTCAAAACTCAGGGTTTTCGCCGGGTGTACGCATTCAATGGCAAAGCTAGAAGACCTAAAACGAGGCGCCACCGTTAAGGGCATTGTGCCCGATTGCTTGGTGACGGTGGTTGATGTGAAATGGTACGGCTCCGCGGCTGTCGAGCTTACGTACAAGGACCCTGCCGGGAAGCCCAGTGTCGTGCTCATTTATCGAGACCGCGAACCCACACTGGAGATCGGCGAAACTGGTCGACCGTGGAGTTTCGATGGCGACGGAAAGATGTTCCGCCTGGTTTCTGAAGCGCAGCGTATCAATCTGGCCCATCTCTTTGACCCACTACTAGCCATCCACACCTCGATGGTTGATGCGCTGCCACATCAGATCACTGCTGTTTACGGCGAAATGCTGCCGCGCCAACCCTTACGGTTCTTGCTGGCGGATGATCCTGGGGCAGGAAAAACGATCATGGCCGGTCTGCTAATCAAGGAACTTGTGATTCGCGGTGACTTGCACCGATGTTTGATCGTGTGCCCCGGTAATCTCGCCGAGCAGTGGCAGGACGAACTCTATCAGCGGTTTCAGCTTCCATTCGAGATTCTGACAAACGACAAACTTGAATCGGCACGTACTGGAAACTGGTTCTCTGAGAATTCGATGGCCATTTGCCGGCTCGATAAACTGAGCCGCAACGAAGACGTGCAAGCCAAGCTGGCGAACACCGACTGGGATCTTGTGGTTTGCGACGAAGCCCACAAAATGTCCGCCACGTTCTTCGGGAACGAGGCCAAGCACACAAAACGATATCGTCTGGGCCAACTCCTTGGCCAGCTCACGCGACATTTTCTGCTGATGACGGCGACCCCGCACAATGGGAAGGAAGAAGATTTTCAGTTGTTCTTGGCTTTGTTGGACGCCGATCGCTTTGAAGGACGAGACCGCGACGGTGTTCACAGTGTGGACGCTTCAGATCTCATGCGTCGGCTGGTCAAGGAGCAGTTGCTCAAGTTCGACGGGACACCATTGTTTCCTGAGCGAAGGGCATACACCGTCAGCTACAAGTTGTCTGATGCGGAAGCAGCCCTTTACAAGAGCGTTACAGATTACGTCCGTGACGAGTTTAATCGTGCCGATGCATTGGAGAACGAGGGTCGGAAAGGAACGGTTGGATTCGCCCTGACAATTTTGCAACGTCGACTCGCATCATCCCCTGAAGCGATCCTGCAATCTTTGCGGCGACGCCGAGAAAGACTTGACCGACGCTTGCGTGAAGAACAAATACTAAAGCGCGGCGGCGAGCTCCAGGACATCAACCTTGAGAAGGTATATGACCTTACGGATGAAGATATCGACGAGCTTGATGATGCCCCCGATGCTGAAGTCGAGCAAGTCGAAGAAACGGTTATTGATCAGGCGACCGCAGCTCGGACTATCGCTGAGCTTGAGGCCGAGATTGAAATTCTGAAGAGCCTCGAAACATTGGCCCAGCGAGTTCGTCGCAGCGGAACAGACAAGAAGTGGGAAGAGCTCTCGGCACTTCTGCAAAACCACGCGGAGATGTTCGATGCGCAGGGGCATCGGCGGAAGCTTGTGATCTTCACCGAGCATCGCGACACTTTGAACTATTTGACCGAACGGCTCCGCTCACTTCTTGGTGCGCCGGAAGCGCTCGTGACCATTCACGGAGGAATGGGGCGAGAAGATCGAGCCAAAGCTCAGGAAGCCTTCAAACAAGATAAGGACGTACTGATCCTGCTGGCGACCGATGCGGCTGGTGAAGGAATCAACCTGCAGCGCGCTCATCTCATGGTTAACTACGACCTGCCGTGGAATCCAAACCGCCTGGAACAACGGTTCGGTCGCATCCACCGCATCGGTCAGACCGAGGTCTGCCATCTCTGGAACCTGCTAGCCGAGGAGACACGTGAGGGCGACGTGTATAAGCGCCTGCTCGAAAAGATCGAGCAGGAACGCGAGGCGCTTGGCGGAGGTGTCTTCGACATCCTAGGCCAACTGTTCCGCGAACAAAAATTGCGTGACCTTCTGATTGAGGCGATACGGTACGGCGACCGACCCGATGTGAAAGCCCGACTTCACCGGATAGTCGACAATCTAACCGACCGGAAACACTGCCAAGAACTTCTGGAAGAGCGAGCACTCGCGCACGACAGCATGGATGCTACTGAGGTCCGGAAGATCCGTGAAGACATGGAGCGTGCGGAAGCCAGACGTCTCCAGCCACACTTCATCGAGTCGTTCTTCCTGGAGGCGTTCCGCGTTTTGGGCGGCTCCATCAAGGAACGCGAGCCTCGCCGGTTTGAGATCACTCACGTGCCTGCCTTGATTCGTCAGCGAGACCGCCTCATCGGGATAGGTGAGCCCGTCTTGCTGAGGTACGAGCGAATCACTTTCGAGAAGTCGCTCAGGGCGGTACCGGGACAGCCGCTGGCTACTTTCGTATCTCCTGGGCACCCTCTGCTTGCTGCAACGATTGATCTCGTCTTGGAGCGGAATCGCGATCTGTTGAAACGTGGCACGGTGCTGGTGGACCCGGATGATCCTGGACAGGAGATTCGGGCGCTCTTTTATTTGGAGCACACCATCGAGGACGGACGAATTGACAAGGCCGGAAACCACCGTGCTGTTTCCAGGCAGCTTCAGTTCATTGAGATCGATTCGACCGGTGCTACGAAGCACGCTGGCTATGCGCCGTACCTCGACTATCGTGCCACAACACCCGAGGAACACGTTGCGATCTCACCCACTCTCGAACCGCAAACTTGGTTGAAAGCGGATCTCGAATCGGCCGTCGTGTGCCATGCGATCGAAGCCGTCGTTCCCAACCACATCCAGGAGGTCCGCTCGCGCCGCCAGGACCTCGTGGTACGCACCATGGCTGCGGTCAAGGATCGACTAACGAAAGAAATCAACTACTGGGACCACCGGGCCAATCAGCTGAAGGACCAGGAACTCGCGGGTAAGACAAACGCCAAGATCAATTCTGGTAAGGCGCGCCAGAGGGCCGACGAACTGCAAGCCCGTTTGCAAAAACGCATGGCGGAATTGGAACTGGAAGGTCAGCTCTCGCCACTGCCCCCTGTGGTAGTCGGCGGTTCGCTCGTCATTCCGATTGGATTGCTCAGAAAGACACAACCAAATTGGGTGGCAGCAGATGAGGCTGCCGCTTCTGAGAATCGCAAGAAGATCGAGCTTCTCGCTATGAAATTGGTCATGGAGGCCGAAAGACGATTGGGTTACGAGCCACACGACGTAAGCGGTGACAAGTGCGGGTATGACATTGAATCGAGAGTGCCGGGTACCGGAAAGCTGCGTTTTATTGAAGTGAAGGGACGTGTTGCCGACGCAACCACCGTTACGGTAACGCGAAACGAAATATTGACCGCACTCAACAAGCCCGAAGACTTTATCCTCGCCGTTGGCCAAATCGAAAACGGTCAGGGCAAGCTCCTCTATATCCGTCAGCCGTTCCAGCTGGAGCCGGAATTTTCTGTGGAGAGCGTGAATTACAAGCTTCAGGAGTTGCTCACCCGCGGCGAAGCACCGGGCTGATGACGCGTTCCGATTTGTGAATGGGCTTGAGACATGGAAGTGATCTGAATGCAGAAATGAAAAAGAAGCTCATTGAAGTTGCGCTCCCGCTGGAAGCCATTAATAAGGAGGCGGCGAGAGAGAAATCCATTCGGCATGGTCATCCTTCCACTCTGCACTTGTGGTGGGCTCGGCGGCCATTAGCGGCCTGCCGCGCCGTATTGTTCGCTTCCTTGGTCGATGATCCGTCGAGCCGTCCTGATGAATTCCCAACCGAAGCTGACCAGGACCGCGAAAGGCAGCGCCTGTTTCGGCTCATCGAAGAACTCGTGAAATGGGATAACTCCAATGACAGACAGCTATTGGAGGCCGCACACCAGGAGATCTTAAAGTCCACCGATGGCAATCCACCGCCTGTTTACGATCCCTTTTGTGGCGGTGGGTCAATTCCGCTTGAGGCTCAGCGGCTCGGGCTGGAGGCGTATGGCAGCGATCTGAATCCGATCGCAGTTCTCATCACCAAAGCCTTAATCGAGATTCCCCCGAAGTTTGCTGGCCAGCCGCCGGTCCATCCCACGCCGCAGGGGAGGATGACCGGGGCCAGCATGTGGGTAGGAGCCCGTGGTCTTGCCGATGATGTTCGCTACTACGGACGGTGGATGCGTGAACGGGCGTTCGAGCGCATTGGGCACTTCTATCCGACGGTGGCATTGCCTGAAGAACAAGGTGGCGGTGTAGCGACAGTGGTTGCGTGGCTCTGGGCGCGAACGGTGCTGTGCCTAAACCCAGCTTGCGGTGCCCGGATGCCAATGGTACGATCCTTCGCGCTCTCAACGAAAGCAGGCAACAAGGCGTGGGTCGAGCCGATGGTCGACCATGCGAGCCGCACCGTCAAATTCGAAATCAAGATTGGAGACGGCGTACCTCCAGATGGCACGAAACAACGGGGCCGGAGTCGCTGTCTATTCTGCGGAGACACAATCTCGGATACTGTCCTCCGAGAACAAGCTAAACGTGGCGGTCTAGAATCGCTGCCGCTGGCAGTCGTTGTGGAGGGCCCGCAGGGACGAACTTATCTGCCGCACGATATCACATCACAGCCTGAGCTGGAGCGAATTCAAACCACATGGCTGGATCAACCTCTTTCGGATAATCCGCGCTGGTTCTCACCGCCGGGGTATGGGTTGCCGAACTTTAAGGATCTTTTTACGTCCCGTCAATTGTTAGCTCTAGCAACATTTAGTGGCCTCATCTCCGAAGCCCGTAAGGAAGCCACTGCAGATGGGGCGTCTAGCGAGTACGCCGACGCAATCGCGACTTATCTTGCATTCGCAGTGGACAAAATGACGGACACGAATAGCGCTCTTTGTAGTTGGCAGGTAGACCCCCCCTCGTCTCCGAGCGACGTTCGGCAGACAGGCTTTACCCATGCCATGGGATTTCGCCGAAGCGAACATTTTTGCCGACGCGGCAGGGGATTATCAACGTTGCGTTGGTTCTCTTTGTGAGGTGTTGGAAAGACTTCCCGCTGCGGGAAACGGAACCGCAGTCCAACTGGATGCCATGGCAGCGATCCGTCCTGCGGGAGCTGCGCTGACATCCACAGACCCTCCCTACTACGACAACATCGGCTACGCGGATCTCTCTGACTTTTTTTATGTTTGGCTCCGACGGAGTCTGTCAGGTATGTACCCGCAAATCTTTAGCACTTTGTTGGTTCCCAAAGCACAAGAGCTTATCGCCACGTCTCATCGCTTTGGCGGTAGTAGGGTGAAAGCTCAGGAGTTTTTCGAAGGCGGTTTCCGTAAGGCGTTTGAGAAAATCCAGGTGGCTCAGAATCCCGAATACCCGTTGACTGTTTACTACGCCTTCAAACAGTCTGAGTCCGAGGATGATGAAAATGGGTCTGGTGGTCCGGCAATCGCGTCCACTGGTTGGGAGACGATGTTGGAAGGTCTCCTCAGTTCCGGCTTTCAAGTTACCGGCACTTGGCCGATGCGGTCTGAGATGAGCACCCGCAACGTGGGTCGTGGCACCAATGCCCTTGCTTCCTCAATCGTCCTCGCCTGTCGTTTACTTCCCGAATCGGCGGCTATCACAACCCGCAAAGACTTCCTTGCTTCAATCAAGAAGGAGCTCCCCCGTGCAGTTCGTGACCTTCAGAAGGGCAATATCGCACCTGTCGATCTTGCGCAAGCGGCAATCGGCCCCGGTATGGCGGTTTTCTCCCGCTACAAGAAAGTCTTGGAAAGTGATGGGGCACCTATGCGAGTGCGCACTGCCCTTGGGCTGATCAACCAGACACTCGACGAGGTTCTCTCCGAGCAAGAGGGCGAGTTCGACCCGGATACGCGTTGGGCTTTAGCGTGGTTTGAGCAACACGCTTTCGACGAGGGGCTCTATGGAGAAGCCGAAGTGCTGGCCACGGCAAAGGCGCTCAGTATTTCTGGTCTTGGGGAGAGCGGAATTCTTTATTCTCGTGCTGGCAAAGTTCGGCTGCTTCGGCGAGATGAACTTTCAGAGAACTGGAATCCGTCAACGGAGCATCGGCTAACGGTTTGGGCTGTCACCCAACACCTGATCCGGTCGCTCGATAAAAATGGAGAAACGGCAACCGCGACACTGGCGAACAAAGTTGGAGGCCAGGCCGAAATCGCTCGCGATCTTGCGTACCGACTTTATGTCCTGAGTGAGCGTAGGGGTTGGGCGGAAGAAGCGGGATACTACAACAGCTTGGTCGTCTCTTGGCCAGCTATCGCACCTAAGGCGTTTGCATTGACCTGAGACTTTTACTGGATCAATATATGGCGATCACAAACCATGAACGGGTCGGCAAGGCACTCGAACACTTGAATACCGGGCTGCGGCCTTTCGTCGAACGCGAGCTGAAGGCTACCTACAAAGAAAGATGGGCGGATACCGCCCGACCAAGTTTCCCGAACTGGCAACACACCGGAAAGAACGCTACAGAACTGAACTGGGACACACAAGCTCTGCTCAGCGTGATGTGGGATCTCTGGAACGACTGCTTCAGGAAGATTCTCGGACCCTCTGACCGTAGCCTTGTCAGCGAGCTTCGTGACGTCCGAAATAAGTGGGCTCACCAGAAAGCCTTCAGCACGGACGACGCATACCGCGCTATTGATAGCATTTCGCGACTGCTCACCGCTGTTGCGGCGCCAGAGGTAGAGCAACTCGACCAGATGAAGGCTGAGACTCTCCGCGTGAAATTCGACGAGCAGGTGCGCGGCCAGAAGCGTAAGGAATCGAGCATAGCCGTTGAGGGAAAGCCCGCAGCTGGCCTTCGTCCCTGGCGTGAGGTCGTTACTCCGCATCCCGATGTTGCCTCTGGACGGTACCAGCAGGCGGAATTTGCCGCCGATTTGTGGCAGGTCTTCCTTGGCGAGGGATCGGACGAATATCGCGACCCGGTCGAATTCTATCGGCGCACGTTCATAACGGAAGGCCTCCAGAAGCTGCTGTCGAATGCACTCCTGCGGATGGCTGGGCAAGGGGGTGACCCCGTCGTTGAGCTACAAACCAACTTCGGCGGTGGCAAAACCCACTCCATGCTGGCGCTGTATCACCTATTTGCCAATGTGCCGGCCAGTCAACTCCCCGGAATGGAAACCGTTACCAAGATTGCCGGTGTCTCGCAACCACCCAAGGTTCGTCGAGCGGTACTGGTCGGCAATCGAATCTCCCCCGCTGATCTCCACAAAAAGCCGGACGGCACGGTGGTCCGGACGCTCTGGGGCGAACTGGCGTGGCAACTCGGTGGCAAAGAAGGCTACGAGATGGTTCGCACCGCCGACGAGAAAAGTGTCAGCCCAGGCGATTCATTGCGGTTACTCTTCAAGAAGTTTTCACCCTGCCTAATTCTTATTGATGAGTGGGTTGCCTATGCGCGCCAACTCTATAACAAGTCAGACCTGCCAGCCGGCGACTTCGATGCCCATTTTACTTTCGCCCAAACGCTGAGCGAGTCAGCCAAACTTGCGGGAAACACTCTGTTGGTTGTCAGCATACCGGCCTCACAAAACGAGATTGGCGGCGAGGGTGGTCAAGCGGCGCTGGAGCGACTCAAAAACGTTCTCGAACGCGTGGAAACTTCGTGGCGTCCTGCCAGTACGGAAGAGGGTTTTGAAATTGTGCGGCGACGCCTTTTCCAGCCCATCACTGATGCGGAGCTATTTACCGCTCGGGACACAGCGGTGCGGGCATTCGCGGACGAATATCGAAAGTCCCCCCAAGAGTTTCCGTCGGAAGCCAGCAAGGGGGACTATGAACGTCGGATGCGTGCTGCGTACCCGATCCACCCCGAATTGTTCGACCGGCTCTACAACGATTGGTCGAGCCTCGACAAATTCCAGCGGACGCGCGGCGTGTTGAGGCTGATGTCAGCGGTAATACACGCTCTATGGGAGCGCGAAGATCGCGGACTCATAATTCTCCCGGCGAACGTTCCCTTGGACGCAGTCGCAGTACAGAGCGAGCTGACGCGCTATCTACCACCAACATGGTCGCCGGTAATTGAGAAGGACATCGATGGTTCGCATTCGCTTCCGCTGCGGATTGATCGCGAGAATCCGATGCTGGGACGATACTCGGCATGTCGCCGGGTGGCGCGGACTCTGTACTTGGGATCAGCACCAATGCAGGATGCTGCCAACAAGGGCTTGGACGATCGTCAGGTCAAGTTTGGCTGCGTTCAACCTGGAGAAACGTCAGGCACGTTCGGCGATGCGCTGCGAAAAATGGCCGATCAAGCCACGTACCTTTACGTAAACGAAGGGCGGTATTGGTACTCGACGCAACCAAGCGTGAACCGAATGGCAGAAGAGCGCGCCGACCGGTTCCATCCCGAGGATATCGTGGAGGAGATCCGTCGCCGGCTCCTCGAAGAGGCGAAGCAACGCGGGGACTTTTCGAAGGTACATCCGTGTCCTGGGAGCTACAACGAAGTCGTGGACGAACCCGAAGCGAAGTTGGTGATCCTCGCGCCTGACTACCTGCACAGTGCCAAGGATGCCGACAGCTCAGCTCGCCAGTTGGCTGCCGACATTCTGAATCGCGGTTCGGCAGGTCGAAATTGCGGGAACATGCTGGTTTTTCTTGCAGCCGATAAGACGCGATTTGCGGACCTAGACAAAGCCGTACGTCTCTACCTGGCATGGAAATCGATTGAGAGCGAGAAAGTGTCTTTGGATCTGACTCCATTCCAGGCGAATCAAGTGGACCAGAAGAAAATGAGTTCGGATCAGGCGGTCAAGGGTCGAATCCCTGAGACGTACGTCTGGCTTATCGTGCCTGGACAGAAGAGGCCAGAATCAGGCCGGGCATTCCCTAATGTCGAATGGCAGGAGATCCGGCTTCAAGGCCAAGAAGCACTGGCCGATCGGGCATCAAAGAAGCTGAAGAACGAAGAACTACTGATCACAAGCATGGCGGGAACGCGGCTGCATTTGGAGATCACCCAGATTCCCTTATGGCGCGGGAACCACGTAGGTGTGAAGCAGCTCGTAGACGACTTCGCCAAGTACCTGTACCTGCCGCGTGTGAAGAACGCTCAGGTTATTCTGGATGCGATCCAGGACGGCGTTGCCCGCCTGACTTGGAAGCAGGACACATTTGCATACGCGGATTGGTATGACGCAGCGGCCAGTCGTTATCGCGGCCTCGAAGCCGGCCGTCGCCCGAATGTTCAGTTGAATTCGGAGACTGTTGTCGTTAAGCCAGAAGTCGCTGCGGAACAGATCGAGAGAGAGTCTGCTGTATCTGCAGCAATACCCGATCCCAGTGCTGGTGGCTCGACAGCGACCGTGACGGGGTTGACGGGTGCTGGCGTCACGGGACGTGCGACGGGTAGCGGCAGAGCCACGACCCAAGTCGGATCGCTGAACGCCCCCGTCCTGCGACGGTTTCACGGTTCGGCAACGCTAAACTCCACCCGCCTTTCGCGCGACGCCGATGTGATAGCTACGTCTGTGGTTCAACACCTGACTGGATTGCTAGATGCCAAGGTTAAGATCACAATTGAAATTCAGGCCGAGCTTCCCTCTGGTGCTCCTGAGAGTGTGGTTCGCACTGTCACCGAGAACTGTCGGACGCTGAAGTTTGACAACCAAGGATTTGAGGAAGCATAAAAGATACGGCAACCGGGATGCGATAAAAGGCTGGAGGATGATAACGCACCCTGTAGGTGGATATTGCTGCCGCATTTGATGTTGACCTTGAAGTCTCGCCGACGGTGCGGCCAATACCGGAATCCCGGCTCATGGACACATGGCTGGTGACCAACAACAAGCAGTTTGTGAATGTGGAAGAGGCGCACATTGGCAAATGTGCTACCGCAGGGCTGACAGTTATGCCAGGTAACGACTCGGACCTGATCCTCACTCCGCCACCTGAGCCGAGCGTGTCATCAGTCCGGGGGTACGCCCCACAGAGATCTATCGAGATCAATTTCTCCGCCGACCGCAACCAGTTGTTCTCAGCCTGGAACGCCATCGCAAACCTCGCCGACCTTGCGGGAAAGCTTAATGTCACGGTGCGGGCCAATTCCGCAGAGGGCTTCGACCGGAACAAGCTACAGAATGGGGTTCTGGAGCCGCTGCGTGAATCGGACCTGATCGAATAGCCAAAGAGGACTTGATGGCACTTCAAAGACTGCGCCGAGTCTTGGAAGCAAATTACCGCGTAAGAATCGAAAGCAGCAATGATTTATTAGGCAGAGTCAACCTTCAGATCGATGAGCGCAGGCAAGCGCTCCAAGCAAACGGGAAACCCATTCCAGTCTCGAAGACTGGTGCAGTTGTAGGCGTTCTCCAGCCCGAAGTGAACTGGAGCATTCGAGCAATCGATCTTCTGCATAAAATTGGATTCCTGACAACACCAAAGGGTGTAAACATGTCTCGCCTGAGTGCTAGCTGGGCTACGCGCAGGTATTTTTGGGCCGTCGACGGGAAGCGTGTCCAAGCGTACAGGAAAGCACAGTTGGAGAATACATGATCCTGACGCATTTCGTGAGCGGACGGTGCTTGAGGAGGAGTCAAATTTGTAGGGGGCAGGACAGTATCAATCTGCCGACAGCAGAGATCGGCGATTGGAACGAATTCAGCACGCGCCGATGGAAATGGTAAACCTTCCACTGGACACCAAGAGAACCGATCTCGGAACTTTTCGAGGATTCGAACAGCAGTTGTTTCCAGCACTAGGTGCCCGAAATCTCAGACTCTTTACGGGAGTGGAAGAGGACCTTCTCGAATCAGTTGTCGCAGGCCAGGCTCGACCGGAGCGGATCCGCCGGCACCGAGCACGTCAGCAAGGCGTGGATCGTATGCCTGCTACTATGAGTGTAAGTAATACGGGAACATGCCTGATCATCGAGGGACTGGAGTAGATTAGGGCTCCGCTTGCAATCTTTGTTCAAACCAAGACGAAATGTTTCCATTTCCTAGCGAGGCATCCTTTTCGCTTTGCACTCTGCATGCATCCTGTGCAGATTTCCTGTCTGTTACAATCCTCCACCTAAGGGAGCACGCATGAACATACTCGAACTATTGAAGGCTGAGCGGGACAAGGCAGCACAGCAAGTGAACGCATTGGATACCGCGATTAGGGCACTGAGCGAATTAAACAGCACTCGTGTGTCACATGGACCGCGCAAAATGAGCGCCGCTGCTCGCGCCAGAATTTCGGCATCTCAAAAAGCACGTTGGGCACGAACACGAGGCCAGAAGGTTGTCTCAATAGCTCCCAAGCGCCACATCTCAGCCGCAGGGGTAGCGAATATCAGAAAGGCAACTAGGGCTCGTTGGCGCAAATGGAGAGCGGCTCAGAGATAGCGGCGTCCCCCACCGGGCCGATCCAAGCACGCCCCCCGATCACAGGCATCTTATAACTTGGCCTGATTCCTAGAATTTGCCTCCTAGCAAGGTGCCTTCCCATGCTTCCCACATGGCAGGAATTGTTCATGGAACTCCTGCTCGATCCTGACCGTTCTCAAATCCGAGAACGGGTGCAAATTGTCATTCACGCAATCGTCCGCCGGTATCG
>Ga0137387_10000291_pt1 | contig 20825 bp, 18 predicted proteins | sample SagtaG_3_FD_104909 | JGI IMG/M metagenome (GOLD analysis project Ga0137387, IMG submission 104909) | Vadose zone soil microbial communities from Angelo Coast Range Reserve, California, USA - Sage2_R_115_16 metaG | ecosystem: Environmental > Terrestrial > Soil > Vadose zone > Saprolite | place...
CCGAGCATCGGCTGCAGGCCGGCGACGAGCTCTGTCTGTTTCCGCCCGTGAGCGGTGGCGCCGGCGGCGATCGCTATCAGGTCGTGACGAGCCCACTGTCGCCCGACGCGGCGGCGGCCGCCGTGGACCACCCCGGAGCCGGCGGAATCGTCGTCTTCTCGGGCGTGGTACGCAACGAAACGGGAGGGCGGCCCGTCAAGTATCTGGAGTACGAGGCCCACAGCCCCATGGCCGAGGCGAAGATGCGCGAGATCGGCGACACCGTGCACGCGCGCTGGCCGGGGGTGAAGCGCGTCGCCATGCTGCATCGGGTGGGCCGGCTCGAGATCGGCGAGTCGAGCGTGCTGATCGCGGTCTCGGCCGCGCATCGAGGCGACGCGTTCGAAGCCTGCCGGTATGCGATCGACACGCTCAAGCAGACGGTCCCCGTCTGGAAGAAGGAGCACTTCGAGGACGGCGAGATCTGGGTGGGCCTGCAGGGAGGGTAGTGCCCTGGCAGCGCCCGTCGTTCTCGAGACCGTTCGCGCCACGCTTCGCCGCCACGCCATGCTCACCGGCGGCGAGCACGTCGTGATCGGCGTGTCCGGTGGCGCCGACTCCACCGCGCTCCTGTCGGCCCTCACGAGCCTGACGTCAGCGTATCGACTGCGGCTTTCGGCGCTTCACGTCGACCACCGTCTGCGGCCGGACTCATGGCGTGACGCCGAGCACGTGCAGGCGCTCGGCGCCCGGCTCGGCGTGCCGGTGGACGTAATCCCGGTGGCGGTCTCGTCGAACGGCTCGCTGGAGGACGCCGCCCGTCAGGCGCGTTATGCCGCGCTCGAACGTCACGCGAACCAGATCGGGGCGGATCGCATCGCCGTGGGCCACACGGCCGATGATCAGGCCGAGACCGTGCTCATGCGCGTGCTGGAGGGCGCGGGGCTACGCGGGCTGGCCGGTATCCCGCCGACGCGCGGCCGCATCATCCGTCCGCTGCTCGATCTTCGTCGCGCGGAGCTGACCGCGCATCTCGACGCCGTCGGCCTCGGCTGGATCGAGGATCCCACGAATCGTGATCTCAGGTTCTTGCGGAACCGGATCCGCCACGAGCTCCTTCCGCTTCTGTCCACCGCGCACGCCGGGGATCTTTCGGCGAGGCTGGCTCGCGTCGCTCGCGAAGCCCGCCAGGCCGTGGACACACTGGAGCGCGTTGCCGGGGACGCGCTCGGGCGCCTGGCCACCATCGACGGCGACGCGCTCGTACTCGCTCGCTCGGCGCTGGCCGGGTTGCCGCCGCTGGTTGCGGCCGACGTCCTCCGCCAGGGCGCCGTGCGCCTCGGTCACCGTGGGCCGCTGCGCGCGTGGGCACATCGCGGCCTGCGCCGCATGCTCGCGGCTCCATCGCCGCGGCGACCGTTCCGGCTCGACGGTGTCACGTTCGACGTCAGCGGCGACCTCGTCAGGATCGACGTCGCCGCGCCCGTCCATCTCCGGCGGCGTGTCCTCAACGTACCCGGCGTGACGTTGCTGTCCGAAATCGGCCTCCGAATCGAGGCACGTCACATCGGCGCCGCCGGGTACGTTCTCCCCCGTGATCGAGGCCGCGTGGCATTCGACGCCGACGCGCTCGCCATGCCGCTTCACGTCCGTGGCCGCGAGCGCGGCGACCGTTTCCGGCCGTTCTCCGAGCGGGGCGAGCGGCGCCTCAAAACGTTTCTGATCGACGCCAAGGTCCCGCGCTGGGACCGCGACCGGTTGCCCCTCGTGGAATCCGGACACGAGATCGTGTGGGTCGGTGGTCTCCGCCGGGGGTCTCAGGCGCCGGTGACGCCCGCCACGCGCGACATCGTGGAGCTGACCGTCAAGTCTCTAGCAGATTAGCGCCCGCGCCCGTTAAAATCTTCTGGTATCGCATGCAAGCTCTCCTCGTTCTCGTTTCCATGTTCCTCATGACCGTTGCCGCGTGGGCTGGGCGCCTCGAAGCGCCCGACGCCGGCCCCCAGGCTGTGCTGCGCGCCCTGGAAGATGCGTTCGCCAACGTCGCCGACCGCGTGACGCCGGCCGTCGTGAACGTCAGCGCCATTCCGCGCAAGGACGCGCCGCCCGCCGAGCTCGAGCGGTTCCGTGAATTCTTCGGCGACGAGTTCGTCGACCGCTTCCGTCGCCGTCGCGACGAGCCACGGGCGACCGGCTCGGGCGTCATCGTGGATCCTTCTGGATACATCTTGACCAACAACCACGTTGTCGAGAACGCTCAGGCCATCATCGTGCGACTCTCGGACGCCCGGAAGCTCCCCGCGCGGCTCGTCGGTCGCGACGTGAAGACCGACCTCGCCGTGCTCAAGGTCGATGGCGCCGGCCCGCTGCCCGTGGCCGAGCTCGGCGACTCCGACCGCTTGCGCGTCGGCCAGTGGGTGATCGCGATCGGGAACCCGTTCGGCCTCGACCGGACCGTGACCGCGGGTATCGTCTCTGCGACCGCACGCACCCGCGTCGGCGTGGCCACCTACGAAAACTTCATCCAGACCGATGCGTCCATCAATCCCGGCAATTCCGGGGGCCCCCTCCTGAACCTCGACGGCAAAGTCGTGGGCATCAACACCGCGATCGTCGCCTCGGGGCAGGGGATCGGCTTCGCGATTCCCGCCAACATGGCGCGCGACGTGATGAAGCAGCTCATCGCGGGTGGCCGCGTCGTGCGGGGCTGGCTCGGCATCGTCATCCAGGACGTCACCGACGAGCTCGCCTCGAGCTTCGGCGTCCGGGAGCGGCAGGGCGTCCTGATTGCCGACGTCATGAAGGGTGGCCCCGCCGAAGTCGCCGGCGTTCGGGCGGGCGACGTCGTCGTGCAGTTTGCGGGCGAGACCGTCCGAGAGGTGCCGGAGCTGCAGCGCCGGGTGGCCGCGGTGACGCCCGGACAGTCGGTGACGCTCGTCGTGGTCCGCGACGAAGCGCGGCTTCCGATGACGGTCGCCGTCGCCGAGATGCCGACCGACGAGCCGGCGGCGGCTCGCAGCGACGCGATGTGGGGGCTCACCATCGAGCCGCTACCGGCCGATGATCCCGCCACGCTCCTCGGCCGTTCCTTCTCGCGCGGCGTGGTCATCACCGAGGTGGCGCCGGGCAGCGCCGCGGAGCGCGCCGGCCTGCAGCGTGGCGACATCATCCTGGCCGTGAAGGGCCGGACCGTCGGCGACGCCGCCACGTTCTATCGCGAGCTGGCCGCGCTCAAGCCCGGCAACGTCGTGCCGCTGTGGGTCCACCGCGCGGGCAGCGGGGGAGCCGGCAAGAACGAGTACGTCGTGCTCGAGCGACCGCGCCGGCCATGAAGGCGGCGCTGGCCGAGAATCCCGCCGCGGTCCGGCGCGGCACGGTCCTCGTCGTGGACGACGAGGACGGCGTGCGAGCCTCCGTGCGCGCGATCCTGGAAGAGACGTGCGACGTGATCGAAGCCGAGGACGGCGGCGTCGCACTGGACGTGCTCCGGGCGCGCGAGGTCGACGTGGTCATGCTCGACCAGCGGATGCCCGGAGAGCCGGGCATCGAGGTCCTGGCCCGCATCAAGGCCCTCGATCCAACGATCGTGGTGATCCTGGCCACCGCGGTCCGCGACGTGCGGACGGCCGTCGCGGCGATGCGGCTGGGCGCCTACGACTACCTGGTGAAGCCGTTCGACGTGGACGATCTGAACCTCCTGGTCCAGCGTGCGCTCGAGAAGCGGGCGCTCGAGCGCGAGGTCCTTTGTCTGAGATCGGCGCTCGCTCCCAGCGGATGGGAGAGCGCCAACGCCTTCGAGGGGCTGGTCGGGCGCCACGCCGAAATGGTGCGCATTTATCAGCTCATCACGCAGCTGGCCGAGACGACCACGACCGTGCTCATCACGGGCGAGAGCGGCACCGGCAAGGAGCTGGTGGCGCGGGCGATCCACCGGCGGAGTCCCCGGCGCGATCAGCCGTTCGTTGCCGTCAACGTGGCGGCCATCCCCGACACGCTCATCGAATCGGAGCTCTTCGGCCACGAGCGCGGCGCCTTCACCGGCGCGCACGCGCGCAAGCTCGGCAAGTTCGAGCTGGCGCACGGTGGCACCGTCTTCCTCGACGAGATCGGCTCGCTCCGCCTCGATCTGCAGACGCGGCTGCTCCGTGTGCTCCAGGAGCGCGAGGTGGAACGCATCGGCGGCGTGCGGCCGATTCCCGTCGACGTGCGCGTGCTCGCGGCGACCAACGTCAATCTCCGGATGGCCGTGCGCCAGCGGGCGTTCCGCGACGATCTCTTCTATCGCCTGAACGTGGTGCCCATCGACGTGCCCCCGCTCCGCCAGCGGCGCGACGACATTCCGATCCTCGTCGAGCACTTCGTGCGCAAGATCGCCCGCGAGTGCAATCGCGACGTCCGCTCGATCACGGCCGGGGCCCTGGAGACGCTCGTTCGCTACGACTGGCCCGGGAACGTGCGCGAGCTCCAGAACGTCATCCACCGGGCGGTCGTGCTGGCGCGGGAGCCCGTGCTCCAGATGCACGATATTCCGCTCGACCTGGCGCTGCCCGAAACCGGGGTGGGGCTCACCGAGGACACGGGGTTGCCGCTGCGCGAGGCCTGCGATCAATTCGAGCGGCAGTACGTGCTGCGGGTGCTCGAGAGCGTGCGCTGGAACGTGAGTCGGGGAGCCCGGCGGCTCGGCGTCCATCGCAACACCGTGCTCACCAAGCTGGCCGGCTGGGGCATCCACCGCCCGACCGGCGCCGACGGGCGGAGCGCATCGCTGTGACCGGTCGCGGCCTCGCCGCGGGCCTGCTGGCCTCGATCGCGGTTCTGGCCACGGCCGACGTGGCGTGGTGCCAGCCCAGCGAGGCCGACGTCTTCGTCGCCGAGGGCATCCTGGCCCTCGAGGACAAGAAATACGACGAGGCGCTGGAGGGCTTCCGCCGCGCGCTCCAGCGCGAGCCCGGCCACGTCGAAGCCCTGTACTACGCCGGCGTCGCGCTCATGGCGCAGAACAAGGCCGCCGAGGCGGCGCCACTGCTCGAGCGGGCGCGCCGGATCTCTCCGGAGGAAATGGCGGTGGCGTACCAGCTGGGCCTCGCCTACTTCTCGTTGAACCGGTACGACGAAGCGCAGGTCGTCCTCGAGCACGTGTTCCGGCGCGACCCCGGCCTCGACTCCCTCGGGTATTACGTCGGTTACCTTCGCTACCGGAAGGGCGACCACCAGGGTGCCCTCCAGGCGTTCCGCGCCGGCCGCACGACCGATCCCAACATCGCGCAGCTCACGCGCTTCTATACGGGCCTTGCCCTCAACGCCATGGGCATGTCCCGGCAGGCGGCGGCTGAGGTGGAGCAGGCGCTCCGGCTGCAGCCGGCCTCGCCGCTCGCCGGGCCGGCCGAGCGTCTGCGCCAGTCGTTCGCCGAGTCGCGCGATGCCGAACGGAGATTGCACGCCAGCCTTCGCCTGGGCGGGTACTTCGACGACAACGTGAACGCGCGGCCGAGCGCACACCCGAGCAGCGACACCGTCAACGCGCTTCGCCGCCCCGAGAACCAGAGCTGGGGCGAGCTCGCCTCACTGCGGCTGGAGTACGACTGGCTGAAGACGGGACCGTGGACGTCGACGGTCGGATACTCGTTCTTCACCACCTACAACAACCGCCTGCCGTCGTTCAACATCATCGACCACCTGGGCACGGTGACGGTCAGCCGTCAGGACCTGCTCGGATCGATGCCGCTCATCTCCAGCGTGCAGTACGCGTACGAATACCTGATGCTCGGCGGGACGGAGCTGCTCCAGCGCCACGCGGCCTCGATCTACTCGACGCTCGTCGAGGGCCCCCACAACCTGACCAACGTCATCTTCAAGGCGGAAGTGAGGAATTTCGTCGAGAAAGGCCAGGTCGACTCCGAGCAGTTCCAGGACGGCAACAACTACATGCTGGGCCTGCTCCACGTCTTTCGGTTCGCCCAGGACCGTCACCTGCTCAAGCTCGGGCATCAGTTCGACTACGAATCTGCCCAGGGCTCCAACTTCGCCTATCTCGGCAATCGCTTCATCGTGGGAGCGCAGTACACACTGCCCTGGTACAACGTGCGGCTGATCTACGACTTCAGTCTCCACCGGCGCAACTACCTGAACAAGAACACGCTCTTTCCCGAGGACGACCCCGGCACCCGCAAGCGTCAGGACGACGAGTACACGCACCTGCTCCGGGTGGAAGTCCCGGTCGGAGGCGGGTTCACAGTGGGCGCCGACTACCAGGGCACCAACCAGCGATCGAATCTCGCCCCGTACACGTACACCCGAAGCATCTACACACTGTCGGTGTCCTATACGTACTGAGCCGCTGCTGAGCCGGAGCCACTGAGACGAGCACGGCCCCGCGACCTTGCGGGGCCGTGATGAACTCTTAGTCAGCACACGCTCAGTGGTGGCCGCTCGAGCCGCTGCTGGTGCTCCCAGATCCACTGTTACTGCTCTTCAGCTTGCCGTTTTCAATGATGACCTGGAGGCCGCTTGGCAGCGTGATCGTACCGCTACCGGGCCCGCTGTTGCTGGAGCCGCCGCCCGACCCGCTGTTGAGACTGCCGGGCCCACTGTTCGAGAGCCTGAACTGCTGGATCAAAATGTTGAGTTGCTGCCGGTCGGATGGCGAGAGGCTGTTCAGCACTTGCGCCGAGGTCTGGGCATCCTGCAACGCCTCCCGGCCGCTCTGGGTTCGCGTCACTTCCTGTATGGCCTCATCGCGGCGCCGGTCGTAGTAACCGGGGATGATCGACGTTTGAATCGACCTCTTGAGGTTACCGTTCCCCGAAGCCGACGGCTCTGGCTTCGGAATTCCGTCGTCCATCACCTTGATGGCCAGGGCTTGTGACTGGGTGACGATGGATGCGTTCGCGGCCGCCGGCGGCTCCGACTTCGCCGCCTTGAAACTGTTCGAGAGCGCGCCGGCCTCCGCCGGTGTCAGCGATCGGGTGACGGGAGCCGTCAGGCCCGTGAACCGCGCCTGGTCGTTCTTGCCCAGCGTCACGCCGGCGCCGAACGGCTGGCCCCCACGGAGCTGGCGCACCAGCACCTCGCCGGTGATCACGGTGAAGCGGGTCGTGTAGGCGGCGCTGGAGCTCGAGCCTGCCTGTGCGCTCACCCGATCGACCTCCACGACTACGATCGTGCCTCGGATTCCGGCGATGGCGTTGGGCGTTCGAATTTCGACCGTCTCGCCGGGCTTCATCCGCTCCTTGACGACGGCGATCGCGGCCCGGCCCTCGCCGACGTTCACGGTCGAGACACCCGGCGATTCCGAGATCGTGAGCGACGAGCGCTCGCGAACCGTGACGATGGCCTTGCCGCCGAGCAGGATGCGGGCGACGGAGTCGTCACCGGTCACGACACGATCTTGCACGAACACGTCGTCCCTGAACTTCAGGGGCTGGGGTTGGGAGAGCGATGCGCGGGTCACGGTCGCCGTCCCCTGCAGCGTGGTGACCACGCCCGCCTTGGTCAGCTGAGCGAATGCTGATGCCGGCGAAATGAGGGTGAGCGCGACGAGGACGAGTGACAACCGAGATGTGAATGCCTGCATTGACCGCCTCCTCCGATCCGACGATCTTCGCCGGCGCGGTGGAAGCGCGTCAATGACGAAAAAGAACTATAACGGTATAGAACTCGGGATATATCCCCCGAAGCTATCTGCGCCTGCGGAGCGACTTGATCTCCTTCTGCAGCGGGCTCTCCTGGTTCGCTTTCCGGTTGGAGCCCGACTTGTTGTCGTCGTTGCCCACGTTGTCCGAGCCCGAGTTCCCTGCCGTTGCGCTCGATCCCGAACCGGTCAGCGACGACGAGGGAACGAGTGAGGGCGCCGGTGTCGTCACCGGAGCGGCGGGGGCGGACGAGGACGTGGTGGGCGTCGTCGACGGGCTTCCCGACGGCCCGCTCGACGGCGAGGCTCCGCTCGAGGACCCGCTCGAAGACGATGAGCCGCCGGAGGACGATGAGCCGGCGGAATTCGACGACGACGTCGTCGACGTTTGTCCGTTCGTCGTGGTGGACGCCGTTCCCGACGAGCCGCGCAGCGCGTTCGTCGTCTGCTGCAGCAGCTCACTGGAGGACGGCGCCGGCGCGTCCTTCAGCCCCAGCTTGAACTCGTCGCTCAGGCGCTGTCGGACGTCGGGGGTGACGGGCTGGACGGGACGCGGGGCCGCGGCTCCGGTGATGCGAATGGCTTGCGATGCGGTCACGAGCACGCCGGCGCCGAACGGCTGGCGCGTCAAGCCATCGATCTGACGCACCTCGATCGCACCGGTCAACACCGTGATCGTGGTCGTGAAGCCCTTGGCCGACTCACCCACCTGGGACGTCGCCTGGGACACTTCCGTGATGACGACAGTGCCGCGGATTCCGGCGACGGCGTTCGGCGTGCGGATCTCGATCTGCTCGCCCGGCTTCATTCGTTCCTTCACCACGGCCAGGGCGATCTTGCCTCCGGTCACGTCGAGAGTGGCGGTGTGCGCCGACTCGCTGATGGTCAACGCCGAGCGCTCGCGCACGGTGACGACGGCCTTGCCCCCGAGCAGGATGCGGGCGAGCGCGTTGTCTCCGGTGACGATGCGGTCGGCCACGAACACGTCGTCCCGCTGCTTGAGCGGCATCCCCTGCGGGACGGACACGCGCGTCAGCGTGGCCGAGCCCTGCAACGTCGTCACGATGCCGACGCGCGCGAGTTGTGCGTCGGCTCCGACGGTGAGCAACGTCATCACGGTTAGCGCAAGCAGACCCACCACGCGTCCGGTGCTCATTGGGGCCCTCCCGGGCAGCCAGGAGGAGCAACAGGGGTGCCAGCGCCGGCCCCCGAGAGACTCCCCGGTCCGGCGCACATTTGCGCGGTTGCCAAAGCGGCTCAGCTGACAAAGCGCGTCGAGGTCCCGCCACGCTGACACGTCACCCAGGGAACATCCCAGAATCTGGGCGGCTGGAGGAACGACGCTACGAACGAACGAGCAGGCTTACTTCCGGTTGATGCACTGGACGAGACGCCAGCCGTTGAAGAGATTCACCTTCACGATGAGCTCGGGCGTGAGGCCCACGCGCGTGAGCAGCGGCGTCATCGCGAGATTCGACTTCCAGCCGAGCCGCGTACACACCGGCGCGACGAAGTCCTCGACGTGACCGAACACGCGTCGCTCGCTCCTGAAGTGATTGAGGATGACGATCGTGCCCCCCGGGCGTACCACGCGCCGCACTTCGCGCAGCACGGAGACGGGATCGGGGACGGCGGAGATCACGTAGGTCGCCACCGCCTTGTCGAACTCGTTGTCGCCGAAGTCCATCGAGGTGGCATCCATCACCTTGAGCGTCACGCTGGGCATCGTCAGCGTCTGCACGCGCTCGACCGCCTTGTCGAGCATCTCCTGCGAGAGGTCGATGCCGGTGAGGTGCACCGCGGGCGGATACAGCGGGAGGTTGAGACCGGTCCCGATCCCGACCTCGAGCACTCGGTCGGTCGGCTGCAGAGCGAGACGAGCGATGGCGGCCGCGCGGCCGGGAGCGAAGATCCAGTCGAAGATGAAATCGTAGATGGGCGCGTACAACTCGTACGCGCGCTGGACCTGCCTCTTCTCCAGGACTACGTCCACGCGGTGCCCTCCAGCGCTATGGACGGGAGGCGGTCCTGATGCTGACCGCACGAATCCCCGAAATGCGCCGCTATCTTAACCGCCCGTGGTCGCGTTTGCAAAGCACCTCGACCGCTACAGCAGGAAGCGGATGAGGACCGTGGCCAGGCCCAGGAATGAAAAGAATCCAAAGACATCAGTGAACGTGGTGATGATCACGCTGGACGCGATCGCCGGGTCGATTCGGAACGCCTTGAGCGCGATCGGGACCAGCGTTCCCACGACGGCGGCGACCAGCATGTTGAAGAGCAGCGCGACGCCGAGGATGAGCGAGAGGAGGACCTGGCCCTTCCACAGGTAGGCGATCGCTGCAATCACGAGGCCGTTGGCCGCGCCGGTGGTCAGGCCTAGCCACAGCTCCTTCCAGAGCACGCGGCCCAGCACGGCCCGCGAGACCTCGCCGAGCGCGATGCCGCGGACGACGACGGTGGCCGTCTGCGTCGTGCCGATGCCGCCCATCGAGGCTACGATCGGCATGAAGACCGCGAGGAGCGCCAGCGACCTGATGGACGATTCGAACAGCCCGATGACCGACGCCGCGAGCACGGCCGTGCCGAGGTTGATCAGCCGCCACACGAGCCGCTTCGTGAAGACGGCTTCGGGGGGATCGAGGACGGTCTCGTCACCGGCGACACCACCCAGGCGCTGGATGTCCTCGGTCGCCTCCTCGTGGATGATGTCGATGACGTCGTCGACGCCGATGGCGCCGAGTAGCCGGCGGCTGGCGTCGACGACCGGCACCTGGACGAGGTCATAGCGCTCCACCAGCCGGGCCACTTCCTCCTGATCCGTGTCGACGGCCACGCTCTCCACGTCCGCGTTGCGGATGGCGTGAATGGGCGTCCGTGGATCGGCGGTGAGCAATCGGTGGAGCGGCACGAAACCCACCAGGTGATCGTGGTCGTCGACGACGTAGACGTAGAACGCGTCGTCGCCCGACTTCGACTTGCGGATGTGCTCGATGGCCTGGGCCACGGTGGCGGCTTCGTGGACCGCCACGACGTTCGGCGACATCAGGCGACCGGCGGTGCCCTCGCGGTACTCGAGGAGCTCCTGCACCTCCTCGGACTTCTCCTCGGCCATGAGGTCGAGGATCTTTTCCGCCTCTTCCTTGGGAAGCTCCTCCACGACCTCGACGACGTCGTCGGCCGGCATCTGGTCGAGGACGCGCGAGACTTCTTGCTCGTCGAGGGCGCGTAGCAGCTCGCGCTGGGTGGGATCGTCGAGCTCGGAGAGGACCTCGCCCGCGTGCTGCGACGACAGCAATCTGAAGAGGCGGACCTGATCGGGCAGCGGGAGCTCGCGCAGGACCGACGAGATGTCGGCAGCGTGGGCATTCTCGAGGAGCCCGGCCAGGCGCTCGTCGCGCCCGCCGCCGAGCAGCTCCTTGACCGACTCGGTCAGGCGCTCGGTCTCGCTCACGCGCCTGCCCGGCCTCGTCCGCCGCGCAGCGCGCGCAGGAACCGCGCGCTCACGGTCGCCGCCACGTCACCGGCGGGCCAGTCACGCTGCTGGATGACCGCCTTGGCCATGGCGCGGTGGCCGCCGGCCCGGCCCAGATCGGCGAAGGCCTGGCGCACGACGTCGCCGGCCGCGCGCTCGTGGCCGGAGTTGCGCACCGAGATGTGGAGCTCGCCCTCGATCTCTCCCGAGACCACCGTCCATTCCGCGCCTTCGACCTGCAGCAGCAGATCGGCGAACTGAGCGGCCAGCTCGCGGTAGGGCATCGGGCCGACGTGGGTGAACATGACGCCATCCACGAGGCGGCGCCGCGTGATGGCCTCGGCCAGGAGATCGAGCACGGCTGGTGGCAGCTCCGGCCGCTCGATGCGTCGCAGCGCGCCGTGATTGGCGAGCCCGTGCAGGAACGCGAAGGCGTCCATGTCGGCGCGCGTGGCGCCGCGCTCGAGGGCCAGCGTGTCGGCCTTGATGCCGTAGAGCAGCGCCGTGGCCAGTCGCGGGCTGACCTTGACGTCGACCGCGCGCAGGTACTCGGTCAGGATCGTCGAGGTCGCGCCATACGAGGGGCGCACGTCCCTGAGTCGCGCTCGCACGGGCGCTTCCGTCGGGTGATGGTCGATCACGAGGTCGATCTCGCCGAGCGGCTCTTCGAAGAAGGCCGGCTGGGCGTCGACCATGGCGACGCGGTCGTACTCGCGCACCGCGCTCACCGTGAGTCGCTCGACGTCGATGTCGAGGATGCGCGTCATGGCCCGGTTCTCGGGCCGGCCGACGGTGCCGAAGGTGCCGATGGTGGCGCCACCGCGGGTGCGGCCGAGCACGATCTTCAGGGCGAGCGCCGAGGCGATGGCGTCGGGGTCGGGATCGTCCTGGATCATGATGAGGACCCGCTCCGCGCGCTCGAAGTGTGCGCGCACTCGCTCCACGCGAGCACGTGTGAGCGCACGCGCGAGTACCGGTTCGACGACCAGCTCGGCCAGCGCAGCGGGGGAGAGCAACGTCACGTCGCCGGGCGAGGGATCGTCCTCGTCGGCGACGACGACCACGGGCGCGCCCGGCGCCGCGCGACGAAGCGCGGCCAGGACACGCCCCCGGCGGGCCCTCGGCACCGCCACCACCGCGGCTTCCTGGCCCGAGACGAACGCCCGGCGATAGACGCGCTCGGCCGACGGATCACCGGCCACGGCCACGCCCCCGCCTCGCGAGATCCGGGCCGCCAGCGCGGGGCGCGGCACGACGTAGACCGGACGCTCGCCGCCCAGGGGCGTCGGCCCGAGCATGCGCCACAGGAGGTCATCGTCGGCCACCAGCACGTATCGCATCGTCACCTGAAGTATGGACCGCCGTCCACGATGGGCAACGGTTTTATCACATCGCCGCCCGTGCCCGCCGGTAGGCGGGCGTGGCCTGCAGCCGCCGGCGCAACGCCACGTCGACGCGTTGCGGGCCGGTGATCGCGTGCGGATCGAGCAAGCGGCCGAGCGATGTGCGATCGACGAGGCCGCGAGCCGCGACGACGTCGCGGAAGGAACGTCCCGACGCCAGCGCTTCTTTGACGAGCTCGGCGGTCACCTCGTATCCGAGGTAGGGCGACAGCGCCGTCGCTTCGATCAGGCTGCCCTGCACGAGGGCGGCGACCCGCGCGCGGTTCACCCGCACGCCTTCCACGCACTTCGTGCGGAGTAATCGAAGGGCTCGCGTCAGGAGCTCGAAGGCCAGGGCCAGGTCGTCGGCCACGAGCGGCGTCATGACGTTGAGCTCGAGTTCGCCCGCGGCGGCGGCGAGTGCGATGGCGTGATCGTAGCCGCACACCTGGTAGCACGCCATCTGCACGGCCTTGGGCACCGAGGGATTGACCTTTCCCGGCATGATCGACGACCCGGGCTCGACCTCGGGGAGACTCAGCTCGCCGAAGCCGGTGTGAGGCCCGGAGGCGAGGAGCCGCAGGTCCGCGCAGATCTTGGCGACGTCGACCGCGACGCCGCGCAGCGCTGCCGAGCAGGCGAGCAGGGGACGGAGACTCCACGTCGTCGTCACGGTGCTTGTCGCGGGAGTGAGGCGCTGCCCGACCAGACGCGAGAGCTCGCGCACCACCCGCGAGCGAAAGCGCGGATGCGCGGTGAGCCCGGTGCCGACGGCCGTGCCGCCGATCCCGATGACGCGGAGAGCCCGCGTCGCGACGTCGACCGCCTCGGCCGCCTCGCGGACGGCCTGGGCCCATCCGGTGAAGACCTGACCGTATGTGATCGGCACCGCATCTTGAAGATGCGTGCGTCCCGGCTTCACGACGCGACGCTCGCGGACAGCCAGGCGCCGCAGCGCGGCTTCGAGCCGTCGCAGCTCGGCAACCAGAGAAGCCGTGAGCTCGAGCGCCATGAGGCGAATGGCGGTCGGCGTCACGTCGTTCGAGGATTGACCGAGGTTCACGTGATTGTTCGGATGGATGGGCGAGTAGCGCCCGCGGCGGCCACCGAGTCGCTCGTTGGCGAGATTGGCGATGACCTCGTTGACGTTCATATGGATCGGCGTGCCCGCGCCGGCGTGGAGGCTGTCGAGGACGGCGACGTCCGGAATGCGGCCGGCGGCGACGCGATCGGCGGCGGCCTCGATGGCCCGCGCCGATCGACGCGGCAGGACGCCGAGCGCGGCGTTGGCGCGCGCGGCCGCCTTCTTGACGAGGGCGTACGCGCGGATGAGCGCCGGATGCGGCGGGCGGCCGGTGAGCTGGAAGGTCTCGCGCGCCCGCTGCGTGAAGATCCCGTAGAGCGCGCGCGAGGGAACGGCCTTCGCGCCGAGGCTGTCACGCTCTCGGCGCATCGGAGGCCGTGGACGCTACGCCGCGAGGTCTTCGGTGTCGCGGACCTGGAAGCGATGCCGGTCGGGAGCCCCGGCGATCAAGCGCGGGCGCTTGCGGTATCGGCCGAAGTACCACGCCTCGAAACACTCGCGGTGATACGTCCCACTCGACGCGACCACCTGCGGGGCAAAGCGGGCGACCAGCATGAAGCACCGGCCGCATGCCGGCGCACCCTTCATGTCGATGTCGATCACGTTCTGCTCGTCCATGGCTCCTTCGATCCCTTCCCGGCCGGGGACCATCGCCCCGATCGCAGTTGAGGAACGAGAAGGCAAGCGCGATGCCACGTTCGAGTCCGTTGAATTTCAACGATTTGGCCGACCTCGGGCGAGCGCGTGAAGTTTTTACCTGCGCAAGCCTTACATCAGCTTGGGCCAGGTGCTGCCGTGACGCCCGGGCGGTCGCCGCGCGGGATCCGCGTGAGCTCGCTCATCAGCATGCCCGCCCACCGGAAGATGTTCTGTTCGCGCACGTGGGCGCGCATGTGCGACATGCGGTCGCGGCGCTCAGCCGGCGCCATCTCGATCGCCCGGTGAATGGCCTCCGCGGTGCCCTCGATGTCGTAGGGATTCACGAGCAGGGCGTCGCGAAGCTCGCGCGAGGCGCCGGTGAAGCGGCTCAGGATCAGGACGGCATCGTCGTCGTCGCGCGCGGCGATGAACTCCTTGGCCACCAGGTTCATGCCGTCGTGCAGCGAGCTCACCACGCAGAACTGGGCGGCCCGGTACCAGGCGCGGATCTCCCGATGCTCGTGGTGGCGTTCGTGGTAGACGATCGGTTGCCAGCCCCACTCGCCGATCTCGTCGTTGATGCGCCGGACGATCTCGTGGATCTCCTCCTGGAGTTGCTGGTAGCGCGGGATGCGGCTCCGGCTCGGCGACGCGAGCTGCACGAAGACCACGCGCCGCCGGTACTCCGGCCAGCGCTCGAAGAAGCGGCGGAGGGCGCGGAAGCGCTCGGGCAGTCCCTTCGTGTAGTCGATGCGCTCGACGCCGATGCCGAGGAACTCCACGGGAGTCTCGAGCATGGCCGGGGGATCATCGACGGCCGGCGCACGCTCCTCCGGCTCGGCCGCGACGCTGATCGGAAACGGCAGGACGTGCGTGGTGTGGTGCCCGCGCACGACCGCGAAGTCGTCCCACTCCACCCGGCCCTCGATGGTGCGCTCGACCGTCTCCAGGAAATTGTTGCAGTGGAACTGCGTGTGGAACCCGATGAGATCGGCGCCGAGCATCCCGAGCAGGATCTCCTCCTGCCACGGGCAAATGCCGAACGCCTCGAAGTTCGGCCACGGGATGTGCCAGAAGAGCGCAACGCGAGCATCCGGCCGCTCGCGCTTGATGTACCGCGACGCCAGCGCGAAGTGATAGTCCTGCACGAGCACGACGGGCGACTCGACCCGCTCCATCTCCTCCAGGACCGTCGCGGCGAACTTCTCGTTGACGGCCCGGTAGTGCGCCCAGTCGGCGGCCCGGAACTGCGGGCGCTCGTGCACGATGTGGCAGAGCGGCCACAGGCCCTCGTTGGCGAAGCCGTAGTAGTAGCCGGCCTCCTCGTCGGGCTCGAGCCAGACGCGGCGCAACGTGTAGGCCGGATCGTCCGCGGGCAGGCCGATGCGCTCGCCGACGATCCGATCGGCATCGCCGCTGCCGTGGGCCACCCAGACGCCGCCACACGCGAACATGATCGGCGCCATCGCGGTGACGAGGCCGCTGGCGGGCTGCAGTTCGCGGATGGCCGCGCCGTCGCGCACGTGGCTCACCGGCTCGCGGTTCGAGAGCACGAAGATCGGGCTGGCGCCGAAGCGCATCTGGACGAACTGCTTGAGGCGTTCCTCGGTCCAGACGCTCTCACCACGCAAGCGCAGCCGCGCCTCGCGCTCGGCGGCCGCGCGCACGCGGGTCAGCGTGCGGGCGAGCCCGGTGACCTCGCCGGCCAGCGGACCGAAGAGGCTGGCGTCGGCGTCGGACGGCGGCGCCACCGGCTGTCCCGTCTTGAGCTGCTTCGTCCACTCGGCCATGCGGGCGATGGGCCGCGTGACGGTCCATCGCACGAGCACCCACGTGATGCCGGTGAGCAGGAGGATCAGGACGCCGAGGCGGACGGCGGTCCGTTGCCAGAGCGCGAGCTCGTGCGTCTCGACGCCTTCGGCGTCGAGCAAGACCGCGATGGCGCCCACGACGCGCTCGTCGCGCTCGAGCGGCATCACCTGGACGAGCGTCGGCCGCATGCCGACGCGCACGAGCTGGCGCACGGGCGCTGCCGTGCGAATGGCCTCGGAGACGAGCGGAGCGACCGGTCCCAGAGCTCCGCGGATCTCGGGTGCGGCATTGAGCACGCCGCCCAGCTCGTCGTAGATCGCCACCGTGCGGTCGGTGAGGTTGAAGCGCTTGGCGATGCGATCGAGGGCGGGCTTGGCTGCCGGTCCGCGGCCCGCCACGCGCTCGGTGGCTTCCCGCACGGCGTCGGCGGTGAGCACGGCGCGCCGCACGAGATCGTCTTCCAGACGTGTCCGCTCTTCGCGGATCTCCAGGTAGGCGAAGCTACCGGTGACGACCAGCGTCGCCAGCCAGATGCCGGCCAGCAACCGAAGCAGCAGGCGCATGGTTCAGCGCGCTCTCGCTACTCCGGCGTCACGCCCCGTACTTCGTCAGGCGTAGCGCATTGGCCATGACGAGAGGCATCAGGTGCTGTGCCGGCATCACGCCGAGCGTTCCGGCGGCGCACGCCCGCTCGCTGAAGGCCTTGACCGGATCGGCGCCGCAGTAGCGGGACCAGAGCAGGACGGGTACCGGCTGCCAGCCGTGACTGGCCAGCACGGAGGGGCTCGCGTGATCGCCACTGACGACGATCACGTCAGGGCCGAGCGCGCGAATCTCGGGGACGAACGCGTCGAAGCGCTCGAGCGCCGACACCTTCGCGTCGAAGTCGCCGTCCTCGCCGGCCTTGTCGGTGTCCTTGTAATGGACGAAGAAGTAGTCGTAACCCTCCCAGTGCTGGCGGAGCGTCGCCACCTCGTCGGCGAATCCGGAGCCGGTCTTGAGCACTTCCATCCCGACGAGCTTGGCAAGACCGCGATACATCGGGTACGCCGCGATGGCCGCGGCGCGCAGGCCGAAAATCTCGGGAAAGCGGGGCAGGGCCGGCAGCTGGTCGAAGCCGCGCAGCAGGACCATGTTGGCCGGAGCGGCGTCCGTGAGTCGCTGGCGTGCCTCGGCGACGAAGCGGTTGACCAGATCGGCGGTGCGCTCGGAGCTGGGCTCGAGGGCTCGCACGGGAAGGGGCGGGGTCCCCAGAGTCTGCGGATCGGTCTCACTCAGGCGGCCGCCGAGGCCGGCGCCGCGCAGGACGAGCACGAACCGGTGCTCCTTGACGGGCTCCACCAGCACCTCGACGCCGGGAAGCCTGATGTCGCGCAGCCGCTCGGTCAAACCGATGTTCACCTCGGTCGAGATGCGCCCGGCCCGCCGGTCGGTGATGCGGCCCGCCGCGTCGACGGTGCAGAAGTTCCCGCGAGCGGCCACGTCGCCGGCTCGGAGGTCGAACTCGATGCCCAGCGCTTCGAGCACACCGCGGCCCACCGGGTAGCGCAGCGGGTCATAACCGAAGAGCCCGAGGTGCCCGGGGCCACTGCCCGGTGTGATGCCCGGTGCCACGTGGCGGAGCAATCCGCAGGCGGCCTCGGTGGCGAGCGCGTCGAGGTTCGGCAGGCTCGCCGTTTCCATCTCCGACCGGCCGGTCTTCAGGTGGGGCAGCCCGGCCAGGCCGTCGAGGGAAAGCAGGACGATCTTCGTCGTGTTGGAGACGACGAGCCCGGCGAGCAGGTCTAGCATGGTCGCAGTGTACCTCTGAAGCATGGTTGATGCCGGGGACGCGCGTCCCCGGCGGTCAACCAGTCACCCTTATCGACGTCCCGGTCCGCTCACGCGTCTTTGACGGGATTCTCCAGGGTGCCCAGGCCGGTGATCTCGAGCCGGCACGAGTCCCCCGGCTGCAGGAAGACCGGTGGCTTGCGAGCGAACCCGACACCGGGCGGCGTGCCCGTGGCAATGAGATCGCCGGGCGACAGCGTGATGAGGTTCGAGAGATAGCTCACGAGGTAGCGGACGTCGAAGATGAACGTCTTGGTGTTGCCGTTCTGCATCTGCGCGCCGTTCACCCACAGCTTCAGCTCGAGGACGTGGGGATCGGGAATCTCCGTCCGGTCCGCGATGTACGGCCCCATCGGCGCCATCGTGTCGCCGATCTTGCCCGCGGCCCACTGGCTGGTGATGAACTGGAAGTCGCGGGCGCTCACGTCGTTGACGTTCGTGTAGCCCGCGACGTAGTCGAGCGCGCGCTCGCGCGGCACGAAGCGCGCGGTCCGGCCGATGACGACGCCGAGCTCCACTTCCCAGTCGAGCTGCTTCGATCCGCGCGGACGCAGAATCGGCTCGCCCGGATCGAGAATGGCGGTGTTCCACTTCGGGAAGATGGGCGGCTCCTTGGGGATCGGCTGGCCGGCCTCCTCGGCGTGGTCGCGGTAGTTGAGACCGATGCAGATGAACTTGCTCGGGTCCGCGATGGGCGCGTGCAGCCTGGTCGCGCTGCGCGGTACGGTCACCCATTCCGTGATGGAAGCGACCGCGTCCTGGCTGGCGGAGCCACCTTCGAGGAACTCACGCGTTGAGTCCGGCACGAGGGCCGCGGCGATGGCCTGCGCCCGGGCCACGCCTCGCTTGGCGAGCGTGGCGGCCAGACTCGCCTGAAGGTCGGCGATCCGGTCACCCTGAAGGGCGCCGAGTTTCGGCGACTGACCGTTCTGTGAGAAGCGTACGAGCTTCATGGGATGTCCTCCGGGGGGCGAAATGTTGGGGGATTATATAGCCTGACGCGGACTTACCGCGCGTCGGCTGCCGCGCCGTAAATTGCCGGGACGGCCCTGCCTGCCGGCGCTTATGATGGGATGTACGTGTTGTCGACCTGAGGCAAGGAGGATGTGACGATGGGCCCTCGAATGATCGCGCTTGCGGTGGTCGTTGCTCTGCTGGCGACCGGCCCGCTGTCGCCGGTGATGGCGCAGCAGGCGGCTCAGCCGGCGGCCCAGACCGAAGTTTCCCCCGACGCAGTGCCCGCGACCAGCGAGCGACCGTCGCTGCTTGGCGGCGCCGGCTACAATACGGCGGCGACCGTGATCACGGTGGTCAAGGCGCCCTTCAACGTCCTTCTCTGTGGTATCGGATCCGCGTTCGGCATCGCGCTGTTCGCGGTCACCCTGGGCACGGCCTACAGGGAGTCCACGCGTGTCGTGGCAGAAGGATGCCGGGGACCGTGGATCGTGACCGGAGACGACATCCGCCCCGATCGGACGCACTCGACCTCCGGGTACGGGATGGGGGCGCCCTAGCGCCCCGCGATCGGCTCGACGCCTCCACCCGTTCGCTCGCGCTGGCTCCTCGCGCTCGTCTTCGCCGGCTTGCTGGCGGCTTTCGCCGCTGCCCTGTGGGGCACGATCATCAGCCCACGGGCCTACGAAGTGCGCGGTGAGGTGATGGCCCGCCCCGCCGCTGATCTGCTCCTCGTGCGGCACGAAGCCGTCGTCGCGCTCGGCATGAAGGCGATGGAATTGATGGCCGTGTCCTCCGAGCCCGCCCAGCTCGACGCCGCCGCCGTGCGTCCCGGCGATCGTGTGCGATTGGCGGTACGCCAGCGAGACGATCAGCTCGTCCTCGTCAGGATCGAGAAGGAACCCTGACCCCTACCGAGCAGGCCGGCGGTCGAGCGTCTTCAGATACACGACGAGCGCTTCGATGTCGGCATCACTGAGGTGGTACCCGAAGGCCGGCATTCCCGGCCGCCCGAGCGGCGCCCCTCCATGCTTGATGATGTCGAAGAGATAGCGCTCGGGACGGCTTCGCGCCGCGCTCGGGAGATCGCCCGGGCGGATCAGGAACAGCGCCGCCCGCCACGATCCACGTCCATCGACCCCATGGCAGGTCACGCAGTAGGCGTAGTACAGGCGCTCGGCGTGGTTGGCGCCTGTCGGGGGCTTGGGATCGTTGAGAAGCCAGGCCAGCGCTCCGGCGATGGCCCCGACGACCACGAGGGCGGCGAGGAGGCCGAGCAGGGGCCGGCGCACGGCTGGCAGGATACCACTCGTGCTTTGACAAGCGTGGCGCCGACGTGTAGGGTGCTGGCCCAACGCTCGGTCGGAGGGCGGCGATGCACTACTTCGTGTCGGAGGGCGCGCCGAGGGTCATCCTGCCGATCTACGAACGCGATGATTTCCTCCTCGAGGGCCTCCAGGACGTGGTCCAGAAAGAGGGCATCGAGACCGCCACGATCGTCAGCGGGATCGGCTCGCTGCAGCGCGCGAACATCCACACCTTCGCCCGCTTCGGCTTTCCTCCCGAAGAGAAGTACCAGACCTTCGAGGGGGCGCTCGAGATGGGATCGCTCCAGGGGAGCGTCATCGGCAGCGAGGTCCACGCCCACGTCACGTTCTATCACTGGGATACACGGGCGAGCATGGTCGGTCACCTCGATCCGGGCACCCAGGTGGCGTACATGGCGGAGGTGACGCTGGTCGAGATCGAGGGCGTCCGGGCTGAGCGGTTCCGTGACGCCGTCGGCGACTACCGGGTTCGTGACTTGACAAGAGTTGCCGTACATGATTAGAAACACCTACCGTTCCCGCGCTCGGGGGTTCTTCTCTAGACGCCTGGCCACTCCTCAAGGAGGTCTGCGATGAGTGTTTCACAACCGGCCCTCACCCCCTCTACCGTCAGCCGTCGGCGATTCCTCACCGTTGCCGGGGCCGGCGTGACGACGAGCGCGCTGCTCACGATGCTCGATGCCCGTCAGGCGCCGGCGCAGATCAAAGGGAC
>Ga0137387_10000307_pt1 | contig 20506 bp, 23 predicted proteins | sample SagtaG_3_FD_104909 | JGI IMG/M metagenome (GOLD analysis project Ga0137387, IMG submission 104909) | Vadose zone soil microbial communities from Angelo Coast Range Reserve, California, USA - Sage2_R_115_16 metaG | ecosystem: Environmental > Terrestrial > Soil > Vadose zone > Saprolite | place...
GCCGGTCAGCCAATGGAGCGGCAGGAACAGCGTATCGCGCGCGACGTACGGCGCACCCACGAGCGGGTACGTGGCGCCATCGAAACGGAAAAATGGCGATCCGACATCAAAGTCGAACACGCGCGAATCCAAGGTGACGCGAACGGCCGAGCCATCGAGGGAGACCGTAAGTCCCAGTGGCCGCGCGAGCAGCACGGCGGCGACCGCCGCGGCGCCCGTCTCGTTGGAGACGGGGATACTGGCTTGACCGCGCGGCGTCGCGATGAGGACCTGTTGCGGGATCAGCGACGCAAGTAACAGCAGGACCATCATGACCGTCTTCCCTTCACAACGCGGGCCATTTCTCGCTCGGCGACGCGCCGTTTCAGGTCCTCGCGCTTGTCGTGCGCCTTTTTCGCTTTGGCGAGCGCAATCGCGACCTTCGCCAACCCGTCCTTGAAGTAGAGCTCGAGCGGCACCACGGTCAGCCCCTTCTGCGTCGTGGCGCCGAGCAGTTTGCGGATTTCACGTTTATGGAGGAGGAGTTTGCGGGAACGAGCGGGCGGCGGATTGTTGTAGCTGCCCGGCCCGTAATGCGAAATCGTCATGCCCTCCAACCAGACTTCCCCATTCCGGACATGGGCGTACGCCTCATTCAGGCTCGCCTTACGATCACGCAGCGATTTTACCTCGGTCCCTGTAAGCACGAGTCCCGCCTCCCACGTCTCCAGGAGATGGTAATCGTGCCGGGCTTTCGGGTTCCTGGCGATGGAGATTTTTTCCACGCGTCGTCGGCAAGATACGCATTGACTTGGGGTTATACAACGTTCTAGATTGCCGTTCCTCAAAAACCGTCGCCGAAGTGGTGGAACTGGTAGACGCGCTGGCTTCAGGAGCCAGTGGGCGCAAGCCCGTGGGGGTTCGAGTCCCCCCTTCGGCACTCAGTACCTCGGCACCTCCGCATCGACTTCTCGCGACCAGGCGTCGATTCCTCCTGCCAGACTCCGCACATTGTGAAATCCCGCGCCCACGAGAATCTCTCGAGCCTTGAGCGAGCGTTGGCCGTGATGACAATGCGTCACGATCTCCGCATGTGACGGCAATTCGGACAACCGACGCGGCAGCTCGCGCAACGGAATCAGACGCGCTCCCTCGATGCTCGCGATCTCCGCCTCGCGCGGTTCTCGCACATCGACAAGCAGCAAATCGGGTTTCCGACTGCGCTCGCGCTGCAGATCCTTCGGCGTGATCTCGACCCCGTCCGCTCCCTCCGGTCCTCCATCCCCGGCGCCACAGAACGCTTCGTAGTCGATCAACTCTTTCACCGTCGGATGCGTGCCGCAAACCGGACAGTCGGGATCCTTTGCGAGCGCCAGCTCGCGGAACTGCATGCGCCGCCCGTCAAACAGCAGCAGCCGGCCGATGAGCGGCTGGCCGAAGCCCACGATGAGCTTGATCGCTTCGAGCGCCTGGAGCGAGCCGATGATGCCCGGGAGGACGCCGAGGACGCCACCCTCCGCGCACGAGGGCACGAGATCGGGCGGCGGCGGCTCGGCGTACAAGCAGCGATAGCACGGACCCTGCTTCGTAGCGAACACAGACACCTGCCCGTCAAACCGAAACACCGAGCCGTAGATGTCGGGCTTCCCCAGCAGCACACAGGCGTCGTTGACCAGGTAGCGGGTGGGGAAATTGTCGGAGCCGTCCACGACGATGTCGAACTTGCCGAGGATCTCGAGCGCGTTGGCGGAGGTCAGGTGTTCGCCGAAGGTTTCGACCTGGACGTGCGGATTGATGTCACCCAGCCGCGCACGCGCGGAGTCGATCTTCGCCTGGCCGATGTCGGACGTACCGTGGAGGATCTGGCGCTGCAGGTTGCTGCGATCCACGAGATCGAAATCGACAATCCCGAGTGTGCCGACGCCGGCCGCGGCGAGATAGAGCGCCGCGGGAGATCCCAGACCCCCCGCGCCGACCAGCAGGACGCGTGTGTCACGGAGCTTCGATTGGCCTTGGAGACCTACATCAGGGAGCGTGAGGTGCCGCGAGTACCGCAGCAGCTCCTCAGGCGACAGCGTCGTCAATTTCCGGACGCCACCCCGGCGATCTGATAGACTTGCGGCTCGGCATGCAGCAGATCGGCGAGCGAGACGCCCGCCAGCACTTCATTGATGCGCCGCTCGAGGAGCCGCCAGACGGGACGAATACTGCAGGCGGTCGCCGGATCGCAGCGCTCATCGTCCACGCGGTGGAGATCGCAATTCACTTCGAACGTCACGTGCTCCGATGCCTCGATGACGTCTTTCACGCTGACGGATTGCGCCTCGCGCGCCAAGAGGTAACCACCCCGCGCGCCGCGCACCGATTCGACCAAACCGGCACGCCGCAGGCGCAGCAGGATCTGCTCGACGTAATCGTGGGGAAGACGTTCCTGCTCGGAGAGCTCACGGGCAGCCACGGGACCCTGCCCCGCGCGCCTGGCCAAATGAATCGAAACGATGAGGCCGTATTCCGCCCAGGTTGTAACGCGCATGGAATGAATATGCGAGAGACCTTATCGGGATTCAATGGCTCATGTGCTCGAGCTTCGGGCTCAGACCGACACCTACCTGCGCGAGGAACGCATTGCGGTTGTTCGGATCATTGCGCTGCAGCCACAACACTCGGGCGTTGACGTTGGTCATCAGGGCCTGACCCGTGTATATGTCGGCGCCGAGCCCGCCGTGAGCGCCCTGGGCGACGCCGCGATCGACGCCAATTTGCGGGAAACCAGCGAGCAGGACTCCGAGCACCGCATACAGGCGTCCCCACGCGGGGTGGAGGGACGGCTCGTATCCGGGGGCAAATAGAATCGCATAGGGGTGACAGCCGCCCGCGCACCCGGTCCGCACACGCAGCGGCGCGTAATCGATCTGCAAGCCGAGCGATCCGCCTTTCTTTTGATCGCGACGGAAGCGGACGCCGACGGTGCCCCCGCGTCCCTCGAGCGCTCCGCTGAGGGGCACCAGCACACCAACCGCCGGGCCGAGCGTACCGTTCAATAATTGCGACTTCTTGCTCGGGCTCCCGAACGCGAAGGAAATGTTGGCGCGCCCTTCGAGCGCCTTGATGGCGCTGTTCGGAACCTGAAAGAAGCGACCCTCGATGAGGGCCGCGGTCTGCTTGCCGAAATTGAATCGCACGCCGAGCCCGAATCCCAGTCCGAGCTCGTTGGTGGTTTGCGCGCCGGTGTTGCAGCCCAGCAGGGCGAGCGTGGGGTCCTGATCGAGCACTCGCGCCAACCCGACGGCCGTCGACGCGTACGGGGCGACGCCTTTCGCGCCGACGGGATAGTAGTTCGACTCGAGCCCGATGAACGTCATTTGCCGGACGCAGCTGTTGTTCGAGAGGTCGCCGTAGCGCGACACCCCGAGCCCGAATTCGCCATCGTCGCCCGAGAGCACGGCGAGACTGCCGCCGAACGACGTAAACCCGTTGCTGCTACCGGAGCCGTTTTCGATCGAGATAGAAGAGACGGTAGGACCGATGCGCGTGCGACGCTGCGCGGCACTCGTGCCGGCGACCGCGAGCGCGACGAGGACAAGCGAGAAGGTGCGCATGGAAAGGACTTCTACGCCGTCGCGCGCGCCGGTGCCGTGACTCGGGTCACCTCACGAGCAGCCCCACCGCGATGCCGGCGACGTTCATGCGAATGAGCCACGCCCAACAAGTCGCCATTTGCAGTGACTTCACTTTCATGTACCAGACGCCGCTCCCGACCATCGCCAGAAAGATCGTCGGCAGCCACAGCACCGTGGCGAATTCCATCCCGCCCAGCGGCCCGCCGCCTCGCACCCAAAGCGCCCCGCGGAAGCGCCCGTAGAACCAGGCGAACAGGAATCCGAACGCCAGTGAGAGCACAGCCGATTTGGCAAGCGCCGGTCCCATGAACTTCTTCATCTCTTCGGGCGACATCTGCGTCACATACGCATCCATCCCGGTAGTGAAGACCTTGCTCCACAGCACCCAATCCGCGAGGTACACGACGACTCCTGCGACCAGTCCGGCAATCCAGTTCATAGGTGCGTCTCCGAGGTGAGAGTCATTTCCGCTCTCCGGGCACGCCCAGCTCTGTCATCGCACGCAAATCCAGGACTTCGTCGAGCTCCTTCCCTTTCAACAGCCCTTTCTCCATCACGAGCTGGCGGACGGTGATGTTCTTTGCCACCGCTTCCTTGGCCAGGTTCGCGGCCTCGGCGTAGCCGATCTTGGGCGCGAGCGCGGTCACGAGCGCCGGACTGCGCTCCAGCCAATGCGCACATTGCTCGGGATCGGCTTCGATCCCTTCGACACACCGCTCGGCCAGCACGCGGGTCGCGTTGGTGATGATCATCATCGAGCCCAACAGATTGTGCGCGATCACCGGCATCATGACGTTGAGCTCGAGCTGCCCCGCCTCCGCGGCGGTCGCGACCGTGACATCGTTGCCGATCACCTGAAAACAGACCTGATTCACCATTTCGGCGATCGAGGGATTTACTTTCCCCGGCATGATGCTCGATCCCGGCTGCACGGCCGGCAACACGATCTCGGCCAATCCGGTGCGCGGCCCCGAGGCGAGCAGCCGCAAATCACTCGCGATCTTGCCGAGATCCACGGCGTACGTCCGCAGGACCCCCGAGAATGCGGCCGCATCGCCCATCGATTGCATCAGCTGCACCAGATCTTTGCCCTCCCGCAGCTCGAGCGCAGTCATGGCGCGCAGGTGTTTCACCATCAACGCCGGATACTCCGGCTGCGCGTTGAGGCCCGTGCCGACCGCCGTGCCGCCGATCCCAAGATCCCGCAAATCGTCTGCGGCGCGGGTGATCCGGTCGCGATTCCGCTCGAGCGTGTGCGCAAACGCCGCGAATTCCTGGCCGAGCCGAATCGGCGTCGCGTCCTGCAGGTGTGTGCGGCCGGATTTGACGATGTCGTCGAACTGCTTGCCCTTCGCGCCGCACGCACGCGCGAGTCGCGTGAGTGCTTCCGTGAGCGCCGCGAGCAGCGACAGGGCGCCCAACCGGATCGCCGTCGGAATCACATCATTCGTGGACTGCGCCATGTTGACGTGGTCGTTCGGATGGACCGGCTTGTACTCGCCCCGCTTGCCGCCCAGCAGCTCGTTGGCGCGATTCGCGAGCACTTCGTTGCAGTTCATGTTGTGCGAGGTGCCGGCGCCCGCCTGGTAGGGATCGACGACGAAATCGTCGCGGTGACCGCCCGCGAGCACTTCGTCCGCGGCTTTGATGATCGCCTCCGCAAGCTTGCGGTCGAGCCGGCCCGTCTCGCGATGGGTCAGCGCGGCGGCTTTCTTGATCCAGACGACGGCAGCGACGAAGGCGGGGTGTGGGCGAAGATTGGAAATCGGGAAGTTTTGCCGCGCACGTTCGGTTTGGATGCCCCACAGCGCTCCGGCGGGCACCGGCATCTCGCCCAGGGGATCACGTTCGATGCGCGTTTGATTCACTGCGGCCACCATTCCTCCCGCGGTTCGACCGCCGTTCGTGTCGAGCCAAGAATCGCCCATAGAATCGGTCCTCGCTAGCGTCGCCGGAACCAACCGACGGTGAACAGCTCCTTCGCCGCCGCGGCGCCGTGTGTGCGGATCAAGAGGTACATGCCCAAGATGGTCAGGAGAATCGTCGTGTAAAAGCGCCACAACACCAGCATCGTCACTTGATGACCCGGACCGAAGTCGCCGGCGAAGCCGGACAGGAACGCCACCTCGATACCGCCGCCGCCCGACGGCAGCGGCACGACCAGTGGCGCGTGCAGCAGCGCCAACGATCCAAAGAACATCACCGCAAACGGCGGCGCATCGGGATGACCCCAAACGAGCGCGGGCAATATCAGCGCGCGCGCAGCGAGGCTGATCACTGTGAGGAGCGCACCCGCGAACAGCACCCACCACGGCGCACGGCGCACATGCGCCAGCGCGACGCGCCATTGGCGCCGGACGCGGTGCCGAATGGCGCCAGGACGCACCAGGCGCTGGAGCGTCCAGATGACGAGTAGCAGCACCAGCGCCATGAGCTCGATGCCGAGCAAATCGCGGGCGAGACTGTGGGTAAGGAACCGGTCCGCGGCCTCGCTCCAGTCCGGCACGTAATACGCCGCCAGGGCGACCGCGACGGCCCCGAACACCGGCCACTCGGCGGCGACCTCCACGCCCAACGCCACGAGCGCGAGAACTACGCGCAGACCGGACCACGTCATGCCGAGAAAGCGGGCCGGCTCGCCGCCGAGCCGGTTGGGCGTGAGGGTGGAGGCCGCCTCACCGTAGAGGTTCAGGCGCAACGCATCACGAAACGTGAGGCGGCCGCCGGACGCCCACGTCGCGAGCTGAATGCGCCACGCGCGCGCCGCGCAATCGATGGCGAGCAGCAGAATCGCGAGGACGTGATTCAATCGGAGCAGTCGCCGAGGGGATAGAGGAATCCACAATTCGGGCACGGATTCTTGCAGCCCCAGGGCTTCGGCTGCACCTCGGCCCCGCAGCGCATGCAGCGGGGGCGTGGCTTCGGCTTAGGCGATTCGGTGGACGCCGGTGAGGAACGGATTCGTGCGGCGCTCCCGTCCGATGGTCGTTTCGGGTCCATGTCCGCTGTACACGATGGTATCGTCGGGCAACGGGAGCAACTCGCGCTCGATACTCGCGATCAATGTCTCGAAATCGCCGCCGGGCAGGTCGGTTCTGCCAATCGATCCGGCGAACAGCACGTCGCCGCTCAAGACGACGCCGGGACCGACCAAGCACACGCTGCCCGGCGAGTGACCCGGCGCATGCCGCACCATAAAGCCCAAATCGCCCACCGCGAGCTGCGCGCCATGCGTCATTGCTCGATCGGGCGCCGGCAGTGGTCCAGGAGGCGCGAGTCCGAACCAGACGGCCTGATCGGGGACGGCGTCATACAACGGGCGGTCGGCGGGATGCAACCAGACGGGAGCGCCGGTTTCGGCGGCAATGCTGGCAACCCCGATGACATGGTCGACGTGCGCGTGTGTCAGCCAGATCGCAACCGGCTTCGCCCCCGTTGCCTGCACCTTATCCAGGATCAGACCGGCCTCTTCACCCGGATCCACAATGGCACACTCGCGAGCCTGCTCGTCCACGACGAGATAGCAGTTCTCGGCGAACATGCCGTTGGGGATCGGAACGATTTTCACTTCGTGCCCTTCCCGTCGCCTTCCCGGAGCGCTTTGAGGTATTTCTCGACCGCGATCGCTGCGGTCGTGGCATCGCCGACCGCCGTCGTGATTTGCCGCGTCACCTGGCTGCGCACATCTCCGGCCGCGAACAGGCCCGCCATCGACGTCATCATGCGGTTATCCGTGATCATATAGCCGCCGGCGTCGTGGTCCACGTGGCCATCGACAAGCTGGGTGTTCGGCTTGAAGCCCGCAAAGATGAATACGCCGCCGACATCCAGATGCGAGCGCTCGCCGGTGTTCTTGTTCTCGAGCACGGCATGAGTGACCCCGCGCTCGTTCCCGACGATTTCCGGAACGACCGTATTGCGGATGACTTCGATCTTGGGATTGGCGAATGTCCGCTCCTGCAGCAGCTGCGAGGCGCGGAATTCGTCGCGGCGATGGACGAGGTGCACTCTGGTGGCGTAGCGTGTGAGATAGTCGGCCTCCTCGACGGCTGCGTCGCCACCACCCACGACAGCGAGTCGCTCGCCTTTGAAGAACGCGCCGTCACAGACCGCGCAGTACGACACCCCCTTGCCGGCGTACTCCTTCTCGCCCGGAATGCCGAGCTTTACCGGCGTGCCGCCAGCGGTCAGGATGACCGCCTGGCTGCGATAGCTGTCGCCGCGCGCCGTCGCAACGTCGAACCAGCCGTCGGCGTCTCTGTGGATCCGTTCGACAGTATCGGTCACGATTTCGGCGCCGAACTTCTTGGCGTGTTCGGTCATTTTCTGCGCCAGCTCCCACCCCTTGATGCTCTCGAAGCCGATGTAATCTTCGATGAGATCGGTGTTGAGGAGCTCGCCACCGGGCGCGCCGCGCTCGATCGTGACCGCCTTGAGCAACCCACGGCCCGCATACAGCGCGGCGCACAGTCCCGCAGGACCAGCACCTACGATGACGACATCGTAAATGAGGGCGACACGCTTAGCCATGTGCTCCGAATTCCAGTCGTGGGGCATCACCCTCCCCCGCCAGGGCGCGCGCCAAGTGCGCGCGAAATTGTACAGTTTCGAACTCGATGTCGGGTCGTTGCGGACCGGCCAGCTTCTCGAGCGCCGCTGCTCCAACCACGACCGTGCCGTGACGGTTCCCGCGGGCTCGGTGCAGCAGCGCGGCGGCGGCTTGAATCAGACCCTGCCAGACCCGCGCCTCGTCTTCCTTAATAATAGAACGCCAGACTGTTTCCAACGCTTCGTGCGCCAACCAAAACTCACCGGAGTTGAACAGCTCACGAGCGTGCTCCAGGTACCGGCGGCGGTCCTCGGGAGTCATGTGCGCGCACCCAGCGTCAACAGGTTCAACGCTCCGTGGCAACTCGAAATCGTCCCCACCAGGATCTCTGCGGGCTCACCCGAGGCCCCCGCGTCCTCGATCAGCCGATCGCCAGCACGAACTGACTCCGCCGAGAACATCCCGACGCCGTAGACTTGATGCTTGCACACGAACAGCGCGGGCCCGCTGACGGGCCGGCCGCTGGCCCGCAGCCGTTCCGCGAGCCCGCGGACCGTATCTCCCATCTCCCAGGTGCGTGACGCGCCGATGGCCGGACAAAGCGCGGGCTCGATGCAATGGGTCGGGCAGATCCAGTCCGCCCACGAGACGTAACGGGTTGCGTCCGGGCCGCCGCCGGACCGGTCGTAGGGGGTCCGAACCTCGCCCGGCACCGGCTCGACGGACACTGATCGCTTAGGCCAGCGTTCCCGCGCCCGCCGGAGGACCCACTCGAACATGAGGTGCGGCATGTGGGGTGAGGGAACGATCTGGTCGTCTGGTGCGGGGTGCGTGGTGCGTGGGGCCTCGGAAAGCCAGTCTTCGAAGAACGCTGACCAATCCCGTGTCACGAACTCTCGATCAGCTGCTCCGCCAAGCTCGCGCCGCGCCTGGCAACCTGGGTTGCGATCGACGACCAGAACCTTCCGATAATCGGTTTTGCCGCGCGCCTTCGCCTTTGCGAGCTGGGATGCGTAGAACGTCCCGTAACAGCCGCCACCAACGACCACGACGTCCCTCAGCGGAGCAATCTCCCGCCGTCGACGACCAGGATCGTGCCGGTCGCGTAGTCGGTGCCCGCGAGGAGAAAGCGCACGGCCGCGACGACGTCGGCCGGCGAGCCGATGCGCTCGAGCGGCGTGGTCTCGCGAATGTGCTCGCGAGAGTGCGTGTCCCCGTCCTCCGGCAAGAGGACGGCGCCGGGGGCAACCGCATTGACCGCGATGTCGGGCGCGAGCGCGCGCGCCAGCGCCTTCGTGAGCATCACCACGCCTGCCTTGCTGACGCAATGCGGGATGTAGGTAGGCCATGGCTCCAGGCCCGCGAGGTCGGCGATGTTGACGATCTTGCCCTTCGCGCGACGGAGATGGGGGATGGCGCCCTGCGAGACGAAAAACGTCGCGCGCAGATTGAGATCGAGCGTCGTGTCCCAGCTCTCGGGCGTCACGGTTTCCACCGGCTGGCGCACCATGATCGCCGCGGAGTTCACGACGACATCGAGTCGTTTCAGCGCGCGGGCCGCCTGGTCGGCCAGGCCGCGCGCAGCCGCCGCGTCACTCAGATCGGCGGGCAACAGCTCGGCGCGCCGTCCCGCTTTTTGGATCGCACGCGCTGTCTCCTCGGCGCCTTTCGCGGAACCGTGATAGTGCACGGCGACGTCACAGCCAGATTCAGCGAGGCCGATGGCGATGGCCTGACCGATTCGCCGCCCTGCCCCCGTGACGAGTGCGGCCGCGCCCTCGAGCCGCACTAGTACGCTTTTCCGGTGATGGGAACGATTTGGCCTGTAATCGCGCTCGCCTCATCACTCGCCAGGAACAGGACCGTATTGACAACCTCCTCCAACTCGACGAGCGGCTGGTTGTCGCCCATCTGGGCCACATTGTCGGCGGTGCGGACGGTCGCGGGTGCCACCGCGTTCACACGGATGTTGGCATCGCGGTATTCCCGCGCCAGCTCGCGGGTGAGTCCGGCGACGGCCGACTTCGACGCGCTGTAGGCGGACATATGCATCAAGGACCGCACCACGGCGATGGACGCGAAGTTGACGATGGCGCCGGCCCCGCGCGCGAGGAGCAACGGCACCGCCGCCTGGCACATGTAGAACGCCGTCTTGAAGTTGACGTTGAGCTCGCGATCGAGGATCTCGGGCTTCACCTCGGTGAACGGACCGTAGCTGAAGAACCCGCCGGCGACGTTCACGAGCACGTCGAGGCCGCCGAACTGCGCTTGTGCCGCGGCGGTTGCGGCGCGCGCGACGTCCGGCTGCGTCAGATCGCCAGCCGATACCTTGGCGACGATGCCCTCCGCATCGAACTCCTTCACCCGATCGGCGAGCCCGACGGCGTTCACGTCCGCCAAGAGGAGCTTGGCGCCCGCGCGCCCCAGGCCGCGAGCCACGGCGTGACCGATCTGCCCCACGCGTCCGACGCCGGTGACCAGGGCCACCTTCCCCCGGAGGTCAGCCGGCACGAACGATGTCGTCCACGGGAGGCGCACCGCGCTGTGCGAAGCGGACGGTGCCGTCTTTGCCGATCACATAGACGGTGCGCTGAATCCCCTTGCCGTCCTCCTTGAGCGCGTGGTAGGCAGCGGCGATGCCGCGATCGGGGTCCGAGAGCAACGGGAAGTTGAACTGAAACTTCTCGACGTAGCTCTTGTGACCGTCCACGCTCGCGGGATTCACTCCGAACGGCTGGATGTTTGCGGCTTTGAATTTGGCCATCTCATCGCGCACGGCGGAGAGTTGGCGGTTTCAGCCGGGCGTGTTGTTGCCCGGATAGAACACGAGCGCGACCGCGCCCTGCTTCAGCCGATCGGCGAGCGCGTAGGTGCGACCGTCCGAGGCGGAAGCCTCGAACGCCGGTGCCTTGCTGCCAATCGCGAGGGGCTCACTCATTGCGCTTCCTTCCCACGAGCTCGAGGCGTCGCTCGAGCGGTTCGAGCCAGGTGTCGGGGACGCGCATGCCGCCCAGGGGCGCGTGCGACTCGCCGTACTCGCTCTCGCCGTGCCAGTCCGATCCACCACTAATCCCGAGCCCCAGACGCTCGGCGATGCGCGTGAGGCGCTGCTCGACGGCGGGGGCATGGCTGGGATGCCGGACTTCGACGCCGTCGAGCCCCTGATCCTGAAAAACGCGGATCTGGCCCTCCGTCCCATGATCGCCCAAATGCGCGGCGACGGTTAGCCCACCCACGTCGTGCACCAGCTCGGTCACGTCGGTAAGCCTGGGCAGCGGCTTCTCGACGTAGGCGGCGCGCCCGCGGCCAAGATAGCGGCGGAACGCATCGCCGATGTCGTCGCACGCGCCGCAGTCGACGAGGGCGCGCGCGACATGTGGCCGACCCAACGCGCCGCCGTCGCCCTCCCCGCCCCGCCGCAGCTGCGCCTGCACGTCCTCGAGCTCGATCGCCACCCCGAGGCCCTGCAGCTTGGCGACGATCTGTTCGCCGCGGCGACGGCGCGCGGCGCGCGTGGCGCGCAAGAACTCCTGCAGTCGCTCGTTTTCATACGGCAGGAACATCGCCAGGACGTGCAGCTCACCCCAGGGAGCGCGGACGCTGAACTCGCAGCCGGGAATGACGCGGACGCCGAGCTGCGCCGCTTGGTGCTGCGCGTCGGCGACGCCGTCCGTCGTGTCGTGATCGGTGAGCGCGATAGCTGCGAGGTCCACGGCGCGGGCGCGCCGCGCGACCTCCGCCGGCGCACACTCGCCGTCGGAGGCGGTCGAATGACAATGCAGATCAATGTGCGGCGTAATCGGTCTCGGGAGCGGTCCACGCCGGCTGCGACTCGCGGAACAGCTCAAGCAGCTCGCGGTCCGACAGCTCTGCGAAGGCACGGTCCGGCGACCGAGCGCCGAGTGGCGAATAGTGCGTGACGCGCCGACGCCGCTGCGGTCCCGTCCCCTGCTCGAAGATGAGGCCGAACTGATCGCGGCCATACACCGTCACGCGGCCGGAGGGAAAGACCTCCCAGCGATCGCTGTCTACCGTCAGGATGCGGCGGGCCATGGTCCGTTACGCCTGTGACGCGGTGGCGACCGGGACTTCGCTCCACAGCTCCCAGGCGTCGGGCGCGTACGTCGCGAGCGCCTGGAGCCGTCGCTCGAGTTTGATCTCTTCGGGGAGGCGCGAGGCCTGGGCGCGGTGAGACATCTCGGTCGGACTCTCGGAGAATTCGATGAACAACCGCGGGTCCTTCGCGTTGCGGAACAACCAGATACGCTGGCCGCGCGCTTCGGCGAATTGGCTCAGCTCACGCAGCGTGTTGACGTACTCGGTCTCGTTCTGGCTGGGCACGCGCACGCGCGCAGCGGTCAGGACTTTCGGCATGCTCACACCGCTCCCTCGGGAAACTCCTGTAACAGCTTCTTCACGTCGGCCAGGAACTTGTCCGCGTCGGCGCCGTCCACGACGCGATGATCGTACGACATGGTCAGCATTCCCATCGTGCGAATCGCGATGGAATCCGTGCCGTCCGCCGTGACGACCTTGGGCCGTTTTTCGATCGCCCCGACGCCGAGAATCGCCACCTGCGGTTGATTGATGATCGGGATACCGGCAAACGGCCCGAAGCCGCCCGGGTTCGTGATCGTAAACGTGCCGCGCTGGATGTCGTCAGGCGACAGCTTTTTGGTGCGGGCTCGTTCGCCGAGATCAGTGATCGCGCGCGCGAGCCCGATCAGCGAGAGCGCGTCGGCGTGCTTGATCACCGGCACTATCAGCCCCCAGTCGAGCGCGACGGCGATGCCGATGTTGACGTCAGCGCGGTAAATCGTGCTGTCGCCGGATACGGCGGCATTGATGATCGGGTGCGTGCGCAGATTCTCCGCGCAGGCTTTGACGATAAACGCGAGGAACGTCAGGTTCACCCCGCGCTCGGCATAGGTCTGCTTCGCTTTGGCACGCAGCTGCGCCACGCGCGTGAAGTCGACTTCGAAGAAGCTCGCCACGTGCGCCGACACGCGCCGCGACATCACCATGTGATCGGCCGTGATCTTGCGGATCTTGGACCAGGGCTCGACACGGTCGCCGGGCCACGGTTCGACTGCGGGATGCTCGATGGCACCGGCGGGTGCCGGGTACCGGGTACCAGGCACCGCTGGTGCCTGCGTCGGAGTCCGCTCGATGTATCCCAAGATGTCCTGCTTCGTCACGCGCCCAGCGTAGCCACTGCCCGGAATACGCGAGATGTCCACGCTGTGCTCGGCGGCGATCTTACGGACGAGCGGCGTCGATTTCGTACGGAGACGCTGTTCGGCCGTCTGGACGCCTCCGTCACCGTCGCTCTTCAAGACAGGCGCAGGTGCGGCAGGGGCCGGTGCCGGAGCCTTGGGTGGTTCCGGTTTCGGAGCCGGCGCGGGCGCGGCGGCCTTCGGAGGTTCGGGCTTGAGCGGCGCCGAGGCCGCGGCCGGCTTCGCAGCCGTCGCTCCCGCTTCAGTCTCGAGCACCGCAACGAGCGTCTGCACGGGGACCGTCTGGCCCTCTTGCACCTTGATCTCGGCCAGGACGCCCGCGGCTGGCGCGGGAATCTCGGCGTCGACTTTGTCTGTCGAGATCTCGAACAGCGGCTCGTCGCGTTTCACGGGATCGCCCACCTTCTTGAGCCATTTGCTCAAGGTGCCCTCGGCGATCGATTCGCCCATCTGCGGCATCAACACGTCTACGCGCGCCATATTCTCTCCGTCAGTAGGCCGCGAGCCATCGTGCGGCTTTCACAATATCGTCAGTCTGGGGCAGCACGAAGTCCTCGAGCGTCGGCGCATATGGCAGCGGCACATCGTGTGCCGTCACCCGCATGATCGGCCCGTCGAGCCACTCGAACGCCTGCTCGTTGATGCGCGCGGCGATCTCGCCCGCGATGCCACCGGTCCGCGTGTCCTCGTGCACGATCAGCACCTTATTCGTCTTCTTCACCGTCGCGACGATCGCCGCGTCATCGAGCGGGAGCAACGTCCGCAAGTCGAGCACCTCCACCGACACGCCGTCTTCCTTGTCGAGCTTGTCGGCGGCTTCCAGCGACTTCCACAGCGTGGCGCCGTAACTGATGATGGAAAGCTGCTTGCCTTCGCGTGCCATCCGTGCCTGCCCGATCGGCGTGAGAATTTCTTCGCCCTCGGGCAGCCGTTCCTTGATACGCCGATACAGCCACTTGTGCTCGAGATACAGGACGGGATCGTCATCGCGGATAGAAGCCTTAATGAGCCCCTTCGCGTCCCGGACCGTCGCGGGATACACAATTTTGAGCCCAGGCGTGTGCAGGAACGCCGCCTCCGGGTTCTGCGAATGGAATGGCCCGCCCCGCACATACCCGCCGCAGGGACCACGCACGACGACGGGCGTGGACAGCCCGGCCCGGTAGCGTGCTGTGGCGACGTAGTTCGTCAACATGTCGTAGGCGCAGGAGATGAAATCGATGAACTGCATCTCCGCGACGGGACGCAGTCCCATGTGCGCCGCGCCGGCCGCCGCGCCGACGATCGCCGCCTCGGAAATCGGCGTGTCGATCACGCGCGACTCGCCGAAGCGCTTGGTGAAGCCTTCGGTGACCTTGAACGCGCCGCCATACAGTCCGACGTCTTCGCCGAGGATGAAGACGCGATCGTCGCGCTCCATCTCTTCCCAGAGCCCCTGACGCAGCGCTTCGAGGAACGTGACTTCGGGGGGGGCCATTACAGACTCTTGAACCAGAGTTTGTCGGCTGCCGGCGGATCGACGTACACGCCCGGCAGCGCGGTCTCAGGCTCCGGCAACGGCTCGTTCACGCAGGCGTCCGTCGCCTGATCGACCTCGACCCGCACGCGCTCGTCGATGTCCTTCATGTCCGCTTCGGCAACAAGATCGGCGGCGATCAAGCGCTGGACGTAGCGATCGACTGGATCGTTCGCCTTTGCCCATTGTTCCAGCTCGCCTTTCGGCACGTAACGCTGATCGTCGTGCTCGGCATGCCCTTTGCGACGATAGGTCTTCACTTCGATGAAGTGCACGCCCTTGCCGCGCCTCGCGCGTTCCACCGCGAATCTCGTGGCTTCGTAGACCGCGAACACATCGTTGCCATCAACGGTGACCGCCGGAATGCCATATCCCTTCGCCTTCTCAGCGAGGTCCTTCACGGCGAATTGTCTCTCAGGCGGCGTGGAATAGGCCCAATGGTTGTACTCACCAATGACGACGAGCGGCAGCCGCTGCACCGCGGCCAAGTTCAGGCCTTCGTGAAAGGTGCCGGTCGAGGTCCCGCCATCGCCGATGTAGACGAGCCCGACACGCGGCTCAGCGCGCAGTTTGAAGCTCAGGGCAATCCCCGCCATCACCGGGAGCATGTCACCGAGGTGCGAGATCTGGCCGAGGTAGCCCTTCTCCAGGTCATTGAAATGGACGTTGAGCTCGCGGCCGTGGGTGGGGCTGTCGGCCTTGGCCATGTATTGGCGGAGGATTTCGATCGGCTGGGCTCCCATCACGAGCAGGGAGCCGAGGTTACGAATCAGCGGCGACAGGATGTCCTTGTTCCGCCCCCGCTCCAAGGCAAACGCCGAGGCAACCGATTCGCCCTCCTGGCCGAGGGAGCGGAACAGCCCGCCGAGCACCTTGGCCTGGCGATACAGCGCTACCAGACGCTCTTCCAACGTCCGGGTCAGCCGGAGGTAATAGTAGATCTCGAGCAGCTGGTCGGCCGACAGCGCCGCGCCGCCGGGGGGGGGCACGGCGGCGGTGGGCCGAGTCGCAGGAAGAGCCATGGCCCTAAATTATAGTCGAGGGGGAAGAGCCATGGCGAACATCAAGCTGCGCGTGACCGGCATGACCTGCGGCCACTGTCAGGCGAAGGTCGAGCAGGCGTTGAAAGGTGTCCGCGGCGTCTATTCGGCCGTTATCGACTTGCCGGACGGCGAAGCAGAGATCGACTTCGACGATGACTCGGTGACGACGGACCAACTCGTCGCCGCCGTCGTCAAAGCAGGCTACAGCGCGAAGATCGCGGGCTAGTAGGCGCCGCGCATGACGTGCGCAGGCTCGACGAGCCTGTGCACCTCTGCGAGAAATCGTTTGGCGAGCTTGTCGAGCTCCGACTCGCCCACCTGATCGGTCGCGGCTTCCACGAAGGTGTAGTGCCCACCCTCGGGTCGTGCGCTGATCGTGATGCGTCCCAATGTCCCCTGATAGGCGCGCCGTCGCGGCGACTCTTCCAATGGGGCGAGCCGGCCGCCGAAAAAGCTCTTCGCGACATCGAGCACGGCTTCGGGACTCGCGCTAGTTCTGTGGAAGTAGCGCATGACTTACCGCTCCTGGAGTTTTGAACGCTCGCAGCGTGAGGCTATTGAGCACCACCGAGAGGCTCGACCACGCCATTGCCGCGCTCGCCAGCACGGGCGAGAGCAGCCATCCCGTGACAGGATACAGCACGCCCGCGGCGATCGGAATCAGCAGCACGTTATAACCAAACGCCCAGATCAGATTCCAACGAATCGTCCGCATCGTGCGTCGCGCGAGCTCGATCGCCGTGTACACCGCGAGCAGGTCGCCACGAATCAGCGTCACGTCGGATGCTTCCATGGCGACGTCGGTGCCGGTGCCGATGGCGATCCCGACATCCGCCTGCGCGAGCGCCGGGGCATCATTGATACCGTCCCCGACCATCACGATGTGCGCGCCGCCGTTCTGGCGCTGCAGTTTCTTCACGAGATCCGCCTTCTGCGATGGGAGCACCTCGGCGATCACCTCATCGATTCCGACTTCCGCGGCGACCGCCTGGGCGCCTTTCTTCGAGTCGCCCGAGACCATGGCCACTGGAATGCCGCGCTTCTTCAGCAGCTCGATCGCGGTCTTGGACGTCGGCTTGATCGGGTCGGAAATCGCGATCACCGCGTACACGGTGTTGTTCACCACGCAAATCACGGGCGAGCGGCCCTGCGCGGCCAATCGATCGGCGTCCCCGCCCAGCGAGCCGAGCTCGAGGCTGCGTTCCCGTGCGTGCCGCAGCGAAATCACTTCGATGATGCGGCGATCGACCGTGCCGCGCACGCCGCGTCCCTCCATCGCCGCGAACTTCTCGACCGGCAAGAGCGACACCTGCTTGTCCTGCGCGGCTTTGAGGATCGCCACCGCGAGCGGATGCTCCGAGCGCTGCTCGACGGACGCCGCCCATTTGAGCACGTCCGCCGGACTGATCGGCGTGCCGTCCGGCTTTTTGGCCGTGACGATATGCGTGACGGTCGGCTTGCCCTCGGTGATCGTGCCGGTCTTGTCGAGCAGGACCGTGCGGGCGTTGGCCAGCCGCTCCAGCGCCTCGCCGCTCCGGATCAGAATCCCGTACTCCGCGGCTTTGCCCGTTCCGACCAGAATTGCGGTGGGCGTCGCGAGCCCGAGCGCGCACGGACACGCGATGATCAGCACCGTCACGAACGCGACGGTCGCGAAGACCAGCGCGCGCACCTGCGGCGCCGGTCCCAGATCGAACCAGCCCACAAACGCCGCGATCGCCACGGCAATCACGATCGGAACGAACACGCCCGCGACGCGGTCGGCGAGCTGCTGAATCGGCGCCTTCGTGGCTTGCGCGTCCTCTACAAGTTGCACGATTTGGGCGAGGGCGGTTTCCTTGCCCACGCGCGTCGCGCGGAACGTGATGCTGCCGGTCGTGTTCAGCGTGCCGCCGATCACTTCGTCGCCCGGTTTCTTGGCCACAGGCATCGGTTCCCCGGTCAGCATCGCTTCGTTCACCGCCGACGCGCCCTCGGTGACGATTCCGTCCACCGGCACCTTCTCGCCGGGCTTCACGATCACCATATCGCCGAGCACCACTGCCTCGACCGGGATATCGATCTCCTGCCGATCGCGGAGCACGTGCGCCGATTTCGCGCGCAGCGATGCCAGCCGGCGAATCGCTTCGGATGTGCGGCCCTTCGCACGCGCTTCCAGCAGCCGCCCGAGCAGGACGAGCGCGATGATGGCAGCGACTGCCTCGTAGTAGACATCGGCGGGCAGACCCGCACGCAGGAAGAGCGTGGGTGCGGCCGTCGCGACAAGTGAATAGAGGTAAGCCGCGCCAGTGCCCACGCCGATGAGAGTATTCATGTCGGCGGTGCGGTGCCGGAGGCCATTCCAGGTGCCTTTGTAGAACTGCTGGCCCGACCAGGCGACGACGGGGAGCGTAACGATCGCCAACCCCCGTTTGATCCACTCGAGATCGAAGATCCATCCCTGCCCCGTCACCCAATCGCGCAATGCAACCGCCAGCGGCATGAGGAGGCGGCCGAGCAGATCGATCTGCTTCATCGTGCCGTTCTCACCCATCGGCCGATCCGCCATCAGCAGCATCGAGCCGAGCATCGCGACGACTGTCACGACCGCGGCGACGACGAACTTCCAGGTGAGCGTGCGGATTTCGCGCCGCCGCGCGATGCGCTCGCGTTCGAGCGGATCCTCCGCTGCGATCGGCTCCGCAACCTCGAACCCGGCCGCGGTCACCGCCTTTTCGAGATCCTCGGCACTGGCGACACCCGGCACATAGTCCACGGTCGCCGTCTCCGTCGCCTGATTGGCGACGCCGCGAATGACGCCATTGACCTTCGCCAGCGACTGCTCAAGCGGGGCGACGCTCGGCGCATAATGCAGATCGACGATCCCAAACGTCACGGTCGCCTTGCCGCAGTTGTAGCCCGCCTCGCGCACCGTCTTGATGAGCTGCCCCACGTTGGTCTGCGCGGAGTCGTACTCGATCGCGGCCTTGTTCGTCGCGAAGTTGACCCCGGCCGACGTGACGCCCGTCGCCCCGGCCAGCGCCTCCTGCACCGTCGCGGCGCAGCTGGCGCAGGTCATCCCTTCGATCGGTAGCACGATGCGGGTCTTACTCATGGGCGGGGGGCGGCATCGTGGAATTTGTGGGGCGATGAGGCGGCGCGACGCTCGCCGGGCGGCTCCACGACGAGCAGGCCCTTCAGCATGTTCATACCGCAGCGAAAGGGATACTCGCCAGGCTGTTCGGGGGTGAATTCGACAGTCGTGGTCTGAAACGCCGGCAACTGCTGATCGATGCCGAACTTCTCGAACACGACGCGCTCCGAGCAGTCGGCCGTCTCGTCGCGATAGAATTGCAGCCGCACCGGCTTGCCTGCTTGCACGACGATGGTGTCGGGGGTGTAGCCGCCCTTCACTGTGACGCGCACTTCCTGCGCACCCGCGCTGGCCGTCGCCGCCACGGCAGTGCCGCGGGAGTAGAGGAAGTACCACAGCACCCAGACGATGGCGACGGCGCCGAGCGCCGTGACGATGATCTGGGTGGACGTCAGCACGTCCTCGCTAGCGCATCTGCGCGCGCGCGGGAGCGCTTCGAGTCGGGGCGGCGGATTCGATCCGCATGGCGTAGAACGAGCGCCACACGAAGGCCAACGCGATGACGAGGAACGCCCCCGCGAGCACCAGGCCCAACGTCGCGCCGCGCTCGGCGGTCAGCGACACCGCGAGCTCGACCGCGAGCAAGCCGAACAGCGTGGTGAACTTGATGATGGGATTCATCGCCACCGACGACGTATCCTTGAACGGGTCGCCCACGGTGTCGCCGACGACGGTGGCGTCGTGCAACGGCGTGCCTTTCTGCTTCAGCTCGGTCTCCACGATCTTCTTGGCGTTGTCCCACGCACCCCCCGCATCCGCCATGAAGATGGCCTGGTAGAGGCCGAACAGCGCGATCGAGATTAGGTAGCCGATGAAGAAGTACGGCTCGAAGAACGCGAATGCGAGCGTCGCAAAGAAGACCGTCAGGAAGATGTTGAACATGCCCTTCTGCGCGTACTGCGTGCAGATCGCCACCACTTTCTTGCTGTCCGAGACCGAAGCCTTGGTCGTCCCCTCGAGCCGGATGTTCGCCTTGATGAACTCGACCGCGCGGTAGGCGCCGGTCGTCACGGCCTGCGTCGAGGCACCGGTGAACCAGTAGATCACCGCGCCGCCCGTGATCAGGCCGAGCAGGAACGGGGGATGGAGAATCGACAGGTTCGACAGCAGCTCGGGCTGTAGCCCGTGCGTCAGCGCCACGATGATCGAGAAGATCATCGTGGTCGCACCGACCACCGCCGTGCCGATGAGCACGGGCTTTGCTGTCGCCTTGAATGTGTTTCCCGCTCCGTCGTTTTCTTCCAGGTTCTCTTTGGCCCGCCCGAAGTTCGGTTCGAACCCGAAGTCCTTCTTGATCTCGGCGCGGACATGCGGCACCTGCTCGATCAGCGACAGTTCGTAAATCGACTGCGCGTTGTCGGTGACCGGCCCGTACGAGTCGACCGCGATGGTGACCGGCCCCATGCCGAGGAAGCCGAAGGCCACGAGA
>Ga0137387_10000324_pt1 | contig 20010 bp, 17 predicted proteins | sample SagtaG_3_FD_104909 | JGI IMG/M metagenome (GOLD analysis project Ga0137387, IMG submission 104909) | Vadose zone soil microbial communities from Angelo Coast Range Reserve, California, USA - Sage2_R_115_16 metaG | ecosystem: Environmental > Terrestrial > Soil > Vadose zone > Saprolite | place...
GTGGTGGTAATAATTTTTCTCATGCTCTTCTCCTTCTCCTTTTGTTGTTTATCGGACAGAGGTAGTATGCTTCTCCTTCCGAGAGATCAGGATATGAAATTCTGGAAGATGACTCTATTAAACCTGTGTCTTGCAGATTACAAACTGTCGCTCCTGTACATGGGGTGAGTCCATCGCGGCGCCGAAGTAGCCGTTCGCCCACTCTTTCAAGCGTTCCACGGAGGCAGCAAAGAGGGGATCGGGTACGACCCAGGTACTTGACCAGAGGCGCCGCGTCACGTATTCTACCGCCAGACGCGGCGTAATCGTATTGTTCCAGCGCACGACACGCGACTCCTGTGATTGCAAGCCCTGCTGGTCCAACCAACGTGTCACCTCGGAGCGAGAAGTCGAGCCCGGGCGCCTGATCTCGCCACCCAGCTCGCGCACGATGTGCATCCATTGATTTTCTACCGGCAGCACATCCGAGGATACATATTCATCCCAGCAGTGTAAAAATAGTCCTCCAGGGTGCAGCACGCGCAATACCTCGTGTAGCGCCTGCTGCCAGCCATCCACCAGGTGAAAGACATGCACCGCCACCACAACGTCGAACGACCCACTGCGGAAGGGCAGCGCGGTCATATCTGCTATGACCAGCCGCATCAAGGCCTGTTGTTGCGCGTCGGAAAAGCGTCGCACGACTGGGAACTTTGCACTATCTTCATCCGGCATGCTTCCCCAGGGCTGTTGATACTCCTGCCACCCATGCTCCTCCAGTTTTGTCTCTAGCTGCTCGACCATCTTCTCCGAGATATCCACTCCGCTGTAGGTGTGGCCAAGGGAAGCCAGGGGAAATGCAATACGCCCCGTGCCGATACCTACTTCCAGGAAGCTCGTCGCAGGGGTGGCAGCGGCCGTTGTCTCTATAGCCTGAGCAATACTCTGAGCTACTTCGACGGGATAACCGCGTGTGGCATCATAGATGTGAGCAACGGGATCAAAGGACAACGAAGGCATGCTAAGCACCTATTCCAGGAGATCTCGTGCGATCACCAGGCGCTGGATCTGGTTGGTTCCTTCGTAGATTTGCGTAATCTTCGCATCGCGCATCATGCGTTCGGCGGGGTACTCCTTCATGTATCCATAGCCGCCCAGGATCTGGATTGCATCATTCGTGACCTCCATGGCGGCATCAGAGGCAAACATCTTGGCCATAGCAGAATACTTACTGAAGTCTCTCTCGCTCCGATCGATCATCTCGGCTACATTGTAGACCAGCAAGCGCGACGCCTCGATCTTCGTTGCCATATCCGCGAGCATAAACTGTATGCCCTGGTTGCCGGCAATTGGCCGGCCGAACTGAACGCGCTGCTTACTGTAGGACACTGCCAGGTCAAGCGCCCCCTGCGCAATGCCCAGCGCCTGCGCGCCGATACCAGGACGTGTACGGTCCAGCGTCATCATGGCGATTTTGAAGCCATCGCCCTCGCGTCCCAGCAGGTTTTCGGCCGGCACTTCGCAGTCTGTGAAGATTAGTTCAGCAGTCTGCGAGCCTTTGATGCCCATCTTGTCCTCGATGCGCCCGACCGAGAATCCCGGGAAATCCTTCTCTACAATGAACGCGCTGATGCCACGCGTCCCTATTTTCGGATCGGTAAGGGCAAAAATGGAGTTGACCTGCGCCAGCCCACCATTGGTGATGAAGCGCTTCGAACCATTAAGGATATACTTGTCACCCTCCCGCACAGCCACAGTTCTCATGGCGGCTGCATCTGAACCGGAGCCAGCCTCGGTCAATCCAAAGGCAGCCATCCATTCGCCACTGGCTAAGGGCGGCAGGTATTTGCGCTTCTGCTGCTCATTGCCGGCCAGCAGGATCGGTGTGCTGCCGAGCTGCTGGACTGCCAGGAGGAGACTCGTGGTCGCGCAATGACGTGAGAGCTCCTCAATCGCCATGACGATCGCCAGTTCGCTGGCGCCAATACCGCCATATTCGCTGGGAAATGGCATGGCGAGGATATCCTGCTGGGCCAGCAATTCTTTCATATCCCAGGGGAATTCGCCAGTATGGTCAATTTCTGCTGCCCGTGGCGCTACCCGTTCCAGCGCTATTTCTCGAATCGCCTCTATAAGTGCCTGTTCATCTTCGCTGAGATGGGACACTGCCATGTAGAAACTCCTTTGTGCTTGCCTGTGTGCGGAAACCTTAACTATGAGAAAGTATATCATACACGCTCATGCTTCATGACCGCCGTTCACGTCACGGAACAAAGGCTACGCGGGCGGCCATAAAGGCCCCCACTCCGCTCCGCACCACCCCCGCCCCTACGGAATGATGCCTGCGCTTTTCGTGTCGTATCCTTCCCTGGTTTTCTTGCCCTAGCCAAAAGGCAAAGTACGTGATATAATACGAGCAGAATAAGGAAACCTTTGCGAAAAGTGGGCTTACCCCACTTTTCTGTTTGCCAGGGACATTTTCTTTGCACTCGAAAAAATGACATAAGTGTCCACCGGGCGTCCAGCGGGAGGAGTAAGGCATATGAGAAGCGAATTTCAAGCTGCTATCGCGCAGTTGATCGCCGAAAAGGGACTACCCCGCGAAGTGGTTATGGAAACTGTCGCTACCGCCCTGTTATCTGCTTATCGCAAGAGCTTCGGCGGCGGGGAGAACGTGCGTATAGAGGTAGATAAGAATGGCGAAGTGCGTGTGTGGGCAGTGAAACGAGTGGTGGCACAGGTCAGCGATCCCGGCGAGGAAATTTCTCTGGCAGAGGCACAGCGTCTTGTTCCGAGAGCTGCTCTCGGGCAATCCATAGATGTCGACTCTTCATTCATCGTCGCCCGTATTCCAGCACAAACGGCCATGCAAGTCATCCGCCAGCGCATCCGCGAAGCGGAGCATGAATACTTGTATGAGCAGATCAAAGACTGGATTGGTGAAATTCGCCTGGGTACCCTCACGCGCAAAGATGCAAGCCGTGGATGGATACTCGAATTTGACAAAGCAGAAGGCGTCATGCCAACAGGCGAGGAAGTTCCTACCGAGCATTACCGTGTGGGCCAGCGCCTGCGAGTCTATGTCTACGATGTGCGCCGCTCCCCGGGACGCAGCCTGCAAATCCTGGTCTCGCGCACGCATCGTGACCTGGTGCGTCGTTTGTTTGAGTCCGAAGTGCCTGAGATCTATGAAGGCACCGTCGAGATCAAGGCGATCGCGCGCGAGCCCGGCAGCCGTTCAAAGGTGGCGGTCGTCGCGCGTCAAGAAGGGCTGGACCCAATCGGGTCCTGCGTAGGCGTGCGTGGCTCCCGGATTAACAACATTGTGCACGAGCTCAACGACGAGAAGATCGATATCATCCAGTGGAGCCCCGACCCGGCTACCTTTGTGGCAAACGCGCTCAGCCCGGTCAGACCCTTACGGGTCGAGCTGCGCGAATCCGACCATACCGCGCTTGTCACTGTACCAGAGAGGCAACTCTCTCTCGCCATCGGTAAAGATGGGCAAAATGCACGCCTAGCCGCCAAACTGACAGGCTGGCGCGTCGATGTGACCAAACCAGCCGAAGGTGAAATATATGAAGAGCGCATAGATAGCCCAACAGAGGCGGCATCGTACGCGGGGCGGCGCGAGCGAGGCGAGCGAGGCGAGCGTTCGCATGGGCGGGGAGATGGAGGCTCAAGGCGCGGACACCAGCAGCGCGGTGGTGGTAGACGTAACTATGGGGAGGAGTGAGGAATCACGATATGGCCAGGACAGCACATAAACAGCCGAAAAGGCCAAAGCACGTTCCGCTGCGCACCTGCGTCTCCTGCCAGGAAACAAAGCCGAAGCGAGAACTGCTACGCGTAGTGCGAACACCGGATGGGCATGTTATGCTGGATGCAGGCGGCAAGAAATCTGGACGTGGAGCTTACCTCTGCGCGCGGCTCTCTTGCTGGGAAAACGCTATCAAGAAGAAACGCCTGGAACAAGAATTTGAACTGGCATTATCCGACGAAGATAGAGCCGGACTGGATGCCTTCATCGCAACCTTGCCCAAGGACTGAGTTGCAAAGGCAAGCAGTATTAGGTTATACTGAAGCGTTACTATAACCGTCCCTATCCCCTGTGGGATAGGAAGTATGCAAAACAGATAGTTCATATGAGTCATTTTATCTCTACCTTTGATAGAGACACAGCCCCGGTCAGTTGTGGCAAGCACAAGTTTGCGGAGCAGCCAGCTATGATTTAAGCAACATAGCACAAACGCCAGAGAGCGCAGACTGAGTATGCCTGGCCTGCAACGACGAGGGACTGTCTCACTTTCCTGCATGGGGAAGGGTGACAGTCCTTTGCTATGGCTGTGAAGAGAGATCCCGCCGCCACCTGTGGCGCGCCAATCGATAGAAGGGAGTCTTCTTCATGAAAGATGCATCCGAATCCCCACGTGGGAACGAGCAGGCAAAGCCTACAACGACGAAGAGTCGAGCCGCCTCTCGCGCAAAGTCTGAGAGCGCCACACAGGGCAGCCAGGACCAGGAACAAGGAACACGACCAACAACCCAACGTCGCACCGCGTCTACTGCCAGCGCACCACCTGCTGCCCGCAGCCAGGGCAGCGCTGGAGAAGCCAGTAAAGCCACACCGACTCCTACCGTTCGCAGCCAGCAGGGTCCAGGAAGCACTACGGCAGGACCTGCAGGCCGCAGTCGCAGCAGCACAGGAGGCACTTTTGCTCCAGCGATAAATAAGGAGTCCCCCTCGATAAATCGGGGGGCTACAACACCGGCCCCTGTACCTGCCCAGCGCAGAACAACAACACAAACACATGGAACGCCCTTACAGGCACCTGCTCAACGGCCGAGCGGCACTGCCCCAGTACAGCGCCCGGCAGGACCGGGTGGGCCTGCACGTCCTGGCAGGCGGAACGGCAGTACAGGGCACGGACCTGCTCGCCCCGGCACACCTGCACGCCCCCAGCCCGGGCGCCCCGCGCACCGTCCGGGCACACCTGCGCAGCGTCCTCAGGAGCGGCGCGGCACAGCGGTAAAAGAGAAGCCCACAGGTCCTATCTCAATCCCCCCGCAGATTGTAGTGAAGGACCTGGCAGTATTGCTGCAGGCGACCCCAAACGAGGTGATCCGTGACCTTATCAAACAAGGCGTCTTTGCCAGTATTAACCAGGTAGTTGAATATGACAAAGCAGCGCTTGTCGCCAAGGAAATCGGCTTTGAGCCACAGCCAAGCGCTTTGACTGTTGTACAGCAAGACAGGCAACTATCGGCAAACGAAGTCATGATGGCGACGCGCAACGAAGATAACACCATCGTTATCCCGCCTGTTGTCACTATTATGGGTCATGTCGACCACGGCAAGACCTCCCTGCTTGATACCATCCGTAAAACCAAGGTGGCGGCTGGCGAAGCAGGCGGCATCACTCAGCATATTGGCGCCTACCAGGTTGAGGTAAACGGCAAGAAAATCACGTTCCTCGATACACCCGGTCACGAGGCATTCACAGCCATGCGTGCGCGCGGGGCCCAGGTAACGCACATCGCCATTATCGTGGTCGCAGCCGACGACGGGGTCATGCCTCAGACACGTGAAGCCATCGACCACGCCCAGGCGGCTAAAGTGCCCATCATTATTGCACTGAACAAGATCGATAAGGCGAACGCAAATCCTGATCACGTCAAGCAGCAGCTTGCCGAGATCGGGCTTGTGATTGAAGAGTACGGCGGTGACATCATCTGCGTGCCAGTGTCAGCACGTAAGGGGACAGGCATCGATGACCTGCTGGAGATGATTCTACTGCTGGCCGAGGTACAGGATATCCGGGCAAATCCCAATCGTCCCGCCACAGGTGTCATCATCGAGGCAAAGCTGGAGAAGAACACCGGGCCAACGGCCACCGTGCTGGTGCAGCAGGGCACGCTCAAAATGGGCGACAATATTGTCGTTGGCGCCCTGGCCGGTAAGGTGCGTGCCATGTTCAACGACCGGGGCAAGCGCATCCAGAAAGCTCCGCCCAGCTTGCCGGTAAGTATACTCGGTTTGCCCGAAGTGCCGCAAGCTGGCGACCACCTTGAGGTGACACCTGATGAGCGCACGGCCAAGCAACTCGCACAGAAGGTTGTCGAGCAGCGCCGTAACGATGGCGCGCCGCTTGGCCAGGTCAGCCTGGATAGCCTCTACACGCAGATGCAAGAAGGTACGGTCAAAGAGCTGAACGTGGTGCTCAAGTGCGATGTGCAGGGCTCGGCCGAGGCCATCAAAAACGCGCTCACCAAACTTGGCGAAGAAAACATCAAGGTGCGCCTGATCCACGAAGGAATAGGTAATATCAGTGAAACTGATGTACACCTGGCTGCGGCCTCAAAAGCCATCGTTATCGGCTTCAACGTCAAAGCTGACGGGGCTGCCCAGCGCGAGGCGCAAAAAGAGGGTGTAGATATTCGCTACTACAACGTCATCTACAAGCTGACAGATGATATACAGGCCGCCCTCGTTGGTATGCTGGAACCGACCTTCCGCGAGGTGATCGAAGGACATGCCGAGGTCGTGCAGATCTTTAAGGCTGGTAAAACCACCGTGATTGCCGGCTGTCGCGTCAGCGATGGCAAGATAACTCGTTCCTCGCAGGCGCGCATACTACGCAAGGATGTGAAGGTATACGAGGGCAAAATAGGCTCCCTACGCCGTGGTAAGGACGACGTGCGCGAGGTCACTTCAGGCTACGAGTGTGGTATCGTGCTCGATGAATTTACCGATTTCGAGATCGGCGATATCATCGAAGCATTCACGCAAGAGCGCGTTAAAGCGCGCGCGTAATAGCTTTCACCGCGACCCGGCGCCTACCGGGTCGCGCATCCTTCTCAAAAGAGGAGCCTGTACATGTCAAATCCACATAGACAAGAGATGCTCGGTGAATTGATCGCGGTAGAACTCAGCGACTTGCTGCGCACGCGCTTGAAAGACCCGCGTGTGGGTTTCGCCAGCATCACCCACGTGGAGGTGAGCGGTGATCTGCGCCATGCAAAAGTTTTCGTGAGTGTGATGGGAAACCCGGAGGAGCAGGAGGGGACCATGATAGGATTGAAGCACGCTGCTGGCTTTTTGCGCCATGAGCTTGCCGGTCGCCTTGTGCTGCGCTTCATGCCTGAGCTGGTCTTCAAGCTCGACATGTCAATAGAGCAGGGTTCTCATGTCCTTGAACTCATCCGCCAGATGGAACAAGAAAAATCAACAAGCGAGCAGTGAAAAATCCCATGAATGAAGCTCACCGTATCCCTGGCCAGTACATCAATCCCATGCTGGTGGAGCAGGCGATGGCATTGATACTACCCGCACGACGTATCGCGCTGATAGCTCACGAAAATCCTGACGGGGACTGTATCGGCTCGGCGCTTGGCCTGGCACACATACTGCACGAGGTAGGGAAGACATGTGTGCCTGCCTGTGCGGATACCGCGCCGCGCATGCTGGCCTTCCTACCAGGGATCGAGATGCTGCGCAACACACTAGACGATGAAGATTTTGACCTGGTTATCGCCCTGGACGCTGGCGAGTTAGCGCGTTTCGGCTCTTTGTACGAAAGGCACCGCGCGTTCCTGGATAGCGCCACCATCCTCAACATCGACCATCACATCAGCAGCAGCGGCTGTGGACGCGTCAATATCGTCGACCCCATGGCAGCAGCCACTGCTGAACTGCTGGTGCTCTTCCAGCATCAGGCCGGGCTGCCGCTAAACCGTGACGCAGCGCTCTGCTTACTCACAGGGCTGATCACCGACACCCATTCATTTCAATACACGAACACTACTGCACGTACGATGGAGGTGGCCGCGGCGCTGCTGCGCGCTGGGGCAGTACCCGAGACAGTGGTAAAGCCGATATATCGCACGCGCTCACTTGCCTTGATGCGCTTCCAGGCTATCGTGATCGACAACGCCCATACTTCTTGTAACGGCCGCCTGATCTGGTCGCAGGCTACCGCTGCGACGCTCGCGGCTTCAGGCGCCCAGGCCGAGATGGACGATAACTTCGCCGGTATGTTGCGCGATATCGAAGGCGTACAGATCGCCGCTTTTTTCAAAAGTTATGACGAGCCGGCCATCACCCGGCTCAGCCTGCGCTGCGCAGCACCTTACAACGCGGCTGCCATCTGCCAGCGCTTTGGCGGAGGCGGTCACGAGCGTGCTGCCGGCGCTACGCTGCATATGCCCATCGAGGAGGCTACTGCAGTGGTCATTGCTGCATTAGAACAAGAGCTGCAGGATACGACAAATTTGTAGAAAGGGACGATGAAAGATAGGGTGCAATCGGGTATGGCAGGGGCAAGCCCCATATGTGTTTACTTAAGCACTACTGTCATCCTGAGCGCAGCGAAGGATCTCTGTCCCCGGCGAGTCAGACCCTTCGCTGCGCTCAGGGTGACAAGCGATGGTAGGCTGCCCGAGTCGGTCGCCCTGGAACCCTGTCTGGGGACAGGTATCCTCTATAAATCGGGGACCTACTACTATGAGACGAGTGCATCGGCTTGCCACGGCGTCTCATACTAGCGGCGTCCCTAGCATTGGGTCGAACCTATGGATGGCATCCTCAACATCAACAAAACCACCGGCATGACCTCTCACGATGTCGTGGCGAGCATACGCAGATTACTCAAGCAGAAGCGGGTCGGACATGCAGGCACGCTAGACCCGGCTGCCAGCGGCGTGCTGCCCATCTGTATCGGAAAAGGAACGCGGGTCGCCGAGTACCTGAGCGAAAGCGGCAAGGCGTACCAGGCAGAGATCGTCTTCGGAGTCGAAACCGACACATATGACAGCGAAGGCGCCATTGTCCGCACTGCCAGCACGACAGACCTCACCCGCGCACGGATCGAGCAGGTATTACAGCACTTTACAGGTCAACAGATGCAATTACCACCACGTTACTCCGCTATCAAGCTGCAAGGACAGCCCGCTTACAAATTAGCGCGTGCCGGTGAGGACATCACCCTCAAGCCACGCCCCATCACCATCTATCGACTCGAAGTCATCGACTGGCTTGCGCCGCGCCTCATCCTCGCGGTCGAATGCAGCAAGGGCACATATATTCGTTCCCTGGCTCATGACATTGGCGAGCAGCTCGGCTGTGGCGCGTACCTGGCAGCACTCGTGCGCACACGCAGCGGCCCCTTCTCCCTGGCGGAAAGCATTACCCTCGAGCAACTGGCGGGTGCAGTTGCTGAGGATAATGGTCAAAGAGCTGCGCGCTTCATTTACCCTCTCGATATAGCGCTCCAACAGTACCCGGCGCTCAGGCTCGATGATGTTACCGTTGAACGGGTGCTGCACGGCAATGCGTTCACATACGATGAGCGTACCCACGCCGACCTTGCACGCGTCTACGACTCTGCCGGGCGCTTCCTGGCCATCGCCTCCTGGGACGGGCAGCGAGACCTGTGGCAGCCCAGAAAAGTGTTTCTATAGCGTTAGCTATAACTTATTGCTAGCACGAGGTGGCTGTGGTACTATTAGCCTGAGCATTCGAGGAAAAATCGATCGCGCGAACGGGTGGAAGCAAAGAGATCCGGGCATTGAATGTGATAACTTCCTATGAAAGCACCTCTTAATCAAAGACAGGGTACTCGCACCGTATGCAATTAGAATATAATACAACGTTCTTAGCAGAAGAACCTATTGTAATTACCATCGGGAATTTTGACGGGGTTCATAGAGGACACCAGCGCCTCATGCACGAGCTGGTGCTGCAGGCGCGAGAACTGGATTGTAAGCCAGTCCTGGTGACCTTCTCGCCACACACCTCAATGGTTGTGCGGCCAGATGCTGACCACCAGTACCTGACAACGCTGGAAGAAAAGCTCGCGTTGGCTCAACGTTATGGTCATATCAACAATAGCATTGTGGTCCACTTTACGCCAGAAGTTATGCAGATGAGCGCTAAAGACTTCATGGATAGTTTACTTACGCATTTTGCTATTCGCGGCATCACCGTGGGCAGCAATTTTAGCCTCGGACATCATAGAATGGGCAACGTGACGTTCCTTGAGCAGTATTGCCAACAACATGAAATAGTATTACGAAGTATTGCATTGGAAGAGGCCGAGCAAACGCGCATCAGCAGCACGCGCATTCGCACGCTGGTGGGCGAGGGACAGGTGAGCGAAGCGAACGACCTGCTGGGGTACCCGGTCACGTTCAGCGGACTTGTCGTACACGGGGACCATCGTGGCAGGCTTTTAGGCTTTCCCACTGCCAACCTGGCTCCCGAACCGCACAAGCTGCTGCCGGCCAATGGTGTCTACGCCGCTCATGTAATTGTATGGGCCGATTTATCGCGCCCTCTTGAGCGTGACTCAAGCAGTGTTTTTCCCGTCTATAAGGGTGTAGTGAATATCGGGGTGAGGCCAACCTTTCAGGGCCAGGAACGTCGAGTGGAGGCGCATTTACTGGATGTCGATCTCGAGCTGTACGACCAGCGTATCACTATCGACTTCATCGCAAGGCTGCGCGAAGAACAGCGCTTCTCTGGCATCGAGGCATTAAAGGCACAGATCAGCACCGATGTGCAACAAGCACGCCGGGTACTCGTAGTAACTTCAGCATAATATTAATAGGAAAAAATGCTACAATGAAGCATGTAGCTGCTATATCAATCATCAAGCCCGTACTTTAAGGAGGGCACGCTGAGTGACAACTCGCCAGAGTCCGCTTTCTAAATTCGAATCGTTTATGCAGCGCATCGTGGAAGCGCCCTTTGCGCGTCTCTTCCCATCCAGGCTTGAGCCGCCAGAGCTGCTCGGCAAGCTAGAGCGCGCCATGGAAGATAACCTGGTGCTTGCAGGTGAAGGGCGACTACTGGCCCCCATCATCTATGATATCTACATCAGCATCAAAGACCACCAGCAATTAGACCAGAGCTTCAACCTGCTTAAAAACGATTGGCAGAGACACCTGATCGAGTTTGCCAAACAGCCTCACCGCCATTACATCCTTAAAGCCAACCCCCTGCTGCGCCTGCATGCCGATAGCAGGCTGCACACTGGCGACGCGCGCATTGAAACAAGCTTAGGCGGGGACCCCAATGCCGAAGGAGGAGGAGTCATGGCGACGCAGGCAATCAGCGCGGAGCAACTCGCGCAACTGCGCGCTCAGCTAGCCCCGGGACAGCAACTGCCAGGCATTACGAACGCCGGACGCGCTGCTAATCCCGCATCCAGCCAGTTCGGTGCGCCCCCGCCCGCTACCAACCCGGGCAGCAGCTTTGTTGGCACCATACCACAGGCCCGGCTCACTATTCGCCTGCCACAAGCCGGTCAGCAGGTTTATCAAATCGAGAAACCGGTCATCAACATTGGACGTCAACTTAGTAATGATATTATTGTCGAAGACAAACGCGTTTCGCGCTATCATGCTCAAATTAAATACCAGTCAAACGGGCAGTTCGCTATCTTTGATCTTGGCAGCACCAACGGCATTACGATCAACGGTGTGGTTAATCAACGCCAGCACACGTTACGCAGCGGTGACCGCTTCACCATCGGAAATTATGACTTTTATTTTGAGAGAAGATAAGATATGTCATTAGATGTCTTTTTGCTCATATTACGCTTATTGCTTATCGTCCTGCTCTACCTTTTCTTGATGCAGGTAGTGATCGCCATTACACGCGACCTGCGCAAAACAGCACTGGCCAGCGCAAATTTTGAAGGTAAGGCGCCACCTGTCCTCGGCCATCTCATCGTGATCGATAGCGGTCCCAGTTCAATCGTACCGGGGACCCCTTTTGACCTGTACCCACAAACAACTATTGGTCGCGGTCCCACGAACACCATCCAGTTGTCCGAAAGCTTTATCTCTGGCGAACATACCCGCCTCTGGTATCGCAACGGTAGCTGGTATGTGCAGGACGCAGGGAGCACTAATGGCACCTTTCTCAATAATCAACCCGCGCGCGAGGCCCTTCCTGCCAGGCCCGGAGATATCATCCAGGTAGGTTTCATCCGCTTCAAACTGGCCAACTAGATCTCTAGAGGAAATATTATGGCACGTCCGTTAAATCAGTCCCCTGGCGCATTCCGGCGCTACCGCTGGAAAGAACTGGGATTGCTCATCGTCCCTTTTATGATACTGCTGTTGGAGATGACACAGCTCTTGCTTGTACCGCTCCTGAAGGAGGATCCCGCGGCAGCATTCAGCCTGAAGCACCTGCCCACGGCCCAGGCGTTGATCCCCGTGCTCGGTTTGATTGCCGTATTACTTGGTACGAATCTGCTGTTCAGTGTGTTTTTCCCCAAGGCCGACCAGTTACTGCTCCCCGTCGTGGGTCTGCTAAGTGGCATTGGCATGCTGATGGCAACACGCCTTGGGCCGAACGTTGGGGTTCCGACACTGGGTTCGCGCCAGCTTATCTGGGTGATCCTGGGGGTTTTTGGATGCATAATGACCCTCTTCCTCCTGCGCAATATGGATTGGCTGAGGCGTTATAAGTATACCTGGGCAGCCCTTAGCATTATCCTCGTTGGCATCACTCTGGTCAACACCCTGCGTGTCAAAAACCTTGATAGCCCTACACATGACCAGTTGAATATCGGGCCATTCAACCTGCAGCCTTCAGAACTGTTGAAAATTTGTATCGTCATCTTCTTCGCCGCCTACTTTAGCCTGACAGAAAATCGCGATATCCTGGCGGGCGGCAGCCGCTTCATTGGACGACTGCGCCTGCCGCCGTTACGCAAACTCGGCCCCATCTTCGTGATGCTTGGCATCTCGCTCCTATTGTTCCTGGTAGTGCGCGAACTTGGCCTGGCGCTGCTCATTTATGGGCTTTTCCTCAGCATGATCTACCTCGGCAGCGGTAAATTCTCCTACGTCGTTGGCGGCCTGCTTCTCTTCGTGCTGCTCGGCTTCATTGGTTACAGCCTCTTCAGCTACGTTCGCCTGCGCTTTGCAGTGCTCTCTATCGACCTCGTTACTCCCGGAGCTTTTAACGAGAACCTCTATCAAAAGAGCGCATATCAGATTGTGCAGGGGCTGATTGCTCTCGCGAGTGGAGGCATCATCGGCAGTGGGCTTGGACTGGGTCATCCTGGTTTTGTACCGGTCATACAGTCGGACATGGTTCTCACTGCACTCGGGGAAGAGCTAGGCCTGGCAGGGCTTTTCGCCATCATCGGCCTTTACCTGCTGCTCATCTACCGGGGCTTCCGCATCGCTGTCGAGGCAACCGACCCGTTCAACCAGCTCCTGGCTGCTGGGCTCACCTCGATCTTCGCCATCCAGACGCTGATCATAGCCGCTGGCAACATGAAATTGATACCGCTGACCGGCATACCCCTGCCTTTCCTCAGCTATGGCGGCAGTTCAGTCATTGCCAACTACATCATCATCGGCATCCTGTTGCGCATCTCGCACAATACGGCCCTGGAGCGCGAAGGGCTGGCATAGGGTCATTGAACTGGCGGGATATATTGTCTCACGTCAAACGTTGCCAGGCGCTGCAGGTTACCGTAAATCCACAGGGCGCCTCCTTCCGCCTGGCCTGTGGACTGGTTGAGTTGACCTGCGTAGGCATACTGGGCCTGGGTTGCCATGTCGTTGAGGATTGACAGGGATGATGTTTGTAACAAATGGGCACCGGTCATGCCTACGAGCCGCTTCGCGTCCTGGTACACCTGCCCCAGTGAGCGCCTCAGATCATCAAGACCGGCGTTGATACGGACAGCAAGTTGACGCTGCTCAGGAGTTGTCTGGGGCGATTGGATCGCGCCGTTCATATGCTCTCCGATAAGATACACATAGCCGGGCGGCGTCTCGTTACTATACACATAGCCGGCTGGGTCTACATTTCTGGGAGCTGGTCCAAGCATTGCAACCTGGACTTCGTGCGCGTTGGCAAGCAGGGGCGTGCCGGGAGGCGTATCTGTATGCGCTAGCGCAGAGCCATCAATATAGTCCAGGATACGTATCACCTGGTCACGGATAGACGCCGTGTCTTTGTTCTGCCAGGCATCCCGCGCATTGGCCGCCAGTTGCTCGACCGTTGATGTATTCCTGGCTAACCAGAAAGCCAGCCCGCCGTGTAGCCCGCGCAATTTGAGTTCTGGTGACTCAACGAGCAAATGACGCAGGTGATCCAGCATACTGAAATGCAATTGATCCGTAGGGCTGGGCAGCTGGGGAATTTCTGCGTAGTAGCGCCATGTACTGGTATCGATGAGTGGATTGCCCGTCGGGCTATTGGCATTATCTTCAGTGATCAGAAAGCGGCTTACGGAGGCGAGTAAATTGGTGTGCTGCGGATCGCCTCGATAGAGTAAATGCACATTACCCTGGCTGACAGTCAAACGACCAAGCAGGACCGGCGCGGCCTCGCTCTGGCTTCTATCGCCCAATAGCCAGGCGTAGTAGCTTTTACCTGCGGCTGGATCAGAGACATGTGCTAGATCGATCTGCAATTCATCATTAATGCCCTGCGGGCCATTCGCATTCAGTTGCCCGCTATTGAGGAAGAAAGCGTGCCCTATCACTTGACCCGGCGCGAGAGGAGTAGTTTGAGAAGTTAAAAATAGGGCTCCAATAGTGACCATGCTGGCAAGCACCAGCGCGCCAATCATAGCAGCATACAATCTATTGAACGGCTTTCTCTTGCGCTTCCTCGACAAGGACGCGGGCGCGAGAGGAGTGCTGGAAACCCCTCCCGCGGGCGCCGCGATGATGTCCGGCCAGTTAAGTTGAGGCTGTGCAGATTGTGAAGGCGAGAGTTGAGGCATAACAGGCGGCGCAGTGGTTTGTAGAGAATCATATTTGTATTTCTCTGATCGTTTCAATCTCAGATGAGAATCCGACTGGCTCAAGCCTTCAGGAACCTGCATATTCAGGCTCTGGGCCAGCGCGATAGCCATTGACGAGGCGCTGGTGAAACGGGCTTGGGGATCTTTTGATAGGCTGCGCAGGATGACACCGGTTAGGGCGGATGGTATAGTTGGATTCAATAGGGCAGGCGGAGTTGGCGGGGTATTGATATGCTGCATCATAATCGCAATCGGCCTGTTACCGCGGAACGGCAGCACCCCTGTACATAGTTCATACAGGACCACACCTAGAGAGTAGATATCACTACTTTCATCAGGTGGATGGCCCTGTACCTGTTCTGGTGAGAGATAGAACGGGGCGCCGGCGTTGCTGGCACTGCGCAGTGGTCTGGTAAAACCAAAATCGGTGAGCACGGGGTCACCGGTCCCACCCGGTGAAGTCGTAACCCTATGCAGCAGTATATTGCCTGGCTTTATATTACCATGGACAACGCCATGCTGATGAGCATAGTCGATGGCTATACTGATAGAAGTAAAGAGGTGAACTACCTCGCTACTCAGCGACATTTTGCCCAGGCTCGGCGTGTTACGAACATACTCCGCCAGCGTCTGCCCTTCCAGGTAATCAGTCACAACACACACCGTAGAGGCCACAGGGTCATCAGGTTGCCTGGAAGGAAATATATAAACATCGCGGATATGTGCAATGTTGGGATGATGTAGGGAAGCAAGTTTCTCTAATGACCAGACAAATTGTGTTACGGTATCAGAATCAGGCGGCTGACTGCTATGGTAGGCCTTGATAGTGACGTAGTGCTGTGATTGGCCATCATAGGCCTTCCAGCATTCGCTCGCGTGACTGCTTGCCAGGCGCCTATGCAGCTCGTATTTCCCAATCTGTTGCAGGCCTGTTATCATGATAGATAACCCTTATGTTCGAAAAAACTTTTCGAAACTCCCTATAATATAGTAGTGATTATTCAATGAATCTCCAACAAACTAGGAGTTTTATCCTAATTTGGTAAGGCGCTAACATATTCAAAGTAAAGAGACCTAAACAAACGAATAGGTCTCCCCTTTTAATTACGGCTCATTGTTACAACCTGATCGTAAAACGAGGAACATATATCCTCACCAGGACGATCACAGGGTTTTCTCACGGCATCACTGCACTACAATAGTCAAATTCATAAGCAGGCGCAAGTTGCGCGGGGCCGGCTGTCCCGAGTTGCGGTAGTTCCGGATGGTGGAGGCGATGCCAGCAACGACAGCGACCAGCCCGAAGGACAGGATCAGCAGCAGGGTGATAAAGGATGGAGCGTCGGCCGGGTGCGTGATGAAGTACTGGTTAATGCCCACGCTCATCTGGGTGGACATTGCTCCCAGGGCCAGCAGCGCGCCAACCGCGCCAATCCAGTGCACGCGCAGCAGGGAGATACAGGCTCCCACCAGCATGATGCCGCCTATGATGAGCAGCGCCGCAACAAAGGTGCCCCCGAAGACATAGGCCAGCAGGAAATTGACAAAGTACGCCAGCACCATACCGAATAGAGCGATAGTAGCTACTGTATTAAGCGTCGACCGGCTGGAAGTAGGCCGGGGCTGGTTTTCTACCTGTTGCTTTGTGTCTGATACTACAGGCATTGAGTGTCCTCCTGATAGATGTTTTTGTGGTTATAGAGTATTCAAATGATCGATGCCATACAGGTCTACGTACGTGGTCAAGAATGAGTTACAGATTCTTCATCTTCGTCAGATGCCCACCACAGTAGAAGCATTCCCAAAGACAGGAAGACCTCGCGATGTTACAATATGCAGGTAAAAAGGACCTTAAGTGTGCTAGAGAGACGGCAGAGGCACTTATGAAGACGGTACACTGGACATCTAAAGACTTAGAGATACTGCCAAGCAGACAGTGGTGAAGCGGTGGTTGCGCCAGGGCTCATCTTTACAGATGACAATGATGTCGCCCCCGATGTCACATGGATGAGTAATGAACGTCTCGCCACTACCTCTCAAAGAGATGGGAAATATCATACCGCACCTGATCTTGCCGTCGAGGTTCTCTCACCAGGTACAACAAACGAGCAGCGAGCCCGCGAATTCAAGTTGTGGCTATACTCGCGTCGAGGCGTCCTGGAATACTGGATTGTCAGTTGGATGGAACGACATGTCGAAATTTATCGACGCGATGCTGCCCAACTCAAGCTACACAGCACGCTCTACCAGAATGACACCATACAGTCTCCCCATTTACTGGGCTTTACCTGTCAAGTCAGCGAATTTTTCCAAGATATTTCGAGAAAACTTCCTGGTGCGTCACAAACTCAATAGGACAACAAACTGTTTCGACTTCATCTGAAAAGTCTATTGAAAGCCTCTTCAGAATGGCGTCTAGCATAACGCTAGACGCCATTCTCACAGAGATGCGCGAGCCGACCTTTCGGCTAACATGAGCTTAGCCTACCGAGCTAATTTTTAGACGTATGGGTGACCGCGTTCAACGCATTCACCTGTCCGTTGCCGTACCAGGAGTTCTGGCCTGTGCCACCCTGGCACTCCTGGGGCGAGCCGCTCGGCCTGGTGAACGTGGTGTAACCAGCAGGCAGGCTGCCGGGGCACGGCTGCGGGTCTGCGCTCTGGCGAATCAGCGCCTCGACCTGCCCCGGTCGCGACTTGCCGAACCAGCTGATGATCAGCGCCGCCACACCCGCGACGTGCGGAGAGGCCATCGAGGTGCCCTGCAGGTAGCAGTACGTCGCGCCACTATCGACGACCTTCCGCGAACAGGGAATGTACGAGGGCCAGGTCGACAACACTCGACCGTTCACCGCCTGGGCCGTCTTCCCGAAGAGGGAGTCGCCACCCGGAGCGACGACCTCCACCGCCGACACCCCGTAGCTCGAGTAGAACGACTTGAGGTAGCCACTTGGCGCCTGCGTCGCGTTTCCGTCCGCACTCACGCCGATCACCCCGGGGATCTCAACAGGAATGACCACGCAGCCGTTCGTGACATCGCGTGGCGTTGGCGCGGGGACGTTGTCCGGGCTCGTGTTGTCGACCTGCGGGTGCGAAAGGTCGTCGGACTCGTTACCGGCAGCAGCCACCACGGTCACGCCCTGCTGCTGGGCGAACTGGATGGCCCGCCTCTCGGCCTTCCAGATGGCCCGCTGCACGGGGTCGTTGCGGCAATTGAACAGGAACGGGTCGGCGAAGTAGCTGTTGTTCGTGACGTCGATGTTGTGCGTTCCCGCCCACACGAAGGCGCACACGACGGCCTCGGGGAAGAAGAACCCGGCGCTGTCACCGGCCTTGATCCCGGCGATCCTCACGTTCGGTGCGACGCCGACGATGCCGATGCCGTTGGAAGCCGCGGCGATGGTGCCCGCGGTGTGGGTCCCGTGGCCGTTGTCGTCCTTCCAGGCGCTTGGGTTGGTGTTTGGCACGCCGCCAAGGCACGAGACGCTGTCGGCGAAGTCGACATTCTGCGCCAGGTCCGGGTGTGTGAAGTCGAGGCCAGTATCAATGTCGCCGACCACCACAGACGGGCTTCCGCCCGTGATCTGGTGCGCCTCAGGGGCGTGGATCTGCCGCATGTCCCACTGGAGCGGCGACAGGTTATCGCTGTCCGAGGCCGGGGCGTTCGGGAGGTCTCCTGGAGGCGGGCCATGGCCATCCGTCGAGGACTCACCATTGACCGTCCCGTCGTCGATCTTGGAGCCGTAGTTCGTGGTAGCCGACGCGCTGTCGATCTGGCTATCGGTCATGAGATTGTCGCGGAACGCCGTGTTGTCGGAGCTTGCGATTACCACGCCGATCCGCGGGTAGCTGTAGACCAGTGTACCACCTGCTTGCAAGATGGCGTTGGCGGCATCGGCGGGAACTGCCTGTGCCTTGTAGAGCACAATGTACGTTTGCGCGCTGGCGGCACGGGTCGGTCTCAGTCTAGGGGTGGCGAACAACGTCGTGCCCAAGGCGATAGCAAGCAGCACAACGACTATACCCAACGACACGACCGGTTTAGTAAATCGGTGCATACTTATTCCTTTCTGCCGTTGTTTGCGTAGCATGTACCTACCGGTGATGCCACGCCCACAAAAATATGATCATAGTAGAGTCGCCCACGAGATCAAAGAGGTACGTATAATGACCTACCTTATACTAAAGGTGTTAAGAAAGAGGTACTAATATGGTTATATTTCTATTAAGACTGCTTGATGATGGTTAAGATCGGCATATCTCGGAGGTTATTCTGAAATGCAATAACTTCCAAAGGCTTTTATAACAAGATCATCTGTCACATGGGAAATCGTGATCTTTTCGTGAGGTGAAAGACTATGGCCGTGAAGGTATTGTTATATAATACTATCTTAGGACAAAGGGCTGTCTGCACCAGCAAGTAAGGAGTTGAACTATGGCGAGTTTTGATTTTAGCAATGGCAAGCATATTTCCATTTCTGACAGTTACAGTCATAGGGTGTATCTCAACCCACGGGAGGCCTTAGACTTGCTACAATGGCTGTCTGATCGTAAGGATGAATTATATAGCTTTACCCAGGGGGATACCAACCAGGCGCCCGCTGAAACGCTGCTTGAGATTCATCTTCATGAGGAGGACCTGGGGTATCTGGACGAACTGAAAGCTGCGATTCCCGCTTTACGTGAGCACAGACCCGTTGTCAAGGTGCTCGATGCCAACTGGGGTACGGTTACTGAGCGAGCTTTAGAACTGCTCAAAGAGTACCGGCTCGAATATACTGTGCATCCTTTGTTGCTCGAAGACCAGGATGCTTTCGCGCAGGGGTAGGTAAATCAGTGAACGCCGTACTTTTCTCTCAGTTCCTTCAACAACTCCGGTTTTGCAGGAACAGGAACGCGATCATAGATCTCCGCAAACGTAAGTCCAATGTTTATGCTTCCCAACATGATTAATTGATCTGGCCGATATGCTTGATATGACCACGTTTCGTCCGTCTGGCGGCGGAAAATCTCTACAAACTGATAGCGCGAACTGACCAGGATATATTCTTGCAATGACGGGAGGGTTTGATACCATTGAAATTTATAGCCACGATCTATGGCTTCGGTGGAAGGAGATAGCACTTCGATAATCAGACGTGGAGAACTGATTGCCTGCGTGTCAAGCTCGTTATCATCAGCGTCGCAACTCACTATAACATCCGGCAAAAAGTAGCTGGCAATTGCGGGAACAAGGACCTTCACATCA
>Ga0137387_10000335_pt1 | contig 19818 bp, 18 predicted proteins | sample SagtaG_3_FD_104909 | JGI IMG/M metagenome (GOLD analysis project Ga0137387, IMG submission 104909) | Vadose zone soil microbial communities from Angelo Coast Range Reserve, California, USA - Sage2_R_115_16 metaG | ecosystem: Environmental > Terrestrial > Soil > Vadose zone > Saprolite | place...
ACTTCTCGGTTGGTAGCGGGTCTGGTAACCGTAAATGGTAACGGTCCGGGCTGCCAACGGCGAGAACACAGAGAGAAGAACAAGGCTCGACCCTACGCTTCGAATGGAAACTAACACCACGACGCACGCAAACAAAACCATCAACACGCTACAACAACCCGAAAAAAACCACGCAAAAACAATCGGATACTACGAACCCATCCTCATGATCCTCGACTCCTCGCACTCTCACCCAAACTGTCCGCAAGAACCGTCGCATGATTAGGAGGGTCCAGGAAAGCGTTCTCCCAGAGTCTCTCACAAGGAGCGTCCGTTCGCGGGGGCCTAAATGGTCTGCATGACTTCTGCTACGCCCTTGCAACCAGCTTTTTGCCATCGACTTATAGAGGGCAGGGTCGCAATGCGTCGACGGTCTCAAGGAGACAACCGGATGAAGGAGGTTTCGAGTCAAAAGGATGACATCGGTTTCCTTGAGCAATTCCGCGAGAAAGTGGACAAGTATCTCTTTCTGGGCTACGCTCCAGTGGAGAGACCGTCCGGTCACGAGTTCGATGCTTATGCATTGCAGGAGCTACAAGGCGCCAGAAAAAATCACCAGTTCCAACAGCTTCGACGCGAAGTTGCCCAAATGAAACCTCGCGTCAAGGCAATTTTGGAAAGTCTTGGTCTTACGCTAATCGTTTACAATTATCCACCTCCTGCCGTGGGAGGACCAGTTCTAACCTACAATATGATCGATCAGATCACGGACAATGACTCTGATTTCAGATTGGAAAAGGACAAAGTTTTCGATGTGTTGGATCAGGCCATTGGAGCGTTAAAGGTGGGACTTCCTCGAACAACTCCTCCGAAGAACTCGGAGCAACGCAAAGAACTGTTCATTGTCCATGGTCATGACGAGGCCGCCAAGGAAGCAGTCTCTAGATTCGTTGAAAAGCTGGGGCTGAAGGCTCTGATTCTGCACGAGCAACCTAATCGGGGAAGAACCATAATTGAAAAGTTTGAGGATTATTCCAACGTAGAAATGGCAATTGTCATAATCACCGCTGACGATGTCGGCGCCAAACGAGATTCTGCGACTAAGCTAGGTGAACTGAAACCGCGTGCGCGTCAGGATGTTATTTTTGAGCTGGGATTTTTTTCTGGAAAGCTGGGACGTAGCCGAGTTTGTGTTCTCTACAAGGAGGGAGTTGAGCTTCCATCAGACTACCACGGAGTCGTCTATATTCCCCTGGACTCTTCGGGAGCCTGGAGGCTGAAACTGGCCAGGGAAATCAGATCCGCCGGAATATATGTTGACATGAACAAGGCGATTTAGAGACTATCGCCTCCATCCTGCGAAGTGTCCTCTCTGGGCAACTGAACTCCTCGATCCTGAAACCGTGGAAGGTTCTTCAGAGAGTGCTAGCTTTCCCCTCTTGAGGCTGGCGAGTTAGACTGTGAAGAACCTCTACGTCAAGTTCTGGATAACCCGATTACGCAGGGGACGATGGTTAAGAAAACACAGGATAACTGTTTCGATTGGTCTCATCGTCACTTTGTTTGGTGCAGGTCTCAGCATCTATGGGTGGACCACTAATCAGACAATCGACAATTTGAGAATCAATTTCATCTGCTCTCAGATTCCTGATGCTAGCGGCAGCATGGTCTACACGACGATTGAATTTGCTAACCAAGGACTGCCGATTCAATTATCATGGACAATAGATGCTATCACCAATATTAGCAGCATTTCAGGTTCTCTAGTTGCAACCATACCAACTGGGAACAGCGTACAACGCATGATCTTTGTCGTGAACGGCTGGTATTCGAACAGCACCGTATACCAGGTATATTCGTTAGCGAAATATTCTGGATTTCCTGAACCCAGAGTGTTTTCACAAACACTTCCCGTCTCCTATTCAATTCATGGATATCGGTTGCTGAGCGATGTAGGGCAGTTTTTGCCACCTACTATGGCCTTTTTGTTCTATACTCAGGAGGGAAATCGGCCAACTGCCGTTTGTCTTTAGCGCTCTCGGAGAATCCAGACGAATTCTGACTTGGGCTCGTTAGACGCTCACCGACTTGCGCACTAAGATAGACTAGGATCTGTTTCGCTCTCGTGTCTGAGCAATAACCGAGCGGTAGTTCAACGTCGCAGATGTCGGGTCAGCATAGCGACTGGCGTGACATCCCACACGCCAACCCCCATTAATGGTTCAAAAACCTGCAATCAAACCACAGGACGACGGAATGAATTACCAGACACTAGTCGAGATTCCAGTGGGCACCGAAGGAGCACCGCTTCGAAACGCTTTTTGATTGAAGGAACCAGAAGTTCTCCTTACTTCTGGCCAACGAAAATGAATTCCTCCAGGTCTAGTCAGAGGAGCAAGTTGATGTCCGCTGTCAGACAGAAGGGAACATCTCTGGAGCTAGTAGTTAGGCAGAATCTCAAGAATCTGAATCTCGATTACGAAGCCAATGTAAGAGGGTTGCCAGGCACTCCAGACATTGCAAATCTCGAAAAGAAAAGAGTCATTTTTGTAAATGGTTGCTTTTGGCATGGTCATCTCAATTGTCCTCACGGGCGACTTCCTGCGTCAAACGTCGGCTTCTGGTCAAGTAAGATCGCCCAGAATGTGGAGAGAGACCGAACCAACATTTCGCGCCTGGAAGAAAAGGGATACAAAGTCCTTACTCTGTGGGAGTGTCAGCTGGGCAACACGAGATGGTTATCGTCGAAACTAGAGCGCTTCTTTAGAACTTCGCGTGTCTGCAAGACCCGTTGTTCGAGCGCAACGTGCCAGCTCGAAAGAAAGCAAACCAGCGGAGCAGAGCAAGACTGGTGATCAAACGAATATCAGACCACGCCTATCTGCGAAGGAATAGGCGACCCCTATACCCAAAGTTCGCTAAGTCAATTCGAGTTGTCGACTTATACTCGGGAGTCGGATCCCTGTCACTGGGGGTCTGGGAAGCGTGCAGAAGAAAGGGGATCGGCTTCGAATCGGTTGCCGCAATCGACCTGGATCCGGAAGCTATACAGGTATATCATGCTAACTTCCCCAATTCAGCTACTATTGCTGGAGATGTTTGGGGGTTCGTCGATGGCGAACTCGGGTCCAAACCTACAGTAACTGAAAAACGACTGATCCGCCATCTGAACCGTGTCGACGTGTTGCTGGCCGGGAGTCCCTGCCAAGGATTTTCGCCCCTCAATAACCATACGCGAGGAAAGGATCGACGAAACTCTCTTTATTTGCGCGCTACGAGACTCTTGGAACTTATTCAACCAAGAAATTCTATTCTTGAAAACGTTCCAAACGTCGTGAACAGCAAACGAGACGTTGTCGGTCTCTCAAAGAGTCGAATGGAGGACCTCGGTTACAAGATCGACGACGGGGTAATAGACTTGTCCGTCGTTGGAGTACCTCAAACTAGAAAGAGGCATGTTTTGGTAGCAAGCAAATCGAGAAAGATAAGCGTCAAAGAAACGGTAGACAAATTTCGTGTTCCTCGAATAAGGTCCGTCAAGTGGGCGATCGGTGACCTGGAAGGCAAAGGGTCTGACGAACATTTTTTCGACACGGCATCTCGCCAAACTTGCGCCAATTCGAAGAGAATAGACTATCTGTACAGTACTCGGAGTTACGACCTGCCTAATTCAAAACGGCCAAAATGCCAGCGAAAGTCTCACTCGTACAAGTCAATGTATAGTAGGCTTAGATACGACAATCCCGCGCAAACTATCACTTCTGGCTTCGGTTCTCCCGGTCAGGGCCGATTCGTGCACCCGACACAGAGGAGAACGCTGACCCCTCACGAAGCTGCAAGATTACAGTTCTTCCCAGATTTCTTCGATTTTTCTAAGGCCTCCAAGAGAACTTCCTTAGCCACCATGATAGGCAATGCCGCGACTATGAAGCTCTCTTACATTTTCGCCTCCGGCTTCCTCTCTTGAAAAGCATATCAAAATGAGCGACCCCGGAAGGACGAGAAAGAGCCTCTCTCCTTGAGCATGGAAAAAACATTACACTTCAGCGTCGATTCTGCTCTACTGAAGGAGCTAGGTGAGAGGCTCATCGGTAGGCCTTTCGTTGCACTCGCCGAACTTGTGAAGAATAGCTACGATGCCGACGCAACCTGGGTCAGACTCAACTTCGACGAGTATCAAGACAAGATCGTTATCGGAGATAATGGCAATGGAATGCTCTTGACCGAATTCCAGGATTTCTGGATGCGCGTCGGATCAATACACAAGAGAGAGCTGAAACGATCCCCACTCTACAAGCGTCTGATGACCGGCTCCAAAGGAGTCGGGAGACTCGCGGTTCAGTTCCTCTCTTCAGACTTCCGTTTAGAGACAACATCTCGCAGGTCACCGAATCAGAAACTAGTCGCAGAGGTGAAATGGGACGAAGCAGTAAAGGCAGGGGATCTCACAGAAGCAACCGTTAGGTATAGAATCGACACATCTACTACGCCGTTTCCTCACGGCACCACTGTAATACTCTCGAAACTCAAACAGGAGTGGCCGAAGGAGCAGATGGAGGGATTAGCTGCAGAAATATGGCAACTTCGACCCCCATCCTTCGGAACTCCTGGGACGAGTGAGCGGGACCCGGCGGCCACGTTCGATATCGAACTGTATTCACGCGATAAACGAGTTGTCACAGCCTTCGAGCAGCAATTAACGGCAATCGAGAATGTATGGACAGCCAGGCTGTTGGGACGGAACGAAAAGGGAACTATTCAATTGTCTTTTCAGTTCGTCGATGAAGAGCCGCAATCCGTCTCCTATGAGATCTCGAATTGTGCCCTTGCAAACGGCGATTTCGAACTGAGAATTTTCAACTTGAAGGGTCGAAAACCTCGAGGGATCAGGGTAAAAGATGCACGAGAGTATCTTCGACACTTTGGCGGTGTCAGAGTATACGACGCAGGTTTCCAGTTATCATACTTCGGAAAGCCGGAAAACGACTGGTTGGGCATAGAAGTTGATCATTCGCACAGACTTGAGAAGTCAAAACTTCTGCCCAAGGATCTTGTCGTCCCAGGCGGGCTGAGTCTTCTTCCAACGATGACTCGAATTCTTGGTGTCGTCAATGTGAATACTAATCGAGAACCCGATCTGAGAATCACGATAACCAGAGACAGATTACAGGAAAACAAGGCCTACGAGGATTTGCGGAAGGTAGTGCGCTGGCCCCTTGATTTCTATGCGATGGAGGAAAGGCGAAGGGAGCTCAGAAAGCTTGAGAGAAGGAAAGAGATCAAGCTTCCTAAGATCTCGAAGTTAGAAGATGTTCTGGTAAAGTACAAACAGAGTATATCTCAGACTGATTATCCCCATATTCAGAAGGATCTCCAAGGCGCCGCCAAAGAGATCGAATCCGAAGCGGAGATTGCGGCAAGACAGATCGGACTCATAGCGCCATTAGCAAGCGCTGGGATATCCACTGTTGCATATCAGCATGAGTTGGGACAACAATTTGTGAAAATTGAAGACATCATAAAGAAGCTGGAAAACGTAAGGGTCGAAAATAATGCTCTTCGAAGTCAAATCAAATCTTTGGCCCAGGGACTCTCAGAGTGGTTGGGCAGGGCTAGAGCCACGAATGAGCTATTCTCTTTTCTCGCAACCCCTTCAAACGTGAGGGTCAGAAAACGATTCGCCGCGAGGGCGATAATCGAAGATGTGGCCTCTCAAGTCAAAGTCCTGGCCAGAGGAATTCCTATTACTCTTGCACGGGTCGACAGGACACTTTTGATGCCTCCCGGTTCCGTAGCAGAGTGGAGTTCTATCTTTCAAAACGTCTTCATTAATGCGTTTAATGCCATGTTGGATTCGGAAAGGAAAGTCATCGACATTAGTTCAAGGTCCAAAGGGAAGGAGAGACAGATACTCATTCAAAACACCGGGATACCGCTTGATTTGGATGTCTCACAAGAGCTTTTTCAGCCATTTATCAGATACCTTGAGATTTCCCCTGAAAGAAGAGCGTTGGGCTATGGTGGATCTGGGCTCGGTCTAACGATTGTAAGAATGATTGCCAACAACTTGGGTTGTCGAGTGCGCTTTGTCATCCCAGAACGACAATTCAATACTGCATTTTCACTTGTATGGGACGAAACTTCATGAAAATAACTGTCAAGATATACGACGACGAAGCCGGGTTTGCGAGCCGATATGCGAAGAGATTGAAAAAGGTTAGAGACGTAGAGCATGAGATAGACGTAGAAACTATCTCTCCACCCGATTTCCGGACTCAGATGGAAGTCCTTGCCGAGAGACAAGCCTTGATGAGAAAGAAGCGCAGAGATAGTCCTCACAACAGCAAGGTCGAGATTGATAAGACTGGCATCTTCGTTGTCGACTACGATTTGATAAAGACCTATCCTGGAGCCAAGTTCCTCACGGCCGAAGACGTCTGCTACCTAGTTCGGTGTTGTTCGGACTGTGGACTCCTGCTTGGACTGAATCAATATGGTCACAACCCGTTTGACCTAACTCTATCCGGTCATCCTGAATCCTACGCCGACCTCAATATTGGTGAGAGGCAACTGGATAATGCGGCGCTTTGGTCTGGCGATGCGGAATTTAGGCCTTGGAGTTGGCCGATGCTTCCAGAATATCTTGAATCATTTAGGTCGAAAATCGATGACGTTAGATCCAACTTGGATTCGCCCATCCTGAAGATCATCGGAATGGAGAGGGCTGAACGGTTCCTCTCTAAGGCCGCTAGGAGCTTCCTTGGTCTCGAACCAAGGACTGTGACCCCAAGACAATTTGCGACGAAATCCAACAACGGTTTTCGCCCTAAAGATCGATATCCGAGCCCCTTGGAAATTGCGCGGGTAACGGCCGCTCGAATCTCGAAGTGGTTGGAACGAATGGTCTTATCCGGCCAAGAAGTTCTTGTGGATGCACCGCATTTGGTTTCCAGGTTTCCTAGCTTGTTAACTGAACCTAGGGGCAAGATAGAAAGCTGGAACAAGACGACTCAACTTACGTCTCCGAATAAGCTTCCGATTGATCACAAACTCATAGAAGATTTCCGCTTCAAGAAGGACCACTGGGTCTCAAGGCCAGTATGGTTCTGGAACGAACTTGTAGGATTTGAGGGAATCAACGAGATCGCGGAGCCTCTGGAAAGGAGCGAGGTACCTTTCGTCTTCGCTGAGGATGCAAGTCGTTTCTTCAAGAGATCTCAGTGCAGAGAATTCGTCGCTGAACTCGATTCGCCATATCTTCGCAGGTTTGTCAGATATTTCAGGGGCTTGGGTATTGATTATGCTCCTAGAACAAGCCTGGGTTAGACACAGACGCGGAATGGGATAGATCTCGATTCCCCTAAGTAAGTTTCTAGCAATAAGAGGTATTCTTCTAAATTTGATCACTAGGGCTGAATACTGCTGGAGCCAACACCGGACATTTGACGACGATAAAATTCCGGAGGACACGATAACCACCTACGAGAAATTGCAATCCCATCGAATACAGTTCAAGAGCAACAAGTTGGATCAGATGACGAAGAAGGCAGTCGCGAAGTTACAGATTCCCAAGAATTTTGCTATCTATTTGCCGCCGCTGAGTGACGACCAATCCTTCGTTCCATTGCTGACCTTCGAATTGGATTCTGAAAAGGCATCCGTGGCCAACTTCAGACTTGATCTTTATCATTATGACAAAGTTCTGAATTTGCATCACGTGGGTTTTCGGTTCGAGACTCCAACTCAGGGAAGCAAGAAGCATCTCTTTTTCCACGCTCAGCCCATCGAACATTCAAGCCAGCATGTGATACCGGGGTCCAATAGTGGCGCGAAAAGAACGGGCACTCTGCCATGTCTGCCACTTCAAGCTGACGATCCTGTTTCACTGGTGATATGCTTAGTTCTGAGCTTGTATGGGCTTGAAGGTTGCGTCAAAGTGTTGGACGAGGCCTCAATACAAAGCGGGTTTAGAAGGCAAGTCGAGTTCTCCATTGCGGGTGGTGATAGTTGGCGAAAGAAGGGATGGTAAGCCAGGAAGAATCAAACGCTCAGCTCATCAATGATACTTGAGCAGTTTCGCTCTCGTGTCTGAGCAATAATCGAAAGATAGCTCAACCTTGCAGATGTCGAGTCAGCGGAGCGGCTGGCGCGATCGCCTACACGCCAACCCCTCACAAATGGAACAGGAGCTCGCATTCAAACTCCAGAACGACGGGATACATTACGAGACCCAAGTCGAGATACCCGTAACCACGGCTGACTTCTACTTCTCCCTGGAACCTAGACCGCTAATCGTGTTCGTTGACGGCCGGGTCCATCTTGGAACATCGCAGATGGCGAAGGACGAAGAACTACGAACAGTACTCCGGAAGAGAGGATACATGACCCTGGAATTATTCTACGAGAGCTACTCGGACAAGAAAAGAGATCACCTATACGAGGAGATACTAGCCAGCCTCAATAGGCTGACCAGGTAGCTCTGGCTACTCTTCAGGGGAAACCCTTCAGGCCCGACCCCCAAACAATTGGTCGAAGGCTTTGATCGCCTCTGCTGAGTCCGTGCAAATTGCTTCGACAAAGTCCCGGAGGGACGATGCATCGAGTAATTTGTCAGGCAGATTTGATGGGCTGGAGGAGGTCCGGCTTCGGATAACTCTTCTAAGAGGAAGATCTAGTTGCTTTCTAGACTGGTCGTCAACAGTGTAGTGAAGCAAAAGGAACCCCAATGAGGCATACTTCTCGCGCAATTGAGCCAATGTCTTTTGCGAGTCCTCGCTGAGATTTCTAGCCTTTCGGAATATTCGGCTGTTGATCGGTTCAGTGTAATCCCAAAGGGAGCTCATTTCGTTTAGTCGAGGTACCATCCAGTTTTCAATCCAGCGATCGACAAACGTCTATTGAAATTCAATCCATGTGAGAAGTTTCACGTTACTCTTTGACGCAGCTGTTTGTGCTCCCGATTGGAATCCAACCGAGGATATTATGAAGCCCCAATTGGCACCAAAGTCAGTTACAACTGTTCGAAAGGCATGTACTACGGTCTTTGGTATACTAGATTTCCAGTGCTTGCACTCGCATAGGTAAGTGGTTGGCGGGCGATTGAAAGAATCTTCGGCATACACATCTACCTTTACGGGTCCACGGACAGTGGTGATTTTCTTGTCGATTTCAGATGTAAGTCCACATTCGTTAAGGATCTTGTTGACTTGTACCTGAAGATCATGCCAGTCAGCGGGAGCGGAGGTGTTTATCACGAGCATATTCAAGTGCCTCTCGTGCTGACCTTATTGAATTGTTGATGAACATCGCTTCCGCAAAACGGGACTAAGCTTAGGTCGCGTAATGTCCAACGGTGTTGGTTCTGGCTGGACCCATGTGACGTTCTTGCGGACTGTCGGAGTGCGCAGTCTTTGGGTTTTGCTCCTTCACGCCATTGTAGGCGCCAGTAGAGAGCCTCTTCTTCACATAGCAGGGGTCGCTCTGGTCTCGATAGAGTAGTTCCGCAGGGCGGTTTGGGTTTGGGGCGAGCGGCTCGGGCTAAACATGGTTGTTGGTCGGCTCTCTTGCTTTAGTCAAGGAACTCGACATATTGTTCGGTCGAGATGTCTAAGCAGTAGACGGGTCTTAGAATAGACCGGATTCTCTTCAAACAGTTTCAACAGCTCTGCGCTCTGGAGAAACTACGTCCGTGCAAGAGGGGCCTCGGTGGAACTGACTAGGCTAGTTCTTGGAGCGATGTGGGCTCGACCTTACGATAGACTTGGCATGGATCCAAGATTTTTCCATCGACAGTCAATAGGTTCCTCTCAATTGATATGCCGAACAGTTCCTCGTTCTCTTTCAGATATGGCAGAATCAGCTCCCAGTCTTTCGGGGTTGAGTCACCAGTCGTCCACCGTTGAGCTGATCTCTTGACACGTTACGATGAGGGTCCAGGATGAACAAGGTTCCGCTAACACAGACCGACTAGAACAATAAGCAAGTACGATCGATAGTTCGACTATCGCGGGGTCACCTAGAGGTGAACTTTCAGTTCTAGAACAGGCCCAAATTGAGAATCGCGGACAAGGAAGAAATACAGACCTAGCCCTGCACGACTCAGTTTGTCAAAGATTAGAGTGCACAAGGCCATGCCGAATGCTCCCGGCATGGAACAGGCCGAGGTCGACATTTTTCTCTCCACTTTTAAGACTCCGTTGAGGCTGGGGACCGTTGATTCGAAGGGTGATCCTTACTTCCTGAATCTTGTTTGAACGCCTCCCATATTTCAGCGTATTCAGTGCAGACATCGCAAAGGTCGCCCGGACAGAATTGCTCTCTTAGGCGAACGGAAGGGTCGTCTTTGAGGCACCGCGCACAACGCATTGGAACAGTGAAGAATCTTCTCTCTATTCAGTCAGAGGATTCCGAAAAATAATCGTCGTCACTCTTACCGACAATCACTCGGAAGCGAAAGTAGTGCTTAAACCTAGAGCCGTCCCTTCAACGCTTCGTTCCCCAGTTGGCCAGCAAAGATTCACTGGCGTTGCTGTCGAACAAAGTTTAAACAACAGGCCAGCTCTTTCTCGGCTACTGTATTACATGTAAGAAAATGACCTTTCATACGGCTACACAGTTGAGCAGAAAGAAACAGTTTGTCTGTCAACAGTGTGGACATATTATCTTTGAAGAAACCATAACCGCAAGTCTAGGCTACGGACAGTGCGAGGCTTCGACTGATCCAGACGATACTGTAATGTTTACTGCGCAGAAAGGTTACAGAGCGATAAGAAGCCGTAATGATAGTGAGGAAGTACAGAACATGTTCATTAGTCTGATCAGTTCTTGACGCTGCATTTCCCCAAAAATAGTAATTGTTACAGGCTCTCCGGTGACTGGAGTTATTTTCAAATGTGCATGTTCGATTTCTATTGTTGAAATATTGTCTTTGTAGATTTCAAAATCTTTCCTTTTGTCTAATTCTTGAATTGTCGTGGGCGTATGTTCCTTGACTAGGCCACGGGCCATTGCTCCGACTAGTCCTCCGCCAATCATGTCGCCTGCCCTCTCTGCTCGACCTTTAGTGCTGACGACACCGACTATGCGACGTTCCGTTATGTAGATGCCATATCCGAGGGCCCGTAATCCCCAGACACCTTTGCGAAGGTTACTGCTTGTAAATCCTCCGAGAACATGTTCTTCGACAACTGGCGTTTGTGATTGGATGAGGGGGTTTCCACAGTTTCCACAATAGGTTGCATCAGGTTCATTTGCAAGACCACATGATGAACAGATTCGTGCTGCTTGTTGTGCAGACTCAGCTGGTTGCTGATACAAAACGAGCTTCCCCTTATCGTGGGTTCCTTAGTTCGGATAAACCTGGTATTCTTGGCAGTTTGCTATGTGTCTCTTGGGCGCGCATGGCAGCATAGCCCCATATGATTTCTTCACGGTGAGCTTCCGTCGCCAGTTTGTGGAAGATGTATGCATAGGCTGGAAGTAAAGTGATGAAGCTGATTATGCCTAGACCGTTCCAGAGACCATGGAGCACGATTGCAATGGCGAGTCCTGGAATCAGGTCACGTCTTGTTATGGTTCCACGGGTCGCCTTAACAATGCCCAGCCACCAGGCAACGATGCCAGTCCATATCATATGACCGGGTCCGACAAGATTTCTGATTAGGAGTGCACCCGCAACAGTTTGGCCTACGTCAATATTGAATTGTGACCCGATAATTGGTATTACAAGATAACCCGTGCTTTCCACAATGGCGAATCCTGCCCCTGCAGCAGCCCCCCAGACGAGCCCATCCATAGGTCCATCGAATTCCTTGCCGTATCGCTTATGTTTCGCCAGGTAGAAGACGCCGAAAATTTTACAGGGCTCCTCGACCAGACCGGCGAGGAACGGAGCAGCTGCTATGCCCAGCAGACTATTGATCACCAATGCTAGGATGGTTGACAATGCTCCAAATCCGAATAGTAATACGATGATAGTCCATGGCTCTGGTTTTAGTCGGGCTTGTTGCCATAACCAGATGAAATAGGCAGCCGGTACGATTGCGACTACGATGATTAGTCCAGGATTAACAGTGAAACCATTACAAAATTTCAAACCAATTGCTGAGACGCATTGCACATAGCTGTTGATTGCAAAAGCTAGTATGATACTAACTATAGTGGCCACGGAAATGATGCCAACTGGAGACCTGAACGGTTCACGCCATGCGTATACTACGGATAACGGCCGTTGAATTGGTGGACGTTTCTTGAACACCCCCTTCCATGCAGCTAGAATATCATGCCATAGGCTTGGCCGTTCAGTATCATAATTGACCGGTGCCAGTGGAGGAGCAGCTCCAACTCGGTGGCCGCATTCTCCACAGAACAAGTCTCCAGGGCCCAACCTGTTCCCACAGACTTCGCAGTACAATGGTCCAGCCGGTCTCATGATTGGACTAGGCTCCCACAATTCGCACAAAATCTTGAACTAGGGTACAATGCTTGCCCACACTTTTCACAGAAACGAGGTGTGTAACCTTGGCATCTTTGAATTTGGCTTGTGCTACCGGCCGTAAAGCTTCGTTCGAAGGGTTTTTCCAGTTCTTCCAACAAGCGAATCTTATGTTTGTGTATATTTGAACGAGCACCCGTCTGTTGCATGCCTCTTATCAATCGTGGTTCGATCTGATAGCGATAGACTATGACGCAGAGGAGGCATGCAGGTGCTAGGAAGATGAGTAGAGCGAGGATTATGCGAGTAAAAGCAATTGGGTCTTTTGTGATATCGATGGCGAACAAGGCAAAGCCTAGGAATCCTCCAAAATCTTTCACACTTTCTGCGACAAACGCGCCGGGGACAAAGACTGTTCCATTGGACGGATTGTAACACCGAAGGCCTGAATCTTCGTAAATCCAGAGTGGAATCAGTACGATACAAAGTATTGAGAGAGCTAAGATAGAATATCCTAGGAAATACCCAAGCTCTTGTCCAAGGTTGTCGGGAGAGAATGGTACGGTTCTTTGTACGATAAATGCAGATATCCCAAAGACCGCAAATGCTAGACCAAATGTTTTCTCAATCGTACCCGGACCTCGGGGTTGGTCAAAGAAATATTCGCAATCTGTGCCACGATTGAATCTCAATATGGCTAAGAGTAATCGTTTGATGGGCGCAACACGTTTGCCTAGAACATACCAGATCAATATCGGTATGAAGAGTAGTCCAAGATATCCCAAGACCGTATTGATTGTGTTTGTACTGTTGAAGGGCGGTAATCCAAAAGAGAGCAGCATCGGAACAAAGAATGCGATTGCTATAGCATACCAGGTTCGTTGTCGAGGCTCTATCTTGTTCCTTGCAATTGCGACAATTATGAAGACCCCACCAATTATGAAACATGTTGTCCCAATGAGTAATGTTACTGGAGAGAGGCCTTGAACCTGGGCGGTAAGATGACCGGTCTGTACACTTTGCAAACTAGCAGTTGTATGAGACAATATTACGTAGTAGTTTCCTGTTCCAGGTAAGTAGGCAACAAAACTTCCAGAAGCTCCGGTAGTGCGATACAGATCATCTATCGATGATCCTGTGTTGCTATACTGCGAATACTGGTTTTCCGTGAAAACATACAGGTTCAGTGGACTGCCTGATGCTTCCGAGTAGTTGCCCGAGACTTGGCCCGAGCCGATAATGCTGAATTCGATGCGGTATAGTTGACCAGGCTGGAAGCTGAAACTCTGCGTACTGGTTGCAGCTTCAGGTAAGAGGACGATTCCCGAGAGTACCAGGACTACTATTCCACCGAGTAAGAGCCAGATTTTGAACGAGTGCAAACCATTATCAGTCCGGCGCTGCTGCACGGCATGCCGGATAGGCCAGTTGTTCACTGATAGTCTGCACTTAAGCTGATCGGATGCTTTCAGTACCTTTCTCAGTGAAATAACGTAAGATAGCTATTACAATCTCTCTCAGCCAATGGATTGTCACCGCTAACCTTAATACAGAAATTCCCGGTTCAAATGCAGGATCCTGGTGCATTTCCATAGCCGAACACCTGCCTTCTTGGTGCTCATGGCTTTCAGCATAGCTGCCACATCAATAGTAGTTCATGGGTATGATATCCAGGTCATTATCAAGTACACTGGATCCTCTACAGTCCAACAGGGCGGCACCATATACTGGACGGCAAATTATACAGCTGCGGGAACATATCCGATCATGATAACCCAAGTAAACGCCTCCTTCGACAATGGCCCGCAACGAACCTTCGTTTCATCAGATTTGCCACGAACAATTCCTATAAGCCAGCATTTTCTCATGACGTTGTTCATACAACTGAAGACCACCGATCCAGTTGGCACACACCAAGTCGTATTCTCGACCGGATGGAATGCCTACATTGGTGGAGCGTGGGTTACGGAAAGTCCTCTTGTTGACGACAAAGTGCCCCCGTTCCAAATCATTGCTCCCATAGTTGTAACTGCGCCTACTGTACATGTTGACTATTCTACGGGTAGCACGGTAGAGCAAGGCATGAAACTGAACTTCACTGCAACCTATCAATCGTCCAATTCGAACACCGGACAGATCCGGATCATGTACACTAATGCAACAGTTGATGGCGTTCAATTGTCGTTTTCAGGTCCGGCTTGGCCTGTGGTTTTGCAACCCGGGGATACGAAACAGGTCGCCTTGTCTTTCAGACCAACTACTAGTTATCCAGTCGGCAGTCACTCTATCTCTTTCACGACGAAATGGCAGAGCAATGAAAATTCCCAGTGGACAGATCATGATCCCGTCACATCAAGCAATCTCGCGCCCTTCCAGGTAATCTCGGCGCCTGGTCCCGCAGGGCCCGGAGGAGGTAATGGTAGCGGCGGGGGAGGTGGAGGTGGGGGAGGGATTGATCCGATTTATTTCGTTGCTATAGGGGTAGCGATTGCTGCAGTAGTCATATCTGCGATGCTTGTGACAAGGCGAGGAACCCCGTCAGCAGCCCTTGTTCCACCTGCTACTACAACGACAGGAGCGCCGACAGCAGTGCCTACAACTATGCCTTTAGCGAATCATTGTTCGTATTGTAAAGCAGAACTCCGTCCGGGCGCCGTTTTCTGTCCTGAATGCGGAGCTAAAGTTGGCTAGGGCTAGTTGTCTTCAAAAATCTAATTGAATGTAGAACTTGCAGCTAAAATAGAATTCGACCTAGCAGGCTAGAAGCGCTGTGAACGAGACTATTTTTCTAGAATGTTTTTCCACAGTGGACGCAGAACTTGCTCTGCACCCGGCTTTCTCTCCCGCAAAATTGGCATGTTTTCATACTAATCGTTGGAATCTGAGGCATTTCACCTCTTCCGAATGCGGGCGTAGTATCGTAGGCAACTTGTGGTGGTCTGCTTGGAGGCTGTTGGACGTTAGTCTGTAGGAATGTGGGAGGATTTCCAGGTGACGTTAGGGGGGTAGTCGGTTTAGGTGTGAGTTTGTTCTCGTCAATGAGTACAACGTCTTTGATTGCAACTGTTTCATCCATTGAATAGAATTTCTCTACTCCTTGTGGCGAGCTTATGACCAGGGCCATTTTTCCATTGGTATCATATCCAATGTCTTTTACTTCACCAATCTTTTCGGCGTTCATATTTACCACTGGTTTACCGATTATCTCTTCTCGCCTGAAGAATTTCTGTTCGGACAAGAGGGTCTAAATCCAGTTCAAGTTATAGTTTGAAGTTTCGATTTAAGTCTTTACGAGACATGCGCATGGTTCGCATGTTGGACAGCGTTAAATACTGAGTAGCTTTGGATAGCCAAGGACTAGGGACCTAGTTGCCGTTCTGTCCCAGGTGCAATCGGATCATTGACGATGTGTCAGATGACTACTGTCCAAACTGCGGGAACCGTCTAATCGCGCAACGCGACAGGAGTGCTGCGATGACGCCTCCTACCGAAGCAGCAGGAATACTTGCTTCGATTCGTTCGCAATTGGCCAGGCTAAGTCCATCGGCAAAAATAATCCTGGCCATAATTATTCTGGCTGCTGTCATCGGGGGATCCGTTTCAATATTTGCCTCTCATTCTCCTAAGCAGACTTCCCCAATTCCTCCACCAACTACAGGCAGTGGCAACGGTGGCGGAACCACTGGGCCTAGTACTGGCGCAGGAATATGTTGTTTCACCGTGAGGGTAGTAGAGGCGTACGGCGATTTTATTGACTGTTATAATGTTACAATCAAGATTGACGGTCAAACGATTCTACACAACGCATGTGCAGACTCTGATTTCCCTGTATCTACACCATGCAAGACTAGCTTGTCTGCATCAGTAGTGTCTGAACAAGGACAAGCGGTTGAGATCCTCCTATTCTTAAATCGACGACAAGTTGGGCTTAACGGCGGTAACTCTGTCTCTGCTGCAGTATCCTATTCGTGTCTGTAGACAAAATGAAGTGCTTGCGAAGCATAATACGATATTACAACGAAATTTGATCCGACTCTAAGCTCAAATGAACATTGAACATTAGGTAGGTCACGACTGTGATGTGTGGAAAACCCGACAGCGTTATGTACCTAGTACCATGGATAGCTAAGGCTAAGTGGTCCACTTGTTGTACTGTCCGAGGTGCAACCGGAATATTGATGATGCAACTGACGAGTTCTGTCCAGACTGTGGGACACAGCTAGTCCAAAATAGACCGAGTGCTTCAGCAACAATTGTCGCAGGAATCGCTGCTACTGCGTCTGGAATCTTAGGTTCGATTCGATCATGGCTGGTTCGGCTTAGTCCCCGTGGCAAGATCGTACTTGCACTGGTGATTCTTGCAATAATTATCATAGGAGCATTATCCATACACGCGGGCTCCTCGAGTGTCCAATTTACGAGGCTGGCTCAATGGCAGGATCCGAAGGAGGGAGCTTTTACCTTCCTTGCACCTCAGGGTTGGACTGTTACGGGTGGAGTAGTAAGACAGAGTGTATTGTCTCGAGATTTTTCACTCACATTCAACGTCGTAGACTCGGCGGGCACAATGGGAATATTTTTCGCTGTACCCTCCTTCCCGCTCTTTCTAGTGCCTGACCAACAAATGGCCGTCTTATGTGGCACCGCGGACGGCACCGTGTGCAACTTGGATCAGGTTTCTGGAGTAGACCTTAGTCAATACGGAATATCCGGTGGAATCCTTGGAAGTTTCACCATTAACCATTACATGACCGTGGATGAATATGCTCATGGCACGTTGTGGACACAATTGAAGACCTTGGGAGCTGTCAAATCAGATAGCCCGGATCCTACGGTATCTGTACAGGCGGATTCGAAACAGTGGTTTGCTCAGATGATTGACAATACTCAATACCAAGGTGCTGTCGTAACGTTGCAATATTCTTCAAGCGGTTCAAACGTCAAACTCGTCTCAAACCTTGGATTGAACAAGGATTGTTTGGCGGTCCTAGGATTCAATTTTGGCTGTAATTGGCAAGCAGCGTTTTCGGGATTCTGGGGCAAATCAGACGGGGACTTTAACACCGCTGCGGACATCTATCAACTAGTGGTTATGCCAACGTTCAGAATTAATCCCCAGTGGTATCTTACACTTGTCCAAAATGCAGGGGTCCAATCCCAAATGATCGCACATCACACCCAAGTCATGCAAGAATTACAATACAGCGCCTTCGAACAGCAAAGTGCCTCGGACATGAAAATTGGAAAGGGATGGATCGATGCGCTCGGAGGAGAAGAAACCCTTGCAGATCAAGGGAACGCTTCTCATCTTGTTACGGTTCCCATTGATGTAGGCGCCAAATCATGGTGGGTAGATCCGAACAGCAACCATGTATGTGGATCATCTGACCTCAATCGTCCTGCGGACTGTTCCAACTACAACGAGCTTGTAAAACCGAAATCGTAAAGGGTAGATCAAACTCATGCCTAGTTGTCCCAATTGTGGCGCTTTCATGGAAGCCTCAGATGAATACCGTGGCAATTGAGGATGACCAGTTCAGATAGCGAATACAACTATTGCATCTAGCGACCCTCTCAAGAGTTCTTGCAGTGATCGGCCTGATACTCTCTTTGATTAATGCTGCAGTAGTAAACGTTGCAAGCGGAATCTTGTTTGTCTTATTGTACATCATAATACTGTACTTGACGACGATGCTACCAGTGAAAACATGGGTCGCTCGATAGTCGATCCTCTGAACGAGCCTAGAATATCTTCGAAAAGATGGATAAACGAACAGTCTGTAGGGTCGCTTCGGATATCCAGATCTATTCATGGCTGCGAGCGGGCAGGTCCGAGCTGATATTGTTAAATACGTTAGACTTGGTTAAGTTGGCGTGGGTGCAGACTAGTTGAGTTCACCTTCAGACACTGGTACGTCGGGAGCTCCATATTCTAACAACATTGTGTGTCCTAACTGTAGAATGACGGTTCCATATACAACATATTGTGAAAACTGTGGTGCTAATCTAGTTGGACTCATTGGTCCGAGTATCCCACCGCCAGTGCCTCCCATGTCAACGGGTCCAACAATTCCACACGCGAAAAGCCGCGCTCTCGTGATAGGGATTATACTCGTAATTGTTTTGGGAGCCAGTATTGCAGGAGTTTATGGTTACATGTACTATCAGAATAATCAACAGCAAGTGCAGCATGCAGCGGAACAAACCGCGGCAAATTCGTCACCTGATCAATTGAGTTTGACATGCACAACTGTGACCACGGACACGTCCACGGTGAATACGCTTGTGAATCCACCGACCGGCTATGCGACGATCAGCGCAAAGTTTGGTGTTAAGAATCCAACATCGTATGCTATCGATGCAATTTGGAATCTTAAAATCATCTATTCCACACTGTCGATTACCATTCAGGCTTCTTCATCATTTCACATGGCCGCCAAAGATACTGCTTATGCTGTGTTCCCGTTCAGATTGGATGCGCAACAATTGGTAACGATTGGCCATGCTGGCAGTACGGTGATGCCGACTTTCACTATGGACGCGTCTTATTCTATTGTTGGAACCTATTCAACATATCAAGCAACAAGAGCTTATGATAGTACTAGTACTACTGGTAGCGGTAACATTGGTAGTTCACTAGGGTCTAGTGCAACCGGAAGTAGTGGTACTCTGCCAACCTGTCCATAGGAGTTTCCCAGTCTGCGTTTCTTCCAGAAGGAAGAGTCTTGGAATTATCATGAAGATTGGCTAATGATAATCAGGACCTATTTTGAATCATGCACATGTTTCTCATGAACCAGTGGAGAACCTCTTGATGGGTTTTAGCCTAAACTGCCTCTGTTGACGGTCACTGTTCCCTTCGATATGCCATCTACCACACCAGTTCTTGAACTTGGCAAGAAGCCGCGGCTCCAATCGATATGAGAAGACCACTGCTCCGAAAAGCGCTACGGGTAGAATCAAGATCAAGTTAGTTCTTGCAGCGATATGGGTTCTATCTTTCTATAAACTTGGTGGGGTTCCAGAGGTTTATCAACGACAGTTAGGAGATCCCGAGCAACTGAGACTCCGAACAGTCTCTCGTTCTCTTCCAAATACGGCAGAATCAGGTCCCAGTCTGTCCTAGTGAAATCTGCCAATCGTCCCCCGTTGAGTTGGTCTATCGAGACTTTCCTGTAGGGGTCACGGATGAATATCGCTCCTCCAGAAGCCAATGAGAACAGATTGCCTCCCGGATACGGGTATTCCTGTTCTACGAACCTCCCGTCAAAGGAAGGTTTCAAGCCGTTAACAATTACGAACCCGCCTCCGTTGTATGGGTCGCCTGCCATGAAAGATTCTGCCAGATAGTCTAGACACGTCCCGTTTATCACAACTCTCGGCCTACCTACCGCGTTGATGAGTGG
>Ga0137387_10000344_pt1 | contig 19573 bp, 15 predicted proteins | sample SagtaG_3_FD_104909 | JGI IMG/M metagenome (GOLD analysis project Ga0137387, IMG submission 104909) | Vadose zone soil microbial communities from Angelo Coast Range Reserve, California, USA - Sage2_R_115_16 metaG | ecosystem: Environmental > Terrestrial > Soil > Vadose zone > Saprolite | place...
CGCCTCGATCGCGGCGTCGAAGACGTCATCCGCCCCCCTCCGGCCGCGGTCCTCGAGCAGGATGCGCCACCAGCGGGTGAAGGCGACGAAGAGCTCGGGCTCCGGATCCTCCGGCGCGTCCCTGGCGGCGGCACGACCTTCTACGAGCTGGTCTGGTGCGACGTCGAGCCAGAGCCGGGCCGGCTCGACTGGAGCCGCGCCGACCAGGTGGTCCGCTCGACCAGCCAGCTCGGCTACAGCCTGTACCTGAAGCTGCGGGTCGGCTCGTGCTGGGCGACCGGCGGCCAGGCCGGCGACCGCCGCGGCGGCAAGGGCAAGACCGCCTCGGCGATGCCGGCCGACCCGACCGCCTACCAGGCGTGGGTACGCGCGGCGGTAAAGCGCTACGCGCCCATGGGCGTGCGCGAGTACGCCATCGAGAACGAGGTCAACGGCCAGGGCTTCTGGGCCTCCAGCCCGGCCGACTACCAGCGACTGGCGACGCTGGGCGCCGCCGCCGTCCGGGAGGCCGACCCGCGCGCCCTGGTGGTCGACGCCGGCATCTCCTCCACCGCCTACGGGGTGGCGATCGCCGACGAGCTGCTGCGCCGCGGCCGCGCCGCCGAGGCGGTCGCCGCCTACCAGCGCTACTACCAGCGCCGTTTCGACCGCCGCGGGCATGACTTCCCCGAGGTCGGCGACCCCGGCGAGCTGCGGGTCGCGCTGCAGGGCCAGCAGGCGCGGCGGAACCTCGCCTTCATGGCCGTCGCCAACCAGCTCGCCGAGCGCAAGGTCGTCGACGTCCGCCAGCTCCATTTCTACGAGCCGTGGGACAACCTCCCGGCCGTGCTCGCCTACCTGCGCGGCGTCCTGCCGGCCCGCTTCCCCGTGCAGGCCTGGGAAGTCGGCATGTTCGGGCCTGACGACTCCCCCGGCGACGGGGCCCGGGCGGGCGAGCTGGTCAAGGCGGTCTGCCTGCTGCTGGCCGGCGGGGTGCGGCCGGTGGTCTGGCTGCCGCTGGCGTTCGACCCCACCGGCCGGCACGCCGACGAGCCGCGCTACGGCCTGCTGGACCCTGGCGGCGCCGTGCGCCCGGCCGGCGAGGCGTTGCTGCGGCTGGCGGGCATGGCGGCGGGCGCCTCCTCATGGCAGGGGATCGCCAGCGGCGAGGTCACCGGCATCAGTTTTCGCCACGGGGGCTCGACCAGCATGGTCGTCTGGAGCCAGCGCGGCGCCAAGCTCCACCTGGCTCCGCGGCCCGGCGGGCACGCCGAGCTGCTCGGCGGCGCCGGCGTCCCCTGGGGCGCCGGGAGCATCGAGGTCGGCCCCGAGCCCGTGCTGGTGACCTCGCCGTGAACGAGCTGGAGCCGCCGCTGCGGCGGCTGGCGCGGCGCACCGGCAAGCACCTGCGCTGGACCCGGAGCGAGGGGATCGCCCGCCTCATCGAGGAGGACGGGCTCGACCCGCTGGAGCGCCTCCCCCTGGCGCTCCGCAAATGGCGCTGGCGGCAGGTCCACGGCGTCGCCAGGGGTCGCGCGATGCCGGTGTGGCTGCTCGGGGTCCAGCGCTCCGGGACCAACATGCTGGTGCGCGGCCTGGAGACCGCGCCGGAGTTCCAGGTCCACAACGAGAGCGACCACCGCGCCTTCCGGCGCTTCCGGCTGCGGCCCGACCACGAGCTGGCCGCGCTGGTGTTCTCCAGCCGGCACCACTACGTGCTCTTCAAGCCGCTGTGTGACTCGCACCGGGCGGCCGAGCTGCTGGACCGCATGCCGGTGCTGGTCGCCGGCAGGGCCATCTGGGCCTACCGCGACGTCGACGGGCGCGCCCGCTCGGCGGTCGCCAAGTTCGGCGACGCCAACCTCCGGGTGCTGCGCGAGATCGCCGCCGGGCGGAGCCGGCGCTGGCAGGCCCAGCGCCTCTCCCCCGACAGCCTGGAGCTGCTGTCCAGCTTCGACTACGACGCGATGACGCCGGCGGATGCGGCCGCGCTCTTCTGGTACGTGCGCAACCGCCTGTTCTTCGAGCTGGGGCTCGACCGGCGCGCCGACGTGGTGCTGTCGTCCTACGACGCGATGCTGCGGTCGCCCGCCACGGCCATGCGCGCGCTCTGCGCCTTCCTCGGGATGGCGTGGCGGCCCGAGCTGACCGCGGGCATGGCGCCCCGCGCCGGCCACGAGCTGCCCCGCCTGCGGATCGACGCCCGCATCCGCGAGCGCTGCGACCACCTCACCGGGGCGCTCGACGCGACCGCCGCCGCCCATCTGGCCCGCCTGGCCGCCGGCTGAGGGAGGTCAGGTGGTGGTGCCGCGCAGGCCCGACCAGAAGGGCCCGCCACGGCTGCGGCGCAGCAGGGACTCGAGCACCAGCCGGTCCTCCGGGCCGATGCCGAGCACGGCCACCAGCCCGAGGTAGATCTCCACGATCAGCACCAGCGCCAGCGTCACGGTGTCCCAGGCGTCCAGCGATCCCAGCAGGCGGTGCGCGGCCAGCCCCGCCGCCAGCGCCGCGGCCCCGGCGAGGACGCCCTTGAGCACGCCCACGTCGAAGGGGAGCATGCGCAGGCAGATCCAGACCTGCACCACCCTGGCGAGATTGACGGCGCCGAGCGACACCGACCAGGCGATCGCCGCGCCGGCGATGCCGTGGCTGGGGATCAGCCAGAGGTTGAGCACCACGTTGAGCACCAGCACGGCCAGGTTGTCGACCATGCTCCACAGCGGCCGGCCCGACATGTTCAGCATCAGCCCGCACGGGCCGGTGGCGGCGTCGACCAGCTTGCCGGCGGCCAGGATCGCGGTGACGGCCGCGCCGGCGCCGAACCCGCCGCCGAACAGGCGCAGCAGCTCGCCGGGGAACGCCAGCAGGGCGATGAACGCCGGCAGCGACAGGCGCACGATCCAGCTCGTGGCCACCGTGTAGGCGCTGTGCAGGGAGTCGTGCTTGCCGCGGTGGTAGAGGTTGGCGATGCGCGGCCCCAGCGCCGAGTTGATCGCGGGCATCACGAAGGTCGCCAGGGTGACCAGCCGGGTGGCCACGTTGTAGACCCCGACCTCGGCGCTGCTGCGCATCGCCCCGAGCAGGATGGTGTCCGCCCAGATCAGCCCCGCCGACGCCAGCGAGGCGCCCCAGCTCACCAGCGAGAACCCGAACAGCTCGCGAAGCCCGCCGCCCGCGTGGGCACCGAGGTGGGGACCGGCGCTGAGGCCCGGGTGGGGCTGGACCGGCGGCGGGACCATGCGCAGGAGCCGCCACAGGGCGACGGCGGCCAGCGCCGCGGCGGCGAGGTTGGCGGCGACCAGCGCGGTCATGACGCCCTCCAGGCCGGCGCCGGCCGCCAGCAGCGCGGCGCTGCCCGCCACCAGCGCCAGCGGCTCGAACACCAGCCCGATCAGGGCGAACGGCCGCATCGTCCGGAAGCCCTGGGTGGCCGCCAGCGCCGAGTCGGTGAAGGTGGCCGCCGGCAGCGCCAGCGCCACCGCCCGCAGCGGCGGCAGCAGGCCGGCGTCGTGGAACACCGCGCGTGCCAGCCACGGCGCCGCCAAGTGCAGGCCCAGCGCCAGCACCACCGCCACGCCGGTGCTGAGGCCGATCCCCAGCCGTACGGTCGCCCGCAGCGCCAGCGGGTCGCCCTCGGCCAGGTGGACCGCGACGAAGCGGGTGAGCCCCGAGCGGAAGCCGCTCAGCGACAGCAGCCCGAGCAGCGACAGGAACGCGAACGCCTGCGCGTACCGGCCGACGTCGTCAGTGCCCAGCCGCCACGCCAGCAGCATCGTGGCCCCCAGCGCCGCGACCTGGCCGCACACCTGCCCCAACAGGTTGAGGCCCCCGCCCCTGGCGATCCCGAGGATCTCGCTGGTGGTCTCGGCCCCACCGCCCGCCGCCCGCCCGGCCGCCGTGGCGGTGACGCCTCCCTCGCCACCCGGTTCGCGCCTGGGCTCTGCGGCACTGCCGCCGCCCCCGCGGGCCGCCCGGGCCTTCCGCCTCCGCACGAGGCTACGAGCGGGGCGGGAGGGCCACGCCGGGGCGGCGCTGCCCGGCGGCCGGGCCCGTGGAGGAGCGGCCGCCTGGCCGCGCCTCCAGTTCCGGGCGACCGGCGGGGCGGGCGCCCAGCTCGGCCCGCACGTCGGGCCCGGCCGCGACCTCCGAGGCGGGCCGCGGACGGCGGGCGAGCAGCTCCAGCAGCAGCACGACCCCCACGGCCAGGAACAGCCCCGCCCCGGCCGCCGGCCCGGCCTTGCGGAGCACCTGCGTCACCAGGGACACGCGCCGCGTCTCCCCCAGGCTCACGACGGTGGCCGGGTCCGCCGCGGCGAACTGCGCCCGCGCCTGGTCCAGGCTCTGCTGCACGAGGTTGAGCTGCTGGGTGGCCTGCTGCTTGCGGTCCATCAGGCTCTGGTAGGCGGCGACCCTGGGGACCAGCGTGCGCAGCTCGCCCTCCTTGGTGCTGATGGTCGCGCCCAGCGCCGCCGCCGCCGTGGGGTTGCCGTCGGCCTGGCTCTGCGCCTGCTGCGCCTGCAGGTTGGCGAGCTGCTGCGACTTGATCTCGTAGAGCTTGTCGGGCACGACCATGCCGGTGGAATGGTAGAAGGCGGCCAGCTTGGCGTCGGCCGCGGCCACCGACTTGGCCGCCTCGGTGACGGTCCCCTCGGCCAGCCGCACCTGCGACTGGAACAGGAAGCGGATCGTGCCCGCGGCCACCGCGCCGGCGACCGGTCCGGTCTCGGAGCTGCGCGGCGACTGGTAGCTGATCTGGATCAGGCTCGACCCGCCGATCGGCGAGGCGGCCAGCCCGGCCTCGATCCGTGAGGTGGGCACCTTCAGCTGGGCGGCGACCTGGTTGACGATCCGCGAGGAGGTGGCCGCGGCGACGAAGTTGGCCACGAAGGTCTTGGGGCCGCCCGAGCCGCTGTACTGGTTGGAGCTGGGCCCGCCGACCAGCGCGGGCGCCGCCACCGTCGCGGTCGCCTGGTACCTCGGCCCGCCGGCCAGCACCAGCGCGGTGACGATCCCGCCGGCCAGCACCGGCACCAGCGCCAGGATCCACAACCGTCTGCGGACGATCCGCAGGTAGTCACTGATTTCCACGAAGCCCCCCAGGATCGGCAGCCAGGCTGGCGCGCCGTGTGACGGCGGACGCCGCGGCCGCGAACGTGAACAGGTACCAGAGGTTCACCACGTTGGAGATGACGTTGGCGGTGAGGCTCACCGCCACGAAGGCGACCGCGCAGCCGAGGAAGCCGGCCGCCACGCCCCGCTCCAGGGTGCGCGGCGTCGAGGCGCGCACCGCCCGACGCCCGAGCCCGACCAGGGCGACCAGCATGGCGAGGTAGGCGCCCAGGCCGATCAGGCCGGTCTCCACGTAGGCGCGGATGAAATCGTTGTGCGGCTGCTTGGCCGCACTGGTGTTGTACTGGGTCATGTTGAGGCCGATGCCGGTCAAGGGATTGGCGCGCGCCAGCGGCAGCACCTCGGTCCAGTAGTTGAGCCGCCACGCCAGCGAGTTTCCCGACGACCCCGCAGCCGCCGGGCCGCTCGCCAGGCTGGTGAAGCGGCCGGAGAGCTGCGGCACCACCGCCAGCGCGCACACGCCGGCGACCAGCAGCGCCAGCAGCACGCGCTTGGACTGGACCAGGCCCACCACCAGCAGGCCGATGGCCGCGCCGACCAGCGCCGTGCGCGTGTAGGTCAGCAGCAGGAAGCCGCTGGAGACGGCCAGCACGATCCCGAGCGGGAGCTTCCGCCGCCCGCTTGCGTAGGGAAGGACGGCCACCCCGAAGATGATCATCAGCGCCAGGTAGCGCCCGAAGTCGTTTGAGCTGGAGAAGGTCCCGACCAGGCGCGAGTAGTCGCCCTTGGTCTCGGCTCTCGGGTGGCCGGACAGGAACCCCATGGCGGTGATCGCCAGCGGCACCAGCATCGACAGGTAGGCCGCCAGCAACAGCCGGCGCATGGCGGCGCGCTCGACCATCATCTGCTCGAGCACCGCGAACATCACCACCGCCGCCAGGATGCGCAGCAGCTCCAGCGCGCTGGCGGTGTGGTTGGCCGAGCCGAGCACGCTGAGCGCGCAGGCGACCACGAACACCGCCAGGGCGCGCCGCAGCGGCGAGCCCGTCAGGCGCCCCTGCTCGCGGTGCTGCGCCGCCAGCCACAAGGCCGCGGCCAGCAGGAAGATCACCGCCAGGATGCTGGAGGGGTCCAGCGCCCTGGCGGCCGCCGAGTTGGTGACGGTGTTGCCCGCCGAGCGGCCGCTCAGCTTGGCCAGGTCGATCGAGGCGCGCAGCACCAGCATGGCCATCACGTAGCCGCTGAAGCGGGTCAGCGCCAGCACCCCGAGCCCGACGGCGATCGCGACCGCCAGCGGGAGCACCACCGCCAGCTTGGAGCCGCCGCCGACCGCCATGCCGCTGGCGGCGGCGAGCCCGCTGGCGGCGGCCACCGCCAGGAAGGTGAGCGCGTCGTGGCGCGGGCGCCGTGCCGACAGCCACGCGCTGGCGCCCTCACGCAGGCTGCGCCTGGCGGCGGTGGCGGCCACGTCGCGCTACCGGGCGCCGGCCGGCGTGGCGGGCGCCGGCCCGGGCCAGCGGAAGCCTATGCCGGGCAGCCGGTACAGCTCCTGGTTCGGCACTGCGAACTGCCGCTCCAGCCAGGCGCGGGTCGGGGCGGGCATCGCCTCGCCGTGGCCGCCGGCCTTGAAGATGGGCGCCCGGCCGATCCGGAACGGCTCCAGGCCCAGGAAGCGCCACACCCGCTCCAGCTCGGCGTCGGTGTCGCCGAACAGCGCCTCGCTCTGCAGCACCAGCACCCGGCTCGGCGGGATCAGCGCGTGGATCCGTTCGAGCTGCTCGGCGTAGCGGCCCCGCGCCAGATAGGAGAGATGCCGGTGCGCGAAGCTGGTGTAGCCCGGCTCGGCCACCATCCGCTCGGCCTCTCCTGCCAGGCGCTCCGGTTCGCGCCGCAGCGCCTCCTCGAACGGGAGGTCCTCGTAGCCGCGACGGCGCTCGTACTGGTAGTGCGACCAGGCGCGCTCCACCGGGTCGCGGAGCACCGCGATCAGGCGGACGTCGGGGAGCGCGGCCGCGATCCGCTGGGGGGCCAGCGGATGGAACATGTAGTAGGGGCTCGCTTCGCCCGCGATCGCCCTGCGCCCGCCCGCCAGCGGGAACGCCGCGCGGAACCAGCTCCAGCCGCGCCCGAAGTTCACGTCGAAATAGTGGCTGCCCTTGGTGAGCAGGCATCCGGCCACGTCCGGATGACGGATCACGTACTCGTAGAGCGAGGTCGAGCCCCCGCGCTTGGTCCCGATCACCAGGAAACCGGGCAGCATGCGGGCGCCGCTGGTCGCACGCGCCAGCAGCCGTCCTCCGGCCCGTACCACGCTGGTGTTGGTCAGCCGCATGTCGGACATGATCCCCTGAACCCTCAGAATTGTCGAACTTGACAATCATGACTAGGGGTGCCATGCTTCTCCGCCTGGTTCGCGGTCGCCAGCCCCGATCCAGCGTGCAGTGCGGCCAGCGCAGCAGTCCGTCGAGCCTCGTCCCCACCCGATCGCTCGTGGCTGGAGGTCCCCATGGGGTCGGTCCATCCCTTCCGCCGCCGCAGCTCACATCCCACGCCGTCCGACGGCGGCCAAGGCGTCGATCCAGCCTCCGCGGCCCCTCCCGGGCGCGCGGCCCGGCTGACCGATTCAGCCTCCGCGGCCCCTCCCGGGCGCGCGGGCCGGCTGACCCGCAGGCGCCGTCCCGACCCGCTCGCCAGCCTGGCGGGGCTGGGCCCGCGCGCCGGCCTTTCGCGGCGAGGCGGGCGCTTCCTGCTGCTCGGCGGGGCGTTGGTCCTCGCCGCCGTCACGGTCGCGGTCCTGGTCGTCGCCACCGGCCCGCAGGCCACCTCGGCGCCGACCAGCGGGCCCGCGCCCTCCACGACCGTGCCGCCGGCGCGGCTCAAGCCGGTGCTCGGCGGCCTGCTCGACCGCCACAAGCTGCCGCCCGAGCAGTTCCAGGGGGCGGTGGCCGGTTACGTCGTGTCGGTCGGCTGGGCCGAGCTGCAGCCCACCGCCGGCGGCCCGCTGGCGGCGGCCAATCCGATCGACCAGGCGATCGCCAGCGCCCGCGCCAGGCACCTCCAGCTCAAGCTGCGGGTCCTGGCCGGCACCAGCGCGCCGGACTGGGCCAAGCGCCTCGGCGGCGACCCCGTGCGGGTGGTCGACGCCTACGGCCACTCCGGCACCGTCGGCCGCTTCTGGACCACCGCCTTCGGCCAGGCATACCTCGACCTGCAGCAACGGCTCGCCGCCCGCTACGACCGCGTCCCCGAGATCGCCGAGACCCAGATCACCCGCTGCACGACCTTCTTCGCCGAGCCGTTCCTGCGCCAGGGGCGCAACCCCAGCACCATCCGCAACCTGGTGCGGGCCGGCTACACCGCCGCCGCCGATGAGGCCTGCCAGCGCGAGCAGGTCGACGCCCACGCCGTGTGGTCGCGCACCCGCTCGGGACTGTCCTTCAACCCCTACCAGCGGGTGGAGGGCGGCCAGGTCAAGCACGACGAGGCCTTCACCGAGCAGATGATGCGCTACTGCCGGTCCAAGCTCGGCGCCGCGTGCGTGCTGGAGAACCATTCCATCCGCACGACCGGCCAGGGGCGCCTGTACCAGCAGATGTACCAGGCCATGCGCTCCCTCGGCGGCGCCATCGGTTTCCAGACGGCCTCGCCGAACCGGATCGGCAGCCTGCTCGGCACCCTCGACTGGGCCATCTCGCAGCGCGCCTCCTCGGTCGAGCTGCCCGTCTCCTACCGGACCTCGAGCAGTCCCGGCAGCCTTCGCCCGCGCAACCAGCGCCTCCAGGCCATCGCCCGATCCCTGGCCTGACAACCCGCCGGCCGGCGCCGACCCCACCCAGCGCTCGCCCCCTGGGTGGGGTCGGCGCCATCCGGGGCCGGTCTCTGCTAGCCTCCGGTCATTCTCGATCCAGACAAACTCCTCAGGCCGCCGATTTACCCGGAGGTACCGAGCCATGGCTGCGCGCGACCTTGCTCCCCTGTTCATCGTCGGTGCGCCGCGGTCGGGCACCAGCCTGCTCTACAAGCTGCTGTGCCTGCACCCGCGGGCCGCCTGGATCTCGAACTGGGGACGCCGCGCTCCCGGGCAGCCCGCGCTCGCCATGCTCAACCGCCTGGCCCCGCGGCTGCCGGCCACCCGCCGCCGCGCCTGGTTCGGCGCCGACGGCGGCAACGCCTACGTCTACGGCCGCCCGCGGCCCCTCGTCGAGCGGCTGTTCCCGATGCCGGTGGAGGGCGAGCCCGTCTACCGCCGCTGCGGCGTCGGCTCCGGCGCCGCCGGTGTGCCCGAACGCCAGGTCGCCGAGCTGCGCCGCCGCCTGGAGGCCATCCAGCGCTGGTCGGGCGGCGACCTGCTGGTCTCCAAGCGGATCCACAACAACCTGCGCATCCCCCTGCTCGCCGAGGCGTTCCCGCGCGCCCGCTTCGTGAACCTGATCCGGGACGGCCGCGCCGTCGCCTACTCGCTGTCGCGCGTCGACTGGTGGGAGAACGGCGTCGTCTGGTGGTACGGCCAGACCCCGCGCCGCTGGCGCGAGGAGGGCCGTGACCCTTGGGAGCTGTGCGCCCTGCACTGGGTGCGCGAGCTCGCCGCCGTCGAGGCCGGGCTGGCCGCCGTCCCCACCGCCCAGCGGATCGAGGTCCGCTACGAGCGGCTCGTTCGCGCCCCGATCGACACCGTCCGCGGCATCGCCCTGTTCGCCGGCCTGCGCCCCGACCCCGGCTGGATCGCTGAGCTCCCGCGCCTCCGCTACCCCGACAACGACGACGCCTGGCTGCGGGCCCTGACCCCCGACGCCCGCGCCCGCATCGAGCACATCCAGCACACCGCCCTCCGCCGCCTCGGCCACCGGGTCTGACCACGCCGACCCCTATTTCCAGGAGGGCCGTCGTAGGAGGCGCGGCTCCACCAGGAAATTCTTGGTGTCGTGGCGGCCACGCCGCTCGTACTCGTCGATCAGCAGGGTCCCGGCCGTCCGACCCGGCGTGAGCCCCCTGGCGCGCTCTTCAGATCAAGCGCATCCAGGGTGGCAGCCACCTTGGCGACCGCATCCTCCTCGTCCCAGCTGTCCAGCTCGACGCCGATCAGCTTCGGTGCATGGCCAGCGCTCACGAGGCGGTACAGGCAGCTGCCCGACCTGATCCGGCCCGGCAGCGACTCCGACGGTCCGAGCAGGAAGATGCCGAGGTCACTCGGCTTGTCCAGGTACTGCGCCATCGCCGAGGCCACCAGGATCCCGCCCTTCTCGAAGTCCGAGGACACGAATCTCGGCGGTCGGATCCGCTGCTGGTAGAAGTAGCGATTTGGCGCCTTCACGTCGACCACCACGATGAAGACGCCCCTGACCGCCAGCCGTCGGCAGCAGCGTGGTCAGCGAGCAGGGAAACGCGTCGCGGGTCCGCTCCTGGAACCCTGCGAGAATGTTGCGGGTGAACAGGCTGGTCGAGCGGCCAACGAAGACAATGCGCCTGCTGCGGCGACGGAAGGGCCGGAATTCCTGAGCGATGTAGATGACCAGCGTGAGCGCCACGCCGACGATGGCAAGGAGGCGGTCGAGCCCGACCCCGACCTCGAACAGCACCCACGACAGGGCGCCCGTGGCGACCGGGCCGCCCACGACGAGCACGCGGGCCCGGTCGGCGAGCGGCTCAGCCGGCTGTGCTCACCGCACCAGCGGGCCATGGCCGGCCCCCACGTCCGCGGTCATCCAGGCTCGCGTGCCGAAGGAGGAGCACGACCGGGCCGCCACCGAGATCGCGCGTCGCAACGCGGCCACGGGGTCGGCCAGCTCGACGAGGTACCAGCAGAAGGCGCCGTGAAGAATGTCGCCAGCGCCAAGTGAGTCGACCACCGGCACCGCTGGGACATCGAGACGGCCCGCTCGCGTCCCCGCGCGGTACCGGACCGGCTCGGGTCCATCGGTGACGGCGCTGAACCACAACGAGCTCATCGCCTCGATCGCGTCGTCAGCGCTGTCGCATCCTGGAGGCCGGAAGTCGTTCGAGCAGATGGCCGCGTCGACGAGCCGGAGCAGCTCCTCTGTGCCAGGCTTCCAGCTCCCACCGTCGAACACGACTCGCATCCCGGCGGCACGCGCTCGCTCCGCGGCGACGATCGCCAGCTCCATATGGTGGCCGTCAACCATCAGCAGCGCTGTGGAGCCGAACACGTCAGCACCCAATGCGGACGCCGGAATCTGGAATGGGCGCGAGTTGACCGACACCACGGCTCTGTGGCCGGTCGACTTGGTCACGGCGATCGACGACACGGGCGGCTGCCCGCCCGAATCCCACGCCAGATCCGCGACCTCGACCCGGTGAGCGGCCAAGTCGTCCTTGGCCACGCGCGCGAAGGTGCTCGAGCCGACGCCGGTGACGAGTCGAGCGGTCCCGCCGAGGTGAGCGAAGGTCACCGCGGCGTTCGCGGCGGGCCCGCCGGCCGCGACCTCCTGCTGCTCCGCGACGATCTTCTCGTTCTCCGCGGGCAGGCGCTCCACCAGATAGATCAGGTCCAGGGTCGTCAAGCCCAGGAAGGTGGCGCCGGTCACCGAGGCTCCCAACCAGGAGGGGCGGCGTTCCGGCTCGGCGTCGAGTCTTCCGGAGCGCTGGCAGGCGTCATCGCGCGCGGGTTCTCCCCTGCTCGGATCATAACCGGCCAAAGAAAGTAGAAGGACCGCGAATGAAGCAATCGGCGCTATAGGAACCAGCGATGCAAGCGGGGGAACCCGCGGGGTGCTCAGTCCTGGTAGTCGTAGTAGTAGGAGCTTCGGGTGGCGTCGGCGGAGCGGTTGAGAACGGAGCCGACGATCTTGCCGCCGACCTGCTCGAGCTGGTCGCGGAGCTGGTCGACGGTTTCGCGGTCGGTGGCCTTGGCGTCGGCCACGACCAGCACGGCGTCGACCAGGGGTGCCAGCGCGAGCGAGTCGGACACGACCAGGGCGGGCGGGCAGTCGAGGATGATGAAGTCGAAGACGTCCCGCTGCTCCTTGAGGAACTCGCGCATGGCGTTCGAGTCCATCAGCGTCGACGGGTGCGCCGGCGGCGGTCCGGCGAGGATCAGCCACAGGTGCGGGGCGACCGACCACAGCTCGACCGCGACCTGCTTGTTCCTGCCCGACGCGTTCGGGTTGGGGACCTTGCCGTCGGCGAGCAGATCGGCGAGCCCCGAGCGGTTGCGCAACCCGAAGAACTCGTGCACGCGCGGCCTGCGCAGGTCCGCGGAGACCAGCAGGATATCGCGCCCCGACTCGGCCAGCGCCACCGCGAGGTTGCCGGCCGTGGTGCTCTTGCCCTCGGCGACGTTGCCGCTGACGACCATGATGGAGTTGATGTCGAGCTGCGCGGCCAGCCTCGCCATGCGTGTTCGCAGCGTCCGGTAGGCCTCGGCCGCCGGGCTGGTGGGCTGGTCGAGGGTGACCAGGCTCGATCGCCTGCGCTTGGCCCAGCCGATCCCGCGATCGCGCCGCTTGTAGCGGGACAGGGCCGGGATCGAGGCGAGCACCGGGCGGTCGAGCCGCTCGGCCAGGTCCTGCCGCCCGCGCAGCCGCTTGTCGCTGCGGTCGCGCACGAACCCCACGACGAGACCGAGGAACAGCCCGACGAACAGGCCGATGCCGATGTCGAGCTTCTTCTTCGGGCTCACCGGCGAGGTCGGCAGCGCCGCCGCCTGGATCACCTGACCCGGCGTCGGGTCGAGCTGCTCGAGCTGCGCGACCTGCTCATTGAGGCTGTTGATGCGCTGCTGGTAGGTGCTCTTCTGCGCGGACGCCTCGGTTTTCTGCGACTGGGAGGAGTCCGGCGAGGTCATGATCGAGTCGAGACTTTGCATCCGGGCGGCGATCGTGTCGGCCTGCTTCTGGAGCGTCGCCTTGCTCGCGTCGACCTGCTGGACGGTCCCGGCCTTGCGGTAGTCGATGTACGCCCTGGCGAAGGAGTCGGCGCCCCGCTGCGCGGTCCGCGGGATCGGGTCCGAGTAGTGGATCTCGAGTACCTGGGAGTTGGGCGGCACGTCCACACTCGCATGCTGGAGCAGCTCGTCGGGCGTCGCCGGGCTCTTGAGGAACTTGCCGGCGAGCACCGCCACCGCCGACGACAACGCCACCTGCTTCTCGTTGTTGATGTTGACCTGCTGATCGAGCCGCTGCGTCCCCTCGAACCGGTTGATCGACACCGGTTGGACCAGCACGGAGGACGTGCCACGGTAGATGGGCGTCCGCTGCAGTGTCCACGCGGTTGCCACCACCGCACCCGCCACGGCGAGCACGACGATCAGCCACCACTGGCGGCGGAACACCATCAGGTAGTCGCGGATCTCGACCGATCCCGCGGGTACCGGTTCAGCACTCACCGTATCGACCGCTTTCTCTCAGAGCTTCATCCAACAAGCCCGCTCTGTCGGGCACGTACGCCTGCAACGCCAACGCGAGCGGCAGTGGAGGAAGGGTGCGCCACCGTCGCGCATGACCGCCTGCGGCTTGCCACCATACTGCGCCGGGACCTCAGATGCCTCCGCCGCATGCGCGATCAGCCTCCCATCGCATTGAACTAGACAAGACTACGGGGATCACGTGGCGAACCAGGGCCGCAGCCGTTCCCACGTCTCGGCCAGCAGCTCGGGCAGGACCTTCGTCTGGCCGACCACCGGCATGAAGTTGGTGTCGCCGCCCCAGCGTGGCACCAGGTGCATGTGGACGTGGTCGGCGATGCCCGCTCCGGCCACCGTGCCGAGGTTCATGCCGAGGTTGAACCCGTGCGCGTTGGAGCCCTCGCGCAGGGCGCGCACGGCGGTCCCGCAGAACGCCATCGTCTCGGCCAGCTCCTCGGGGGTGAGCTCCAGGTATTCGCCGACGTGGCGGTAGGGAGCCACCATCAGGTGACCGGGGTTGTACGGGAAGGCGTTGAGGAGCACGAAGGTGTGCGCGCCGCGGGCGAGGATGTGGTTGCCCTCGTCGTCGTCCTGGCGTGCCAGGTCGCAGAAAATGCAGCCGTGGTCGCCCTCGTCGCCCGCGCGGCGGATGTAGGCCATCCGCCATGGCGTCCAGAGCCGCTCGGTGGTCACCGCGCACGCTCCGAGCGCCTCGTGGGCGTGGGGCTGATCGGCACGGGAGCCTCCTCGTATGGACGGGTGGTTGACTGGATTGGCGGATGATACGCCGCACTCCCGACCGGCACGCCAGGTTGTCCACAGGGCCGTGGCGTCAACGGCCACCAGGCGGCCGTCAACTGGGGCTGGTCGACGAGGCCTCGCCGGCCGTCGAGCTGGACGACCCGCTGTCGCTGGCGGCGGCCGCGGTGGTGGTGCTGGCGGGGGCCGTGGTCGTCGGCTCGGTGGTCGGCGGAGCAGTGGTCGTCGTCGGGCTCGAGGTGGTCGGCGGCACGGTGGTCGCCGGCGCGGTCGTCGGCGGGGCCGTGGTGGTGGAGCTGCTCGACGGCGGACGCCGGGTGGTCGGCGGCGCCGTGGTCATCGGGGGTGTCGGTGGCGGCGGCTCCGTGGTCGTTGGCGGCCGCACCCCAGGCCTCGGCGAACCGGCGACCACGCGCACCGCGCCCGCGTAGTCGCTGCGCCAGATCGAGGCGACGCGCACGACGTCGCCGGTGTGGGGCGCGTGCACCATCAGGCCCTTGCCGATATACATGCCGACGTGGTGGATCGTGGCGGGGTTGGCGGGGTCGTCGGCGTAGAACACCAGGTCGCCAGGGAGCAGGTCCGCCACGGCCACGTGCGGACCGGCGTTGAACTGGTCGACGGACACCCGCGGGATGACGATCCCGGCCGCGAGGTAGGCGGCGCTGGTCAGGCCGGAGCAGTCGAACGCGGCCGGCCCCTGCGCCCCCCAGTGGTAGGGCTTGCCGAGCTGGCGCATGGCGTAGGCCACGGCGGTCGCCGCCGCCCTGCCGGCATCCATCCAGGAGGACTGGCTGCGCCCGCCCAGCGAGTCGAACCAGGCGGCGAAGGCGGCTCGGCTGCCGGCCTCGGCACGACGCTGCTGCTTGGCCAGCACGCCCGCCAGGCGCTTGTCGATCCCCTTGAGGGTCGTCTCGAGCTGCTTGGCGAGCGCGTTGATCCGCTGATGCTGCGAGAGGACGCCGGCGTCCAGCCGCTGTTGCTCGGCCAGGTCGGCCTGGGCCTGCGCGGTCAGGCCGTCCAGCTCGGCCTTGCGCCTGGTGACCTCCTCGACGTTGCGCGCGCTGGCCTCCAGGGCCGCCTTCTGCAAGGGCACGCGCCGCAACAGGTCCGAGGGGTCGGCGGCGCCCACCAGCTCGGAGACGAACCAGCCGGGCCCGGCCTCGTAGGTCTCACGCGCCTGCTCGTCGAGCGTCTCCTGCGCGGCGGCAAGCTCCGTGACCAGCGCCCGGCGGCGCGCCTGCACGGCGGAGAGCCTGGCACGCAGGTCCCGCTCGGCCGTGGTGGCCTTGTCGAATTGCTCGGAGATGCGCTCCAGCGCCGCGTACTGCTGGTCGAGGCGCACCTGCAGGCCGGCGGCCTTCGCCTCCAGGTCAGCGGTGGTCGGGGGGCTTCCCGCGGCCAGTGCGGGGGCCGCCGGAAGGACCGCCAGCAGGAGAGCGGCGACGACAGCACGCCGAGCGGTGATGCGCAGACTCGAGTGCCGTCCCGCCATGCCACCTCCCAGGCGCCCGCGCTGGGCCGATCCAACCGGCAGATCCTGCGCATCCTACCCGAAAGGCTATGTAAATCGGGAGCCTGGGGACTACTGAGCTTTGACGAGGCGCTGGTAGAGCGGGGGTGTAGTTCAGAATTGCGCCGCTTCAGTGCTCCCCGCCATCGCCAGCGTCGCGCCGGTGCCGCCCGAGATCACCTCGGAGACGGCGTCGAAGTAGCCGGTGCCGACCTCGCGCTGGTGCCTCGTCGCGGTGTAGCCCTCGGCCTCCAGCGCCAGCTCACGCTGCTGCAGCTCCACGTAGGCGGGCATGCCACGCTCCGCGAAGCCGCTGGCCAGCTCGAACATGGCGGCGTTCAGCGCGTGGAAGCCGGCCAGGGTGATGAACTGGAACCGGTAGCCGAGCCGGCTGAGCTCCTTCTGGAAGCGGGCGATGGTCGACTCGTCCAGGTGCTTGCGCCAGTTGAAGGACGGCGAGCAGTTGTAGGCGAGCGGCTTGCCCGGGTACTCGGCATGGATGGCCGCCGCGAAGCTGGCCGCCTCGTCGAGGTCCGGCGTGGAGGTCTCGAACCACAGCAGGTCCGCGTAGGGCGCCGACGCCAGCCCGCGCGCGATCGCCGCCTCCAGGCCCGGCCGGATCCGCCAGTAGCCCTCGGCGGTGCGGTCGCCGGTCAGGAACGGCCGGTCGCGCTCGTCCACATCGGTGGTCAGCAGCGTCGCCGACAGCGCGTCGGTGCGGGCGATCAGCACCGTCGGCACCCCGGCGACGTCCGCCGCCAGCCGGGCCGCGGTCAGCATCCGCAGGAACTGCCCCGTCGAGACCAGCACCTTGCCGCCGAGGTGGCCGCACTTCTTCTCAGCGGCGAGCTGGTCCTCGAAGTGCACGCCGGCGGCGCCCGCCTCGATCATCGACATGGTCAGCTCGAAGGCGTTGAGGGGCCCGCCGAAGCCGGCCTCGGCGTCCGCCACGATCGGCACCAGCCAGTCCCGGCTGGCGCCGCCCTCGACGGACTCGACCTGGTCGGCCCTGCGCAACGCGTTGTTCAGGCGGCGCACCAGCGCCGGAGCGCTGGTCGCGGGGTACAGGCTCTGGTCGGGATAGACCTTCTCGGCGAGGTTGGCGTCCGCCGCCACCTGCCAGCCGCTGAGGTAGATGGCCTCCAGGCCTGCCCGCACCATCTGCACGGCCTGCCCGCCGGAGAGCGCGCCGAGGGCCGCGACCACCTCGCGGTCGCCGAGCAGCCGCCACAGGCGTTCGGCGCCCCGCTCGGCCAGGGTCTGCTCCACCATGACCGAGCCGCGCAGCCGCAGCACGTCCTCCGGCCGGTAATCCCGGCGGACGCCCTTCCAGCGGGGGCTGGAGTCCCATTGAGCGGAAAGCTCGGTGGCGTTCGAGGTGGGCGGTTTGCGCGAGACCATAGCGATCACTCCCTGGATCGGGCGTGGAAATCCCGAGACCAATTACGACCGAATTGCCGGAGACCGGATGGGCGTCAGCTAGACGCCAGGGACGCGGATCAGGTGTGTATCCGCGCAGGTCAGCGACCTGCCCCGATGACGCTGGCCCGAGTCGACCTCACCAATGGATACTCGCTGCGAGTAATCGTCAACGGTGAGGGACTTCATGGGCCGGCACCTCCTCCCAACGGTACTGGGTCGGGCTACCACGCTCGGGAACGTGTACCCGACAGTAAAGCCATAGTAGATTCCTAGCCAATCATTTCTTGCTATCGGAACGATCGGCGGAGCCAATAACCCCAGGCCAAACCGGGCGCAATGGCGACCGGGGAGGACGGTCCGGCGGCCGGCAAGGGGGGCTGTGGACAACGGTGGGTCGGACCCCCTCGCCATGGGCCGGATCACGACCGCTGTCGGCGAGACCGCCGGCGCGGTGGCCGCGGTCGACATCGTCGAGTCCCACACTGACCGGCTGGTCGTGGACCTCACCGTCAATGCCTCCGACGCCCGCCACGCCCAGGCGATCACCGACGCGGTCGAGGCGGTCCCGGGCGCCCACGTCCAGAAGGTCAGCGACCGCAAGCCGTCGCTTCTACACATTCTTGCGGACGCTGCCTGATCAGGGAGAGGAACGGCCGGATAGCCGACGTGGCCTCAAGAATCCGGCCCGAGCACTCGCTGCCACGCCAGCACCGGCATCGACATCTCCGAACGGATGGTGCAGGAGGGGCGGGACCGGCTCGGCCACCTGGCGAACGTGCGCTTCCACCATGGCAACGGCTACGACCTCGCCAGCTTCGAGGACGGCTCATTCGACGTGGTGTACTCGATCGTGGCCCTGCAGCACATGCCGCGGACGGTCGCCTACAACTACCTGCTGGAGTCCCACCGCGTGCTGCGGCAGGGCGGCGTGCTCTGGCTGTACGTGCCCAACCTGCTCCGTGACGACTGCTTCTCCGCGTTCCACCACTTCAGCCAACCCTGGTTCGTGTCCCACCCCTACCCGATGAACTTCTATACCCCACAGGAGCTCAGCCGGCTGCTGGTCGCCGCCGGGTTCTGGCTGGAGCGCCTGAACGACGAGCTGCGGGCAGAGGCGCGCAAGACCGGCGGCCCCGGCATCTCGGAGCAGGCACAGCCGCTGGTCGGGTTGCACGACGCGGAGCGGCAGCGGCCCGCGCGACACAACGCCGAGCTCACGCAACGCAACGCCGAACTGGAGCGGGCGCTGGAGCGCATCCGCTCGAACCCGCTCGTGCGGCTGGCACCGCAGCCCGTCGGCAGCTGCGCCGGGCAGCACCCCGCGCCCACAAGCTCTGAACGGCGCGGTGCGGCCTACCGGCGCGCCGCGGCACCGTGTCCGAGTGATTCGGGATACGCACGTGCAGCGTCACCACCGGGTCAGGGCCCCGGCAAAGTAGCGAAATGTCCGAGTTGGTCTCCTGGCGCGCTCTCGCGACGCCACACGCGAGCTGCCTGCTACCTGAGACCGGGGCCAGCGCGTCCGTGGTACGAACTGGACAATCTCGACTTTGCCGGGGTCCTGCGTCGCTTCGCTTGTGAGCCAAGCGGTAAAGTCCAACCCGTGGCGGCGCCATCGGCAAGCCGCGATCACCGCTTGGAGGGCAACCGTGCCGATCAACCGCCGGACAGCACGCAGCAACCGTGACGAGCCACCTTCCGGTACCACCGCAGCGAGTCCGGTAACGATCACTCGGCCGGATGGCACCACGGTGACCGAGCCACCTCAGCCGCCAGGCAGGTCCGTCCGTGCCTTTGAGAAGCCAGAGCCTCCCGGCGGAGGCGGGCGGTTGGAGTGGGAGCGGAAGGTTGACCCGGTCGCTGGCATCGGGTTCATGGTGGCGCGGCGTGGCACCTACCATGCTCGGATCGATGCCAAGCATGACGGCTGGCGTTGGAGCGTGTGGACAAACAGCGGCCGAGTCGCTCGCGGTGTCGCTCCGACGTCGGGGCTCGCCGAAAGCGCGGTCGAGGACGTGCTCCTCAGCGCTGAGCAAGCGTGGTGACTGCCCGCCCATACAGGGTCGAGGTAGCGCGAGGGACCGACCCCAACCGCCAGATCCGTAGCCTGGTGATTGACGTCCATCTGGTCGGATCCAGACGGATCTGCCCTGCTCAGGTTGGGTGCGCTGTCGACCCAGCCGGATCGAGAAGGATCACGTCGGATCGTCTGGATGATCAAACGGATGATCAAGCGCCTCGGCCAGCTTCTCGCTGCTCGATGAGCCAAATGGGGCAGAGCACAAGATTCTGAATCTTTCAGTGGAATCTGAGGAGGAGAGGATTTGAACTGGCATCTAGATGTGGGTTCTCTCGAGGAGAGAGAAAGGATACTGAAGGATACAGCAACCCTCGGACCGTGGTACCAGTCCTTCAACCTCGCGGATTGGCTTAGGATCCAGGCGGTTCACGACGGTGACTCCGTCTTGGAC
>Ga0137387_10000349_pt1 | contig 19439 bp, 16 predicted proteins | sample SagtaG_3_FD_104909 | JGI IMG/M metagenome (GOLD analysis project Ga0137387, IMG submission 104909) | Vadose zone soil microbial communities from Angelo Coast Range Reserve, California, USA - Sage2_R_115_16 metaG | ecosystem: Environmental > Terrestrial > Soil > Vadose zone > Saprolite | place...
AAGGTGCACCCTTCGTCGGGACGGGACTTGAGCATGATCGTTCCTCCCATGGCCTCGAGTAGACGCTTGGTGATGTACAGGCCGAGGCCGACGCCTCCGGTCCGGCGGGTGAGGCCGCTCTCCGCTCGATAGAAGCGCTGGAACACGTGCTCCTGGTCCTGGGCCCTGATCCCCTCCCCTTCGTTGTGGATGGAAACGAGGGCCTGGTCCCCGGAGACCATGAGGCCGACGTCGATGGAGGAATCCGGCGATGAGTACTTGAAGGCATTGGACAGCAGGTTCGACACGATCTGCCCGACCCGGAACGGGTCCGCCCGAACAGAGACCGGCTCGTCGGGTCGCATGAACTCAACGGTGTGAGGGCTCGGTTGCTGCTCCGCCTCGCGGATCTGCTCCAAGAGCGACTCGGCGAGATCCATGCTCACGAGCTCGATGGTGAGCTTGCCCGAGTCGATCCGAGACACGTCCAGCAGGTCGCTGATCAGTCGCTCGAGTCGTTCGGTCTGTCGCAGCATGATGCTGTAGTACTCATGGCGCGACTCGGGCGAGTCTTCCACCAGCCCCTGCTCGAGGGACATCAGGAACCCTTTCAGCGGCGTGAGCGGCGTGCGCAGCTCGTGGGACACCGTGGCCACGAAGTCACCTTTCATCTGTTCGGCCTCCAGCTCAGCCGTCACGTCTCTGGCGACGACCACGAACGCCTTGGGCCCACCGTCGCGCGCGGGCATCGAGTTGCTCGTGTAGCGGATCCACCGCTCGGACTCGTCTCGTCGGATGACCAGCGCGTCCTGGGTCTCCGGTGAGTCGAGCAACAGGCTTCCGATCTCGGTGTCTCGAGAGTCCTCGTGCTCCAGGCGGAGCCGCAGCACCTCGTCGCAAGGACGGCTCACCACGTCGTTCCGTCCGAAGCCGGTGATCCGTTCCATCGCAGGGTTCCACGACAGGATGCGGCGATCCGGCGAGACGACGAAGATCCCGTCGCTCGTGTTGCCAATGACGTCGGCGAGGTGGCTCCGCTGCTCGACGGTCTCCTGGAAGAGCCGTTCGTTCTCCTGCTTCACGTAGACCTGGGAGGCGAGGGCATCCACCAGGGACGCCTCCGCCGGGGACAGCTCCTCCCGCCGATGGACGGCCATCACTCCACGGACGTCCTGCGCACCCCTGATCGGCGCGAGATAGATGGCCATGCCGGGCCGCGAACTGACGTAGGACTCGGGGGCCCGATGGGCCTCTTCCAGGTTCGCGGTGAGCAGGAGGCCACTCTCTGAGTTGTAGACGCGGACGTCCTCTTCGATCATCACCAGCTCCACACCCGCAGCGTCGACCATCTTGCGAACCAGTTGCAGGAACGGGACGAAGTCGAACGTCGAATCCAGGGGGCGGAACAAGGCCCGGCCTGCCTCGTAGAGCGTCTTCATCCGATCCCGCTCCCGCGCCTGTTCCTCTTCCCGCTTGCTGTGGACCCATCCCCGGTATGCCAGGTAGGTGATGACCATGGGGGCAACCAGAAGCGGCAGTCCGACCGGGCCCCTGTCCCATACCAGCGCGGCCAGCATCCCGATGGTGACGTTGCCGGCCGCGTGCAGGGCGTTGAGACCCTCCGGCAGAACCAGCACCCGCCGAAGTGGCTCCCTTTCGACGAGCGAGATGATGCTCGCGATGAACGTCTCGTTGATGGCGAAGTACGCCAGCATGGCGAGCGTCGCAGCCAGCCAGGTCATGAGCTGGAGAGAATGCGACAGCCCGAACAGTCCGTACACGAACTCCGCGGCCGTGATCGCCAACAGGAACTGGGCCGTGTTGTAGGCGATCTTGTACCAGGACCAGTGTCGTGCCGAATGCCCGAGGAGCGTCCCGGCGAGCACGGCGAACGTCAAGACGCTCGGGCGTGCGAACATGAGTGCCGGGACCCAGATGGCGTCGGTGAGGGAGAAGTTCTCGGTCTCCGTTTGATGGCGCACCGCGACGGTGAACTGCTCGGACAGGGCGCTCCCCAAGATCAGCCCGAACCAGGTCAGCGCGTCCCACCGGTTCCACCGGACGACTTCCGGGATGCGGATAGCGGCCGCCAGCCAGCCCACGACGACCGTGGCGAGAATGAGCCGACGCGCGGCTCGCGGAAGCTCACCGAATTCACTCATCTCCCTGCACAAGTGTCGGTTCAGCCCGGCCCTCGGTTGACTGCTACCGAGTCTCCAGGAGGACGAACGCTTCCTACTTCCTTTGGCCAACCAAGATTCGCGACGGTGAGCCTTTGGGCACCACGCGCTCTCACCCCCCTTCAACGGTGGAAAGAGTTCTTCGGGGGAGCACGTTGAGCCGTCTGGGGGATTCGGCCACGACCGCCGCCGTTGATACTCGTCGCAAGGAGACAGAGCGGATGCGACTCACATTGAAGAGAGCGGGGTCATGGACAACGCGATGAGCGTGGCACTCAGGAGGGGTTGGGGTGCCGACGTCGCGCTCGCCCGCTCCTGGGGCGCCCGCCGGCGCCAGGCCACTGCGATGCGCTTCACCGCTGGCGTGATCGCTGCTCTCGTCGTGGTGGCCACGGGCGGAGTCGCCCGCAGCGCCGCCGCGGCGATGGGGGAGCTCAAGGTTTCGGTCATCGTCCGAACATTCTCGGGCGCAGGCCCACAGGCTGAGCGAGCGGTGACGGAGCTGGGGGGTACGGTCGGGATGCGGCTGGGAATCATCGACGGGTTCTCGGCCTCGGTGCCGAAATCGGCCCTGCCAACGCTTCAGACGACACCGGGTGTCGTCTCCGTGACCCCCAACGCGCATCTTCGCCCGGAGACGTCGAATTACGATCCCAGCGGTGACGTCAACTCGATGGACTCCACGACCAAGTACACCGGGGCACAGGACTACTGGCGGGCCGGCTACACGGGCCAGGGCGTCGACGTGGCGATCATCGACTCGGGGATTTCCCCGGTGGACGGGCTGAGCGCCCCGGGCAAGGTGATCTACGGCCCGGACCTGTCGTTAGAGTCCCAGGCCTTGAATCTGACCAATCTCGATACCTACGGCCATGGCACGTTCATGGCCGGTCTCATCAGCGGGCGCGACAACGAGGCTCAGGCCCCCTACCAGAATGACCCACCGTCGCAATACCGAGGGATGGCGCCGGACGCCCGCCTCGTGAGCATCAAGGTCGCTACCGCCGGCGGCGGAACCGACGTCTCCCAGATCATCGCGGCCATCGACTGGGTCGTCCAGCACGCCCACGACCCCGGTCTGAACATCCGGGTCTTGAACCTCTCCTACGGCACCAACAGTACCCAGTCGTACACCTTGGACCCTCTCGCCTACGCAGCCGAGGTGGCATGGAGGAGCGGCATCGTGGTGGTGGCCTCGGCCGGAAACACGGGGTATCAGCGCGGAGCCGGCGCCCCGGGCCTAGCCGACCCCGCCTACGACCCGTTCATCATGGGGGTCGGCGCCTCGGACTCCATGGGCACCAGCGCGCAATGGGACGACAACGTGTCCTCTTTCTCGGCGAGCTCGGCTGGGTGCCAGTGGTTCACCTGTAAGAAGCCGGACTTCGTCGCTCCCGGCGCCCACCTCCAGGGGCTGCGGGACCCGAACTCGTATGTCGACGTGAACCACCCCGAGGGCCTGCTGGGCGACCGGTACTTCCGGGGGAGCGGCACCTCTCAGGCGGCTGCCATCGCCTCCGGAGCAGTCGCCTTGGTCTTGCAGAAGTACCCGTCGTTGACTCCTGACCAGGTCAAGCAGTTCATCGCATCCTGGTCGGCGAAGCTGGCCGGCTTCGATGCAGACGCCCAAGGGGCAGGCGAGCTTCGGCTCACGCCGACCCTCACCAAGCAGCCACCGAACTACGTCGCGAAGTTCACTCCTGCCGCTGGCACCGGGCTGCTGGAGCTGGCTCGCGGCACCGACCACATCAGCCGTGACGGCGTCGTGCTCCAGGGCGAGCGGGACATCTTCGGTCAACCCTTCGGCTCCGGGGCGATGGCGCTTCTCGAAGCTGCCGGGAGCTCCTGGTCCGGCGGGGACTGGAACGGCAGCTCCTGGTCGGGGAGCAGCTGGAGCGGTTCGAGCTGGTCCGGGAGTAGCTGGAGCGGGGGTAGCTGGAGCGGGAGCAGCTGGAGGGGTTCGAGCTGGTCCGGGAGCAGCTGGAGCGGCAGTTCGTGGTCGGGCTCGAGCTGGAGTGGTGCGAGCTGGAGCGGGAGCTCGTGGAGTGGTTCGAGTTGGTCGGGAAGCTCCTGGTCGGGGAGCAGCTGGAGCGGCAACAGCTGGTCGAGCTTCTCCTGGAGTTAATCCCTCGCTACATCGCGGGCGCGAACAGCCGGACGCCGGACGATAGTTCATCGCCGAGCCGGAGTTCCCCAACGCGGCGACCCCCCGGGAGCATAGGGTCAGGCTCGAGCTCCAGGAGCGGAACCAGGACGAAGGCCCGCTCGTGCATGCGAGGATGCGGAACCTGGAGCCCCGGCTGATCGATTACTGCGTCCCCGTACAGGAGAAGGTCGAGGTCGATCACCCGGGGCCCCCACCGCTCGGTCCGGACCCTTCCCATCGCTCGCTCGACGTCCAGACAGGCCCCGAGCAAGCTGGACGGCGAGAGCACGGTCTGCACCTCGGCGACCGCATTGAGGTAATCAGGCTGCGGAGGCCCGACCGGAGCCGTCTCGAAGACGCGCGAGGCTCGGACCACCCGGATCCCGCCGCGCTCGCCGAGCGACGACTTCGCCCGCCGAAGGTTCTCCAGTCGGTCGCCCAGGTTCGAGCCGAAGCCGATGAAGGCCCGGGCCGGCGAGGTCAGAGCCGCTCTCTCGTGATCTGCCTCACGCATCCACGGTGGCGTCTGCCACGACGTCACCGACGCCCAGCGACGATGCGGCGGCCGGCTTGTGCACGACCGCCCTCACCCGTGCGATGCCGCCGAGAGCCATGACCGATGCCGCCACCATCTCCGCCAGGGTCTCCAGAAGGACGAAGGAATTCGTCGCTACCGTCTGACTCGCCGTGGCCACGATATCCCGGTAGTCCACCGTGTCCTCGAGCCGGTCCTCTCCAGTGTGGATCCAGACCTCGAGGTCTACGACGAACTCCTGAGCCTCGAGCTGCTCGCCCGGATTGGCGCCGTGCCGGCCGGACGCGCGAATCCCCTCGATGCCAACCATCGTGGGCGGCAACTCCTCGTCCCTCACGAGCCCCCCCTCGCCGCGCGGACCCGGGCCTTCGCTTCAGGGATCTTCCGGAAGTCCCAGGACGCGATGCGTTCCGGCACGAGGCGGAGCCAGACCCGGTTCTTCGATCGCCGGTATGGAATCGGGTTGCCGCCCAAGTATTTCCGTGACCACGTTGCCTCGACCTCGTTGATGCTGGGGTCGTCGTCGGCCACCGAGACCGTCCCGTGGATGAGCACCCCCCGCAAGGCCTCGTAGGTCTCGCCGTCGTCGATCACCCCTGCGGCCCGTGGGTCGGCCTGCAGGTTCCCGACCGAGACGTTGCCGAGCGTCGAGTTCATGAATACCTGGTCGTTCAGCCAGACGAACCACAGCGGGATCACCTGTGGACGCCCGTCCGGCGCGGTCGTCGCCAGCCGAATGGTGCGATGGCTCTTGAGGAACACATGCAGCTCTGCATCGGTGAGCGACAGGTCGAGCCGCGCCATGCTCATCAGCCCTTCCGCGGGCGCTCCAGAAAGACCCGCACGGGCCCTCCCTCGTCCGACACGTGGGCGTGGGACTGGCCCAGGTATCGGGACCGAAGGTATTCGTAGATCAGCGGACCGACGGACTGGGGTGCGTCCTCGGTAAGGAAGTGCGAGCAGCCAGGGAGGAGGGCGAGGGTCGAGCCGGGAAGCGCCTCCTGGAGGCGCTCGGCGATGTCGACGCCGACGAACGGGTCGTCCTCGCCCCACAAGATGAATGTGGGAAGCTCGACCTCGGCCATCTCCTGCTCTCGTCCCGCCAGGACCTCACCCGCGATGCCTCGAGCGGCGCGGAAGAACGCGGAGGGATCCTCGCGCCACGGGTCGAGGTAGGCCCGGAAGGCCTCCTCGTCGACCCTTCCCCGGTGGGCCACCCCCAGGTCGACCATCTGACGAACCGCCCCCTCGACGAAGTCGAACGTCTCCTGTTCTGAGGCGGCGCCCCTGATCATTCGAACGGGTTCCCCAGGGGCGGCGTCGAATGACGGGCAGTCAAGAAGGACCAGGCAGCTCACCGTCGGGGCAGGTCCATCGAGCGCCAGCAATTGTGCGATGGCCCCGCCGACGCCGTGCCCGACGATCGCGAGCTCGTCGATCTCAAGCTCGCCCAGGAGCTGTCGAAGATATCCGGCCTGCGCTCGCTCGGAGAGGTCGGCTCCGGGCTTCTTGTCGCTCTGCCCGTAGCCCAGCAGGTCCGGGGCGATCACGCGCATCCGCGATGCCAGGAGCATGACCTCCCGCCGCCACAACACCGCCGACGTCGGGAACCCGTGGAGCAACAGGACCGGCTTGCCCTCACCCACGTCGACGTAGGACATGGCGCCGCCGGAGAGGCGCGCGCGAGCGCGATCAAAAGGCATCATCGCCCCGGCGCGTCCTTGATCGCCTCCACCATGCGAATCACCCGGACCATCTCCTTCACGTCGTGGACTCGGACGACGCTAGCCCCGTTGGCCACGAGCCAGGCCACCGCCCCCGCCGTCCCCTCCAGCCGATCGTCGATCTCGGTCCCGAGCACCTTCCCGACGAAGGACTTCCGGGAAGGCCCCACCAGGACCGGCCGCCCGATGTCACGCAACGCAGCGATCTCGCGCATCAGCAGCAGACTCTGCTCGGCGGACTTCGCGAAGCCAAGGCCTGGATCCACCGCCAGGCATTCCACGTCGATGCCCGCATCGACGGCTGCTCGAACCCGATCGGCCAGGAAGTCGTGCACCTCTCCGACCACGTCGCGGTAGTCCGTGAGCTGCTGCATCGTGGCGGGATCTCCTCGCATGTGCATCAGGACAATGCCGGCACCACCCGCGCGAACGGTCTCGAACATCTTCGGGTCTCGTCCTGCGGTCACATCGTTCACTATGGTCGCGCCCGAGTCGAGTGCAGCTTGCGCCACATCGGATTTGCGTGTATCGACCGAGACCGGAACGTCGACTTCGGCCACCAGTCGCTTGATGACGGGCACCACCCGATCGCGTTCACGACCTTCCGGAACGTCCTCTGCCCCCGGCCGGGTCGATTCGCCGCCGACGTCCAGGAGGTCCGCCCCGGCCTCGACCATCGCCATCCCCTCGGCGACCGCCGCCTCGAGGTCGAGGAACCGGCCACCGTCGGAGAACGAGTCGGGGGTCACGTTGAGGATCCCCATCACGAACGTCCGAGCCCCGCAGTCGAGCACCCTGGGCCCCACGCGCCAAAGGAGCGGCTCTGTCATGGCCTGCCGCGTCGGACAAGTTCCAGCGCCTCGGTCCGGGTTCGGGCGTCGCTCCGAAACACCCCTCGTACCGCCGAGGTCACGGTGATCGACCCCGGTTTCTTCACCCCCCGCATCGTCATGCACAGATGCTCGGCCTCGATCAGCACGAACACCCCACGCGGCGCGAGCGCGGCGTCCAGCGCGTCGGCGATCTCGGTGGTCAGGCGCTCCTGAACCTGCGGACGCTTCGACAGCAGATCGACGACCCGGGCGATCTTCGACAGGCCGGTGATCCTTCCGTCGCGGTTCGGCACGTACGCGACATGAGCGCGGCCCATGAACGGGACCATGTGATGCTCACACATGGAGTAAAGGGGGATGTCCCGGACCATGATCATCTCGTCGTGGCCAGCCCCGGCCACGACGGTGAGCAGTTCCTGTGGATCGACCCCCACTCCGGAGAACAACTCGGCATACATGTCTGCCACGCGCTCGGGTGTCCCGGCGACGCCGTCGCGCGCCGGATCATCCCCGATCCCCTCCAGGAGCAGGCGAACGCCCTCGACGATCTTCACCCGGTCGAATGCTTCGCTCACGAGCGTCACTCTACAGGCGCGGATCAGCGAGCCGGAACGAGCCCGTCCAGGGCCTGCGGGAACCCAGCGCTCCACAACGAGCGTCAGGAAACCGCGTCCCTGTAGACCTCCGGGCGAAGCGTGCCCACGAACGGCAGGTTCCGGAACCGCTCGCCGTAGTCGAGTCCATAGCCCACAACGAACACGGGGGGAATCTCGAAAGCCTTGTACTTGATGTCCAGCGGCACCTGCTGCACGCCGGTCTTCTGCATCAGGGCGCAGACCTCCAAGCTCGCCGGCTTTCTCGTCCGGAGGTTCTTCAGGAGATAACCGAGCGTGAGGCCCGAGTCGACGATGTCTTCCACGAGCAGGACGTGGCGGCCCTGGATCTCGTGGTCGAGGTCCTTGAGGATGCGGACCACGCCGGAGGTCTGTGTGGCCGCGCCGTAGGACGATACGGCCATGAAGTCGAACTCCATCGGCAGGTTGACGTGGCGAGAGAGGTCCGCCATCAGGACGAATGCTCCCTTCAGCACGCCAACCAGCAGGAGATCCTTGTCAGCGTAGTCCCGGGTGATCTCAGCCCCGATCTCCGCTACCTTTGCCTGGATCTGCTCGTGCGAGAGCAAGATCTCCTCGATGTCGTTGTCGTAGGTGCTCACGGAGCCAACCAGTGTAGGGGCGGTGCTTGAGGAGGGCGAACCATCAAGCGGTAGGTGATCCCCGAGCCGCGTCTCCATTGCCAGCCTCCCCCTCGAACGGGCGGTCCCCGCCGGCTGAGGCGCTCTCGCTAGAGACGATGCGTGCCCGGGGAAGGCCGGAAGACGCGAAGATACCCTCCCTCCCTCACGGCTCGCAAGCCACCGGGCAACGACACCGACCGTCCTGACGGGCCTGCGGCCAGGTCGAGGGTCGCCTCCACGTGCGCAGCCTCGACGGAGGACCCAAGGTCCCGAAGGAGGCGCCTGATCACGCGCGAGGCGATGGGCCAGGGGAGCTCAGAGAGTAGGGTCGCCCGGACGAGGACGCTGCCTGCAGCCTGCGTCTGGACGACCTCTCGCTCGGCCTCTCGAGCAAGCCGGTCGAGGAAGTCCGCGTCGCGACGCAAGAGGGACGCGGTGCGCGAGAGCGCCCCTCCAACCCCTCGATCTACCCGGCGCTCCAGCTCCGGGATGACCCGGGTCCTGATCGCCGCGCGCAGGAACCTCGGATCCTCGTTCATCGGATCGCGCCGCGGGCGAAGCCTCAGGGCTCGGCAGAACGCCACCGTCTCCTTCCGAGGGACTTCGAGCAGTGGACGCACGATCGGCCGGTTCACCGGGCGCATCCCGGCGAGCGCCTCCAGGCCCCCTCCCCGCAGCACCGCCAGAAGAAGCGTCTCGGCCTGATCGTCCGCCGTGTGCCCGACGGCGGCCACGCCTCCCCCGAGCTCTTCGAGCACGTCGTTCAACGCCCGGTACCGCACGCCCCGGGCCCACGCTTCCACGGACTCACCTCGGTCGGGCTTCGAGTCCGCCCGCCGAAGATGGCACGGGACCTGCAGACTCGAAGCCTGCCTACGCACGTAGACCGCGTCGCGTTCGGACTCCGGTCGCAGCCCGTGATCGAAATGGAAGCACGCCAGATCGATGGCGAAGAGCCGGCGCAGCCTCGCCATCGCATGCAGGAGACAGATCGAATCCGGGCCGCCTGACACCGCGACCACCACGAGCGTGCCCGGTTCGAACATCGCGTGGCGCCGGGCAGTCGCGGTGACCTGTCGAAGGACCCTGGCGACCGCGGGCGGGCGCGGCAGGGTCGACGTGGCCACCGCTAGGACGCGGCCACGCGAGCCACCCACACCTCGGGGGCGTTGACCTCTTCCATCGACGGAAGGTTGGCGGGTTGTTCCCACACCCGATTGAAACCATCCATACCGACCCGCTCAACGATCGCGCCGACGAATCGCTCGCCCATTCCATACTGGCGGGTCTTCGCGTCGAACCCGATCGCCTTCTGGAAGATCTTCTCCATCCCCGCCTTGCTTCGCCGCTGGTGGAGAGTGCGATGGAACGCAGCCGCCCGCGGCACGCGCTCTCCGGCCACCTGGTTCATCACAAAGGTGCTGTGCCCCTCGAGCAGCGACATCACCGCCTGCATCTGGCGAACCAACTCGCGCTGGGTCGGGGTCATGAACAGGAGCATCCAGCCCAGCCCGTGCAGGTCGGCCCGGCCGGCCCGGACCTCCTCCACGGACCGTTTGAGCGTGTCGAGCAGCCACTTGGGGTCGAGGTCGATGGTCCCCAGGTAACCGTCCATCAGCCCGGCAAGGTGGCCGCGTAGCCAGGGCGTCCCTCCGAACTGAACACGGTGCGCCACCTCGTGGAGCGACAGCCACAGCCGGAACTCCCCCTCCGGGAAACCGAACCGACGCTCGAGGGCCACCACGTTCGGCCCCACGAAGTAGATGAGGCCGTCATCGTCAGGAGGCAGGAACACGTCGTACTGCCCGAGGACCCGGCGTCCCAGGTAGCCGAGCAAGCCACCGATCTGCATACCCAGGGTGGCCTTTCGGGCGCCGGCCATCGCACCATCCGGGCGGATGCCCAGCAGCTTCTGGGCGAGCGGATCGAGGAGGCGCTCGAAGCCGCGGAGGTTCGCTTCGACCCACTGGCCCCGGGACATCACCCACGGCCGAGAGCGCGTGTTGCCCGAGCCGAGTCCGGTGAACGCCATGACCATCTCCTCGGCTTCCGGCACCGCTCCGGCGAAGTCCTCGAACAGGCGCGCCCGGTCGACCGAAGTCAGCGGAGGCCCGGCGCCCGCGACGCGCTTGCCCGTGGTGCGGGCGATGCGCCAGTCAACGAGCCGGTCGGCGGCGAAGCTCACGGTTCCATTCTCTCCGGGCATGGAGGTCTGTGGGCGGCGCTCCGCGGAGGCGCCTAGCCCTGAGCCTTCCTGCGCGCGGCCACCACTGCCGCCGCCCTGGCCCGGCCCTCGGCGACCCGCCGGTCCATCCCCTTCGCCAATTGCTCCTCCAGCACCCGATCGAAGGTCTCCTGGTCCAGCGCGGACTCGCCTCGCGAGGCCGGAGCAGGGGCCGCTGCGGGCTCGGACGGCGGGGGCGACGGAGGAGCTTCGGCGGCGGGGGCAGGCTCGGTGGGGGCAGGCTCGGTGGGAGCAGGAGCCTCGGCGGCGGGGGCAGGCTCGGTGGGAGCAGGAGCCTCGGCGGCGGGGGCAGGCTCGGTGGGAGCAACCGGAGGAGCCTCGGCGACGGGGGCGGGCTCTGTGGGCGAAGGGGTGGATGGCTCGGCGACCGCTGTCGTCGCCCGGGCTGCCGACGCGGTGGCGACGGCCGCAGGTTGGCGCGCCTGTGGCCCAGGCCTCCGAAGCGGCGGCCTCGCTCCTGGAGGCAGGCGCTTGGGCGCTTCCTCCCGGCCGAAGAACTTGGGGGAGAACCGGAGGTACGACGCCGTGACTCCCAACACGATGATGCCGCCAAGGATGATGGCGCCTACCGCCATCTGGTAGATCCACGGCGTCACGGTCTTCGATGGAGTGATTGAGAAGTCGGGCGTGATCTGCGGGGGCTCCTGCGCCCATGCGACCCCCGACAGGATCACCCCACCGATCACCAGAGCGACCGAGACCCCGGCGGTGACTCTTCGCATCACGGTGGGGCGGCGCACGGCGCGAGATTCTATCAGCAGGGTTCTGACCCCCTGCCCCACCACCTCCGCAGAGTCCAGCTAGTCCATTCGCTCGAATCCTCGTCCCCCATGGCGAGGTTCGTGCCATGCGCGATGAAGTCCGGCCCCCGCTCGCCCGATGCCACCGCAGAGGAGGCCCGGTTTGGCTGTCGCGCGCGCCCATCTCCAACGCATCGTCCGCTCCTCGCGGATCCATCCGATCCGGCGGAGCCGCCTCGCCGCAATCCTGCTGGGCGCCGCCCTGGCCGGCGGACTGATCGTGCCTGCCAAGGCCTCCGACCCCGGGACCCTCACCGCCTCCGCCAAGGCGTCCGCCGGCCTCGCGGTCGACCGCACCAAGGGAGGGCCCGAGGGGCCCGACCCCATCGCGCTCGCGCCGTCGACGTCGGCCAACAAGAGCGTGCTCTTCGGGGGGTGGGTCAAACCGCAGGGGAGCCAGACCAAGCAGGAGGCCGCCGCGGCGATGGAGGCGAAGCTGGGCCGCAGATTCGCCCTCTACCACTACTACCACGGCTGGCAGAACCCGCTGATCGGCGACGTCGGGCAATGGGCCAGCAAGCAGGGCAGCACGCTGTTCATCAACTGGAAGGCGGCGCTCGAGTGGGCGGGAGGCAAGAGCAACGGGCCCGGCGCCGGATACGTCCGATGGGGAGACATCGCGGCCGGTAGGCAGGACGCGGTGATCAAGGCTCGAGCCAACGAGATCAAGGGGTTCAAAAAGGTCGTGTACCTCAATTTCCACCACGAGCCCGAGGATGACCGAGACCTGCCCGGCCAGCGGAAGGCCGGAACGCCAGCTCAGTTCGTGGCCGCGTGGCGACACATCTGGACCGTCTTCCGCAAGCAGCACGTCACCAACGTCCGCTGGGTGTGGATCATGATGGGAACCACATTCAAGGGCACGCTGGCGAGCAAGTGGTACCCGGGCGACAAATACGTCGACGTCATCGGCGACGACGCCTACAACTGGTTCAACACCAACAAACGGAGCACTCGGTGGACGACCTTCAAGGGCGCCTTCCAGGCCGGATACGCCTTCGCAGAGACGAAGGGCAAACCGATGTGGGTCACCGAGGTCGGCGTCCAGGAGGACCCGGCCCATCCCGGGAGGAAGGCGCAGTGGTTCCGCGACATGGGAGCCCAGATCAAGGCGTGGCCAGACATCACCGGGCTGATCTACTTCATGGGCGGTGAGAATGGGTGGTGGGTCGACTCATCGCCCTCGGCCCTCGCCGCGTTCAGGAAGCTCGTCCGCGATCCGTACTTCAAGTAGCGATTCTCACTCAGAAGTCCCGGCGACCGTCGAAATGAGCACCCGCGCCTGGGCGCGTGCGCTCATACAACGCGACACGGTGACCCCCGGGAGTTCGGAACGAGCAGCACGGCCCGTGCGGGATCTCGAGGTAGCCTCCTGAGTCCATCCACGCGACTCGAGGGCGACGAGCATCGCTCGCAGATCGGCGACTCGGTACACGAGGATCGCTCGGTCGCCCTCGACGTGGTCGGCCAAGAGCACCAGCGGAGGCCCTCGGCCCAGCTCGATACCGGCAACCCTCGCCCCCATCGCCTCGACGGCGAAGGCCACCCGCCCACCCAGGACGTCCGCGAAATACGCGAGGTGGGCGGCCACGTCGCGACTCGGCGTGTACAGGAAGTCGAGCTGCTCGAAGGGTGCTTCTGAGCTACATGACGCTGAGGTATTCATGTTGGAGCCGGAGCGCGGAATCGAACCGCGGGCCTACGCATTACGAGCGCGTCCGGACCAATCCGGTGACGAGGACCGATGCGCATGACGCCTGGACAGAGAAGCTTTTCTTTGGCCACGCTTGCCTCAAACTCCCACCCCCCGCCAGGTCTTCTGCTTCCTCCCTGCTTCCTGTGCCCTGAGGCGTACTCGTCCCCTGGCCGTCGACGTATCAGGGCGGCTCGCGAAAGATCGAGCCGTCTGCAGCCCAATAGACGGTTCCTAGGCCAGCCGAGGTCAGGAGGTTGCCGCACCCCGCCGGGGCGCTAGGAACGGGGCCGGATGGCTCCTGGCCAGTCGCGTACGGTGCCGGAATGGCCAGGTGGCCCACCCTGCCAGAGCCCCGAGGATCCATTGCCGGTTCGGGGCATCTTGCTTGACGTGCTTGCGAGCGGCCCTCGCCTCATTCACGAGCCGAGCGCGCTCCGCTTCTCGCATCCGGTCTGCGATCCGGTACTTCGCCGCATCTCCCTGGTACATCATCAGAGCCCTCCCTCCTTGATCCACAGGCTTCCCTCGCACCCTAACCAGCCCGCGGCTCAGAGTCGGTGACGGAGGTCACCGGATCCGCGTGTTCCGCAACAGAGGCAGACGGTGACGGGCATCACGCCGGTCCGTATCGTCCGCCTATTTCTGGTCAAGGGAGTGCGGCGGAGGGAGAGCGCCAAGATGGCCGCGAGACCGGATGAGGGAGAACCACCGACTTCGACGTTGGTCAGTGGCGAATCTGCCCTCTGAAGTGCGCGGTTGCGTTGAGCCGGAGCGCGGAATCGAACCGCGGACCTACGCATTACGAGTGCGTCGCTCTGCCGACTGAGCTACTCCGGCGGCCCGATCATTGTAGCGACGGCGCCCGGTCTCTCTGTAGAGAGAACAATCGAAGGAACAACCGCTCCAGGATCAGGCGCGGGTTGAGGTTCGTCTCGTCGGCCAGGTCGGCGCGGGCCTCTTCGATAGCCCCCACCGCCAGCCCGGCCAGTGCCGCCGACCATCGCTCACCCGAGCCCTGCAATTCCCCGGGTCGGTCCAGGTTGATCAGCAGTTCCGGGCCTCCCCCGGATGCGACCACGGCCAGGTCCCGGCAATAGCCAGCCAGAGCCATGAGCGAGGAATCGAGGAACTCCCGCTCGGCGCGGCGCAGCCGACGCTCGTGTTGCTCTTCGAGCCTGCGCACGACCCCTCGAAAGGCGTCCTCCGGGCGGCCCCGCTCGTCCAGGAACGGCTCCAGCTCGGTCGCCAGCTGGATCCCCAGCAGACCGCGGAACTCCTTCGCCGCGGCCGTCAGCCTCTCCGCAGCGGAAAGCGCGCCGGCCGGGCCCTCCGACGCCACGGCCATCGCGTCCAGCGCGGTTGTGCGGAACCCGAGCCCCTGGTCACCGAGCGTCATCCGCCTGGCCCGGCCGATGTTCCCACCCGTCAGCCGACACACCAGCAGCGCTCGCTCCCGCCCGACGCCCTCCCGGACCAGCGCCTCCACGACGTACTTCTCGGCGAGCGGCGGAAACGCGATCTCTTGGCAGCGACTGCGGACGGTGTCCGGGATCTCATCGGGCCGGGCGGAGGTGAGCAGGAAGACCGTGCCCGCGGGTGGCTCCTCCAGGGCCTTCAGCAGCACATCGGCCGCCTCGGCGCGCATCCGGTCGGCCTGCAACACCACCATCACCTTCGCCCCGGGCTCAACGGGCGTGAGGTAAGCGCGCGAGGCGAACCATCGAGCCGTGTTGGTGTCCGAGGCATCGCGGCCCACCAGGATGTCGGGACCGGTGGGTTCGAGCACCAGCATGTTCGGGTGGCGTTCCCCCAGCGCGAGACGGCACGAACGGCACTCGCCACACCCGCCGTCTGGGCACAGCAGCGCCGCGGCGAAGGCCCGCATGGCCAGCCGCTTCCCCGACCCCTCGGGCCCGGAGAAGACGTAGGCATGGTGAGGCTGGCGAAGCGCGCGGGCCAGGAACGCGGTCGCCGTCTCTTGACCGGGAACATCCCGGATGACCGGCGGGAGTGTGAGCTCGTGCTTCACAACGGCTCCTGGCTCCCTTCGCCGTTCGACTTCAACACGCGCTCGATCGCTTCCTTGACCCGCACGTGGACCTCCTCGGGCGTCCCGTTCGCGTCGACGACGGCGAACCGATCGGGATGCTCATCGGCGATCTTGAGGTAGGCGTCAGCGACGCGCGCATGGAACTCGAGGTCCTCGGACTCGATACGGTCCAGCTCGTCGCCGGCCTTCGCCCTGGCCAACCCCACCTCGGGATCCAGATGCAGCAGCACCACGAGGTCGGGGAACAGCCCCTGGGTGGCCCATGCGTTCAGCGTCAGCACGTCCTGCTCGCCCAGCCCCCGGGCCACGCCCTGGTAGGCGATCGACGAGTCGATGAATCGGTCGCACAGCACAACCTTCCCGTCCTGCAGGGCCGGGCGGATCACCGTCATCACGTGCTGGGCACGTGTGGCGGCGAACAGCAACGCTTCGGCCCGGGGGTCCAGACTGCCCATCGTGGGGCTGAGGAGCGCGTCGCGAAGCCGGTCCCCCAAGTCCGTTCCACCCGGCTCACGCGTCACCACGACTTGGCGCCCCCGCGACGCGACGAAGCTACGGGCCAGCTCGATCTGCGTCCCCTTCCCCGCCCCCTCCACCCCCTCGAAGGCGATGAACAGGCCGGCGATCTCCTTGCGAGGCCCGCGGAGGGTGAGCCCCAGCGGCCGGGGCCGGGCGAGCCGGCTCCGCTTGAGACCCCTGCCGGAAGCCAGTCCGGCGAACACCACGACCACCCCTCCGACCCACAGCGCGATCCGTGTTCCCGAGAGGTCCAGCACGCGAGTCCCGATCGTGAGCGAGTGCGGGCCGATGGCGGCCGACAGCGCGGGGAAGGCGACGAGCGAGATGAACAGGGCCAGCCGCGCCCAGACGTTCAGGGTGCCGAAGGTCCGCCCGCGGAACTCGTCGCTCACGTTTTCCTGCAACATCGTGTATCCCGTCACCCAGGTGACCCCCACCGCCACGCCCATCGGCACGGTGAAGGCGCTCGCCAGACCAATCGTAGGCATCACCGCGATCACGAACAGGCAGCCCGCGGCGCCCAGCATCGAGACGTAGAAGAGCTTGTCCTTCTCGAGCAGCTTCGACAGATAGTTCGACAGCGCGATCCCCGCGGCCATGCCCACGCCGAAGGCGGTGATCAGGATCCCGAATCCCGTGGACCCGGCGTTGACCGAATATCGGGCGAACACCGGCCCCAGCGAGATGACCGACCCCACTCCGGCGAAGGCAATGACGATGCCGAGCGTCATGGATCGCACGGTGGGGTGATCGCGGAGGAACCGGTATCCCTCCCGGATCTCCTCGATCGCCGACCGGAAGCTGAACCGCGGGCTCTGCTTGGCTCTCACTCTGGCCGCCACGTTCTGCCGGAGGTCCAGGCCCCACACCATGCGGGCGGAGAAGAAGAACGTGAGCGCGTCCAGCCACAGGGCCAGGAACTCGGGGCGGGACGAGCTGAGGTAGTGGACCCTGCTCCCCAACACCCCGGCCAGGCCGGTGACGAGCGTGAAGATGCTCGCTCCCAGCGGCAGGGTTCCGTACGCCGTGATCAGGGTCACCGAGTTCGCGTTGGGAAGCTGCCGCCGCGGGACGAGGTTGGGAACGCTCGCGTCCTTCGCCGGCGTCCACAGAAGGGAAAGGCACTCGATGAAGAACGACACCAGGAAGATGTACGCCAGGCCCGGGAGGAAGGGCATCGAGGCGTACATCAGCCCCCGGGCGATATCGGCCCCCACCATCAGCCGTCGTCGGTCGAAGCGATCTGCGAACACGCCGGCAAAGGGTCCGAACAGGACCGAAGGCAGGAGCCGGGCCATCATCACCCCGGCGACCGCCAGGGCTCCAAGCCGCTGGCCCCCGAGGTGGGCCACCAGCGAGGCCACGGCGACGAAGCCGACCCAATCGCCGAGGGAGGACACGAGCATGGCTCGCCACAGCCGCGAGAACGAGGGATCGACCAGGAGGTCCTTCAGGCTCGCAGGCCTGGTGCCGCGAAGCGCCGCGATCTCTTCGGCCGTCGAGGCCATGTCGCTATTGTGCCCGGCTCACGCGCTCTTCTTCTTCGCTCGCGGCTTCGGGATCAATGCCTTCGCTTCCTCCTCCGAAAGCTCCTCCCCCTGGGCGTTCCACGCGCGAGCGCAGGCCAGGCATCGCCGCGCCCCTCCGCGAGCCGACACGACCAACCCGCCACAGTTCGGGCACGGCTCCGAGGACGGCTTCTGGTTCACCGTGAAGGTGCAATCGGGGTACCGGCTGCACGAGTAGAACGAACCGAACCGCCCCCGGCGCTCGACCAACTCGCCCTCTTTGCACTGGGGGCAGGGGATGCCGGTCGTCTTGGGCGGTTCCTTCTTGATGTACTTGCAATCCGGGTAGCCGGAGCAACCGACGAACGGACCGAACCGCCCCGTCTTCTTGACGAGCGGCCGGCCGCACTGCGGACAGGTCTCGCCCGTCAGTTCGGGCTCAGGGGCGCTCCCCTCCCCCTCCAGCGGCCGCGTGTACTTGCACTCGGGGTAGTTCCCGCAGCCGATGAACCGCCCGTAGCGGCCGAGCTTCTCCACCAGATGGGCGGGCTCGCGGCCCTCTTCCGGGCAGCGGGGGCAGAACTCGGGCAGCACGACCTCTGGCGGGGCCACCTTGTCACCGGCTCGCTCGATCGTCGCGTGGAACGGCTGGTAGAACTCGCGGAGTACGCCGACCCATTCGGCCTTTCCCTCAGCGATGTCGTCCAGCTCTTCCTCCATGCGCGCGGTGAAGCCGACGTCCACGATCTCTGGGAACAGGTCCACCAGAATGTCGGTCACCACGATCCCGATGTCCTCGGGGAAGAAGCGTTTGTCGTCGAGGCGCACGTAGCCCCTGTCCAGGAGTGTGGCGATGGTGGGCGCGTACGTCGACGGCCGGCCGATCCCGTACTCCTCGAGCACCTTCACCAGGCTGGCTTCGGTGAATCGGGGAGGGGGCTGCGTGAAATGCTGCTCGGGCAGGAGCTCCAGGAGCCGCAGTGCATGGTCGGCGTCGAGCGATGGGAGCGCGGCCTCTGCATCCTCGTCGATCGCGTCGTCCCGGCCCTCGAAGTAGACCCGACGGAACCCGTCGAACTTCAGGGTCTGGCCGGTCGCCCGCAGGACATAGCGAAGCTCTCCCTGAGCGGGGGCGGCCTCGATGTCCACGGAGACCTGGTCGAATCGCGCCTCGGCCATCTGTGAGGCCACGGTCCGCTGCCAGATCAAGCGGTAGAGCCTGGCCTGGTTCGGATCGAGCACCGCCTGCAGCTGGTCGGGGAGCCGGCTCGCGCCGGTCGGCCGGATGGCCTCGTGCGCCTCCTGCGCCCCGCGTTGCTTCTTCCGGTACCGGCGGGGTACGGCGAGCGTGTACTCCTTGCCGTACAGGCTGCCCACGACCTCAGTGAGCTCATGAAGAGCCTGCTCGGCGACGTTGACCGAGTCGGTCCGCATATACGTGATCAGTCCGACCTGGCCTTCGCCGGGGATATTCACGCCCTCGTACAGGCGCTGAGCGACCTGCATGGCCTTGCGCGCCGAGAACCCGAGCTTCCGCGCGGCCTCCTGCTGCAACGTCGAGGTGGTGAATGGCGGGGCCGGCGTGCGCTTGACCTCGCGCCGCCTGACCTCCAGGACCCTGTAGTCGGCGCCCTGAAGCCGCGCCACGTGCGCCTGGGCTTCGTCCTGCGTGGAGAGCACCAAGCCCTTCTTCTCGGGCGAGGTCGCGAGCTTGTCGTCGCCGACCTGGATGAGCCGGGCCATGAACGCCTGCTCGTCCCCGTTCGGCGAGAGCCGCGCGTCGACACTCCAGTACTCGACTGGCACGAACGCCTGGATCTCGCGCTCGCGGTCCACGATCAGACGCAGGGCCACCGACTGCACACGTCCGGCGGACAAGGTCCACCGCTTCAAACCTTTCTGAAGCAGCGGCGACAGCTCGAAGCCGACCAGCCGGTCGAGCACCCGCCGAGCCTGCTGCGCATTCACCAGGTCGAAGTCGATCCGG
>Ga0137387_10000354_pt1 | contig 19315 bp, 19 predicted proteins | sample SagtaG_3_FD_104909 | JGI IMG/M metagenome (GOLD analysis project Ga0137387, IMG submission 104909) | Vadose zone soil microbial communities from Angelo Coast Range Reserve, California, USA - Sage2_R_115_16 metaG | ecosystem: Environmental > Terrestrial > Soil > Vadose zone > Saprolite | place...
GGGAAACCGAAACAGCAGCCCATCATTGATTTCCATCACATCATCTTCCTGGCTGTCCTCGCGTTGTAGCCCTGGCCCTCCGTATTTATAGATAAACACGTCCGGAAAGGCCGCTTTGAGTACCTCGTGATACCGATCTGCACGCACTTTGCTCGAGTGCTCGGTACGACGTGTCCACGGGTTGGGCGTCTCTGCTGTGGTAAGCTCTGCTGATGCCTCTCGCCCTAGATACGCTGACTGACCCTTCCGGGTGGCTGGGACGCCATAGGCTCTGAGCAAGCCGAGGAAATTGCCATCATGCCACAACTGCTCTTGCTCCAGCAGCACCAGCAGGCTCTGACGTTGCTGGGCGGTGAGCGCTTCTGCTGACCTGGCGGGATGGCCGTGGTGCGCTGGCTCTGCAAAGACGATGAAGAGCAACAAGCGCACGATCAACATTTGTTCCAGCACATAGGCATCCCGGTTCTTGGCGAGACGCTCCTCCAGCACTGGCGCAAGATCCGCGAGCCGCGCTGGTCCCAGATTGGACAACGCCCACAAGGCCGCACTCCAGGGATAGGTTCCCCCACAGGGGAATCGGAGATAGAGATCAAGCGAGGATGGCGCCTCCAACATCACCCGCACCAGGAGGTGCATAACCTCCTCTGGTGTGGCTGCTTTGGCGAGCCGCGCCACCACGAGCGCCGCTGCAAAGCGGACCAGTTCACTCTGAGCGGTCTGGAAGCGTTCTAGGAAAAATGACTGCTTTTCCGGAAGCTGTTTAGCCAGGCGACCCAGCTCTAGCACCAGATCAGCCTGGCCCGCCTCCGTCGGCTCACGCTCGAGAGCCGCTTGTAGCGTTGGCCAGAGGTCTTGCGCTCGCGCAAAGAAGTGGATCAGCAGGTGCGCTGCCTCTAGACGGTCGATCAAAGCGGGGGCATCCAGCAACCTGAGGTAGAGTGGCATGCCCGCTTCGATTGTCGCGTGGGTATCCTTGTATGGAATGTGTCGAGGCATTCCCCCCCACGCACCATAGCTCTCGGTCCCCTCCTCGCCATACCACATCTTCTCATCAAGCGGAGAGGCCCGGTAGAAGGCAGCAAGCCAACCAAGAATCTCATATTTCCCCCGGTTCGCTGGCTCCTCGAGCAAGGCGATGAGATACGGCACGGCGTAGGCCGTCGCTGGGTAAATCCCTCCCTGGTGTTCGAGAGATCCTCCCAGCCTGCCCATCGCTCGCTGGCGGACCTGTTCATCGTCCGACGCGAGCTGGCGCAGCCATACGGGTACTTCCTCGGCTGAGCCGTAGGCATGCTGAAGCTCAGCCCAGGGAATGGCATTCAATCCTTCAAACATCGGCGCACTCCTCTGTCCCGAATGCGGCAGTTCTACATTCGGTCTTCGTCGCTGCATTCTTGGTGGCTAGCAAGGGGTCAGCTATCTGGCATAGGTGCTGGCGCTTCTGATGACATCCTCTCGAACAGGGTTTTGCCTGCTGCAGGCTGACATCCATGAGATCTGTGACTAGTCACAGACAGGCCAGTGCAAACGCCAAGAAATCCGTTTCATCAGAAGCGGTATCACTGCTCCATACCCAGTGGTTCTTTTGCTGCCCGTAGTGAGCGGAAAGCGATGAGAATATGTCCCTGGGAATCGCTTCGCGGGGAGCTGGGATGACGATAGGGACGCTATGCTATGATGCTTGTAGGGTACGGAGAGTGCTTTCCATGCTCAGGGATTCCAGTATATCGGATCGCCTACCTGTGCTGGCTACGTAGCATATCCGTACCAAATTCGAGCACTCATGAGAGCTGTATTGGTTCTTTGCCATTAACGATACTGGTGGCGAAGTCAAAAAGGAGTGACTAGACCTCATCCATTACTATGGAGGCGATGAACAGTTTGTTGCTTGCTCCTCCAGGAGGTGATCCATGTTGCTCAAAGCTCTCCCAATTCCACCAGTTCCAGAAGAAACCGCTCATGTGGCTCGCGCCGTGTTTCCACGGGGAAATGTTTTGATGCAGTTGCGTGATACGCTGGGAACGATCTACACCGATGAGGCCTTTGCTGACCTGTTTCCTCCCCATGGCCAACCCGCTTTAGCTGCGTGGCGCCTGGCACTGGTGACGCTCTTCCAATTTCTGGAAGGCTTGACCGATCGCCAGGCTGCTGATGCCGTGCGTGACCGGCTCGCGTGGAAATACGCCCTCAGCCTGGACCTCTGCGATCCCGGATTTGACCATACCGTGCTCTCCGAGTTCCGCTCTCGCCTAGTCGCGGGCAATGCCGAGCAGCGTTTATTAGATCTGCTCTTGGAGCGCTGCCGAGAAGGTGGGTGGCTCAAAGCCCGCGGACGGCAGCGTACCGACTCAACCCATATCCTGGCGAAGATTCGCGCACTCAACCGGGTGCTATGCGTCGCTCAGACCATGGTCTACGTGTTGAATGCGCTCTCCGAAGTCGCCCCCGAGTGGGTGCGTGCCTACGTACCGGCTGAGTGGGTTGAGCGCTATGGTGAACGACTTGAACATGAACGCTTGCTGAAAGCGAGGAGGAAGAGCGGAAGCACTATGCCAATCAAGTGGGAACCCGACGGCTGGACTCTCCTGCATGCGCTGGATGCTGCCAGCACTGCCGACTGGATGAAAACGCTGCCTGCCATCGAGACGCTGCGCACGAGTCTTCGAGCAACAGTTTGAACCGCTCGACCAAGGTGGGCAGTGGCGGCAAGAGCCAGCTCTCCCTGCGGCCCAGCTCATCAACTCCCCCTATGACAAGGACGCACGATATGGCAAGAAACGCACTACCTTGTGGGTCGGCTATAAGGTGCATTTCACCCAAACCTGCGAGTGATCTGGCTCCGCAACTGATCACCCATGTCGAGACGACCCAAGCTCCTAGAAGTCGATGAGGGGGTGCTCTCCGTGATCCACACCGGTCTGGCCGAAAAGAAGCTCCTCCCAAGGCACCATCTCGTCGATGCCGGATATGTCACGAGCGCCAATCTTGTCCGGAGTCAATCAGGCTATAGCGTGGACCTGGTTGGCCCCACGCTCAAAACGCATTGGTATCAAGCGGAAACTGGATATGACCTCACGCACTTCGGCATCGATTGGGAAGCGGAGACCGTTACCTGCCCACAGGGCCGAACGAGTTCGAGCTGGACCCCGGTCCAAGATGCAGGCAAATCGCTCATCAAGGTAAAGTTTTCTCAAAGTGACTGTAAGGTCTGCCCTGCTCAAGCCTGCTGTACCGGAACGACTCGGCGCACGCTCACCTTGCACCCCCGAGAGCAGATGCTGGCGCTGCTTGCAGCACGCAAGCGCGAGGAGATGGATGAGTTCAAGGACACGTATCGCCATCGAGCAGGCATTGAGGGGACCCATTCGCAAGGAGTGCGCGCGATGGGCTTACGCCGCTCGCGCTATATCGGTCTGCCCAAAACCCATCTGGGCCATGTGGCCGTTGCTGCCGCCGTCAAAGTCATTCAATTGATGAGTTGGCTGCGAGGAGAAGCGCCGGAACAGACCCGCACCTCTCCTTTCAAACGGGCCATGAAGCAGGCGGCCTGAGATGGACTCTTTGACTTCGCCACCAGTATCATTAACGTATGAGATAGGTGGCATGAAAGTTTCCTGCTTGACGGTTTCCTTCTTGTTTTTGGAACGGATATGCTACGTAGCCAGCACAGGGGTTGGCCTGCCGCTCAAACTGCTGGCATTGCTCTTTGATGTGGCGAAATTGAGCATCTCTATCGGGATGGGAGGTCCCCTCGATGTTCTTTTTATTGGCACGCAACGAGAAACCCATCTCATGAAGCAGATCGGCCAGGGCCGATTTCTTGATCTGATGTCCTTTGGCTGTGAGAGCCTGGACCAATTGCTCTAAAGACTTGGCCGTCCATCGCAGCAGACTCATCGGATCGCCTTTAGGATCAAGCAAGCTTTCCAGGTCGGCTTGCAGCATTGCATCGCGCGCTCTCTCTTTCTTTCTTCCGCCGCCCGTCTTCCGAAGGCGCTCTCCTGGTCGATAGAGGTCTCCGGCTTCCAGTTCCTGCAATCCTCGTTTCACCGTATTTCTGGAAACTCCCGCACTCTTGGCCACCTCTGTCACACTTCCTCTCTTTTGCGCTTCGATAGCAAGATACTGCCTCCACTGCTTTTCATTGAGCAAGGTTCGCATCTCTTGAGAGTTCTGTTGGTTCGATTGTCTGTTCCTTTTTTGCATAGGCCACACTCACCCTATTCAATGGATATCCAAGCGAGCGGCATCCAAGAGCCTCCCTCTCTGCTACCCCAACTCATCAGAGAAAGCCTGTTCGGCCCATTTCATGGTGTCAAACCAGAGTGATGTTCACGCGGTGATTCCCACAGAAGATGATGCAAAGGCAGCCTGATTTAGACTCTCTGGGCCAGAATAAGCAAGCCAAACAACTTTTCCCTATGCCTCTGCGCGAACCCTTCTGGCAAATACCCGTCCGGCACCTCGCCTACAAGGATGTCTATCACCTCAACAATGTTGAACCCATTGCCTCTCAGCGCTTCTACATAGTCCTCTCTGGTATGTGACATATTGGGGAGCACAACTTGTGCCCTTCTCGCACAAAACTGGTTCGCCATCCATAGCCAATCGCCGCAGGATGAAAATCAGGCTATTCGGCATATCGCGTGGGATAGCTCTACAGTAAACATCGTCCCAAAATCGGCGTATCGCGTGGGAAACCATGATGATCGTCCTCCTTCTCTTCCTTCTTTTACCGGATTTATCACCGCAGGGAAGAATGCCTTCTCAACGACCTGGGCCATTGGGGAGAGTCCGTGAACATCCTGGGGTGGGAACACTGGCGTATTCTGAGTGTAGAAGAGAGCGCGCATCGGTACCAGATCACCGCCGAACCCACGGCGGTGGTTTTGTGCTGTCCGCATTGCGGTAGCTCTCACCTGCACCGGCATGAAGTCAAAGCACAGTTGTTCATGGATATCCCCATCCGAGGCAAGCCTACGGGCATTGTGGTGCAACGGCTCCGCTACCTGTGCTGTGCTTGCAAGCGAACCTTCTTTGAACAGCTTCCCGACATGAATGAAATCCACGCCATGACGAAGCGCCTGGTGCTCTACCTGGCTCAAGAGTCGCTCCGACGCCCCTTTACCAGCATTGCTCATGATGTGGGAATCGATGAGCGAACCGTCCGCCGTGTCTTCCAGGAGTACACAAAACACACGACACTGCCGCCCAAAGCCATCAGCACCACTATTGGCATTGACGAAGTGCATCTGCTCCACCAGCCCCGTTGCGTCATTAGCGATATCGGCAACCGCTGTATCATTGACCTCTTGCGTGACCGGAACAAAGCCACCGTGATCCATTTTTTGTCCCGCATGAGCGGGCGCGAACAGGTGTCCCTGGTCTGCTGCGACATGTGGCGTCCCTATTACGACGCTGCGCAACTCGTCTTGCCTCACGCGCAAGTGATTATCGATCACTTTCATGTGGTGAAAATGGCCAACGAATGCCTTGAGACGGTACGCAAGCGCCTGCGAGCAGAACTTTCCGAGGCCGCTCGGCGCGGGCTGATGCATGACCGCTACATTCTCTTGCATCGCTACCGCGATCTGGATGGAAGCAAACGGCTAATCCTGGAAAGCTGGACGGAGAACTTTCCTGATCTGAAAGCCGCCTACTGGCTCAAAGAGCGCTTTTTCAATATCTGGTAGGAAAGCAACCGTGAACAGGCAGAAGCCGCCTATCAAGACTGGAAAGCCTGCATCCCGCCTCACTTGGAAGCTACTTTTCAACCACTGCTGACTGCTGTAAGCAACTGGTATGAACCGATCTTTGCCTATTTCGATCATCCCATCTCCAATGCCTACACCGAGGCCCTGAACGGACTGATCAAAACGGTACAACGGAACGCAAGAGGCTTTAGCTTTGAAGTGCTGCGCGCCAAAGTCCTGGAAACTGGTGGCTTCCAACGCGCCATCCGCCCTGCCTACCGAGAGCGCAAATCTGCTCATGCCGATGTGCTCACTCATGACACCACCTCCGACAACACGGCCTCCCAAACCGCTTTAGCTATGGCTCCCCTCAACAGCAAGGGAAGGCCGTTGCCAGCGGCCTTAATCGCCCCTGCCCCGTGAAATTGGGCAAGGCAAAGTCATCGGGCAAGCCCTGAAGACGCCGAACCCGCTCACATGCCTCTTTCGTCTTCCAACCCAGATATTTCAGCCTGGCTGACCGATCCGTAGGAATGCCCAGCTTGACGTTACCACTGGCATATACTGTTGGCGTCCATTCAAGTGGCTCAAACATATCTCCGGGTATCTCTCACCACTGTTCACCCTTGGTGCCAAAGGAAACGCGCCTGACTCAATGCTAGACCCCGCCGTACCAACGGCTGTTGAGCAGTTGCTTCTAGCGTTTTTTAGCTGCATGTCGTTTCATATCATGCTCGTCAAATCATCTCTTGTGCGGCCAAGATATGCCCTGTGTCACCAACAAGGGGTAACAGGACCGTAACAAGATCTGTTATCACCCTGTTACCGGCGATCTCCTACACTCTCCTCAGACACACGATCAGGGTTTCGCTCCAGCGGTGATCTTGCGCATCTCAAACGCGATGCTGCAAGAGTGGGGATCTTCTTTTCGATCCGTCGGAAAGGGAGTGGCACGACACCCTGACGCTCTTGTCGAACTGGAAAGGAGACGACATGAACGAGACACCCAACCACGTCGACGGCTCTTGCGACAGACCGAGAAGCCGGCTGCAGCGGGCAAGGAACCTGCTCACTGTGCTCGTCGTCGGCTTTGCTCTTTTCGCTGTGGCCTGTTCTAGCAGCTTGCCGGGATCGGGAGCGGCGAAAGGCAGCCGGCCTTCGACCCCGGGCAGCAGCCCGTCATCAGGAACTAGATCTACCTCTGGTATCACCGTCGCTTTCGCCAAGTGCATGCGGTCCCATGGCGTGCCGAACTTCCCTAATCCGACCGGCAACGGGCCGGTGTTCGGGCCGGGCAGCGGGATTGATCCGACCTCGCCACAGTTCCAGCATGGGCTGCAAGCCTGCAAGTCCCTTGCGCCGCCCTCGTAGGTATCAGCGGGGCCGATGTCTTCAGGCGGTGCTCCGTGATGGCCGCGGCCTGCTTGATGGCAAACACTTCTATGCTAACTCTATTCACGCTCTTCAAGAGGAGGTTTCCATGTTCTTTCTGACGTACCTGCGACACGAGTTGCGACTGCGGATGCGCCAGGCGATCCTTATCGCCTTAGGACTTGCCGTAGGGATCGGCCTGGTCGTCACGGTGACTGCTGCATCCGCCGGGGTTGAGAACGCCCAGAGCTCTGTGCTGCACGGACTCTACGGGATCGGCACCGACATCACGGTGACCCAGGCACCGCACCCTGGGTCCCATACGGGAGGTGCCTTCAGCCCTGGATCGACGACTCAGCAAGTAGACGAACTGCTCAACGGGCAGCTTAGCCCGTTGAACATCTCATCGGTAGAGGCGATATCCCGGCTGCGCTCTGTGGCCGCCGCCGCTGGTGGGCTCACCCTCACGGATATGAAACTGACCATCCCGTCAGAGGGGAGTCTCGGTCCGGGCGGGCAGCCGCCGACGAATTTGCCCGCGCCGACCAGCTTTACTGTCGACGGGGTGGATCTGGCTCATCTGGGGCTTGGCCCGTTCGGCTCTGGCGAGATCAGCGCGGGACGGACCTTCGCAGCCTCCGATGAGAGCTCGAACGTGGCCGTAGTGGACTCTAACTACGCGACGGCGAACAAAGTAACCGTTGGCTCGACGATCACGATTGCCCAGACGCGCTTCACAGTCATCGGGATCGTCCGGCAACCTCAGGGCGGCGGCTCCGCGGATGTCTATATCCCCCTCGCGCGTGCCCAGGCCTTAGGGATGGGTCCGGGAGTAAGCAATCTGAGGAACCAGGTGAACACGATCTATGTGGCAGCCGCCAGCGCTTCTGCTGTCCCCATCGTACAGGCTGAGATCGCGAAGCTGCTGCCCTCGGCGACCGTGACCACCTCCGGCAGCCTGGCGAGCGCGGTGAGTGGCTCACTGGCCACCGCTGCCAGTCTGATCAGCGACTTCGGCCGCTGGCTGGCGATCGCAGTCCTCATCGCAGCGTTCGCGGTGGCGAGTCTGCTGACGATGGCGGCGGTAGCTCGGCGAGTCCGTGAGTTCGGCGCGCTCAAGGCCCTGGGCTGGCGCAGCAGGCGCATCATCGCCCAGGTCATGGCCGAGTCATTCATCGTGGGGGTCGTCGGGGCCGTACTGGGCATCGCCTTGGGATTCGGCGGGGCCGCCCTGGTGGACGTGGTGGCTCCTCCCCTCTCGGCCACCGTCGCTCAGAACCCCGGCTCCGCCCCGGCACAGAACACCCTGTTCAACGGCAGCGGCATACAGCACCAGCCGGCACCGGGCAGCACCAGCACGGTTATCGTGCACCTGGTCGCCCCGGTCACTGCCAATGCGCTGGTGCTGGCGGTGGCACTGGCGATCGCCGGTGCGCTCACTGCCGGCGCGTTTGGGAGCTGGCGGGCGGCCCGACTGCGCCCGGCAGAGGCACTCTCCCAGGTAGCATGATCGGCCTTGCCCCAGGCGCGACTTTCACGCGAGGATGTCATTGATCGAGTAAAGAGAAACCAAGGAGGAACCAATGTATACGCTCACGAGCGTCACCAGGACCTATCAGAACGGCAGCCGCACGGTCCGCGCGCTGCAAGGTGTAGATCTGGTCATCGAGGATGGCGAGTGGCTGGCTGTGCAGGGACGCACCGGTAGCGGGAAGACCACGTTGCTGCAAATTCTTGGCGGTCTGGACCGCCCCAGTATGGGCACCGTCAACTTCGATGACCGGGATTTGGCCACGCTGCCCGAGACCCGGCTCACCGAGTTTCGTGCCGCCTTCGTCGGGTTCGTCTTCCAGACGTTCAACCTCTTGCCCACCCTGTCGGCAATTGAGAATGTCGAGGCGGCCCTTGTCCCGCGACGGGTCAGCTCTGCTGAACGGCGCGCCCGTGCCACCCAGGCCCTGGAAGCTGTGGGTCTCGGCGATTGGGCGCGACATTTGCCCTCGGAGCTGTCCGGAGGGCAGCAACAGCGGGTTGGCATCGCCCGCGCCCTGGTCAAGGAGCCGAAGGTACTGCTCGCCGACGAGCCTACGGGCAATCTTGACGGTGACACGCGCGACGAGATTCTCGCGCTGCTGGAACGACTCTGGCATGAGCATCGTTTCACCCTGGTGCTGGTGACCCACGACCCCTCCCTTGCGGGCCGCGCCCAGCGCGTGGGAGTCATGAGCGATGGCAAGCTCGCGGTGGGACCAGGAGCGTGAGGCCGATGACGAGGCGGGAGGCGCCAAGTGGTGACGCCATCCTGCTCCGAACGAGCGCCGAGCTCGCCGCTTTTTTGCTGGAGTCGCCTCCGACGCAGATATTCTTCGCATTGTGGTAGCAGACGCATACGGCGCCGATGGGCACCTACTGGAACCGCCCATTTCATTCGTCTCTCATGTCCCGTTTGACGACCATCTCGTTTTTCTTGCATACCAAAGAAGGAGAGCACACTATGAGGTCCCATCACAGCCATTTTCCTTGCGGAAGGATGCGTGTGCTGCTGGGAGTCGCCCTGTTTCTCTGCGTGCTCAGCGCTTGCACCTCTGGGGGAACCGCAAAGACAGGCACGGGAGGGCAAGGGCCGACGTCTAGCCAGGAGCCGGCGGCATGTAGCGCACCAGCCAACGGAGAGCCGCCTCCTCCCCTCAAGCCGACGACACTGACCACCATCGAGCAAGCCTACTGGTGCTTGTTTGACCATTATGTAACCGGCAAAACCCTCGATGATCGCACCCTACTCAACGGCGCATTGAGCGGACTCATCCAGGAACTGCTCCGGAGAGGCAGAGATCAGTCCTCGGCGATGCTCCCGGCGCTCACCGGCAACCGGCAGAGCGATTGGCACGCGTTCAGCGCGATGTACCAGCAGGTGAGTGCTGCTCTGCCTCAGGATGCCAGCCTCCAGCAGGCTCTCGCAGCAGCGATCATGCAGGGGATGGTGCAGAGCCTGAACAACGATCATACCCGCTGGATCAGGCAAGCTCCGTTTCCTGAGAGCCTCAGAAAACAGTTTCCTCACGGAGCAGCCTACAGCTTAGGCTTCACAACCTCGGCAGATTCCGTTGATGGGACAGCTTTGCCTGAAGCGCAGCCTCCACTTTTCCTGGTCTCCGTTGACCCAGATTCGCCTGCTGCTCTCAAAGGATTACGATCCGGCGATATCATTACCGCGGTGAATGGGATCGCTCCGTTTGCGGACGATCAGTTCAATTCCGGTCTCATGTCCTGGCTCGACCCGGCATTTCCACAGGATTTCCAGACACCTGCGCCGCGTGTCCAGGTGACGCTCACGCGCCCCTCGACGGGACAGCATTGGACGGTCAGCCTCCAACCGGCGCTGTATGCTCCTCCACCGATTGTCACGGCGCGTGTGCTTGCCAATTCGATTGCCTATGTCCACATGGCCGGTTTCTTGCCAAATGCCGCGACGCTGGTGGAACAGGCCATCCAGGGATTGCACCTGGGGAAAAACCTGCGTGGGATCATTCTCGATCTACGCTCCAACGGCGGAGGCGCCCCAGAGGGGGTCGCGGAGTTGCTGGGAGCGTTCGTCCATAACAAAATCTGGAGTTATGACATTGACCAGGATGGCAAGCACACGGCTAATTCCACCAGTTACACCGTGCCCTTGCTGCATCAGCCGCTGGTGGTGCTGACCGACCGCCGATGTGTCTCAGCGTGTGATGCCTTTACCGGAGCGGTACGAGACCTGGGACTAGGAAAGATTGTTGGGACGAGAACTGGAGGAAGGGTATCAGGCCCGGCAGGGGTGTACCTGCTCGATGATGGAAGTTCTCTCCTTATTCCCTCGTTCAGCGAGGTGGGAGCGCATGGAGAAACCATTGATGGGATCGGGGTAGCGCCCGATGACAATGTCCCGCTGACAGCAGCGGCTTTGTTGGCTGGACACGATCCTGAGATTGAGAAGGCGATAAACCTGTTGCGCTCATAATCTCGCATTGCGAGAGGCGTGGGAAAGAAGTTTTTCAGCTCCCTCCGAACCAGGGCTTTGGGCTGCCGCCTTTCTGCTCCGCGCGGGCCAACCGCTTGATCGCGGTTTGCTTGCCCTCTCGGAGCAGAGACCTTCTGCCCTGTCGTGTTCTTGATGGACAAACCAGGGGAAGCTTGCTAGAATAGGTGAGGTATGAAACTCAAGAACTCCACTCAACAACTGGGTGCCAGATCTCGAACTGGCTGGCATGTGGGGAAAGCGGACCTGAAGAGGTCGAGAAGAGGTCCGATCCGCCCGTGGAAGGGACGTTTCAAGCTCCCCCTGCCCCGGCGCACGGTACGCCTGCGCCTTACCCTCCTCTATAGCAGTCTCTTCCTTGCATCGGGCGCCGGCCTGCTCGCCATAAACTACGTGTTGGTAGCGCAGCGAATCACTGGTCTAGTCTCTGTTCCAACCGAACTGCTTCCACAACCGACCGCTCCTCGCTTAGGCACTCCGAGCAAAGTAAGCGGCACCGACCCTATTGCTCAACTGCTCCGTGCTCAGGCAGCAGCCGACCTGCACCAGCTTCTGGTCCAGTCTGGGATCGCCCTTTCCATCATGGCGGTGATTGCCATCGTGCTCGGCTGGGTGGTCGCCGGTCGCGTGCTCCGACCACTCCAGACCATGACGACCACCACCCGGCAGATCTCTGAGAAGAACTTGCACGAACGCCTCGCCCTGCCAGGACCACCCGACGAGCTCAAGGATCTCGGGGATACCATTGACGGGCTTCTCGCACGCCTGGAAGCCGCCTTTGACGCGCAACGGCGCTTTGTTGCCAACGCCGCGCACGAGCTGCGAACCCCGCTCACGATGATGCGCACATCCATCGACGTAGCGGTCGGCAAGCCTGGTCCCGTGCCTCCAGAGGTGACCATCCTGGCAGGCAAACTCCGCGAGGGGCTCGACCAGGCCGATCGGCTCGTCGAGAGTTTCCTCGCCCTCGCCCGCGCGCAGCAGGGCACCCTGACCGGCCTTACGAGGGTGTCACTGCCCCAGCTCGTTTCCGCCACGCTCACCACGCGCCGCAGTGCCATAGCCGCCAGGGGCCTCCAGGTACGGCAGACCATGGGCGACGCTGAGTTGATCGGGAGCAGGACCCTGCTGGCCCGCCTGGTAGAGAACCTCATCGACAACGCCATCCGCTACAACGTGCCTGGTGGCTTCATGGGGGTGGCAATTACGGGCGATGGCGCAGCCGCCTATCTGGTGGTGGAGAATGACGGGCCGCTCCTTGACGAACGCAAGGTCCAGGAGCTTGGTCAGCCTTTCCGACGCCTCGGTGCCGACCGGACGGCTTCGGACGGTGGTATTGGTCTCGGTCTTTCGATCGTTACGGCGATCGCCGCCGCTCATGGTGGATCGCTCGGCCTGCATGCACGGCCTGAGGGTGGTCTGCAGGTCGTCATTACGCTGCCTCATGCCAGGCGCAGGCGCGAACCAGGAGATCTGACATGAGAGTGCTCGTCGTGGAAGATGTTCGGCGCCTGGCCGACGATATCGCTGAGGGACTCCGCGACCAGGGTATGGCCGTCGATGTCGCCTACGACGGCCTGGAGGCGACCGCCAAACTCGATGTTTCCTCCTATGATGTCGTCATTCTCGATCGGGACCTCCCTGGGCTCCATGGCGACATCGTGTGCCGTATGATTACCGAGAGTGACAAGCCGGTGATGGTCCTGATGCTGACCGCGGCCGGCACTCCAGGGGATCGTGTCACTGGTCTCAGCCTCGGAGCCGATGACTATCTGGCTAAACCATTTCACTTCCCCGAACTCATTCTCCGGGTCCGTGCCCTCGCCCGACGCAAGCCGAGGGCGCACCCGCGTATCCTGCGAGCGGCAGGCGTCGAGCTTGACCCCCTGCGACATAGCGTAACGCGTGAGGGGCAGCAGATTGATCTGTCAGCCAAAGAGTTCGCCGTCCTGGAGGCGCTCATGCGAGCGGCACCGGCTACCCTCAGTGCAGAGGACTTGCTGGAACAAGTGTGGGACGAGAACGCAGACCCGTTCACCAAGACTGTGCAGGTCACCATTGGCCGGTTGCGACGCAAGCTCGGAGAACCTCAAGTGATCGAAACGCTCCCCAGTCTCGGATATCGCATCGTGGATCGCTCCATTCAAGGTGATGCGAACGGTTCTGTGTGAAGCCTGTCGCTCGCGGCGGATAAGCCAGGAGGCCGGAAGCTCTTGAGCAAACTGGCCCTCCCGCAGGTTCTGGTGGCACAGCCTGGGACAGGAGGCAGGCGCATCCGCTGAATCTCCGGGTCGTGGTTCACAGGCGGCTGACAACTCGCTCAAGATCACCTGAGCATGCGGTTTTCAGGTTTGGATGCGCTGATTCTTAATAGCGTTGATTCCTGTAATGGCTACTTGGAATATCCGTTCAAAAAAGCACAAGAGATGCGGATTCAATTGCTCTAGTGGATATATTTTCTGTGACCTGTGCTGGCTACTTGGGACATCCGTTCTCAAAATCGATAATTTTGCTTTGATTTACTCATTTTTCTCGGAGCTGTGGCATGCACCGATGAAGGGATGCAAGCGCATTGCGTGTGTTTCCATCCATCATGCAGAAGAATGCGCTGTTCATCCTCTCCTTCAGTGAGAGACGAGAGGGCGGAAGGTTCTTTCAGGCACTTCAAAAACACAATGGTATGCGGGACTCAATCTCTTCAGGTATTACAGCTTGTCTCTTGAAGCGCTCAGGCCACTTTTCGGTACTCGTGGTGTAACCCACCCAGAACTGGAACCGAGATGATCCGATCACCACACTGATCTGGTGGAAGGGAAAGTTCTTTCCCTTGCGGAACCTGCTGCTGGATGCCTTGATGTGGTCGTGCCTCATTGAAATACGTGACATAGGCCTGCAGGGCACGATGCAACTGCTTCTCATGGAGGATTAATATGTGGTCCAGGCACTCTCGCCGCACACTCAAGAGAAAGCGTTCACAGATCGCATTGGCGCGAGGTGCATGATAGGGTGTTTTGAGGATCTTGATGCCGCTTGTTCCCGCAACACGAGCGAAACCGGGCCCAAACTTGCTATCATGATCACGGATGAGATACTTCGGCGTGTGTCCATACGGAGTCGCCTCCCGTAGTTGTTGTGCAGTCCACGCGTCGGTTGGAGAGCGCGTCACTCCAACATGGATCACTTTGCGTGATTTCAGCTCGATGATGAAGAACGCAAAGAGCGAGCGGAACAAGAGGTCAGTCACCTGGAGGAAATCGCACGCCCAAATTTCTCCTGCATGATTGCGGAGAAAGGTTCTCCAGTTCTGTCCCCTTGATCGAGGCGGGCGCACACGCCGCATGTACCTTTGGATCGTACGTTTGCACACGCGAATACCCAGCTTGAGCAATTCACCACGGATGTGCTCCGCTCCCCAAAGCCGATTGTGCTTTGCCATCTCCTTGATCAGCGCAATGGTCTCTGCTGACACCTTCGCTTGTGTTGACGTTGTCTTTGACTTCTGCTTCCAGAAGAGGCGAAAGCCCTGACGGTGCCAACGCAGCAGTGTTTCTGGTTGGATAATGAAGAGCGCTTGTTTCCATATCCGGACCATTCGTGCCAAGAGGACGAGGAGCAGCCGATCTGCCTTCGTGCATGCTGGTCGTTTCACTTGCCGCTTGAGCATAATGAGCTGGTGGCGTAAGAGTGCGTTTTCTGCCATGAGCTGGGACTTGCTTCTCCCAAGATCGGCAATGGTTCCCAGCAGTAATGAGGGAGTGAGCGGTCTCGTCCAACGAACAAAGCACATGCGGAGTCTGTCCAAGCAGAGACGAATCAGCCGCTTGAGAGAAGAAAGAACAGAGTTCACAGAAAGAGCTTCTCCTTCGCGAAGATGGGTAGATGTGTTAAGTCGTCGTGTGGGCACTTGGTATCACCTTTCGATTGTACCCTGTCTCACCTACATCTGCAAGTAATGGAGACATGCTCTCTCGTTCTTATTGTGGCTATTTTCTGAACGGATGTCCCAAGTAGCCAGCACAGGGGCAGCTTGACACTCTTTCTCCTTATGCGTTAATATGTCACTAAGTAATGACTTATTAACGCGTTAGGAAGAACACCTATGCTCACATTACAAGCGCAGGCAATTGCGCTGAAAGCCAAGCTCTATCGTGGCTTTGCTGATCCGTCTCGTCTTTCCATTCTGGAGACGCTGCGAGAAGGGCCACTTCCCGTGAATGTCATTGTGGAAAAGACAGGCTTGTCGCGCACGAATGTCTCAAACCATCTTCGCTGTTTATCTGACTGCAATCTGGTGATTTCCGAGTCTGCTGGTCGCTATACCTTTTACCAGTTGAGTCACCCCAAAATTGCAGACCTGTTTCGTATCACCGAGGAGATCGTTCGCGATATTGCACGCGGTATGTATGAATGTACCAATTACACCGAGCAGCATCCAGGATTTGAAGCGAAAGGAGCCGATGATGAGTGCTGCGATGCCTGATGAACTGCAAACGCTCGAACTGCCGGTACAAGGCATGGATTGCGCCGAATGCACCACCCATGTCCAACACGCGCTTGCCTCGCTTCCGGGTGTGGCTGAGGCCCAGGTGTATCTCTCCTCGGAGAAGGCGGTTGTCCGCTATGATCCGGCAGCGGCTTCCTTCTCCACGTTCCGCAAGGCGATTGAAGGAGCTGGATACCGGCTGGCGTACCAGGCGCTGGAATTGCAGATTTCGGGCATGGATTGCGCCGAATGCACACAGCATGTGCAACGCGCCCTTTCCACGCTTCTTGGCGTTCATGAGATACGGGTGTTGCTCTCCTCGGAAAAAGCCATCATGCAGATAGATCCTGCCCTGGTCACTGTTGCACAGCTTCATCAAGCGGTTGAAGCAGCAGGCTACCGTGTTGTCCAGACGCAGGATGGGGGGCAAGAGGCAACATCTTCTCGATCTCTGGGCAGTTTTACCCGTCCCGTGCTCACACTCTTTGGGCTGGTCTTTGGGGCGGTGCTCCTGGTGGTCATCGCGGGTGAGTGGCTCGGCCTCTTTGAACGGGTGACGGATCTGATCCCCTGGTATCTGGGGTGGGGACTCGTTGTGCTCGCAGGCTATCCCATTTTCTGGAATGTTATCAAAGCCACACTGCGCCGACAGGTCATTTCCCATACCCTCATGAGTCTTGGCGTCGTGGCAGCGCTCGCAGTGGGACAATGGCCGACCGCAGTCGTCATCGTCTTCTTTATGCGCGTGGGGGACTATGCGGAGCATTTCACCACCGAACGCTCCAGGCAAGCCGTCAAACGCCTGAGTGCGCTTGCTCCGCAGACGGCACGAGTGGAACGAGATGGGGTGGAAACGGTCCTTCCGATCCAGTCCGTGCAAGCAGGAGATACCGTGCTGGTTCGACCAGGAGAGACCATCCCCGTTGATGGCGAGGTGATCAGTGGACAGGCCACGATCAATCAGGCGACCATTACCGGAGAGTCCATGCCTGCGGAAGTGACCGTTGGCAGTCGGGTGTTTGCGGCCACCATTGCCCAACTTGGGAGTCTTCGTGTGCGAACAATACATGTCGGAGCCGAGAGCACCTTTGGGAGGGTGATCGCGATGGTCGAAGAAGCCGAGGCCCATCGTGCGCCCGTGCAACGCATTGCAGACCGCTTTTCGGCGTACTTCTTGCCGGTTGTCGCAACCATTGCAGTGCTCACGTTCCTCATCAGTCGCAACGCGCTCGCCGCCGCAGCCGTGCTCGTGGTCGCCTGCTCCTGTTCCTTTGCCCTGGCAACCCCCATTGCAATGCTGGCCTCCATCGGAGCGGCAGCCTCACGTGGCCTGCTGGTGAAGGGAGGCAAATACCTGGAGGTCCTCTCGCGGGCTGATGTGCTGCTTATTGACAAGACTGGGACGATCACGGTAGGACGCCCCCAGATTACCGATGTCGTGCCACTTGAGGGGGCTTCGGAAGAGGAGGTGCTGCGGCTTGCAGCAAGCGCCGAACGGGACTCGGAACATCCTCTGGCAGAAGCGGTGCGACACCTGGCGCGAGAGCGGGGATTGGCTCTGATCGCTCCACAACACTTTGAAGCGATCCCAGGCAGAGGAGTACGAGCACGCATTCTTGGGAAGACGATGACCATCGGCAATGCGGGCCTCATGCAGGAACAGGCTCCTGCCCCAGTACAACAGGCGCTTGAGCAGCAAGGCAAAACGCTGCTGTATGTGCAACGAGATGGCAAGCTCATTGGGGTGCTGGCAGCCTCTGATACCATTCGCCCAGAGGTGCCTGCCGCACTTGCGCGGCTTCGTGCGTTGGGTATCAAGCACATTGAGTTGCTGACCGGCGATACGGCAAGATCAGCCGCTGCACAAGCCGAAGCCCTTGGCATCACCAGCCAAGCCAACCTCTTGCCAGAAGACAAAATTCGTGTGGTCAAAGAGTACCAGTCCCAGGGACGAACTGTGGTCATGGTCGGAGATGGCGTCAATGACGCACCAGCACTGGCCCAGGCGGATGTCGGCATTGCTATGGGCGTCATGGGAACCGATATTGCCCTGGAAGCGGCACATGCCGCTCTCATGCGAGAGGATTGGAACTTGGTGCCTGATCTCTTTACCATTGCCAAGCGAACCATACGAGTGGTGAAGATGAATCTCTCCTTCACCATTCTCTACAATCTCGTCGGATTGTCTCTTGCGGCCTTTGGCATCTTGCCACCAATTCTGGCAGCGGCAGCCCAATCGTTGCCCGATCTGGGTATTCTTGCCAATTCCTCGCGTTTGCTGCGCCAGAAGCTTCCTAATCGAGCAGGTGCGTCTCCGGTGATGAGCGCGGAAGCTCAATCGCCAAAAGCATCTTGTGGGTGTGGGAACGAAGGCTGCTGTGGTCCAACAGAACAGAGTGAACAACAGAGAGGACAACCATCGGTAGGACAACCCATCCAACTCGCTCCGCGTGGTAGTTGGAGGAAACCATCATGAGGATGCTCTCCATGATCCTGTTGGATGGCCCTGTGTTAAGGAAGGGGCCTCGTAGCCGCAAAGTAGATAAGTGCGGCACAGTTTTGTCTCAGTATGCTTCGGATGTGCCCATCATTCGGACAAGATCATCAGCAGAGACCCGTGTGTAGATGGTAGTCGTCGCAATGTCAGCATGGCCGAGCAATTGCTGAATCGCTGGAAGTGGCATCGGAGGGCGATCCAGGCCATAAGCGGCAGGGTCAAGTAGTGCTTTGGCAAACGTATGGCGCAGATCGTGAGGGCCGAGAGGGGAAGAGAGTTTGGCGGCCTGACCAAGCTTGGCAATAATCTCACGAATGCCGCGTTCAGCTAAGGGGCCACGCTGACCGAGAAAAAGATGCCCATCGGGCCAGCAACTCCAGGCCGCAACTGCTTCTCCCCGGATCGCTGCTCGTTCTCGCCAGCGTTCAGCCAGATATTCGCGGTGGTCGAAATAGGCATCGAGCGGTTCGCGGGCTTCCTGGACGAGCGGGACCTCGCGATGTTTGAGTCCCTTGCCACGTCGAATGATGAGCAAACCGCGCCGTGCTGAGACCTGGACATCGGGAATCTGGAGCGCAGCCACTTCGGAGACGCGGGGACCTGCATAGCGGAAGAGAGTAGCGAGAGCTAATGCCAGTCCGTGATCGCGACGAACGAGTTGCTCTGCACACTGCCTGACCGCGTTCCATTCGGTCTTTGAGAGGGCGACGGGCGCAGGTTCAATCACATCAACCATCGTCAGGTGGCGAAAGGGATTCGTGCCATCAATTGTATCAAAGAAGAGCATCAGGCTGATGAGCGCACGATTGATGGTCGTGGGAGCGAAGCGTTTGGCGAGCAGGTGATCACGATACGTTTTGGCATCAATGGGTGTGATCTCGGTTACTCCCAGACCAGGATGTTCACCCTGGAGCCAGGTGGCAAAGCGACGAGCATCCTGGGTATACAAAGCAACCGTTTTGGCAGACAGATCAGGACGATGGGTCAGCGTCTCCTGCCAGGCAGCAATCTCATTCCACATGACGTCTCCCTGTTATCGGCACAGTTCCATTATCGGCGCAGTTTTTGGCCAGATAATTCGGCCAGCTCTGCCGATAATATACCACGTGGGTAGGAAAACTGTGCCGATAATCCTGCTTATCTCGATGCTGTTTTACCAGGGGCAACACAGTAGACGAAGTATACTTTGCGAGCCTCTTTTCTACGTCATGGAACAATTATACCGAAGGCTACGATTTAGTAAGGCAAGTATAATGAGA
>Ga0137387_10000356_pt1 | contig 19307 bp, 22 predicted proteins | sample SagtaG_3_FD_104909 | JGI IMG/M metagenome (GOLD analysis project Ga0137387, IMG submission 104909) | Vadose zone soil microbial communities from Angelo Coast Range Reserve, California, USA - Sage2_R_115_16 metaG | ecosystem: Environmental > Terrestrial > Soil > Vadose zone > Saprolite | place...
CCACGAACAGGACGACGAGCTTCATCGCACGATGCATCCTTGCCATGTCAGCCTCCTAGGCGGGCCTCAGCCCGAGCTCATCGATTTGCAACTGAACCATTCCTTGTGGTGAGTACATGGGCTGGCTTGGCCCAAGCTCGTTGATATCCTCTTGCGCCCAGCAAGAGACAGGCTGAACGAGGGTTCGGCGGACAAATGTCCTCCTGAGGGGGTGGATTCGCGGTCCGCCGATGAGCGAGGCACGGCCGTGCGCAGGCCCCAATCAGTCAACCGGATGGTCGAATTTTCAGTTTCGCCCGGCGTAGCCATGCCGCCCTCTCCGGCGGGCCCCCTAGGGCGGGGGAAGAGGATCGCCCCGAGCGTTCCGTTGGTACGCTTCTATCCCGTTCGCATGCGGGCGTCAAGCCAGAAGTTGGCCGCCCTAGGTCGGGCAGGTCGCGGTGATGAAAATCTTCCCAGGGGATCACGCCGATTCAGCATTGTCTTTGCACCCCCCATGTTGAGTACGTTCTGGATCTTCTAGCGAAGCCTGGTTTGACGCTGAGACGCCGCGCGTCTGCATAAGTTCCAGCCCATGACTTTCGCATCTTTGGGGTGTGCTCGAGTCCTGGGTGTAGGAACTGCACGATGAAAACCGGTCGCAGGGGGGTGATGGCCTTCACGAAGGCCTCCGATCATTGCGGAGCTTCGCTAAGTCTCTCAAGGTATCCCGTAGGCGACCGTTGCGATAAAGGAAGGGCCAGAGATCCCATTGCAGAACCCTGCCGAGAACAGGCGCGAGTCGTCTGGGCTCCTCGCGATGGATGTCCCGAAGCAGCCGTCGTCGGGCGGACCGGCGTAGAGTCGCACGGCGTCCTGTTGACCCGAGCCCGCTTCATACGTGAGAGTCACGTAATCCGGCGAGCTGGCTTGGTCTGGACTCGCGCTGCCAAGCACGTAAACAAGGCTGCCGTCCCCGCTTGTGATGATAGGAGTCGGCGTCCCTCCCGCGCCTGTGTACGCGTTCACACCGTATTCACTTCGCCACAGCCTTCGGCCGGTCGAGGTGTCAAAGGCAACGGTAGTGACCTGCACAATTCCGGTCGGGCTGGGTGCCTTGCCGGTTACGTAGACAGCAGCGCCACTCGGATTCACCACGATTCCGACGGCATCCGAATACGCGCTCGAACTGTAGGGCTTCGCCCAAAGCTGCTTACCCGTTGCCGCGTCGTGCGCGATCACGGTTGGGTAGGGAGATCCCGACCCCGTGACGAAGAGCTTGGTGCCATCAGGACTGACAGCGAGTGTCTCTCCCACTTCCTGTTTGTAGCCTCGCGCCCAAAGTTGGCTCCCTGTGCCAGCATCGTAGGCCACAGTCGCCCCCACGTAGTTGGCCAAGTCCTGATGGCTGCCGGTGACGAAGACTCGAGTGGAATCGGGGCTCACGGTTACCAGGTAAGGAATTGATTGGAAGCCGTTGCCTCCGTAGGTCTTCAGCCAGAGCTGTGCTCCGGACAGCGGGTCGTACGCAATGGTCGTGAACTGATTCCAACAGGTCGGGAGGATACAGCTCAATCCGGTGACGAAGACGCGCGATCCGTCCGGGCTGACCGCGACGAAGACGCCTTCGCCTGGTCGCGAGAATCGAGCGCTCCACAGCTGCGCGCCCGTGTGCGCGTCGTAAGCGACCGTTGTGATGTTGGGGTAGCCGAAGCCAGTCTTGCTATCGCTGAAGCCGGTCACGAACACCTCGGAGCTGTCGGGGCTCACTGTGATGGCAGCGGCTCCGGCGGCGTAGCCCCAAGGATCGTCGTAGTGCTGGACCCACAGCTCGCTGCCAGACGCCGCGTCAAAGGCCGTCGTGACGTGGTCATTCTGAGGCCCATTCGATACGTCAATGCCGGTGATGAAGACGGTCGAACCATCAGCACTCAGCGCCTGCGCACCGTTCGAAGCGTTGTCCACGATGCCGGCCCACTTGAAGTCCTGGCCGAATCCTGCCGCACCCAGCGGCGACCCATTCCCGGTTGGGCCGTCATAGCCGACGCCGGCTGTGCACAAGTAGGAGCCGCCACAAGAACCGTTGCTCCCTGACGTTATGTCCGTTAGCTCAGCGGCGTGCCCATACGAGTAGGAGGCCCCGCTGAGGCGCTGCTCCTGTCCGGCGAGCGCGTAGACGCCCGCGGTGATCGGGGCCGCGACGCTTGTTCCAGCCCCGAGCCCCCAGCGGCCTCCTGTCTTATATGTGTCACAGATGCTGACATTTGTTGCGACCGCTGCCACGTCAGCGACTGTTCGGTTCAAGCAACCCGGGTCCGACTGCCAGTTAGGCTTCGACTCGTAGACAGAGCACCCGCTACCAGAGCTGGGCCACGTAGTCTCGCTCCAGTTGCCTGGCCCACCACTAGAGAGAACCGTTCCGCCCACCGCGGTTACGTACGGTGAGGCGGCGGGATACTGGGTGCCTGGGCAGTCGACGCTGCCTGCATAGCCACCGTCTCCAGAGGCGACTGCGATCATGACGCCAGGATGGTTGTAGTGGACATCCAAACCGATCTCATCAGCCGACTCGCTGTAGCCGTAACTAGCTGAAACGATGCCTGGCTCCGAGTTGCACGGCCGTGTCCACCGCCGTTCCCAAGTCAGTCGGATCCGGCGTGTTGGCCTCAACCAGCAGAATCGAGCAGTTCGGACAAGCCGCCGACACCATGTCCACATCGATGGAGGTCTCCACGGCCCAGCATTGGGTTGGATCCTTGTCACACATCGGATCCGGTGGTGGGTAGTTCGTTCCGCCAATTTGATCGACCTTCTGGAAACAACCGGTCGTAGAACTGCACGGTGGCAGGCCGTAGCTCGACCGGTAAGCGGCGAGATCGCTCTCGGCGTTGGGGTCGTCGTAAGCAGCCACAATGGCCACGGTCTGACCGAAGCCTTGAGTCGAGGACGGAAGACTGTAGGCGCTTTTGATGTTGGCAAGGGTCCACCGCCTGGGCGTCGCAAATGGACCGTTCCGGGTTCACCGGAGGCTCGGTTGCTTGAGTCCGGGAGTGTAGCTGGGGACCTCCTTTCCGTAGTAGGCAGCTTCGAACTCAGCAGGCGGGACGTGACCGATGGGTTCGAGGAGTCGGCGATGGTTGAACCAGTCGACCCACTCGAGGGTGGCGTACTCGACGTCGTCGATGCCCTTCCACGGACCACGCCGGCGGATGAGCTCGGTCTTGTAGAGCCCGATGATCGTCTCGGCGAGCGCGTTGATGCTCCTATAGGTGTCAAGCCTGCGTGGGGACAGCGTGCGTGTGCTGGCGGAGTGGCCTCATCAACGCCCAGATCTCCCGAGCCAAGAACCTCTTCAGGCAGCGGATGATCTCCGCCTTCGTCCGATCTTCGGCCATCCGGTGCGCGACGTAGGTGCGGGTGGCTTCGTGGTGTTGCATGCGAACGATGACCGTCCGGTAGAGAGCAGCGTTGGCTTGGCGATGGCCTCCGCGGTTCCAGAGGGTGTCGAGTGGTGGTCCCGGAAGACGCGGGGAGCGGGGCAACGCCACAGAGCCTGGCCCACGCGGCCTCGGTACGGATCCGCTCCGGGTTGTCGCCGGCAACGATGAGAACCTCAGCGGCGGTGTCCGCAGCGATCCCGAACGCGTCCAGGAGCTGCGGCGCGACCTGGCGGGTCAGCTGCTCGAGGAGGGCCTCGTGCTCTTTGATCTCGACGTTCAGGTCCCGCCACCGACGGGCCAGGGCGCGAAGGGCGTGCTTGGCGGCGGCGAGCGGAGTCTCGAGCGAGCCAGGCCGCAGGCCGGCGCACCGATCGACGAGCTGCATCTTCGCCAGGCTCTGGAGTTCCTCCCGGAGCTCGGGTGGTGCAGTTACGATCAGCGCCTTCAAGGTGATCATCGCCGCGGTGCGGGCCTTCACCGCGGTGTCCTTGGCCACCTTGAGCTGCCGAAGCATCTCGATCACCCCGTCGGCGCTCTTCGGCGTTGCCTTCGCAGCTCCGGAGAGCACGGCGCCTGCAGCGTTCTCCGCATCCAGGACGTCGCTCTTGCCCTGCAACCGACGCTCCCGCCGATCGTGCCGGGCCACCTCGATCACCGTGTGCCCCCGACGGCGAGCCAGGCTGGCGAGGGCCGCCCCGTAGGAACCGGTTCCTTCGATCCCGAACGCGAGGATCTTCCCCAGGGTGGTCGCCCACTGCAAGAGTCGCTCGTAGCCCGCTCGGTCGACCGGGATCGTGATGTCGCCCAGTCGGCCTCCGAGCTCATCGAGTGCCACGCCGACGTGGACGTGCTTGTGGGTGTCGACGCCGATCGCCACTCGACATCGACGCTGGCGCTCCGTCATGCTCGTCAGTGCTGTTGCCCCTCCTTCCGGACACGGGTGGCGGCGATGCCGGCCGGGCGGGTGGACGGGACTGTGACGAGACCTGGTTTGGTCAGGCTCCTATTAGGTCACTGCCCGTCCGGCCAGGGCATCCTGCTCGTTGCGTCGTTCGACGGACGACAGATCAACAGCCAGGACACCCAGACCTCGGGGTCAGTCGTAAGAAGAGTCAGGCCGCCGAACGACGCCCGACACTCTCACAGTCGTAGGAGTCGCCGCGGCTCCCCACGGAGCTGACGGCGCCGGCCTCGCCCAGGCGCTCGGTGTAGCGGATCGACAGGTACTGCGATCCCCGGTCGCTGTGATGGACGAGCCCGTCGAGCCGGTCGCGGCGGGACCAGATGGCCATCTCCAGGGCGTCCAGGGCCAGGTCGGTCCGAAGCGACCGCGAGGTCTGCCACCCCACGATGAACCGGCTATACGCGTCGATCACAAAGGCTGCGTAAGCCCGACCAGGTCGCCACGTACGTCAGGTCGGCCACCCACAGCTGGTTGGGCCGAGACGCTGAGAAGTCACGCTCCACCAGGTCCGTCGGCCCGGGGTGCGGCCTCGTCGGGGGTGGTGGTCCGCCGGGTCTTCCCACGCACGGCACCACGCAGGCCCAACTCAGCCATGAGCCGCTCTACCGTGCAACGGGCGAGGGCGATCCCTTCGCGCTTGAGCTGGCGCCAGACCTTCTCCGCGCCGTAGACCCCGAAGTTCTGGGCGTGGACCCGGCGGATCTCCGGCTTCAGCTCGGTGTCGCGCAGCGCCCTCGCTGAGGGCGGCCTGCGCCTGGCGTCGTAGTAGGTGGAGGGGGCGATCGGCAGCAGCTGGCAGATCGGCTCGACCCCCGTAGCGGTCCTTGTTGTTCTCGATGTAGGCGGTCATCGTCTCGGTTGGCGGTCGAGCTCCGCCCCGAAGAAAGCCGCCGCGGACTTGAGGATCTCGTTGGCCCGGCGGAGCTCCCGGTTCTCTCGCTCCAGGGCCTTGAGTCGCTCACGTTCCTCCGTGGTCAGGCCCGGCCGGTGGCCGTCATCGATCTCAGCGCGGCGGACCCACTTGCGGAGCGTCTCGGCCGAGACACCGAACTTCATCGCAATCGAGGTGATCGCGGCCCACTGGGAGGGGTGCTCACCCCGGTGCTCGAACACCATCCGGACGGCCCGCTCCCGAAGCTTTGCGGGTACCTGCTTCGTCGTGTCATGGCTCCAACCTCTCACGAGATGGAGCCTCCAAGAAACCCGGAACGGTTCAGGACCACGATATCGAGGTCCTTGTCGGCCTCGCTCCGCCCAGTGAGCGCGAGGAGTTGCAAGAGGCGCCGGACCGCTACATACAAGAAAGACAGGAGCATGCGGCGCCGGATTGTCGCAGGTCGCGCTCCATCAGCCAACCCCGGACCTCAGAAGCCTGCGATCGCGTTTCTGCACCCCACGGGGATGGCGGGCACGGGGGCTGCCACATCCATCGTGAAGGTGAAGATCTTTCCGGCCTTACTGATCTGGGCCTTCACGATGTCCTGGTACAGCCTGCTTCGGTACGTCTCCGACGGCATCCGTCAGTACGCCCGACTGAGCCGCGGTCGCCGCCGGTGCCTGCATGGCAAGAGCCAGACGTGAACGACCGGCATGGGGCCGTTTGCGATTAGGCCCGATCCTCTGCGCCCGTCAGACCCCCTGAGTAGCATGTGCCCATGCTCGACCGGGGCCCGATGTAGAGGAGTGACGTGGCAGACGATCTGTCGGAGTACCTGGGGATCGACTACCGGGACCAAAAGGCGGCCATTCGGGAGATCCAATCGCTGGTGGCAGAGGTCGTTCACGTCTTTCGGTGGTCTTTCTCCGGAAACACCTGGCCCTACGAACTAGTTAGCCGCCAATCGCTCGAACCGCCAAGTAACTTTTCGTTCAGCACCACCGCCATGATCGCGTTCGCCCTTGGTCTCGTCACTGGAAGGGTGAAGGAGTCCTCACTTGTTCCGGCGGTTAGTCAAATCCCTCCCTCGGAGACGGAGGAGGCGAAGGCGGAGAGAGCGGCTCTCGACGGCCTGATCGCCAAAGCCTTGGATGAGCTTATTAGGCAGGCCAACGGGGTGGGGTCAAACGCGACCACCCCCAGACGGGAGGGCTTTGCTAAGCCTAGGGTTCGTCCCGCTCTCACGGACTCGGCCACGTTTGGCTGGGATGACCCTTTCACCCTGACTTGGCTCTTGGAGGTCCTCCATCACGAAACACAGCCCAACTGGGCGACTTTCCGAAAGGCGCTCATGGTGCACGCGCGGGCAACCGTCAAGGTGGTTCTGCGCAAACCGGCCGCACCCGTACTCCTCATCAACCCAGAGGAGATTGTCCTCCACTCATTCCCCCTTCTCCGCGTGATCCAGATGGGCCAGACACTAAGCCGGATGGATGGCAAGGATTCCCTCAGCAGACTCGTGGAAGTCTCGAACGCCCACGCCTTCATGGAAGACCGGGTTCATCTGCATCTTTCGCAGAGTCGCATCCCGGACGCAGGTTTCGACGCGGCGGACCTGGTGTTTGCACTGGAAGGATGGCTTCTGACTGGCCCGTCAGAGCCTGACCTTGCGCTGGTGAACCAGGCGTTCCAGGTGCTCGAAGATGCCCAGGAGCGCACCCCTTACTGGCGCCCCCTACGTCCCTTCAAGGCGACGCACCAGGGGCTGGTCCTGCTGCCGCAGAGCGTCGAGATCGCCAATTCCCTCCTCCGTCTGTCCAGCACCCCTGCGCTGGCCCGACGCCACTACTTCTCCAAGCACCTCCAGCTGTTCGAGCGCTACGCCGCGTGGCTTCAGGGTCGCGCTTTCAGGGGCTTTGCCTCACCGGGCCAGCAGCCGTCTAGTCAGTTCGTGGGGTGGGAGTCAGAGCACACCTACACCCAGAATCGGATTCATCTGTGGCAGACGAGCCAAGTCTTGATCTTCCTCCAACACTACACGGCAATGCTCCAACAGCACGTGGCTCAGACGACTCTGCGTTTAGCGGGCTTCTTGCCCGAGACCTTCTCCAGGCGGATCCCCGGGCCGCCAACTAGGGAGTGGGCGAAGTGGAGGAAGAACGAGTCGTTCACCGCGGGAGAACCAGACGGTCCGTACCGGGTCCTTGCCCAAATCGGGCGTGACTTCGTGGCTCCCCGCGAATCTGACGATCCCAGCGAAGCCTCCTTCTCCATGTTGCTTTACGGTCCTCCCGGCACTGGCAAGTCATCAATCGCCGACGAGCTGGCGCGCGCCCTCCAGTTCCCCAAGATCACAGTGACCCCAAGCGACTTCATCTCCGGGGGTGGCGAGCAGGTGGAGGCTCGAGCCAAGGCCATCTTTCAAGTTCTTGAAGAACAGACCGACCTCATCGTGCTGTTCGACGAGATCGACCAGCTGCTTCTGGACCGAGGCAGCGACCTGTACGGGAAGCAAGGCGATCTGTTCAAGCTCCTGACTCCGGGGATGCTAACGAAGTTGAGCGACCTGGCCAAGCGCCGGCGGGTCATTTTCGTCGTGGCAACGAACTACGTCGAGCGGATCGACCGAGCCATCAAGAGGCCGGGCCGAATCGACGCACAATATCTAGTCCTGCCTCCTGACAGGGCCCGCCGCGAATCGATCCTGAGAAGACATGTCCAAGACTGGCGCGACGTGCCGCCCGGAGACCGGGACGCGGTCGTCCGAGAGACGGTGCGTTTCACATATACGGAGCTGCGGAACTTGGCCTCGTATGTGAGCCGCAAGAGCTCGACCGCTACCGGGAAGGAGCTCGGGAGCGCGATCAAAGCCGCTGTGCATCGGTTCCCGGCGGTAGCCAGTCTGGATTCCTACGAGGTCCGGCTCGGATTCAAAGCCACCGAGGGTGCGAACAACGCGCTCGAATCCTCTGCGGAGCGCCCGTGGGAGGAGTTCGCTCTCCTTGTTTTCCTAGAGCTTGAAGCCAACGGCGACCTCCCCAAGAAGCCTGTATGGGTGCCCGGGGCGCTTCCAATGGCCCTCGAATCCGTACAGGATGTCCGTGTGAAGTCGGCAATTCGGAAAGCTCTCGACCGCGACACCAATGGGCTAGGCGTGGAGCCCAATAGGATGGCAGGGACCGAATGAGCGGCCAGTTCCCTCCGCAGCCGGGGCACCCGAGCGAGATCAACGGAATGGTTGAGGCCTTCGCTTCCGTTGTCGAAGGACGGACCGCCTGGTACGTGAGCTCGCCCCTCACCACGGGGCGAAGGGCATTCGAGTGGCATACTCGAAACGGCTCGGCCTCCGCGGATGGCCGAGACCGCCAGGGAGCGAGGGGAAGCGGCAGCTTCCTCAGCGAGGTTGTCGAGCCGAATCGAGCGCAGGCCGCCAAGTATGTTCGAGATCTCCGGGCCAGAGCCGGGCAAGTGGTCATCGACCCCACGGCGCTCGAAGACATCCCCGGCTGGAACCAGGACGACTATCGGCACTTTTGGGGCCGAGTCATCGAAGGATTCGCCGGTACGGTCATCTTCCGAGAGGGATGGGAGTACAGCAGCGGATGCGCCTATGAGTTTCTCGTTGCCCGCAAGTCGGCGGCTGCCACCCTAAAGGAAGACCTCGAGCCTCTCGACTTCGGCGTCGCACGCTCATTAATAGAGCGGGCGGTGAAAGAAGGTGGGGCTAAAGGTTACTCAGCGGGATTCCTTCGCATGGTGGGCGAGTCGCTGGACTCACTGCCACGGTGGACACAAGGATGAGCGGAAGCCCTCGACCCGGCCCGGAGGTCAATGCGGACGATCCGCCGGAAACGGACTCCGCTCGAGTGCGGAAGGTTGGCCTCAATCCGGAGCCGGGGCACTTCAAGGACGACGTACTCGATCGCCTGGCTTTAACCGCCAACGTGGCTCAGTTCATCTCCTTCAGTTCAGGTTCAGATCCAGCTATTCGGCACACGCGAATCCATGACCCGCCGAGCGGACGTGCGTTCCCGTCGTTGGAAGCAGCCATCCAGGCGCTGCTCGACCGGTGCGTGGACCCGTCTGTCAACGTCCGCAGTTTCTTGCCCGACCAGCCCAAGGCGAACGAGTTCCTTTACGGGCTGCGCGATGTTGACCACGCTGCAGCAACGGTTCGGCGACTGGCGTCTCAAGGCCTCTTCACGATCGTCAACGAAACCATCGACGTCAACGATGGCGGTGTATCGGGGGTCGCGTATGCAGGCCTGATGGAGTTCGCCCCGGGCGACACCCCACGATGTGTGGAGAAGCCAGGAACGGCCACTCTCCCCCGACCTCTCGGTCTGCGGGTGTTGGAGACCATCTACGGATTCCGCCCGGCTCTGGACTACGAGGATAGATTCCGCGTTGAGTTCAGCGTTCATCCATTGAAGCGCGGTGTTCGCCACGACCACACCGTCGTGTGGGAGATGGAACCAGCCGAGCCGATTCTCCTCGATGCGATCATCTCTTGGCCAAACCGCTTCAGTCGACTCATCGGGGATAAGGCATTCGGGCTCCTCATTGCAGACACGCTCGGATTTCCGGTGCCGACCACAACTGTGGTGTCCCGTGGCGTGGGACCCTTTAGGATCGGCCGGCCCACGGGTAGTGCCGAGATCTGGATCCGGACGTGCCCCATCGAGCAGATCCCCGGACGCTTCACCACACGGCGTGGCTGGCTCGATCCGTTCGAGCTCCTCGCTTCGGAGGATCCCGACGGAGTCACGATCGCCTCGGTGTTGGCCCAAGAGGGAGTCGAGGCTCGTTACGCGGGCGCGACGCTAGCCGGCGGGGATGCTGACATCATCGTGGAGGGGACCAAGGGGACAGGCGAGGAGTTCATGCAGGGACAGGTCGGACCCGAGACCCTCCCCTCTGCCATTGTTAGTGATGTTCTTGCCATGTACCGAGAGGTGGCGAGTTGCCTCGGGCCCGTGCGGTTCGAATGGGCCCACGACGGCTCGACCTGCTGGATTCTGCAACTTCATCACGGAGGAACCGAGACGACTGGAAGAGTCATTTACCCGGGTGAGTTCTCCGTCGAGCATCGATTCCCCGTAGAACATGGATTGGAGGCCCTGCGGACACTGGTCGGCAGGTTGCAGGGTACGGGAGAAGGCATCGTTCTTGAGGGGCTAGTAGGCGTGACGAGCCATTTCGGCGACGTGCTTCGGCGAGCCCGGGTCTCTTCCCGGATTGAGCCCAGCCAGGTGTAGCCCTCTCGAGTTCCTGTCGGGCGCGAAAACCCAGTTTCGGTCATGCGGCCTCCCTCTCGGGCATCCGCGACGGCTGGGGTGAATGCGTAAGCGAGGCTCGGAACCAACGAAGCCGTCAAGCGTCGGAGGAACGCACGTAGCGAAGATGAATGTCTGACATCGCAGCTAACCGACGAGCGAGCGGTTCCTCGAAGGTGGTCACGAGAATTTGGCGGATGTGATAGCCGCGCCTTCTCGCAAAGAAGGAGTCCTTGCACAATCCACGGCCGGTCTCTCACTCGACGGTCGCCCCGGTGGAGCATGCGCAGGTTCGTGCCCCCGGGGGGAGTCGGACCAGACCTCCGACGCTTGGTGCGGCTGCGACAGCGGCTACGGCTGCGCTTGAGGCGCTCATCGTGATCAGTCGACGCCCCTATCTGCCGGCTGCCGACTCGATCACGATTCCATCAGCCCCGGTGGAGATCGTTCTGCGGCCGTATTGACCTTGGAGTGGACTTCAACGGCCGCCTCGAAAATGTGCGGCTCCTCGTCCGCGACCGGGACGTGAAGTGACTACGCGGACGCGGCGTGATGATCCGGGTATCCGCGCCCTACAGGCTAGGTGTCGCGCGGGAGAGTCCAGGAACCCAAGGGGGAGACGTGCGGGTCCGTGACTAATTTTGAGACCCTCCGGTAACTCGTAGGCCCAGGTCACAGCAGTCGTTTTCGGCGCCTTGAAACGGAGTTACCTCCACCGTGGGTAGGACCTAGAATGATTTTCGCGATGATTAGCTTGCGGCCGATGGTCCACAAGCGGGTCGAACTGGATCCGTAGCGGCCCGTTGCTAAGGAGGGCCCCATGGCGGTTGAGGATCTCCCCAGGACCGGTGAGTGGGTCCGGTACCTGCAGGAGTTGCTTGAGCGGGCCGGATATTGGAACGAAGAGCGCAGCGAAGAGTACGAACCGACGCTTCAAGAAGCCGTCAGGTCCTTCCAACTCGATCACCATCTTGGGGCCGACGGCGTGCTACGCGGTGCCGTTTGGGCCGCACTAGTCGAGGCTACCGATACCGAGCCGCATAACATCGAGATTGACTGGGAGGAGGACTACCCGGAGATCTACGCCCTTGCTACCGCCACCGACTTTGATGACTACCTACACAGGGTCGTGAAGATTGACCCAGTGGTGTTCGAGGACGAGGAGGAGTAAGGCGGGGACGTGGCCTGTCGGAAGTATTACTTCGGGATCAGCGCAGCAACGATGGCTGGCGCCGGTAGCGGCGTCGCGATCGCTGTCAGTGTGGGGGTCTTGGCGATCCCTGGAATCATCGGCGCGATCGGGTCGTTGGCGTGGTTGATCTCTGCGCTCATAGACTTGCGGGACTGCCTCAAGAACAAGGGCAAAGACGAGGAGGCCGCACGGGTCCAAGAACGGATCGAGGCACTCGAACGAGAAATGGAGAGGCTGAAGAGGCTGGTGTCATGACGGTCGCAAGCACTCTCCTACGAGTCATCGCTGGAGTCCTTTTCCTTGCGGCCGCGTTCACGGCCCTGATTGTCAATAGCCCGTTCTACTTCGTTGTGATCGCTGGGCTCCTCGGATTATTCCTCTTTTTCTCCGGCGTTCGCCACATGAAGTCCTCTAGGTCGCCGACTCGACTGCCCCGTTGACCCTCAAGCTTCTCGGGTTCGCGATCGAGACCAAGAACGTCGTGGGTCGATTCGAGCTTCGACATGGGCGGATCACCCGCGACGGCTACGACGGACGGGACACCGTCCTACGGGCGCGGGCCGAGGCGATGGCGATCCGGGACCGCCTCGGGAAGCCGGCCTGGATTGTTGGGTGGTGGCTTCCACGGACGCCCACGTCCAGAACGACCGCCTGGAGACCGAAAACGGTCGCCTCCATGAACTGGCCAACGCGGGCGAGGTCGACCACGTCAGGGTCAGTCGGCGCGCGTACATCAGGCGCGCCTCGCTGACAGAGTTCGTTCAGGAGAACACGCGCAGCGGATACCAAGCTGAGTATGCACGCTGATCGTTCACGCTCCGCTAGCGTGATCCGATGCGGACGCGACCCCGACTAGTGCAAAAGGTTCGCGCTGTGCGGCGCCTTACGAAGCGTATGCCTTGCGAACGATCTCCGCTGTCCACGACTCCGCCTCGGGCGGCCTGTGCACGTTCTTCTTCCTGTTCAGGGCCTCCGCGATCTTGTCGAAAGAGAGCGAAGGATCCTTTTCGAGCATGGTCCGGATTCTCTTGCGCCAGCCGAAGTCCATGTTGTTGCAGAAGACATGCGCCAGCCGCACGTTCCACGGCTTCAGCTTTCCGCCATCCATCTTCAGCTTCGGATGGTGGTCCGCGTTGGGCGACCACTTGTGTTCGGGCCCGTATCGGGGATCCGGCCAAGGATCGAAGTGCTTCCGGCCGTCGGGGTGTTCGCGTTCGCGGTAGCACGTCGGCATCTCGCACTTCAGCTCTAGGATCTGCCCGTTCTTCGCCATCTGAACGAGCACTCCCCTGACGCCGAGTTCCTGCAGGCGCTCAGCGACCGTCCCTTGGATTTCGTGATTGCGACTTGCAGCCATTCCTACCTCCTGCCTGAAGCTCCTTGCATCATTGGGGAGAGTTACCCTCCGTCTCGCCAGCCTGCTGATTCGCCGGATCCCTCGTCGAATTCGGCGCCGCCGGTACGCAGGAAGGCATTGATGTCGCCGTCGGGATAGAGGCCTCGGTCACGCACCTGCCTTGCGACGGCTTGGTTGTGCCTCAGGTACTCCTCCTCGGCGGCCTCCTTCGAACCTGGTGCTTTCGGGTCGTAGGCAAAGAGCTCGTTGATTGCATCCATGTGATCGACGTGGCCATCCGCCCAGATGCGCACGTGACGGTCGTTGGTCATCCGGTGTGTGGCGTAGAACTCGAGGCTGGCCAGGCCGGCGTCGTCCGGGTCGACGCCGTAGGTGATCCGCCAACCTCGCTCGCCGATGGTTCGACGGATGCCTACAGCCACATCCTCGGGTCCGATGCGGATGTCGAAGTTGGCGAAATAGGCGTTGAATGCTTCGGCGACCCGCTCCCCACGCGCTGTACTCATCCGAATTGCCACCCCTCGCGGCCGAACCACTCGACGTGGGTCAAGCACTCTACGTTCTCCGCTCGACAGACGGAAGGAATCGCTGTCGGTCGCCTACTGCTTTCGTCCGCAACCACCACTCCTTGCTGCAGCAGATCGGACTTCACGAACGCCAGGGCAATAACCCACGGATCGGCGTGCAGTCTGGTCTTCTCGAGCCCCGCCAGCTCCGGGTACTTGCGCACGAGGGTTGCCGTCATCTCGACCAACTCCGGGCTGGACGGCACGAAGAGCTCAGGTTGCTGGTGAACCCATTCGACGAGTTCGTCCTGTCCCGCCTCGATCTCTCTCCGGACCTCTTCAGGCGCGATGAGTCGCCGCGCCCTCGCCAAGTCCTCCACCCGATTCCACAGGGGTCGAAACGGCAGGGCGTCCATCGGGCTGTACCTCCGTGCCATGTTGACGAGCGCGCTCGTGTCGATGGAGTAGAGGACCGTCGTCGCTGGAGGCGACGACCGCCCCTCACTCGCCGGCTCGTGATTCACGGGTCGCCGCCACCACGGCATCAAAGTGCTTCGAGCGGACGCCCAGATAGTCCGTCAGATCCGCATAGCTGATGAGCCCTCGGTCAGCGGCCTCGATCAGCAGACCTGCGAATCTCCGTCCGCGGGAAAGGACGGCCTGCTGGGGCGGAAGCGGTCCTCTTCCTCCCCCGGCCTCTTCCCACTCCTCCAGCGCGGTTCCCCACTGTGCCCACTTTCGGCGGTACGTCTCTTCGGTGATGATCCCGGCTCGCCGTAAACGCTCCACCATCACGTAGCGGCTAACGTGAAACTGCGAAGTGAGGGGGCGCACCGCCTCGTCCGGAAACGACTCCGCGCCCCTCAACCGGTCCGCAGCTTCTTGCTGCGTCAAAGCGTCGGCAGGGACCAGCAGCGCACCGGCGAACTCGTTGCAGAATCCTTCGATGGTGCGTCGGCGGACCGCCGAGGGGGTGGGCAGACACATGGCGCCCGCCCCAAGGAGCAGATGGCCGTACTCGTGGAACAGCGTGAAGACTCGCGGACGCACGCGATCCCGACCGCTCACGACGACGGTAGGCGGCTGGTCGTCTTCTGATAGCGAGAACCCTCGCAGCTCTCTGACCGGCATCCTCAGTTGGAGGACAAGAACCCCGAGCCTCTCAACAGCTCCTCTCCAGCTGAACCAAGCCTCCCCGTCGCTCGACCAGGAGGCTTGGCCGTCAACGCTGACGCCGAGTCTCCGTCGCTCGTCGGCCGCTGCGTCGGACGCGGACGCAGTGACCTGTACGGAACCGACCTCGATGAGCGTCCGGATGCCGAGCGCCGTGTAGATCTCCGCGGCCACGGCTCTCAACCTCTGGGCGTCCCGCAACGCCAGCCGACTCTCGAAGCCGAGGGGAGCAGGCTCCATCCCTGCGAAGGATCGGCGATCGCTTGGCGGCGCCGGCTCAGCGGGTGGCTTAGCGAGTAGGAGCACGGCCAACGGACGCCGGTATCGTTCTGCGAGGGACCGGAGCATTGCGTACGTCGGCCGGCCCTTCCCCTCCTCCCACGCAGCGATTTCCTCAGCAGGCTTGCTCACGCTGTCGGCGGCCCATTCCAGGCTTACACCCGCCGACTCCCGCGCCCACCGCAAGACGTCGGGGCTGATCGAGACCTCGAAGCTTCGAGGCCGATCCGTCATCGGCCGCTCGCCCACATCATGAGTCGCATGCTAGACGGCGCCTGCGACGGAGGCCATGACGAGGACCTCAATGGCTCCAGCCTACAAACCGAGGTGAGCCCGGTCCGGAACAATGGGTCGACGCTCGTTCCCGGCCCGGGTCGCCGGAAAGGCGCGGGGGACCCTCTGCCCCATCAGATTTCCATCACGCTTGATGGACCGGCGGGCGAACCCCCGGGTACGGCGGAGACTGCGTGGCCGCGCGCATATCCGAGAGCGGATAGGTCAAGGGCTGCGGCGGGTACCCTCGGGATGGAATGGATGAACGCCGGGTACGGAATCTCGTCAAGGGGTGGCATCAGCGGTCGCGAATCGAAGGTGACCTGACCACTAAGTTCGTCTTCCTTTGGTTCTGCTTCAACGCGTGGCTGGCGTTCGAATCCAAAGAGGACACCGATCGCGAGATGATCAATTGGCTCAAGGATCCGCGCGCGGCGGGATCCCAGCTCCGATCAAGCTTCAAGCTAGCCGCTTGTTCGAGGGTGTTCTCGGGCCACCTGAAGGCCCTGGCCGGGTACAGCCCGATTAGCAGCACGGGACGGCGCGTGGTCCAGATCGGGTCGGCGGAAGACTTTCCCAACGTCGTCGAGGGGATTTACCAGGTCCGGTGCAACCTCTTCCACGGCGGCAAGGAGCCCGGGAACCCTGGGGACGACAAGCTGGTCCGGGTCTGTGCCCTGATCCTGGAGAAGTGGGTCGGGAATCTCGTGGCGAGCTGGCGTTCGTCGTCCTGACGGGCGCCGAGGCGGGGGAGAGCCAGCCGCTACTCTCATAAGGTGCACGACTTCTTCAGCGATCGTGAGCAGGGTCGGGGTGAGCCCACCGAGCTCGCGATCTCGGACCGAGCCTGGGGCGGGCTGTGGGCTGCCATCCAGACGCGCCTGTCGGACGGGTCCTTCGGCTTCCGGTATCCAGAGAAATGCCCGGACGGGAACGCAGTGGCCGGGTGCGACGACACGGCGTTCTTTGCGGCGCTGTATGGCCAGGTGCCCGACCTGGGGGGCAGCTTCGGCCCGGGGCACGCGCCGGCAACTCTGGCCGCGCTCGACGCCTTGGAGTTCTGTCACGCAGCGGTCGCTGAACCCCAGCAGCGCGATTTCCACGGCCACTTCAAGCATCACCATCTCCGGTTCGAGCAGCTCCCGGGCCAAAAGGCGTTCCGGGATGAGGTGAACCTGGTGCTGGCGAGGAATGGCCTCATGTACAAGCTCCGGAAGGACGGCAGGGTGGAGCGTTTGGCGCCTGAGCCTCTTGGCGAAGCTCTCCACAGCAGCCGGTTCAACACCGGCGACGACAGCCTGGACGACTACCTGACGGCGGCGGTGCGCAAGTTCCTGGATCCGGATCCCGACGTTCGCATAGAAGCCCTGCAGGAACTATGGGACGCCTGGGAGCGACTCAAGTCCATCGAGGTCCCGGGCAACAAGCTCGCGTCGGTGACTAAGCTGCTCGACAGGGCGGCGGCAGGCCAGCCGGAGGTGAGGACTCTCCTCGAGTCGGAGGCGAAGGAGGTGACACGGATCGGCAACGACTGAATCGCCCCGGGTTTCGTAGAGACCTTCCTCATTGGATTCCGGCCTCGTGCCCGGTGACGCTCAGCGCATAGTAGGCCTCCTCGAACTCGACGGGCGGGACGTCCCCGATCTCCCCGTGCAGCCTGCGGTTGTTGAACCAGTCGATGTACTCCAGGGTCGCGAACTCCACCTGATCTGCCGTCCGCCACGGGCCGCGCCGGCGGATGAGCTCGGTCTTGTACAGCCCGATCGCCGACTCCGCGAGCGCGTTGTCGTAGCTGTCACCGACCGAGCCGACGGAGGGCGCGATGCCGTGCTCGGCGAGTCGCTCGGTGTAGGCGATCGAGGTGTACTGGACCCCTGCGTCGCTGTGGTGCACCAGGCCCTGGACCGAGGCAGCTCGGCGCCAGATGGCCATCTCCAGGGCCTCCATGGCGAGGGAGGTCCGAAGGTGGGTGGCGAGGGACCACCCCACGATCATCCGGGAGAACGCGTCGATGACCAAGGCGACGTAGCAGAACCCCGACCAGGTCCTCACGTAGGTGAGGTCCGCGAGCCACAGCGCGTCGGGGCGTGCGGCTGAGAAGTCGCGGTCGACGAGGTCTGGCGGACGGGTCGCCTGCTCGTCCCTCTTCGTCGTGCGATGGGTCTTGCCCCGACGAACTCCCTGCAAGCCGGCCTCGCGCATCAGCCGCTCCACCCGGCACCGCCCGATCCGGATCCCTTCCCGATGGAGCGCCCGCCACACCTTGCGGGCGCCGTACACCCCGTAGTTCTGCTCATGGAGGCGTCCTACCTCCTCGGTGAGCCAGGCGTCGGTGATCGCCCTCACCGAGGGGAGTCGGGCCTTCCGGGCGTAGTAGGTGCAGGGACTCGCGTCCAGGACCCGGCAGATGAGCTCGACCCCGAAACGACCCCGTCGCTCGTCGATGAAGCAGGTCATCTCGCCCGGGGCCGGTCGAGCTCGGAGGCGAAAAACACGCTCGCCTCCTTCAGGATCTGGTTGGCCCGCCGAAGCTCGCGGTTCTCCTTCTCTAGCTCGACGATGCGTGCTCGGTCCTCCGTGGTCGTGCCCGGTCGATGTCCGCGGTCGATCTCGGCCTGACGGACCCAGTGCCGGAGCGTCTCGGGGCCGATGGCGAGCTGGCGGGCGATGCGGGAGACCACGCCGTAGTGCTCACCCTGCTCCGCCGTCGCGGACAGGACGAGCTCGACCGCTCGCTGTTTGACCTCAGGTGGGTACCGCTTCGATGAGGGGTGCTTCCCGGTTGCCATGACTCCTCCCTTTCCAAGGTCTGGAGTCTCTAGCAAACCCGGGGCGATTCAGTCTTGGGTTTCGCCATAGTCCGGGCGAACCTCAGTCAGATTCCTGGGACATCAAGCGAAACAATCTCGTTGCTCAACCTAGCCACGAGAAGGAGCTTGGAACTCCTTCGTCATCGAAGCGAGAACGCTGTTATCGGGACCGTACGAGGGTTCGAGCCGCGTCCTCTAGCGCGCCACGTCGTCTTCCTCTTCGAGTATCGGGTCGCGACCGACAGGAAGATTCCTGAGCCCGCAAGGAAACTTCTAGCCCAACAGGTCCGTGATCACGTGAGGGACCTCGGCTCGGGCGTACCAGCCACGTCGGATGCGAGCCGTTCGTGGCTCGAAGCCCGTGGGTGCGAGTGGACGGTTCAGTACCGATTTCCAAAGCCCAGGGTTGTCCCGTCTGATGTTATGGATGCGTAGCTTCCCTCTGACGAAGACGGGATGCTCCTTGGCGTCCTTGACAATCTCCGTCGCCGGGCCAGCCAGGCCTAGGAGCCGCGAAACCTCCAGCGTCGAGGAGGTTCGCCAACGAGGGGAGTTGGACAGACTTCCGCAAGACTACCCTGCTGCGCCAGCGGCTGCTCCGGGCTGAGGCCGGCTCCACTCCCCAGGAGGTGAAACCGCGGGCATCTGACGACTGTCTGGCGCATTCGCCAGCCCTTCTACTCCGAACTGCTCGCGTCTGTTGAAATGCGTATCTCGATTCGATCGAGCATTCGGAGGAGCAGATCGGCGAGGAGGACGACTTCCGAAGCCATCGTGACGTCACCAAGATCGAATGTGTGGTGGCTCGCGGGATTGCGAAAGGCCCCATAGCCACCGGTGAAGAGCTCTCGGACTGCGTTGCGCTCCGACTCCGGAACGCGAGGGTCGCTGAGGGGACCATTGGGGCCAAAGGCTTTCCGCATGAGGTCCACCCCATAGACATCATCATCAAAGCCCCCCAGGGACCGAACGCGGATCTCGACCTCGCGGAAGGCAGCGAGGGCCGCAAGCTCGTACTCGCCGAGGAGGAATTGGCTGCGCACCGTCTGAGCGATCCTCGGATGGGGATCGACATCGAGACGTTCCTCCGTCCGCGTGAGAGCGAGCCCGTCCTTGAGGGCTTGGTGTCCACGGCGGGTGATGAAGATGGCAGCTTCGTGGCTCTGCTCTGGGGTGTGCGC
>Ga0137387_10000366_pt1 | contig 19033 bp, 20 predicted proteins | sample SagtaG_3_FD_104909 | JGI IMG/M metagenome (GOLD analysis project Ga0137387, IMG submission 104909) | Vadose zone soil microbial communities from Angelo Coast Range Reserve, California, USA - Sage2_R_115_16 metaG | ecosystem: Environmental > Terrestrial > Soil > Vadose zone > Saprolite | place...
GCGATGAAGTTCGCTCCGTCCGGCCTCCGCGCCCGCTGGACGGACATGACGCCGCGGGGTGGTCCGCCTTCCGCGTACACCTCGTACCCGGACTGCTGGAAGACGCGGTCCCAAACGATCGCGTTCCCGATCGGATCCTCTTCGACGAACGCGCGAAGGCTCTCCCGATCTCGGATGACATGAGCGGGCGTGGGCCTGCGATGCCGGTGGCGGAGAAAAGCCTTACTTCGGGGCGGCCGAACGGATCTCGTCCCCGATTCCGCGGGCGGCGGCCGCAGGGTCCTTCGCATCGTAGATTGCGCGGCCAACGATCACCGCGTCCGCCCCGGCAGCGATGGCCGTGGAGGCCTTTCCTCCTTGGGCCCCGACGCCGGGTGCCAGAATCAGACGTCCACCCACGATTCCTCGGAGCACCCGGATCCGGTCTGGTCGCGTGGCCGGCGCAATGATGCCGGCGGCGCCGGTGCGGACCGCGAGGCGGGCGAACTCCTCTGCGAATTTCGCCGTGTACTCCTGGCCTCCGGGATGGCTGAGTTCCGTGACCACGAAGACGTCCGCCTGGCCGGCCGCCTCCACACACGCGCGGACGGAATCTTCACCCGCGAAGCCGTGGCAGATAACCCCTGAGGCTCCCGCTCGGACCGCCTGTTCGACGATGAGCCGGCTCGTGTTTGGGATGTCCGCGATCTTGAAATCGCAGAGCACGTAGCAGCCGTCCGCGAAATCGCGCACGATGCCGACGCCCGCCGAGAGGACGAGCGGCCAGTTCACCTTGATTCCATCGATGTGGCCTTGAACCGCCCTCGCGACGGGCCGGGCCCTTTTGAGGTCCGGGACGTCCAGGGCCAGGAGCAGGCGATGGCGGAGTCGCATCGCCGTCCCGAAGAGGACCGCGGAGAAAAAGGTTCCCTCGGGTCGACTTTCTTGGCGGACGTTTTAAGTAACCCGGGGAGAATCGAGCCATGCCCTCCATGCCCGAGATGCAGCGCATCAAGACGAAGGTCTGCCTGGTCGGCGAGGCCGCGGTCGGCAAGACGTCCCTCATCCGGCGGTTCGTCCAGGACGACTTCGACGACCGCTACATCACGACCCTCGGCGCGAAGGTGTCGAAGCGCGAGATCGTCTTCGACATGCCGGACCGCAAGCAGATCCAGATGGACATCACGATCTGGGACATCATGGGCGAGAAGGGATTCCGGGACCTCCTGAAGGAGGCGTTCTTCCACGGGGCCAAGGGCGTCCTCGCGGTCGCAGACCTCACGCGCTATTCGACGTTGAAGGAGCTCGACGACTGGGTGCAGGGCGTCTTCAAGGTCGTCGGCGAGATCCCGGTCGTGTACGCGATCAACAAGATCGACCTGAAGGACGAAGTCATGATCCTGTACGGCGACAAGGAGATCGGCGAGGCCACGCGGGCGTTCGGAGCCCCGTTCTTCTACACCTCCGCGAAGACCGGCGAGAACGTGGAGCTCCTGTTCCAGCGACTCGGGACGATGGTCCTGAAGCGGGAAGGCCTCTTCGTCGCGAGCTGACGTCCGGCCTCGAGAACGACGCGAGAAGCGTTAAGTAGCCGCCGCCGGAGTGCGGAGGCGCCACGGAGCGGGGGCATCGCTTGGCGATAAAACGTCTCAAGTCGAAGGTCTGCCTCGTCGGCGAGAAGGCGGTTGGCAAGACCTCCCTCGTCCGGCGGTTTGTCATGAACATGTTCGACGAGCAGTACGTCACGACGATCGGGACGCGGGTGTCGAAGAAGGAGGTCCACATCTCGATGCCGGACCTCGCCGGAAACGTCCAGGTGGACCTGATGATCTGGGACATCATGGGTGAGAAAGGGTTCCGGGAGCTCCTCAACGACGCGTACTTCTACGGCGCGAACGGCATCCTCGCGGTCGCCGACCTCACGCGACGCCGGACGTTGGACGACCTCGATGACTGGATCGACAGCGTCGAGCAGGTCGTCGGCAAGGTCCCGATCCTCATCGCGGTCAACAAGGCGGACCTGGCCTCGAACGCCCGATTCCAGGAAAGGGACGTGGCGCAGTTCGCGAAGGCCTACGGTGCCGAATTCTTCCTCACGTCCGCGAAGACCGGGGACCAGGTCGAAGCGGCGTTCGCCCGACTCGGCGCGCTCGTCGTCGAGCACCAACTCCACGCGACGTAGACAGGAGTCGAGACGAGCGTCAGTAACCTTTTGGACACCATGTGTTTTCGATATCATTAAGTATTAACTCAATCATGGTCGCGGCCCCTGATCCTTCGCTCGCGATGCGGGTGGTAAGGAGGGGTCCTGGGCCGGGAGCAGGGGACAATGGGGCGGGATGGCCATGCTCGCGACGAGGCTCACCCGAGCGCACCGTTTCGGTGCGATCGGTCTATGCGCGTTACTGGCAGCCAGTCTCCTCTTCGCGTTCCTGGCGCCGCCGGTCCGCGGCGATCTGCCGACGCAGACGGAGAACGGCGACGCGTCTCGGACCGTCACATGGACCATGGGCACGAGCGTCGGACTCGCCCTGCAAGGCGTGGACCTTGAAAGCGGCAATGCGACCCTCCCTTGGAAAGCCCAGAATCTCTCGTGGGACCGACCCGGCCAGTTCGCGGCGAACGGCAGTTTTGACTCCAGCTTAGCCGTGGACCCGGCGGGCATCTCGCTGCGGGCCGATGCCACGAACCACGTGGTCGACGGCGACTTCGTCTCCGGCACACCCTGGACCTTCCAGACGAGCGCGTCCGGTAACGTGACCGCAGCCTGGAACACCAGTGCCGCGAACGCCGTGTTCCGACACAACTCGCCGAAGACGGAGGCGCCATGGGACAGCCTGGACGCGAATCCAGGGATCTGGGCGGGCGTCAACGGGATCCCGTGGACCAACACGACCGGGCCGCACGAGGGAACGGGCATGCTCGGGCTCAACTTCACGCTGGGACCTGGTCCCGGAGCGTGGGCCGGAGTGCAACACCAGGCGGTCGTCAACTGGTCCGGATCGAATCGCATGGTGATCTGGGTCCTGCCGACGAAACCCAGCCTCCCGCTGACGTTCAACATCACGGCGACGGTCGGGACGTCGCTGCGGGGATCCAAGTCACAAGCGCTCGTACCCGGGTGGCAAGAAATCGTGGTCGATCTGACCGAACTCGGGGCGTCGCGGGGCAACCTCATTTCGCTCACGCTCCGGGTCATGGGCCAGAATATCCCTTCGGGAACCGTGTACTTCGATAACCTGCGAACCGGAAATGCAAAGCAATTCGACGAGACCGCTCGAGTCCGTCAAACGGTCATCAAGACGAACGCCACCGCTCCCGCGTTGGGAAGCGCCGTGCTTCGGGTGAACTGGTCGACGCCGAGCGCGACCGGAGTCGTACGGGTGGACGGGGTCGTGGACGTCACCGGCCCATCGGGTTCTGCGGTGAAGACGTTTGCCATGTCGTCGGGAATGACCTGGCGGACGTCCTTCCTGGATTTCTCTGCGACGACCGCGCTGCCGGGTCTCTACGACGTGAGTGTCGGGATCCGCGTCGTCACGGACAATACGAGCACCTCGTCCGTCGAGGTCCGTGCGGACGATGTATCCCTCCTCTTCCCGAATCGACACAACGGGACGTATCTCTCGAGCGCTGTTGCGATGGGCGCCGCGTCCGAATTCCTCAGGGTGACATGGGCCTTCGACGCATTCGGTCCCGCTACCCTGCGGGCCGCGCTCCGCACCGGGAATGACTCCGGTCCCGGGAGCCCCACATGGAGTCCTTGGCAGGTCTGGGCCACGACGGGATCCCAACCGGCAGGACTGCCGCCCGCTTCGTTCTTCCAAGTTCGTGTCGACCTGATGACGGTCAACGCGAGCGTCTCTCCCGTCCTTCACGGGATGACGCTGGACACTCGACATCGTTCGGCCGGCGGATCCGTGACCTCCGCTCCGTTCAATATCCCCGCCGCGGAGACAGGCACCCTCCTCCATTGGCGGAAGCTGCAGGTGAGGTCCCGAACACCCGTGGGCACGGCCCTTACGTTCGAGATCGGAGATGGAACGTACTGGAGGCCCGTCGCGGCGGACGGGAACATGTCGGACACCAACTCGACGACGATCTCGTGGCGTGCCACCCTCGCGACCGCGGACGGACTCGTGACGCCGACCCTCGAGCGCGTCGATCTCGTCTACGAATACCTGGGCCCGATCGTCCGCGTGGAGTTGCGATGGCCCGGTTGGCCCGCGCGGATCGTGCTGCCCTCCGGCGGCTTCGTGAAGTTCACCGCCTTGGCACTCGACGCCGGATTCCACCTCGTGTCCAGGGAACCCAATCGATTCGATTGGAACACGAACGACACGCGAGGACGGATCGGGATCGACGGGACGTACAAGGCGGGCGAGCCGGGCGACCACATCGTGAACGTCACGTTCCTTGGGACGAGCCGTTCGGCCGTCGTGTCCGTTCACGTGCTCGCCTCGGCGACTTGGATCGATGTGCTGATCGGGTACGCTCCGTATTGGCTGGCGGTCCTCACACTCGGTGCCGTCGGCTACTCCGGCTACCGGTTCGGCATTCGACGGACGTCGGTCATTGACGACGTCTTCCTGATTTCGAAGGACGGTCGGCTCCTCATGCACAATACCCGCCGCATGCGGGCGGACCGGGATGAGGACATCCTGTCCGGCATGCTCACGGCCATCCTCGCGTTCCTGAAGGACTCGGATCCGGAGGAGAACGGGGAGCTCACGCGATTCGAGATCGGAGGGAAGACCACGATGCTGGAGCGTGGCCCCCACGCGTATCTCGTCGCCGTCTATTCGGGTCGGGTCCCGCGCTGGGCGGGAAAGAATCTCAAACGCTTCATGACGAGCCTCGAAGCGAATTTCGGGGACGTCTTCGCGAAGTGGTCCGGCGATCCGGAGGACCTCCAGGGCCTCAAGGCGTTCACCGGGCGATTCGTGTCCCGATTCCGGTTCCGGCCCCCACGCCGATTGAACGGACGCGCGGCCTGATCACCGCGGGAAGAAAATCCGGTAGGCAATCACTCCGAACCCGAAAAGCGTGAAGCCGGTCGAGATCGCCCAGAGCCATTTCAACATGCGGGCCCGGTTCGTCGGATTGTCCCATCGGGCGGCGAGACGGCCGATCATGTCGATTTGAACCGTTTCAGGCGCATGAAATTGTCACGCTCCATCTCTTCCAGCCGCTGCCGGATGAACGCCTCGGTCGCCTTGAGCTCCGGGATCACGCGGTACTCCAGGGCATTCACACGCCGCTTCACCTTCTCGATCTCCTCGATGAGACGACGCATCGTCGTTTCGATTTCCGCCGCCGTGATCACGTCTTCGACCAGGTTCTCGTATGCTTCCGCCGCTTCATCGATGCGCGGACTCGTCCCGATGATTCCGTACCCCCGCTGGTCGATCCGCTTCCGGACCGCCTTCGCGTCGATCTTCGGGACGATGATGCCCATTACGTTCTTCGTTTTCAGCTCGAGCGAGGGCGCCTCGGTGAGGGCGAACGCGGCGGACTTGACCCCGATGGACCCTTCGATCGCGCGCGCGATTGCGATCCGCGCTTCCGCGACCTTGTATTTTTCCACCAGATTCGATCGGACGGCCTTCGCCCGTTCGAGGACGCGGAAGAACTCGACGATCAACGCGTCCTGTTTCAGTTTCAGGAGCTTGTGTCCTCGTTCCGCCGTCCGACGGGTGCGTCGCAATTGGAGGAGGACCGACCGGGTGGGTTTGTACTGGACCAGGACCATTACGCGGGCACCGTCCGTTCCGTTTCGGGAGACCTCGCACGGTGGGCCGGGTGGTACTTCTCCAACGTGTTGCGATCGACCTTCGTGAGCCACGCCTCGTCGAGCGTGGCGAGGAGCTTCCATCCGTTCTCGAGCGTCTGTTCGATCGTCCGGTCTTCCTCGGAGCCCTGTCGAATGAACTCCTGCTCGAACCGATCGGCGAATTCGAGCATCTTGCGGTCGCGGTCCGAGAGCGCTTCCTTCCCGACGATTGCGACGAGCCCGCGGACATCCTTGCCTTCCGCGTAAGCGGCATAGAGCTGGTCCGCCACCTGCTTGTGGTCCTCGCGGGTCCTGTCCTTGCCGATCCCGGCGTCCATCAGCCGCGACAGGGACGGAAGCGGGTCCACCGGCGGGTAGATCCCCTTGCGGTGCAGGTCGCGGGCGATCGCGATCTGGCCCTCCGTGATGTACCCGGTCAGGTCCGCGATCGGGTGGGTCCAATCGTCGTCCGGGATCGACATGATCGGGATCTGCGTGATGCTGCCCTTCCTTCCACGGATGCGACCGGCGCGCTCGTACATCGTTGCCAAGTCCGTGTATGTGTAGCCCGGATATCCGCGACGCCCAGGCACTTCCTCCCGTGCCGCCCCGATCTGTCGCAAAGCCTCGGCGTAGTTCGTCATGTCCGTGAGGATCACGAGGATGTGCATCCCGACCTCGTAGGCGAGATACTCGGCCGCCGTGAGGGCCATCCTCGGGGTGATGAGGCGCTCGACGGCCGGGTCGTCGGCGAGGTTCAGGAAAAGGACCGCCCGTCGGAGGGCACCGGTCCTCTCGAAGTCATCCATGAACACCCGGGCCTCTTCATGCGTGATGCCCATGGCGGCGAACACGACTCCGAAGGGCTCCTGGCTGCCGAGGACCTTCGCCTGCCGCGCGATCTGGAGCGCGACTTCGTTGTGTGGAAGACCGGCGCCCGAGAACAAGGGGAGCTTCTGACCACGGACGAGCGTATTCAGCCCGTCAATCGTGGAGATGCCCGTCTGGATGAACTCGGCCGGATGCTCGCGCGAGTAGGGGTTGATGGCGGATCCCGTGATCTCGACCCGCTTCTCCGGAACGATCGGGGGGCCACCGTCGATGGGCTCGCCGGCCCCACTCAGGATTCGGCCGAGCATGTCGCGGGATACGTTCAGTTTGATCGTCTCTCCGAGGAACTTCACCGTGGACTGTCGGTCGATGCCCGCGGTCCCCTCGAACACCTGGACAACGACGATGTCCTTCGACGAATCGAGGACCTGTCCGCGCTTGCGCGTGCCGTCCGGAAGACCAACCTCGACGAGCTCACCGTAGCCGACCCACTCTGTCTTCTCAACGAAGATGAGGGGTCCTGCGATCTCCGTGATCGTCCGGTATTCCGTCGGCATCTCAGGTCGCTCCTAGTTTCTTGAATTCCTCGTCCATCTGGGTGAGCGTGTTCGTGAGCTCCTTGTCGAACTCCGACTCGTACTTCACGCGTGTGAGCAGTTCGCGGGATTTCAGCGACGCAACGTCCTTCGTCGGGACATCGAGTTTCACCGCCTTTTGCCCGAGGTCGGAATACTTCTTGATCGCACTGATGAGCTTGAATTGCCGTTCCGGAGGGCAGAACGTGTCCACGGCGTGGTAGGCGTTCTGCTGGAGGAAGATTTCCCGGATCATGCGCGCGACCTCGAGGGTGAGCTGCTGGTCCGGTGGTAACGCGTCCGCTCCGACGAGTCGGACGATTTCCTCGAGTTCGGCCTCCTCCTGGAGGGTACGCTGAGTCCACGACCGGAGTCGGGGCCACTCCTCGTTCACATTCTTGCGGAACCAGTCCTCGAGGATCTGCGTGTACAGACTATACGACTGAAGCCAGTTGATCGCGGGGAAGTGGCGTCGGGCTCGCAAGGCCGTGTCCAAAGCCCAGAACACCTTCACGATCCGGAGGGTTCCCTGCGTAACCGGCTCCGAGAAATCTCCCCCACTCGGGGATACGGCACCGACGACGCTGACGGACCCCTCGAGGCCGCTTAGGGTCTTCGCCCGTCCGGCCCGTTCGTAGAATTCGCTCAGCCTCGCGGACAGGTAGGCCGGAAAGCCTTCCTCGCCCGGCATCTCCTCCAGGCGGCTCGAGATCTCTCGCATCGCCTCGGCCCAGCGTGAGGTCGAGTCCGCCATCAGCGCCACGTTGTACCCCATGTCCCGGTAGTACTCCGCGAGCGTCATGCCCGTGTACACGGAGGCTTCTCGCGCGGCGACAGGCATGTTGCTGGTGTTCGCGATCAGGGACATGCGTTCCATCAGGGGCGCCCCGGTGTACGGATCTATCAGCTTGGGGAACGTGGACAGGACTTCCGTCATCTCGTTCCCTCGTTCGCCGCAACCGATGTAGATGACGACCTGCGCATCACACCATTTCGAAAGCTGTTGTTCGGTGACGGTATTGTGGAGGAATATGGGCAGATTGCCCCCAAGGAAATTGTGTGATCCCGGGACAGTCAGATCGTAGACTAGGGAGGCTCCAGGATGATAGGAGGCCTCCACGATCCGGTCGGAAGCGAGCCCTTCAGTAAGGTCGGGGATTGCGATCGAGTCTCCAGGCTTGAGCAGGATCGCGGGAACTTCTTCGATACGATCTCTGACTCGGAAGAGTTTGTGGACCGGAGTGACGCTTAGGTGCCTGCAATTCTTAGTCCGGATTGAGACCAATCCCTCGGTTACGCCCCGGTAGAGGTGGGTGGCCATCCGCGTGGTCACTCGTTGGCCCTCGAGCGAAAGGACCTCGATCGGCTCCGAAAGGCGAATCGTAGTTTCGTTCTGGCTCCGCGTCACGGTGCCTTTCGCCTCCGTGAAAAGGTCTTTGATGCGACGTCTGCCTCCCTCCACCGTGTGCACGAATGTGTCGCCGGTGACGCATTTTCCGGTCCCAAAGCCTCCGGGGATCGCGGCGGTCCCGCCTTTCGCGATCGGAAAGAGGAAGTCCAGGACTCGCTGCCCCGTGACCAGTGGGATCGTCGGCATGAGCCGCTCTCGGACCGGACGGGCTCGGCGGACCGGCCACGTCTGGACGAGCTTCACCTGCTCTCCGTTGTCCAGCTGGACGACGACCTCGTCGACCTTGAACGTCCCTTCCTTGACCTGGGCGACCTTCCCGCCGCGGAAGTTCGGTGGAACCATGATCCGATGCTCGACGTTCTTCGCTTCTTGGACGGTCCCGACGACCTCTCCGGGGGCAACGGCCTGGCCCTGTTTCACCTTCGGATTGAACCTCCACGACTTCTCCCGCGTGAGGCCGGGAGACTTGACCCCGCGCAGGATGAAATCGCCCATCACCCGCTGAAGGATGGGGAGCGGGCGCTGGACTCCGTCATAGATGCTGCCGAGGAGTCCTGGGCCCAGTTCGACGACGAGGGGAGCGCCGGTGTCCAGGACCGCTTCGCCCGGCTTCACCCCGCTCGTGTCCTCGTACACCTGGATGACCGTCTTGTCCCCCATGATTTGGATGACCTCTCCGAGGAGCTGCTCCTCTCCCACGAACTGGACGTCGTACATCCGCGGGCGGAGTCCCGTCGCCGTGACGACGGGTCCCGCGACCCGGAAGATCTCGCCGGTCCCTTTCCCCGCGACGCCCTTGTCCGTTCGCTTCACCGCCATGGTCCGTGCTCCGTCATCGAATCACTTGTACAGGTCGACGCCGATCGCCCGCTTGATTTTCTCCCGCAGGTCCTCTTCCTCCCGCTTCCCGACCGCGATGACCACGGGTCGCGGGGTGGTCTCGAGCCGGTGTCGCAAGCTGTGGCTCAAGGCGCCCATGTCGTCCGCGCTGAGGATCAGAATGCCGACGTTCGCATCCTCCAGGACTCTCGCGACCTGCGCCTCCAACTGGTCTCGGGCCACGCTGAAGGTCTTGCGGACCCCGGCGAGCTTGAATCCTTGGACGAATTCGTCCCGGCCGACGGCCGCGAGTTCCATCTCAGATCACCAGGAGCTCTCGGATGACGTCCGAGGACAAGCCGCTCTCCTTCCCCCGGACGATGATCCGCAGGTTCTGGACCTCGCGGTCCTTCCGGACGATGTAGTCCAGGACGACGAGGACGGAGAGCGGGTACACGTGGGCGTACCGACCCGCCTCCAGGAGATGGAGTTTCTCAACCGATCGGACCAACTGCCCCACGCCGAGGGCCTGGAGGTCTTTGAGCCGCGTGGAGAGGTCTTCCGTGAGGGCGTAGTCTCGGAGACGGGCCGCGAGGCCGTTCACGTCCAGGGAGACCATCTCCGCAAGCTCCGCCCTGGGAATCTCGAGGCCTCCCTCGACGAACGCCTCGTACGGCAAGGTGGTCTTCGAGGCCCAAAGCCGCAGGAGGGTTTTCAGATTCACGATGTCGATCTCGCGGCGGATGAATTCCCGCATGAGCCGGGTCCCTTCCGTCCGCTCGGGGACCACGGCCAAGAGGTTCTCGTAATACAGTTTCGTGACGAGGTCCTCCCACTCGTTCCACCGCTGGACCTCGGACGGCCTCTTGCCCAACGCCTGCAGGGCCTGTGCATGGATTGTCCCCTCGAGACGCTCGAACAGGTCTTCTAGGGTGGGCAGGTCGATGAGGCCCTGGAGGAAGGACTCCCGCATGCTCCCCGCGGCGACGATGTCTTCCAGGATGTCCGCGGAGGATGCGCCGAACACCTTCCCGCGGACGATCGTCTTCACATTCTGCACGTCGAACCGGTCCAGGTACCAACCAATCATCTGCCGGAGCTCGCCCTCGGAGAACTCGATGATCTGCGTGTAAACGGCGGCGAGGTTCCGGCTCGTGGCGAGTTCGATCAGGTCGACCCCGGACGCCCTCGTCGCGAGCGTTAGGATCTCTGCCTTGTAGGCCCCTTCGCTCAGGATCCGAGCGATCTGCGGGATTTCCATCTGGAGCATCCGTTCGTATACGTCCGGCAAAAGGAGCGCCGCCTTCTTCGCGCGTACCCGCGCGGTGCCGTACGGATAGTTCCCGCTCTAGATCGGGATCCAGCGAGTCACGCGCCGCCAGTATCGAGCGAATTCGGACGAGAGGGTGGAGGTCATTGGGGCGGCCATAAGACCTCCGCGACCTCCTTAATCGAGTCCCGCCAGACGTCCGCGAGGATCGTCTCGAACCGAAGGTCGATCCGGCGGGATTCGTCCGCGCTATCGATCACAACTCCCCCGACGCAGTCAATCGTTCCGCCGAAACTCTTGCCCACGATTGATCGCACCGCGTTCGCGTCGCGCGCGTTGCAGTACACCTTCCCGTTCCGCCATTCTTCTTCGTGCGCCCGGAGGAGGGACTGGACCAGGCCCTCGCTCTCCGCGAGGCGGGAGAGCCTGTCGAGGACCGCGGCGTAGACCTGATCGAGGAGTTCCTTTTGCGCGGACAGGACGATCTTCTTGCTCTCCAGTTCCGCACGGGCCAAGGCCTGGATTCGCACCCGCTCCGCGGCACCCTTCGCCTCTTGCTCCCGTTGCGCGAGCAGCTTCGCTCCTTCGGCGCGCGCGTCCTGGAGAATCCGCTCTCGCTCCGCGGCGGTCGCGCGGCGGATCTCCTCGGCCTCCGAGCGTCCTCGGGAGAGGACGTCCTCGATTACCATTTCGAGGCCCATGACGATCGCTCTACGGAGCACCCACTTTGCTCAGCAGCTGGAGTGCGATCACCAGGCCGAAGACGACGATCGTTTCCGGCAGCACCATCAGAATCAGGCCCCGCCCGAACAGCTCGGGCTTTTCGGCCATCGCCCCGACGGTCGCCCCTCCGACGACTTTCTCGGCCCATGCGGTCGCTATTCCTGTCCCTGCCATCGTGATCGCCGCGGACAGCGCAGCGAATGGGTCTGCCACCATGCGTCTATACCTCCTGCGTCGTTCTCTTCCCAAAGGGACGGAACGGAGTCCCGTTGCCCTTGTAGAACTTGATGAAGGCCTCCACGTAGTTCAACCGGAGGGCTTGAATTCCCGCCGAAATCCAACCGAGCAGGAAGACGAGGAGCTGGGCCATGACCAGGAAGACGATTCCCAGGATGACGAAGCCGATTTGACCGGGGAAGATCATTCCCTGAAAGAGGATCGTGTTGAACGCGGACGCGATTGCCGCCTTGCCGATTCCGAGTCCCGCAAGCCGCGTGTAAGACATGATGTTCGCGAGCAGCCCCGCGATCTCGATGGGGGCGATGACGGACTCGGTCAGGGCGAGAAAGGCGCCAAAGATGAGGACGAGGGAGACGAGAGGGAGCTGCACGCCCACGAAACCGCTCAGCCCGAGGGGCTCGATGGTCCTCGGGAACCATCCGAGCGGCACGTTCCAGACCCATCGGGCGATGGGGTTCCATCGGAGGGAGAAGGTCAGGAGCGTAAAGAGCCCGAAGAGGCACAAGAACCAGCCGAGCTTCGCGAGCGCGTGTTTCTTGTTGTGACGGATCTCGTTCACGAACCCGATGATGTACGCGGTACCAAGGTGCATTTCAGCGAACAGGATGGAAAGATAGACCATGTCGGCAACGCCGAACGCCTTGTGAATGACGGGTTGGATCGGAATCGCGATACCGAAGGACTCGAAACTCAGTTCTTCCAGATGGGCCGGAGGAGGATGGAATGGGACTCCAAAGGCCTCGCCGAAAATGAAGAGGCCGAGGAGGAGCGCCCAGACGCCGCCGATTGCCGTGACCGCGAAGAGTCGCCACCAAAAGCTGTCTCGGCTCAGCCGGACCGTGACGATGATCCCCAAGGCGATGAAGAGGGCGCCGTAACCTGCATCGCCGATCATGAAACCGAAGAAGAATGGGGCCGCGAGGAACAGAAATTGAGTCGGGTCCAACTCATGGTAATTCGGCGTCGAATAGAGGTGGATCAGGAATTCGAACGGCTTCGCCGGTTTCGGGTTTCGGAGCAAGACCGGCGGCTCCTCGGCCTCGTGGGCGGTATGCGGGTCTTCGGATTCCACGAAGATGCCCATGGCCTCGAACCTCGCCCGAAGCTCGGACGATCGTGCGGAGGGCAGCCAGCCGTCGATGACAAAGGAATGCTCGCTGACGGCGAACCGGAGCGGCGCTTCCGCCTTGTCCACCTCGACTTCGAGGACTTCTTCGGCCGCGACGACGAACGCGGCATACCGCTCTCGGAGCGTCTCCAGCCGACCTTCGATCTCCTCGAGCCGCGCCTTCCATTTCTCTAAGTCTGCCAGAGCCTCGTCGAGCAGCGCTTTGGGATCCCCCTCGCCCGTCGGGATGTCGATTTGCGTGAAGCCAAGTTTTGTAAGGACGCTGAACGCCTGATCCGCCGCGGACTTGGGCGTGAACATCGCGACGAATCCCGGCGCCTGGAAGAACTCGATGGGAACGCCTTCGAAGTCACCCTCAGAAACTTCCCTTGCAATGCGACCCACGATGACCGCGATCGTCCCGTACCCGCGGTAGGTCTCGAGCGGAAGGCCGAGGGCCGCGAACGGCCGGAGTTCGTCGATGCGCCGATCGAGGTCGCTGAGCAGCGCCTCCGCCTTCTTCCGGGCGGCGTCCTCTTCACCGATGTTGAGTTCCAGGGTCAGGATCTTCTCCCGAAGCTCCTCGATCCGCACCGTTTCCTTCTTTTTGGGAGGTGTTTTCACCGCAAGGAGGTTCGCGATTGACCGGAGTTTCACGAGGTTCTCCGACAGCTCCGCCGCTGGCGGGAGCGGTTTGCCGATGCGAAATGTCTCGTCCTCGCCGTGGTGGTCGATGATGTGAATCAGCTTCATCTCATGGAGTGTCGTGATGACGGAGGGCAACTTGTCCCGAGGGCCCGCGATCACGGCCCTCGCCATGCGTTCGGGCCTAAACACGAACCACACCTCGGAACTTCGTCAGGACGAGCTCGACGGCCTTGTCGACGTTCGCCTTGCCGCGAGCCGAGATCCGAGCCGCCTCCTCGCGGGCCGCGGCGAGCATCTTGTCGCGTTCGGATGCGACGCCGGCCTCTGCGGCGGCCAGGATTTCGCGGTAGCGAGCCTCCGCTTGCTGGCGGAACGTCTCGACCAAATCGAGCGAGGCCCGGCGCGCCTCTCGTAAGGTCGACTCCCGCTCCCGTTCCGCGGCCTCTTTCGTTGTCCGATTTTGAGCTTCCGCTTCCTTGATTCTCTGGAGCGTTTCCGCTTTACTCATTATGGGAACGGTGCGGGAGAACTTGGCTTCTTTTAAAAGGTTTTCGTACTGTGGCTGCGCCCCCGAATTGCGCGATGGTCAGGGACGTGATTCATTTTCATCTGGATTCTTTTATAGATGCCAGAATATGCAACTCGGTGTGCGTTTGTGAGGCCGATACAATGCGTGCATTTCATCTGATTTCTAAGGAGGAAAATGCACAACTGCACAACGTATAAATAGGAAACGTTCATTTTCGCGCTTGTCCGGCAATCTCCAGATGGGAGCGGCAGCCAGAAGGTCGTGGGATGAGAAGCTTCGCGCTCACCATGGTGGCGTGTTTGTTCGTCGTCGCCGCGTTCCCCGCTTTCGTCCCGCGGGTCTCCGCGCAGGCGGTTGCACCACCCACGTTCAGCGTCACCGTGATCGGTGAGACGGTCGGGAACAAGCAGCAATTCGCGCGGAACCAGATCCTAGTCACCGAGGTGCCGATCCACCTGATCGTGACGTTCCACAACAACGACACGATGCAGCATTCGTTCACGATCGCCGACGTGAACGGCTCGGTCCAGATCAACACGGGACTCGTGAACCCGGGACTGAATGTGACCGTGAACTTCACGGTCGTGTCGATGACGCTCATCGCCTACAACGGCACGCAGTTCCGACCGGAGCCGGCGCCGAGCGGCGGCATCCTCTTCTACTGCATCCCGCACCGCGGGACTGGGATGACGGGCAGCATCGCCTTGGCGGGCGCTCCGAGCACCGGTACGACCCCGGAAAAAGGCATCCTGTTGCGAGCCTACTGGATCGGGATCATCGGGATCGCCGCCATGCTCCTTTGGACCATCATCAGCTATTTCTTGATCAAATCCTCGAGTCGGCACTTCACGGACCATCACGAACACGTGCGGAAGGGACTGCCGTGACCGAGATCATCCGGACCGACGCACCGCGGAGGAGTGCGATGGCCTCCCTCGCCCTCGGCGGCCTCGTGGTCGGCGTGGTGTGGTTCAGCATCCTCTCCGTCCTCATTGCGCTGCAGGTCCTGTCCGGATTCGAGGACGGCGAGGCGGACACGTACATGGCCGTCTTCCTTGGCATGGTCTTCCTCCTCCTCACGGTTGCCATGGACATCTATCGCAAAGAGTTCATGCCGGACGAGCTGATTCATAAGATTCGACGGCCGAAGATCGTCTTGACCCGGGCGTTCCGATGAGGCACCTGCGATGAGCTGGGAGAAAGAAGAGAAGGAAAAAGGGATGACCCGACGAGAGTGGGTCCAGCTTGGCGTCGGAGCCGCGACCGTCGCATCCCTCGCCGGCCTCGGCGGCCTCGTGGCGGGCCAGATTCTGCCTCCTCCGTACAAGATGACCGGAGAAGTCCGGGACACGATTCAGTACACGAAGTTCCCGACGCCGCAATGGTGGAATGCGAAGGCGGGAACGCCCGTCAAGGTGACGGATTTCCAGCAGTGGCAAGGGGCCACGGGCGTCTGGCGGGGCCTCTTCCAGGATACGACGTACGTTCCAGGGACCGGCTATCCTTGCATGATCATCCGCATCAAGCGCGAGAACCAGTTCTTCACGGAGCCTCCCGCCGCGCAGGTGCCGGATGACTTCAAGAGGCTGCAGGCGAGCGACCCGGCGTTCAACCTGTATTTCGACGATCCTTTGGTCGACACGACGAACGGCGGGACTCGGATCGTGGTCCTGTTCGACCGTTGCGTGCATCTGTGCTGCTACCCTGGCTGGCACGTCGTCAATAATCCTCCGCCGGGGCGGGACTACAGCGCGTATGGCGCCGCTCCACCGACCTATGTCCAGTTTCAAGAGGACCCGATATACTGCGTCTGCCACGGATCCCAGTACGATCCGATGCTCCTCGTGGTGAACGTGCATCCGAGCGGAGCGTCCTACGTGGGTGCGGAACGGGTTCATGGTCCGGCCCCTCGCGCCCTCGCGGTGATCCCGGTGAAGGTCCAGGGGTCGACCCTCGTAGGAGGAGCGCCTCTGGCCCCGGACGGGAAGACGAAGGACTTCGGCTGGTACATCTACTGCTGAGGTGGGGACATGGCGACGACGGGGGACATCCGGAAGGACACGGGACGCACGATCTTTGGCTGGATCAAGTCCCGCTTCCCGACGGTGCCGTACGCGGACCTGACCCGGGTCGTCGTCGAGACGGACCAGCGGCAACTGCCACGGAGCCACGCGGAGAAGTACGAGCTCAAGACGATCTGGTACTGGTACCCGCTCTACTGCCTCGGAGGCATCTCGTTCGTCGCGTTCATCGTCCTCACGATCACGGGCATCTTGCTTGGCTTCTTCTACGTCCCCGACGGCCGCCTCGAGATCAGCGCGTCGGGCGACCTGACGAACCCCGCCTGGCGCTCCATGCTCATCATCATGAACGACATCCCGTTCGGCTTCATCATCCGCGGGATGCACCACTGGGCCGCCCACATCATGATCGCGGCCGTGTTCCTCCACATGTGCCGCGTCTACTTCACCGGCGCCTACAAAAAGCCGCGGGAGCTGAACTGGCTCCTGGGTGTCGTCCTGCTGTTGCTCACCCTGGCCTTCGGCTACTCCGGATACCTGCTGCCCGCGAACAACCTGAGCGAGGGCGCCGCGAACATCGGGATCAACATGAGCCGCGCCTCGCCCGTGATCGGGGACCAGCTCGCACGACTGTTGTTCGGGGACATCAACACCCTGTCCGGCGTGTACATCCTGCGCTTCTACTGGTTGCACGTCTTCATCCTGCCTCTGGTCGTGATCGGGCTCATGGTCCTGCACATGGCGCTCGTGTGGTTGCAAGGGGTCGCGGAGCCCCACTGAGGTACTCATGGAGATCGAGCGAGTCAAGGAGAAGATCCTCGAGGGCCGGCCGGGATTCCCGCGGCAGTACGGGCCGCAGCGGGCGGACCACCAGCCCGGGATCCCCCTGTTCCCGCAGGAGGCGACGCGGGACCTCGTCACGATCTTCCTGCTCACCGCGATCATGTTCTTCCTGTCCGCCTTCGTGACGCCCTTCCTCGGACCCGCCCGGAGTCCCCAGTTGTCGGAACTGATTGTCCCCGACTGGTACCTCCTGTTCTCGTGGGGCCTCCTCAAGGTCGCGGACATCTTCCCCCAGTTCACGCTGGGCGCAGGCACCCCGCTGAAGGCGGAATTCAACGCAGCGTTCTGGGGTGACCTCCTGAGCGGCATTCCGATCATCGCCCTCCTCGTCCTCCCGTTCTTGGACCGGGGACGGGAGTCGCGGCCCGCGAAGGCGCCGATCCGGTCCGCGGTCGGCGTCGCGGGAATCGCCTCGATCTTCACGTCCTCGCTGTACTCGATCCGAGAGGTGGTCGCGCAGCGGTGGGTCACGCCGAACGGAGCAGCGCTGATCCCGGACGGCACGATGAAGTGGTTCTTCATCATCCCACCGGTCCTCGTCGGCCTGACGACGTACATCGCCCTGCGCCGCCTCGCCTACCAGCCGATGCGGATGTGGCTCCTCCCCTACGTGGCAGGCCTCACCCTGGTGGTCGGCGCGCAGATCGCCTGGATCTTCCTCACGCCCGGCGGCCTCGGGGCGGAGGCACGGCCCTGGATCATCCCGATCGGCATCGCCCTGTTCATCGTCTTCGCTCCGATGGTCGTGACCACGTTCGCCCTCATGCGCCGGCCGGAGTCGACCGCCCGGAAGGTCTCCACATGGGCGGGTGCCCTCGGACTCATCGGGTTCCTCGCCTTCTACTTCGCCCTCCCGGTCGTCACGAAGCCCGCCGCCCTCGGCTGGGTCCTGTCCGTCCTGTGGCCGAACATGAACACGCTCGTGTTCCTGCCGATCTTCGGCATCCTGACTGCGTGGATGGGCACCCGCCGGCCCTACAGCTCGTATGAATACCTGCTCAACGAGTGCTACCAGTGCGGTAAGTGCCACACCGTGTGCCCGGTCACGAAGGTCGAGGACGACGCCCTCGGCGGCCTGAACCTCGTCTACAACACGTTCAAGAAGCAGCACGACGGCGTCCCCCTCTGGACCTGCCTCGCGTGTGACGCCTGCAGCGCGGTGTGTCCGCTGGACATCCAGTACAGCGACTACATCCTCGAGGAGCGGGCGAAGGTCCACGCCAAGATGGCGGCCGACGGAGGGCAGAGGGAATGATGGACACGGAGTACGGTCCGGGCCGGACGATCCCGCATCCGGTCATGTTCCGGGTGCTCGATAGCGAGGCGGACGACCTCACGGTCCCCGAGATCAAGGTGGAGCACAAGTCCGAGTTCGCGTACTACCCGGGCTGCGTCGACTACTACGACGTCGAGATGCAGTTTTCCCACATGAACTACGGCGACACGAACCACGGGATCATCTTCGACTCGTCGGTCAAGCTGCTCCGGGCCGTCGGGATCCAGCCGATGATCCTCGACCGGTCGTTCATGAAGTGCTGCGGCCACGACCAGTTGTGGCAGGGCAAGGTCGACGTCTTCGAGCGGATGCGCGACTACAACACGAAGATCATCAAGATGCTCGGCGTGAAGACCTTCATCACGTCGTGCGCGGAGGGCTACCGGACCTTCAAGCTCGACTACAAGCTGGACGGGGTCCGCGTGGTGCACATCACCCAATTCCTATACGAGCGCGGCCTCCGGATCCCGCCCCAGGCGGAGACCGCGAAGAAGATCCGGGTCGCGTTCCAGGATCCGTGCCGGTCCGGCAGGCAGATGCCGATCGAACCCGTTTTCGAGGAACCGCGGGAACTGATCAAGCGGGTCGACAACGCGGAGCTCGTCGAGCTCAAGACGTTCCGCGCAGACGCGCAGTGCTGCGGCGTCGCGCAGATGATGTATTGCAACGACAAGACGAAGGGCCTGACGCGGAAGCGCATGGACGAAGCCGTGGACGTGGACGCCGATTACCTGCTCACCGCGTGCCCGAAGTGCCTCACGCATTTCGGGTGCCTGCACCACGAAAACAAATGGAAGCCAGGCGAGGAACGGTATCCGTACAAGGTGATGGACATCACGCAGTTCCTCGCGGAACGCCTGCCGGGCGAATATCCGACCGGGAGCAACATCGACGCGAAGCGGAAGGAACCACCGATGCCCGGCCGCCGAGGGTGATCGAGATCGCGACCCCCGCGAAGACGCCACCGACTCCCGCGGCCCCGACGCC
>Ga0137387_10000379_pt1 | contig 18702 bp, 19 predicted proteins | sample SagtaG_3_FD_104909 | JGI IMG/M metagenome (GOLD analysis project Ga0137387, IMG submission 104909) | Vadose zone soil microbial communities from Angelo Coast Range Reserve, California, USA - Sage2_R_115_16 metaG | ecosystem: Environmental > Terrestrial > Soil > Vadose zone > Saprolite | place...
ACAGAGATGCGATCATTGCCCAGGGAGCAAGTGTGCCATCATCCGGTCCGAAGGGAATGCCGCGCCCTTTGTAATCGTAAAAGTTTACGGTTCTGCCGTTGATGCGTCGCGTCGCAGGGCCCGGCCCATCGCTCGCCGTGATTCCCCAAATATGTTCGCTATATCCCTTAAAGCGTTTTGGATTTCGAATCGCGTACTGCTGTTGTGCGTAAGTCGCTCGACGTGTGTTCTCGAAATAGTCGATTGCTTTGCTTTTCATGTACTCATCCTGAATGCCGCGAAAATCGATCCACAGGTGAGACAGTTGATGAATGAAAAGTGGCCCGGCATAAAGATGCTGGAAGCCATAAAGGTCTTTCCATTTGTAAGTCCTGCTCCAGGCGCGATAACTCTCAGGTGAAATTGGGAACGTCGGAGATGCGAGTGCCAGGATGTAGAGAATCAAAGCCTCACTGTAACCAGTCCAGCGATACTTGATAAATCCGGTTTCGGGTTTCCATCCGTGAGAGATGGTCAACGCGCCATGCTGAGCCCACGGCCAGTCAGCGCGACGATAAAGCTCTTCGGCAAGATTACGAATCTCGCGCTCTTCGCTTGTATCACGATCAAAGTATTGCGCTGCCGCGAGGGCGCCCGCGATCAAGTATGCTGTATCGATTGTTGAAACTTCTGAACTCCAGGTGCGATGACCGGTCCCCATGTCCAGAAAGTGATAGTAGAAACCTCTTCGGCCAATCGTGTCGGGACCTTCACCGTTGGGGCCGTAGTAAAAAAATCGAAGCTTCGCCAGGGTCCTCTTTATCGCGTCGGCGCGCGATAGATAACCACGCTCAACGGCAATTGGATTAACCGTTAGCGCAAAACCCACGACCGCAATCGAGGCAGGAGCTCCCTCGCGTGTACTTTCAGGCATCAAGCTGGTTGTCGGATGCATTTCGTGCAGGAAAAACTTAAACGTGTCCGACTCCAGCCTGGCTAAACTGTCGGCACTCAACGATGGATGAATTGCTTTCATTTCTTCTACCGGGCAAGAGAGTCTGCAAATTCAAATTCAACGGAGGCCACACTGTGCGGCGGCAAATTGATTTCAAATGAAATGCTAGAGTCTTTATATCTAAATCGCTGTTGTTTCCGAACTAACTCAGATGCAGCAGCCACGTTGTGAACTTCTTCATCAATCATGTAATCAGGCGCTCCCATCTCGCGCCAGATGTTCCGAGGATTAGCATGATCCTCGTCCACTCGTTCAATCCAGGCAGCGTGCGGCTCTGAAGCATTTAGCAAACGCATCGAGACGAGCTCCGTTTCGATTGTATGACCGGGCAGTGCATGATTGATCATTAGAACACTGAGCTTGTCGTCATCGCCTATAACCCAGACGTTTACCGTTTCATGAAGACCATCGACCAATAGCTGCTTCGTTCCCAGCCGGTGAAGTAATTGAAATGCGCGGTAAGCGGGTTTGGAGATGCCGTGGACATTAAGCAGACCAAATCCACCATGGAACGGAGTTGAGGAAAAATAGTTCTCCTCGAAGATATCGGAAAAGGTCCAGAAGCTATAAGCATCAACCACACCGGCAACATCCATTACCGATTTGACGACAAAGGCCGCCGCATAAGGCTGATCATGGAGAACGTCGAACGGATTTGATGAACTATTCCATTCTGTGTAGTAGAGCGGAAGATCGCCCGCACAACGTCTGGCATCCAGAGCCTGATCGCGCAAAACGCCACGCCAGCTTTTTGATAATTGCGTCTCAGTGTCGTCGTCGGGCTGGCCGAAAGCGTCTGTTGGATAATGATGAGTGCTGATGAAATCGAGCGGCACGTTATTTCGTTCGCAGAAATCCCGGAACTCTTCAATCCATTCGTTCTTTGCCGTCGCCGGTCCGCCCACGCTCAGTGATGAATTGACGCTCTTAATTGCTTCGGCCGTGTAGCGATAGAGCTTAAAGTAGTCTCTCTGCGTTCCCGTCCAGAAGTTATTCAAGTTTGGTTCATTCCAAACCTCGAAGTTCCACTGCTCCATTTCCTCCAGGCCATAGCGATCAAGCCAGTGCCGCACTAACTTTTTAATTAACGCGGCCCACTGTTTGAAGTCCTTGGGTGGAGTAACATTCGCGTTGTAATGGAAGACTGTCTTACCGGCTGAAGCGAGCGCAGTCGGCATAAAACTTAACTCGACAAAAGGGTGCATCCCAATCGTGATGAGAAAATCGAAAATTTGATCCGCATTGAAGAACGAATAGATCAGCGTGTTCTTTCCACGAACCAATGTGCCAACATCGTCAGATAGCAACCCGTGAAACCGTACCCGCTCAAAGCCCAGCTCATCATGGCAGCGCCTGAGTTGTTGTTGCCAATCAGCGCGCAGCGCCACCGGCGCATGATCACTGCCCACACAATATTCCCAGAAGTGTGGCAGTGGACTCGGATTTCCGGCGAGATCGCAAACGAATTCGATCTTCATTTTCCTCAGTTGCAGCAAATGACGTCACACTATCTACGCAGCCAGCGCCTTACTCCTTCCGCAGTCGCTCCGAACACGAGATGAGAGGCCATCGCGTAAAGGTGAGTCGAAACCGGATAATCAGTTGGCGGTTTTGACAAGCCCAGGAGCGGGACTGCGCCTTCGTCGACAACAATCCAGAAGGCAGTTCCGTAAGGAAGACCAAAACCCCTGGTTACTTCCGGCAGAAATTCAGCCGCAATGCCATAGACGATGCCGCTGGTCGCGCCCACAGCGTAATGGATCGCCGGTCCGGCAATTTTCTTTTCGGCCCGCGTTAACTTGTGTTCGAATAGTCCTTCGGAGATCGCCGACGCCGCCTTGACCGTTGCGTCATCCTGGCCTTCTTCGCCGTCTTCCGATGCGCGAGGTTGGTCTTCTTTCCTCTTTGAATCATCTGGAGAGGAAACCGCAATCCATACATCTTGAAAACGATCCATAGTCCATGACGCGGCCAACCCAGCGATCAAGCCAACCACCATACCTTTCCAAATATTCGGTTTCTCTTGACCCTCAGGCACTACGCTTCCTCCTTGCTACGAACTATTTTTATGGCCACGCACGAATAGGATTCCAAGAGTTAAACCCGCCAGAGCGCCACCGGCCAACGCCAGCCAGCGGCGATTCATGTTCGCCCAAAGCTGTGGGCTTGAATCGCTCGCGCGATCGTCAAATGTTCCATGCGCGCCATGATCACCGGGCACTGGCGACCAGAGGTTGTCGCGACGATCGGGCTCGACGGGCTCATCGGTTTGTTGCGCCTCGTAATTTGTGCGCGCCAGATAACGATCCATCAGGCCTGGAAAAAACTTGTTGCCCTCGACCGCTACCACCGTCGGCATTCCTACTTCCATCTCGCGGCGAGTTTGATAGGCAGCGTAAATAATCGCTTCGGCGGCAACTTCAGGTTGATAGATGGGCGGCACTGGTTGCGGCTTGCGCGGCAGACGGCTCTTCACCCAACTGAACTGCGGCGTATTCATAGCCGGGAGTTGGACCATCGTCACGCGTACATTGCTATTGTCATGCAGTAACTCGCAGCGCAATGATTCGGTGAATCCCTGTATTGCATGCTTCGCCCCACAGTAAGCTGCCTGCAAAGGGATGCCGCGATAAGCCAGCGCCGAACCAACTTGCACGATACTGCCTCGATCGCGCGGTAGCATGCGTTTCAATGCCGACAGCGTGCCATAAACGACTCCCAGGTAAGTGACTTCAGTTACACGACGGAATTCTTCCGCAGTCATCTCTTTGACCGGAGAGAAGACGGAGGCCATGGCGTTGTTTACCCAAATATCGATCGGGCCAAATTCTTCTTCAACTCGCGCGGCAGCTTCTTCGATCTTTTCCGCGTCGGCCACGTCGACGGCAAACACGAGCGCCCTTCCTCCAAGTTGTTCGACTTCCGCGCGAGTAGCTTGGAGCCCATCCGGTCCGCGCGCGATCAAACCCAGACGCGCACCGCGCCGGGCAAAGGCTTGAACCGTGGCACGACCGACTCCGGCGGAGGCTCCAGTTATCACTACTACTTCCGGCTTCTCGTTCATTTCATTGCTCAATCGCAATCAGCGGCAAGTTTGTTTCTTCATCAACCTTCCGCTCCAATTCTTCGGAGGTTTCCGTCAGAAACAATTCCAGCGTTGGCCAAACATGCGCTCCTAGCAAATGTCCGCCGTGCGCCGTTCCGTCCGATTTTCCGATCACTACATGCGCGTGCAATTTGTGATGGCCGCTTTCGTCGCGAGCGATATTGCCAAAGAGCGACATGACCTCCACTTGCTCTTCGATCTCGATGCGTTTGTAATCTTTATGCTTGCGTTCGAAGAAACCCAGCGTCGCATCGCTGAAAGAGCCCAGGGCTGTGAAGTAACTCGCCTTTAGTTGGTTCTGTTTGGCGAATTGCAATATAGACGCCGTGACCTCGTCTCCTTTATCGAAGACCAGCGCGAACGTCCTGGGAGTTTCCTTCAGCAGTTTTGCCTTCATTCTTCAAGCTCCGCTCTCGCTATTGACGAGAGCCATCTGCATGACTTCCGCCAAGTGCAACGCATTTCGGTTTGTGGCCTGCGCAATCTGTTCGCGGCAACTAAAACCGTTCGCGATAATTATGGTGTCCGGCGTGGCGCGTCGTACTGCGGGCAAGAGCACCAGCTCTCCAATTTGCATCGAGATGTCGTAATGATCTTTTTCAAAACCGAAAGAGCCTGCCATTCCGCAACACCCCGAATCGAGAATCTCGAAATCAAGGCCGAGTGTCTTTAGCACTTCTTCTTCGCTATCCATCTTCATCAATGCCTTCTGATGGCAATGGCCATGAACGATTGCTTTACGTTTTAGTTCTTGCGGCTCGAAGCCCTCCACCTTCTTCGCGAAGAATTCGCTAAGGGAATAGCTCTGTTCACAAAGGCGTTTTGCGTCCTCGTCGTCCGGCAACAAATCCGGCATTTCGTCGCGGAACACAGCCAGGCAGCTTGGCTCCAGCACTACAACCGGAACACCAGCGCCGATCTGCGGACGTAAGGTCCGCAGAATTTCCTTTAGCAGACGCTTCGCTCGAGCGAGCATGCCAAAATCATAGAGTGGCCGGCCACAACAGAGAGGTTTTTTTGGAATGGAAACTCGAAAGCCTGCGGATTCAAGGACGGCAGTCGCGGCCTGCGCAGTCCGCGGAAAAAAGTAGTTATTGAAAGTGTCGGGCCAGAGAATGACTTGCTCTTTGGCTTTTAACGGTTCACCACGTTGTTTCTGTCGACGATGAAACCATGAAGTGAAACTTCGCGAAGCGAACGCGGGAATTCTTCTTTGTTGCGGCATTCCGGCGACTGACTTCGCGATCGTTGCCAGGCCAGCCGTTTGAGTAAAAAAGTTGGCAACGGCAGGCGCGGTTGAAGCGAGCCGCGCGAACCGATCGATGTAACCAAAAGCGTAGGCATGGCGTGGCCGCAAACGGCCTTCGTAATAATGCGACAGAAACTCCGCCTTGTAAGTCGCCATATCAACCGAGACGGGACACTCGCCCTTGCACCCTTTGCATGCGAGACAAAGATCGAGGGCGTCTTTTACTTCGTCGCTCTTCCAACCATCTTTGATAACTTCGCCCTCTAGCATCTCCCAAAGCAAACGCGCGCGACCGCGTGTCGAATGCTGTTCCTCATGGGTTGCGCGATAGCTTGGACACATGGTTCCTTTTTCCATGCGCCGGCACTCGCCGACCCCAACACAACGCAAAGACACGCGCGTGAAATCCCCGATGTCTTTGGGAAACTTGAAGTGCGTTTCATGATGAGCGGGACGATAATTCGCGCCGAGGCGCAGGTTTTCCACCACGTCGTGGGCGTCGATCTTCTTGCCCGGATTCATTTTCCATTCGGGATCCCAAATCGACTTGAACTCCCGAAAGGCTTCGACCAATTCCGGTCCAAACATCTTTGGCAGAAGCCAGCCGCGCGATTGTCCATCGCCATGTTCGCCAGAGAGTGAGCCACCATAGCTAATTACTAACTCCGCAGCACTCTCTATAAAAGAACGGAACTCCTGAATCCCATCGTGAGTTTCCAGATCATAGTCAGTACGCGTGTGTACGCAGCCCTGGCCGAAGTGGCCGTAGAGATCGCCCTCGTAGCCGAAGCGTTCCAATAGCTTGCGAAAATCACGCAGGTAATTGCCGAGTTTTTCCGGCGGCACCGCCGCGTCTTCCCAACCTTCCCAGGTAATCTTCTTGTTCGGCACGTGCGCGGTCGCGCCTAAGCCGGACTCGCGCACTTTCCAAATCATCTTTTCCTGGTTTTCGTCATCGAATAGCTTCATCGAAGGCGGATTTTCTGACTTCTTCAATTCTCTCATCAGACCGCGAGCCTTTTCGTCCGCTTCTTCTTTCGTGTTCGCGCCAAATTCAACCAGCAGCCAGCCCCCGCCTTCGGGCAACAGCTTCAGATCTTCCGGATGAAGGCCGAGCGCTTTCATGTCTGCGATAAGGCGATCGTCGAGTCCTTCCAATCCGATCGGCTCATGAGCCATCGCTTCCATCACGTGATCGGCGGCGCTGTAAACATCTTCATAACCAAGTACCAGCAGCGAGTGCGCGGCGGGATTCGGAATGAGGCGCACGGTTGCTTCGAGGACCATCACGCAAGTGCACTCCGATCCAACCAGGGCTTTCGCAACATCGAATCCGTTTTCAGGTAAGAGATAATTAAGATTGTAGCCCGATATCCGGCGTGGAATATTTGGATAACGAGCGCGAATCAGATCCGCATACTTGTCGCGCAGTGCCTTCAACTTTCGATATATCTCCCCACGACTACCGCCTTCAGTAATCACTTCAGCAAGCTTATGCTCACTCGTTTTCCCCACGCGCAACCGCAGACCGTTGTACGTAAGGATCTCCAACTCCTCGACGTTATCCGCCGTTTTTCCACCCATCACGGAGTGCACGCCACAAGAGTTATTGCCAATCATCCCACCCATCGTGCAATGGTTGTGCGTCGAAGGATCAGGTGCAAAGGTGAGACCGTGTTTCTTAGCTGCGTCTCGTAACGTATCCAAAACCAGACCCGGCTCGACCCGCGCGGTGCGCGTTTCGGGATTGAGATTAACGATTCGATTCATGTACTTCGATGTGTCCAACACGACTGCAACATTGCAGCATTGACCTGCCAGGCTTGTTCCACCGCCACGCGCGAGAATCGGCGCACCGAATTCTCGCGCTATCGTCATTGTTTGAATCACGTCGTCGGCGTCACGTGGAATAACGACGCCAATCGGCACTTGCCGATAGTTGGAAGCGTCGGTCGCGTAAAGTGCACGGCTGCCGTCATCGAAGCGCACTTCGCCGTGAATTCGCCTCCTTAATTCTAAGGCGAGTGCATGGGCATCGACATCGCCAGAGGTTCGCCGAAAAAAACCGCCGTTCGGTTGTTTGGCTAGTGCTGCCATAAACGCTGGTTGCTCAGCCGCGTAGCGGCGCAATATTTATAGAACCCTGGCCAAAAAATAATCCTGAACTCCTTTAGGAGTGACATATTCATCTGTCGCCCATAAATGGGCTGGTGAAATTAAATAACCTCTGTAGGCTATAAATATTTCGTGCCTAACGGCACTCTGAAACCATCAAAGTCCATCCTGCTGCCTACATACAACACTTACTTCACTTCAAACTTCGTCATCGCCTTTTCATCAAACTCAATCCCATGCCCAGCCGCGTGTGACGGAATCGCGTAACCATCTTCGATCCGAACTCTCCTCTTCAGTACTGGTTCCATCTGTGGCACGTATTCAATCATCATGCTGTTGGAAACGGCGGCAGCGATACTTACACTCAACTCGGGCGAAACGTGCGGCGCGACGTGAAGATTTGCCGACTCGGCCAGATGACAAACCTTCATTGCATTAGTGATCCCGCCTACTCGTGCAACATCCGGCTGAAGAATATCCAGCGCTCCTTGACGAATGTAATCGTAAAACGCAGCGGCCGAATAAAGGCTTTCCCCGCCAGCGCGCGGAATGCGCGTCCGTTTTCCTAATTCAATAAATCCTTGAATGTCTGTGGCCGGCAGTGGCTCTTCGATCCAGACCAGATCGAACTCTTCCAACAACTTCAGTCGTCGTGTTGCTTCATCAATAGACCAGGATTGATTCGCATCGATCATCAATTTCACTTTCGTTCCGACAGCGTCGCGCACACGTGCCACTCGTTCGCGGTCCTCTTCAGGATCTTCCTTTCCAACCTTCAATTTAAGCGCGTGAAATCCATCTTTCTTTACCGCTTGTTTGCAGAGCTTCACCATCTCGGCAAGCGGTCGATTTAACCAACCGACGTGCGTGTTGTATGTAAGGACGCGATCTTTCGCGCCACCAAGCAGAAGTGAAAGTGGCGTTTCAGTGCGCTTACCGGCCAAATCCCATAGCGCCACATCAATCCCAGCCAACGCCGTCGAAGAGATACAGCCGGGAGTCAACGCATGAATGCTTTTATTGAGATGTTCGTGAATGAAGGCGATGCGTCGCGCGTCCTGGCCGATTAGCCAATCAAGCAACTCAGCGCGCAGCAATTCAAGGATCGAGCTGCCGCCAGCGCCAATCGTGTAACCGAAACCAGTGCCGATCCGACCCGCTCGGTCAGTAATTGTGACTATTGGTAATTCGAGGGCATTGAACTGCTGGATGGCGTCGCCGCGCGGAGGATCAACTGGGATGCGGACGAGTCTGCTTTCGGCCTTGGCAATCGTGTGCTCCATTGGATCTCATATCAATTCGTTCAACTTATCGCGAAAGAGCGTCAAGGCGATCTTGCCTCCGCTGGGTTGTCCTTTCGCCAGCGCTTCCGCAAAGTGGAGCGCTTGTTTCGCGGTCACTTTCGGCGGCATGGGCGGCTCGAACGGATCAACGACCACTTCAACGATTGCAGGCTTGCCTGAACTAAGGGCGTGTTGCAGTGTGGGTCGAATCTCTTCAGGCTTTTCTACAGTCCAACCCAAACCTCCGCACGCATCGGCGTACTTTGCGAAGCTCGGATTATGCAGTTCGCAGCCGTATTCAGGATTGCCAAGGAAAACAATCTGCTCCCATTTGATCTGACCCAGTGTGTTGTTCTTGATGATTACTACAACGATCGGCAAGTTGTATTTGACTGCGGTAAGGAATTCGCCCATCAACATCGTGAAGCCGCCGTCGCCGACGAAGGCAATCGACTGTCGTTCAGGAAAAGCAAGCTTGGCGGCAATGGCATAAGGCAGTCCTGGGGCCATCGTCGCCAGATTTCCAGAGCAACTGAACTTCTGCGTGCCGCGCATTTTGAAATGGCGCGCAATCCAGGTCGTGATCGTTCCTGAGTCGGTCGAGATAATTGCGTCGTCTGACGCGAGTTGCGAAAGCTCCCAGGCTACGCGCTGCGGCTTGATTGGACCATCGCCGCCGGCCGTGCCCTGATTGGCCATTAGCTTCCACCAATCCTTCATGCCCTTCTGTGCCTTATCGAGAAGCTTGTGCTTACGCTTACGTTTGATGAATGAAGAGAGAGCCGCAGTCGTTGCTTTCGCATCGCCAACCAATCCTACATCGACTGGAAAACGCAAACCGATGCGATCGGCCTTGTCATCGATCTGCACGCCTTTTGCGTCGCCTGGTTTTGGCAGGTACTCCATGTACGGAAAAGACGAGCCGATGATGAGCAGCGCGTCGCATTCTTCCATTGCTTCGACGGAGGGCGTCGTGCCGAGCAAACCCAAACCGCCAGTGCACAGCGGATGATCGTCCGGCACGACCTCTTTACCAAGCAATGCTTTCACAATCGGCGCGCCCAATTTTTCGGCGATCTCGATTACTTCCACGCCCGCGCCGCGGGCTCCCTGGCCCACGAGCACCACCGGATTTTTGGCTTTGTTCAGAATCTCAGCGGCTTGTTTCAACTCAGGTTCTGGCGGACAAGCATGCGATGGCGTCCACCGGCTGGTAGTCGCAACTTTACGCTTGTGCATTGAACCCTTGCCGGACGGCTTTACTTCCTGATAGTCAACCGGAAAAGTGATATGCGCAACGCCACGATGATTGAGAGCGTGGCGACAAGCTTCGTCGGCCAGCATCTCGACTTGATTTGGGTTGATGACTTCCTGGTTGTAGACGGCCACGTCGTCGAATAGCCGTGCCATGTTCACTTCCTGTTGGAAATTGCTGCCTTTAAGATCGGAGTATGTTTGGCCGGTCAGCGCAAGCACGGGTGCTTGATCTAACTTCGCGTCGTACAGGCCGTTGAGCAAATGAATACCTCCGGGACCTGAAGTCGCCAGGCAACAGCCAAGCTTGCCGGTGTACTTCGCATACGCGCATGCCATGAACGCGGCGGCTTCTTCATGACGCACTTGAATGAAGCGCATCTTGTCCTGCCGCGTGCGCAGCGCTTCCATGATCCCGTTAATGCCGTCACCTGGCAGACCGAAGACGGTGTCCACGCCCCAATCGATAATGCTCTCGACCAAAATGTCCGCAGCCGTTTCTGCCATAAAGGACTTCCTCTTCACGCAGCGACGGGTTGCGCAGTCAATCGATGCAGACGCCCCTCAACAACGCTCCAATCAATATTCCAGAAGAATGCCTCGATGTACTTTGGACGATCGGCCGGTTTGTAATCCAGAATGAACGCGTGCTCCCAGACATCCATTACCAGCACTGGGTTAAAGCCTGCGACATTGCCGGTCTCATGTAACGTGATCCAGTGATTTGATAGCCGCCCGTTGGCAGGATTCTCGTAACAGATGGCCCAACCAACGCCGCGCATCTTGCCGATGCCCACAAACTCAGCCTTCCAGATATCGTAACTGCCGAACGATTCCGTGGCTGCTTTCCGAAATCCGGTTTGTCCGGTCGGATCACCGGTCCCGCTGCCGCTCGTAAGATTGTCAAAATAATATTCGTGGAGAACCATGCCGTTGTACTCGAATCCAAGACGACGGCTTAGTTCTGAATATTCCGCAAACTCTTCCTGATCAACCTTGCCGCCTTTGACAAACTCGGCAATGTTTTCATTCAGTTTGTTTGTTTCCTTTACGTAGCCTTCGTAAAGTTTGAAATGCATCTCCAGCGTTTCATCCGAGATGCCTTTTAGATTGCTCAAATTGAACTGCCTTGGTTTGTAATTGCCAGTCGAACTCATTTCAACTCTCCTCCGCACGATTTTAACTCGTGAATTCGGCTGATGGCTTACGCCTAATTAAACTGTCCAGGGAATAACGATTTAGATCAACGAACCACAGCAACACAAAATTGACCAGCACATATTGGAGATTCTGGGCCACGGCGGGAGCTTGCCCCAAGATGACAACTCCGAAGGTCAACCCTATTAAGAGGAGTCCTGAGAGCGTCAGTCCCGCGCGAGTAAACAACCCCAAGAGAATCAATGCTCCCGAGATCGTCTCCGCAAAGGGAATGAAGTAAGCGAACGGCATCACCATCGCCGCCGGAAGTTTGCCGGAGAACTGCTGGTTCATCCCACCAACGAAATTGGAGAGACCACCCATGAACTTGCCGATGCCATAGAACAAGAAGATCACGCCATACGTGATTCTCGCCAGCGCGTATGCAAGTTCACGATTATTCATCCGTCCGCGTTCAGTTATGCGATGCTTCTAAGCCGCGCGTATCCGACTCGTCGCTTCGTTCTTTGGCTGTGCGCTTGCCGGCACGTCTGTCGCGACACCGTGCCGGAAAACGAGTTCGCCGCCAAGGTATCCAGCAACGGATAATCCAAGGACGCCAATGAGCGAAAGAATAAACGGCAGCATGGGCATACTGACGATCCACTTAGCTCCGCTCGAAGTCCGCAGGTAAAAGCTGGCGATGAAGATTACCAATCCGATAATATTCACGCGTGCGTGCCAATTGGCGACCTTTACTGCGGCACGATCGGTGAGCGTGGCCCAGTCAATCAAGCCAGGTATCGCCGCCGCCGCAGCGCCGATAATCCCACCGAGCAGAGTGTAGAAAGCGATGTAGTTTTCCCAAACAGGATTGCCTCGCCACAAATAGATTACATCGGCGATGAGAGAGAAAACCAAAAGTCCAATTGGAAATGGAATTAACATCGGGTGAATTGGGTGTCCTCCGATGCTTGCTCTGCTAGCCATAGATGACCTCCTGATTAAGAAATCTCGTTCACTGAAACTTGGAAACTCACTCAAACTTCTTTGGAAACTGATTGATGATTCCCATCGTTAGCCCATCGGCCATGTACGAATCCTCATTTAGAGACGAAGCTGAATTTGAGTACGGCAGTGCTGACAAAGAAAGCGAAATCAGAAGTGCGACAAGAAATAATCCGGTGAGTCGACGATTCATCTCTTCCTCCCTCTTTACTCGAATTGAGCGAATGTTTTCGCCGCAACGAAATGCGCTGCCTAGTCCTGTTCCGCTAGTAAGCTAGCAGGAACCGACCTTAAAGCGGGCGTTCGGGATTAGTTGTACGGGGAACAAAATTAGGGTAAGCCCTAAAAATCAAAATGTAAAGGATAAGCTTCTTAGCAAATATCAAAAAAGTGTGTCGTTCTTAAGCGATAAGATTTTGATTCGTTAGGCATCCATGCTGCTATAATTTCTGCCGGCAACCCCTTAGTAAATACCCCTAACGAGCAAGTCGACATTCGTCAGAAATGGAAAAGCTATGAGTGTACGTGCTGGTTTCAAAGGACTCCGGTTTCCCTGCGAGTGCGTATCGTCGCGGCCGGGAGGCTACAGCGATCCATGGGCCGAGATCACGAAGAACAAACTCTTGCCGAACGGGACCAAAGAGGAAATTCTGAATGTCCTGGCGCAAGGACCGAATACGATTACTCAAATCGCTGAGACGCTCGGTCTTTCCGCTCCCAGCGTCCACACCCATGTAAGGGATATGGTGTGCAGCGAACTTCTACGAGAGGCAGTAGAGTCGGAGAAAACGCATCCAGCGGAGCGCTACTATGAACCGAACTTTCCAGTCTTCAAGGCTGAAGAATGCGCGGAGTTTAGGGCGCTCTGCGAAGAGATGAGTAAAGAGTTGGTTACTCTCTTTGAAAAAAAACAAAAGAAAATCGAACGTGCGTTTAATAAAACTGATCTTCTCAAAAAAGGCTGGGAGACATCGGATATCACGCAGTGTTTGTTCGCGAATATGTATCGCGGCGCACGCACTCTGTTGGAGCAACGCGGGTTGCTTTCGCCTCGCGAGAAACACACAAACGGTGCAAGGTGGATTTTCTGGGCAGAGGAGCCTGACACAAACGGACGCAAAAAGTGATCGACTTCATTAACCAAATCGTTTCATGGCTTGCTCCAGTGACCAAGTATGTGCTGATTGCATTTAAGGATGCGTGGAAAATGAGGGACATGCATATTTACCAAGATGAGCTTCTTGTATACCTTGAGCATGAGAACCTCCTCGGTCTGGGCGGAACCCGCGACCTCGCCCTAAGAAACGGAGTCGCGGGGATTCCCACTGCCGATCGATTTTGATCAGGCGTTTTTGGCGGTCGCAGTTTTGGCTCGCGCTTGCTGCACAAATTGGCGCATGGCAGCAATGTGCCCGGGCGAGCGGCGCTCGGACCATGCTTCGAAGCGCTGGGCAGCTTTCTCGAGATTAGCGAGGAGGTTCTTATCAGCAAACCGCTCGCGAAACTGCGGGACCACCGGTTTGAGTTGTTCCCACACCCCGAAAAACTCGCCACTGGTCTCAAAGAAAAGGTCTTCGTGCAGCAGACCATAGTTGAGCAGCGCGCAGGCTTGTTCCCAATAACCGATTACCATTCCCACGAACGCCCCGTTTTCAGTTCCCGGCGGGGCGATGCGCATAGCGTCTTCGAATGTTTCCGCTTTGTAGTTCTGTTGGAACCAATCGCGGGCCTGGCGCAGCCGGGCTTCACGCCTCAGGTCGTAAACCTGCAAATGTAGTTGCGCTTGATCATGCGTAGGTTTTGTTTCCATGACTTCCTTTCTCCTTATCTTTCTACCGGCTTGGTACCGGTTCTATTATTAATAACGGAGGTTTGCGACCTGCTTGAAAATCAGCTTTTGCTCACCTCCATCAATGGCCTCCATCAATAAGTCGAACGGCGGCCGTTCGGATCGACATCCAGGATCGCAAAGCCCGAAAAATGTTTTTGCTTTAAGTGACCACCCTTTCGTGGGTGTTTTCAAATAGCCCACAAAGAAAAACACTTCGAAGATCAATAGTCGGTGAAGCTGGCATTAACGATTTAACGCGATGTTGAGAGAAAAAGAACCGCACCGGCAATCGCGAAGATGATTTCTCCAGCATAGCGTTCTTTGACAGTTCATCCTGAATTCAACGAAATTGGTTTAGCTCCCCGGACTTCCCTTGCCTATCCTTCTAACCCTACGACGGATGAATGAGCGTGAAATCGACAACTGGAAATGATAATGCTTATGTTCCATCCGGGATGATAGGTACTATTCCATCTGGGATGGGTATGTATCATTCCGGCAAGCTCAAACTTGGCGGCCCAGGAACAAATTTATTCGTTCTTACTTTTTCAGGGAAAGGCGCCTTTTGATTAAGATACTGTTTCCAAACAGGCCTCAATTACACCGTCACTTTCCTTAGGACTATCGCCGGAATAATTACCTGGCCGTATGGAATGCAAAAACTCCTGGGATGGTTTGATGGTGTGGGAATCAGCCGCAATGTCCTCAAAAGCCCCAGTCAGGATTCGTCACCCAGCGAACGTAAGGACGACCCGAAAGCGCACCTTGCCACTGTGCATTTGCTCGTAGGCTTCCGCGACGTGATCGAGCGGATACTTTTCGATCATCGGATGCACGCCAGTGAGAGCACTGAATTCCATCGTGTCCTGCGAATCCATCGCTGTACCCGAGTAACAACCGGCGACTGAACTCCGTCGCATGATTAAAGAGAACACGCCGATGGTCAGTGGCTCGGCCGGCGCGGCCGGCACCAGCAGTTTGCCGCTGGGCGACAAGCCGTCAACCAGGGCAGAAATGGCTTCCGCATTCGGCGCGGTCGCGAGGATCACACGCGCGCCGCCAAGCTTTTGCAATTCCTCCACGACGTCTGACGCGGTGGCATCAATGTAGTGATGGGCTCCGAGCTTTCGCGCCAGCGGTTCTTTGTCGTTTCCCCGGTTGATCGCGACTGTCTCAAAACCCATCTGCCGCGCGTACTGAACTCCGAGATGTCCCAGTCCACCGATGCCGTGCACTGCGACCACCTCTCCAGCGCGCGCACCGGAGTTGCGCAGCGCGTTGAATACCGTAACGCCCGCACACATGAAGGGTCCGGCCTCCTCCGCCGGGAGTTCATCAGGAATCGCGGCCAGAGCCGTCACCGGCGCGATCATGTATTCGGCATACCCACCATCGAAGTCGAGACCCGTGACCTTTCGATTGATGCACATGGCAAAGTCACCACGCCGGCACTGTTCGCACACAAAACAATGGCCACCATGCCAGCCGACGCCGACACGCTCACGTTTTTGCCAGCCAGTAACATTGTCACCGAGCGCATCGATGCGCCCCGCGATTTCATGACCCGGCACACGAGGATATTGAAGCCCTGGCCACAGACCTTCTTTGACCAGAGAATCGCTGTGGCAAATACCGCATGCCTCAACTCTCACTCGCACTTGCCCGGCGCCCGGCTCTGGGATGTCGCGTTCCACCAATTCCCAATCTCCACCGGGTTTGCTTATCTGTGCTGTCTTCATTCTTGTGCTCATAACTCCTCCTTTTGGTTACTGACCTGGTTGTGGAATCGCCAGACGTTTAAGTATCGTGCGTAGCGACGTGATCCGGATTCTCAAAGGACGCCGCGCTACGATCAAAACGTAGCCGTATCGAAGCTCCACTTCGGCGAAGCGAGTTGCCAGATTAGCTTAGCAAAGTCGCGCCGGTACTTGTCGTAGCCAGCGCGGCCACGTTCGGTGACAAAATAATATTGGTACCACCGCGGGCTTGGCTCACCTTTCCTAACTCGATCCTGGGGCTGACGCCCCAGGCTCTACGCTGACGTCCGCTCCGCGGACTGAAAGCCGAATCGTTCCCAGCTGCGTCAAGTATTTTGTTGCCATCCGGACCGTCGGCCAGGGCCCTAAGAAGACATAATTCGGTATCAGGCACAGATGGCAATTGCATCCTGGAGGGTGAACCGTCCCTCATAGAGGGCCTTTCCGACAATCACGCTGTCAATACCACAATGGCTCACAGCGCCGAGCCGTTCCAGATCTTCAAGAGATGCGACTCCGCCAGAGGCCGTGACCCTCAGACCAGACGCTTCGGCGATCAAGCAGGTTTGATCGATATTTACGCCAGTGAGCGTACCGTCGCGCTGGACGTCTGTATAAATGATTCGCTCGATTCCGGCGGCGGCAACCCGCCGCGCCAGAGTCAATGCGCTCATTTGCTCCTCGGACTCCCATCCGCGAGTCACAACTTCCCCATTCCGCGCATCAATCCCGACCGCGACTCGATCGACTCCGAATAGCTCGCCCAACGTTGCCAACATTTCAGGTGATTCGACGGCGAGCGTGCCGATAACCACTCTGGAGACACCTGAACTGATGGCTTGTTGGATGTCATTGCCGGAGCGCAGCCCGCCGCCAAACTGCACCGGAATACCTACAGCGTGGACGATGTCGCTAAGCATGCCGCGATTGCGTCCGTTAGGCTCGGAAAAGGCGCCATCCAGATCAACTACATGAAGCATTTGAGCGCCGTGGTTTTCGAAGGCTTCCGCGACCTTGATCGGATCGCCATCATAGATAGTAGTTGCCTCCTTGCGCCCCTGCGTGAGACGAACACACTTACCCTGGCGCAGGTCAATCGCCGGAATAACCAACATCAATTAAGCCTTTCCTGATCGTTTCCATCACGTCATCGAACAATAACGCATTCGTTGAGATGGCGTTGCCGCCGTGGATTGTTCTCTTGCCCTGCCAGTCGGTGAAAGACCCCCCAGCCTCTTCAACGAGTGGAAGGAGCGCCGCACAGTCCCAAACGTTCATCACTGGGTCGAGCATGATGTCGGCCCGTCCTGTCGCCACCAGCACGTGACCATAAGCATCACCCCAGGTGCGGCGCGCGTTCACTTGCCGCTCCAGGGTTTCGGCAGCTCGGCCAAATCCGTATTGTTCGGATGTTCCAAAGTCTGTCGCCAGGAGCAGGGCTTCGCTAAGGGACTTAGTTGCCGAGACACGCGCCGGCTCACCGTTCCAGAAACAACCGAGGCCGCGAGCAGCGTAGACAAGTTCATTCAGGGCCGGAAGATTAACCGCACCCAAAACTGATTCGCCATCGATCTCCAGACCAATGAGGACCGCATAGAGCGGAACGCCATGAACAAAGGAGTAGGTGCCATCAACGGGATCGATAATCCAACGCCGCTGCGACGTTCCGATCTTCTCGCCTTCCTCTTCCCCGAGAATGCCGTCGTCTGGAAAGGATTGCTCGATGCTGGCGCGCAGAAACCTTTCGGCCTCCCGATCGGCGATCGTCACAAAAGAGTTATCAGCTTTGCGTTCGGCCACAAACGATCCTTTGAAGTGCCGTTGAGTAATGTCTCCGGCAACGGCCGCCAATCGCACGGCGAAATCCAGAAGGTGCTTGAGTTCCGACCTTTCCGGAGTCATTCACTTCCCTTCCCGCGGCGACTCAGAAGTTCGCGCTGCACTTCGTCAAGCGTCAAACCACGCTGCACAAAAAGCACTAACAGATGATAGAGAAGGTCAGCGGACTCGTTAACCAGAGCCTGGCGGTCGTCGTTCTTGGCCGCGATCATTGTTTCGGCGCATTCCTCCCCTAACTTTTTGAGAATTTTGTCCAGGCCTTGATCGAATAGATAGGTCGTGTAGGAACCCTCTGGTCTTTCCCGGTTTCGCGACTCGATGAGGGCGTAAAGGCGTTTGAGCACCTCGCCCAGATCAACCTTAATGTCTTCGGCTCCGGCTTCTGCCCGGCCTTCCCCTGGGGCTTCCTGCAGTTCGTGATGAAAACACGTCTGAGCGCCGGTGTGACAGGCAGGGCCCGCGGGAACAACCAGGACTCTGAGCGCGTCATGGTCGCAATCAACACTAATGCCTATAACGGTCTGCTTATTACCGGACGTTTCACCCTTTTGCCACAAACTCGAGCGCGAGCGGGACCAGAACCACGTTTCGTTGGTTTCAAGAGTTCGACTCAGACTCTCGGCATTCATGTAAGCAAGCGTCAACACCTCGAGCGTGTTCGCGTCCTGGACAATCGCCGGAACCAGGCCGCGCTCGTCAAACTTTAACTCTGCGATTGCAATCTTCATCTCACCACGACTCCTCGCTCGCGGAGATATTTCTTCACCTCCGCAATCTTGTACTCGCCAAAATGAAAGAGTGATGCAGCCAGTACCGCGCTGGCGCCTCCTGCGGTCAATGCCTCATAAAAGTGTTCGGGCCTGCCCGCGCCCCCCGACGCAATGACCGGAATGCCGACGCTATCAGAGACCGTGCGCGTTAGCTCAATGTCGTAACCATCCTTTGTGCCGTCGCGATCCATACTGGTCAGAAGAATCTCTCCCGCGCCGAGTTTCTCAGCCCGCGAAATCCACTCAACCGCGTCAAGTCCGGCCCGGCGCCGCCCACCGTGCGTATAGACCTCCCACCCTTTTGTCGAGTCGGCGGGATCACGCCGCCGGGCATCAACTGCGACGATCATGCACTGCGA